>Ga0302347_1004865_pt1 | contig 10356 bp, 5 predicted proteins | sample PhyWR1_FD_202178 | JGI IMG/M metagenome (GOLD analysis project Ga0302347, IMG submission 202178) | Leaf surface microbial communities from wheat plants in UC Gill Tract Community Farm, Albany, California, United States - DLSL W.R1 (v2)... | ecosystem: Host-associated > Plants > Phyllosphere >...
CAGGTAGGCGCGGCTGGTGACGCGGCCTTTGGCGATGTAGTAGTCGGTGATGACCTTGAGCAGTTCATTAAGCTGCGACACGCCCAGGCATTGGCCCAGGTAGGGCTTGAGCAGCATGGCGCGGTCGGCGGCGGGCAGGCTGTCGGCGCCTTTGAGTTCGATGTCCGAAATCTGGAAGCAACGGCTGTCGGCCGGCGCGGCCGGGGTATCAGGCTTGGCTTCTTTACCGGGCAGGTCCTTGAGTTCCTGCAGGCGCCGCTGCTGTTCTTCGAGCAGGCGGTTCTGCCGGTCGCGGATCAGGTCCTGATCCCCTGGCGTGGGGGCGGCGAACGCGCTGTTCTGGCTCACACAAGTGAGCAGGAGGGTGCACAGCAACAACCGAATCCGTAGCGATAGGGACATGTTCGATCCGTCGAAAATCAAGGGTCGGCAAGCTACCATCGAAGCGGTGTCAATCCAATGAATGGGATTTGACGGCACGCGGCACCGGCAGAGTTGCAACCTCTTGATAAATAAAAATAAAAAACAATAAAAAGCGTAATCGTGCCGTGACTGAAACGATTATTCCGACAGACGGATACGCTTTTGATTATGAATCGGCTGATAACCAATGACTGCCATTAAATAGCCATTAGGCAATTTCCGAGCTAGGGCTTAGTACCGAAGGATGCCGATAAGTTCGCGGGGGGAATGTGAATTGGATCGCATAAATGGCAATTGCAGAGGTTATTCAGCTGTGCAGATTACTGTGGGGGGGGCTTTTTGTGGCGAGCGGGCTTGCCCCGCGTTGGGGTGCAAAGCGCCCCCAATCCAACAAAACGCGCTGTACCTGATACGGCTCAGCGCCTGGTTTTGGGGCTGCTGCGCAGCCCAACGCAGGACAAGCCTGCTCGCCACAGGGAATCTGCGCTTAACTGAACGGCATTAGGGCTTGCCACAATAGCCCGCACGGCTATGGCTGTGGGAGCAAGCCCCTCCCACATTTGGATCTGGGCGCCGTCTACGTTCGGAATTTTTCCTGCCCCGCCACCAGCGTCAGCGGCGCGCGTTCCACGTCACGGGAGACGTGGGATTTCACTTCGCCCACGCCGCCCTCTTCGTCGTTGTGAATCACCAGCACGCCCGGCCTGCGCAGTTGCTCGAGGTCGCCCTGGGCCAGATTGAAGCTTTCACTCAGGTGCTGGTCGCTCAGCGCATTGGCCTGGGCGCGGCGTTGGGCGAACTTGCGGCCCTTGCGTTGCTGGTAACGCGCCCAGCTGACGAGGATCAACGCGTTGAACACGGCGATCCACAGGTAGATCTGCAGGGTGTTGAGCGCCGCGAAGATCGGCGCTTCGATTCGCGGCCCGCCATGGGTTTCCAGCATGGCGCCGATGCCGCGCGCCAGCAGCCAGACCAGGCCGCCCCAGGCGAGCAGGGTCAGCGCCACATCGATGAGCCACATCACGGCATGTTGGCGAGTTCTGACAAGTTTCATGTCACGCCTCCTTTTCGATTGGTTTGATGCCACGGTCCGGGCTCACCCAGCGCGCGCGTTTCTGGTGCTGGTTGAACAGCACCTTGGGGAAGCTGACCAGCGTGGTAAACAGGCTGACCAGCCAGAACACCATCGGGTACCACACGGTCCAGAACAGGGTTTTCCACAGGTCCTTTTCGTAGCGCCGGTCGATCAGGATGCTCACGGCGAACTGCATCAGGCACACCATCGCCAGCACCAGCCCGGTAAACGCCGGCGGCATCAGGGAGTCGACCGCAATGGCCTGGGGCAGTGGGATGAATTTGCCCACGCCCCAGAAAATCACCGAGAGCATGAAGGTGAAGGCCCAACCGGTGGACAGGCAGTATTCGAACAGCAGCGGCCACAGGTAGCGATGGCGCCATTGCCAGATGCCACGAATGTTCTTGAACAGCACTTCGGCGCCGCCCTGGGCCCAGCGCAGGCGCTGCTTCCACAGGCCGCCGACGGTTTCGGGCATCAGGATCCAGCACAGCGCGCGCGGCTCGTAGAAGATCGCCCAGTGATCGAGTTGCAGCTTCCAACTGACGTCGATGTCCTCGGTGATCATGTCGGTGCTCCAGTAGTCGATGCGGTCCAGCGCTTTCTTGCGAAACGCCACCACCACACCGGACACCGTGAAGATGCGCCCGAACACCCGCTGGGTGCGCTTGATCAAGCCGATGATCGACGAGAACTCACCCACCTGCACACGACCGATCAGGGTCGAGCGGGTGCGGATGCGTGGGTTGCCGGTGACGGCGCCCAGGCGCGGGTTGTCGAGCATCGGTGCGACCAGGTAGGCCGCCGCGTTTCTGTCGAGCAGTGCGTCGCCGTCAATGCACACCAGGTATTCGCTGCGCGCAGCCACGGCGCCCATGCGCAGGGCCACGGCCTTGCCCTGGTTCTGCGCCAGGTGCAACACGCGCAATCGCGGGTGTTGCAGGGCCAGCGCGTCGAGCAGGGCGGCGGTGTTGTCCTTGGAGCCGTCATTGACCGCGATGACTTCGACGTTGGGGTACAACTGATCCAGCGCGGCATGGATGGTCTCACCGACGTTATCGCCCTCGTTGTAGCAAGGGATGATGATCGAGATCAGCGGGTTACCGGCCAGGGTCGGCGCGGGGGTGTCTTCTTCCCACGGCCAGTGGCGTTCCCAGTGCAACCAGAAGTACAGGCCGCCGGCGATCCACAGCGCCGACATGAACAGCGGGTAGAAGAACACGAAGTCCATCAGGAACTGCCCGGTGACCAGGAAGATCAGGCCCAGGGGCACGCCCAGCACCAGCGCCAACACGAATAAAGCCAGGATTCTGTCGAACATGGTCAAGGGTTCCATTGATTGGAAAGGGCCGGACGTACCGTCTTCAGGTCCGGGGAATTTTCCAGAAAGTTATCCGGGTAGTAGCCGAAGCTGGTGACGCCCTGGCGCTTGAGCACGCCCATCCATTGCGCCATTTGCACACCGTCGATATCCGGCGCGGTCTGGGTGCGCCAGTCTTTGGCCTGCAACTCGAACACGGTGCGCTCAAGCGCACCCGGGCGCGCCTTGACCGTGGCCACCAGCTTTTCCAGCCAGGCATTGGATTGCTTGAGCGTCTGGCCTTCCATCAACGGCATGGCCATGGGCGCAGTCCAGTCGTAGGCCTGGAGGAAATCGTCGAGGTTCTGCGCGAACCACGCTTCGCTGTCGGGGTTGAGCATCGGCTCGGCGAAGATATTGCGCGCGGTCTGCACCTGCGGGCCGCCGATGGCGCGCACCCTGGCGGTGAGCTCATGGGTGAAGTCGATCAGGTAGCGGCTCTTGAAGCGGGTCCAGCGCTGCATCACGGCCGGGTCGGCACGCAAGGCGGCGATGTTGTCGGGCAAGCCGTTGGCGGCGTACGCCTTGAGCGCGGCGGGGCTGGCGTCTTCGAAATCCGTCAGCACCGCGTCGTCGTGGTAGAGCACGCCGTCGATGGCACTGTTGCGCGCCAGGTCCTCGTAGATTTCACCGATGAGCCTGCGCACCTGCGGGTCGAACGGCGACAGGCGTTTGTATTGATCGGCGTCCGCAGCCACCTGGCCGGTGTGCGGATCCCACCGCGTGACACGCGGCAGTTTGGGGTCAAGGGCGAAGCTCAGCACCGGCATCCAGGCATACACGGCGGCATGGGCGCGGGTGCGCAGTTGCCAGGCGACACGGTTGAACAGGTCGGCGCGCACCGGCAGGTGACGGTTGGGAAAGTACAGCGAGTGCACCAGGCCGTCGCCCTTGGGGTCGGCGAAGGCTTGCAGGAACACGGTGCCTGCGCCCATGTCCACCACGCGCTGCACCAATTGGTCGAGGTTGCGTGCCTGCTGGGCCGGGTCCGGGTCGTAGACGTTGTCCAGGTCCACATGCAGCACGCGCATCGGCGCCTTGGCCTGTACGGCGACGATGCTGTTGGCGAAGTGCTCGCCGTCCGGGTCGGAGGCCACCAGAAAGCGCGGGCTGTCCATCAGGTTGCCCAGGCTGTCGAGGCCGTCTTCCAGGGTCAGCGCCATCTGGTAGCCCTGCTCGCCGACCACCGCCAGGGACGTGCCCTTGGCCGCACCGTAGGGCCATACCCACACCCGTGGCGCCTTGCCGGTCACGCTGCGGATCTTCTGGCTGATGGCCGCGACGTCAGCGCGCATCCGCGCCTGAAACTGGGCATCGGTTTCGTAGCGGCCGGTCGCCGGGTCGTAGCGCATGGACGTCGCCGCCGGTTCCAGGTTGCCCTGGGGGTTGGCCAGAATGCCTTTGTGGTTGTTATCGGTGTGCGCGGCGATTTCCACCAGGCCCGATTGCGACACTTCGCGGATTTGCTGCCAGGTGAGGAATTCGCCGCGCGGCCGTGGCGCGCCGGCAAAGTCCACCGGCTTGTCGAGCGGCGTATCGATCCAGTAGCCCACCGGCGCCAGCAGGGCCGGCCAGTGATAGGCGCGCAGAATCGGCATCACGCGGGTGTAGAAGCTGGCGTAACCGTCGTCGAAGCTGAGCATGATGGCTTTGGGCGGCAACGCCGGCCCGCCACGGCGCGCGGCCAGGATCTGGTCGACGCTGACCGCCTGGTAACCGTTCTCGCGCAGCCAGGCCAGTTGCTCGATCAGGCGCTCGGTGCGCACGCCGACCACGGCCTGGTCGGGGTCGCGGTCATTGATGTCGTGGTAGGCAATGCCCAGGAAATGGTTTTTCGGCCACGGCGCTTCGTTGGCCGGTGTCGGCCGCTCGGCGGGTGGAGTGAATGGCGCGGGTTGCTGGGCGCAGGCACTGGCCAGCAATACACCCAGGACCAACAAGCAACGGCTGAGGACGGTCATGGTCGGGCTCTTTTAGAAACGGTAGGTAAGGTCGACGAGCAGGCGCAGATCGCGTTCGCGATCACCGTCGTAGGGGCGGCTGATCAGGCTCAGGTTGGCGCCGACGTCCAGCACGTCGTTCCAGCGAAAGCGTTGGCCGTAGCCGACCAGCCCCACCCCGCCAGTGGAGTAATCGCGCTGGCTGTAGGTGCCCGCGCCGATCTGGAACTGCTGGCTCCACTGCGTCTCGTAGCGGCGGTAGAGCACATGGTTGATGTTGAGCACGGGCAACACCGTGAGGTCGGATTTGGGGTTGAAGTACACCGCGTCCTGTTTGCTGTTGCGGCTGGTGGCGACTTCCAGGCCCAGGTCGACTTGCACATGCGGCGCGCTGTAGAGGCCCTGGCGACCACTGAGCAAGGCTTCGAAACGGTCGTTGCCATCGCTGAAATGGGACGGGCTGAGGGTCAGTTTCCACTCGCGGCTTTCATTGGCGCGCCAGCGGATAAAACCGCTGCCGCCATTGGCCGTGATCCCGTCATTGAGCGCACGCAACGGCGTGGTGCTGAGCAGGTAGCCGAGGCTGCCGCCGTATTGCCAGTTGTCATTGATGTCGCGCGCAATCGACACGGCGGCGCCTTGCTTGGCGCCGTCGCCATAGGAATGGTTGGACACCTCGGCTTCAAGGGTCATGTCGCGGGTGCGCCGCTCCACGCCCACGCGCTGCCAGCGGTGCTGACCGGTGCCTTCGGTGAAGTCTGCGGTGGCATAACCGGCACCGGCGAACAGGCGCCAGTCTTCGTCGATGGGTGGCGTGTAGATCACGCTTTCGATGCCCCAGTCGCGGCTGCCGGTGGCGGCACCGGCGTCTTCATTGGGGCCACCGCCGAAGCTTTTGCCGGTGTAGGCTTCCACGCGCAGCTCGGCCATGTTGTGCACGTCACGCAGGCGGCTGAGGCGCTGCACTTGACGGTTGTCCGGGTTACGCGCGAGTACGTCGTCGGTGAGCACGTCGAGTTGGCGCCACTCCTGCAGGTCCATCGCGGTGTAGGCCTGGGACACTTCCAGGCCGATGTCGCGCGGGGCCTGCGCTTCGGTTTCCTTGAGCACGTTTTCGGCGCGCCGAGGCAAATCACGGGCGCGGTACATGTCGGCCTGGGCCAGGCGCAGGCCGACATTGCCGGGGGCCTTGGCCACCAGGGCGTCCAGGCCGCTTTCGCTGCCCGGCAGGTCGCCGCCGTACGTGCCGGCCTGGGCGGAGAGTTGCTGCGCGTCCATCCAGTTGTCGTTGGGATTGCCGATGGGCAGGCCCTTGAGTTCGACCCGTGGTTTCTGTTCGTTGGCCAATTGCGCGGCGACGTCACGCGCCTGCTGCACCTGGTCGCTTTCCAGCAGGGCATAGAACAGCGCGGTGCTGTCATCGACGCGGTAACTGGCGTCGGCATCCGGCGCGGTCAATACCTGGCGATACAGCGTCTGAGCGCGCTCCGGCTGGCGCTGCTCGAGGTAGGCGCCGGCCACCCAGCGCAAGGCGTAGGTGGGCAGTTGCACGCCTTGAGCGGTGAGGGTTTCGTACTCGCGCACCACGTCGGCGGTGCGCGCGCGGGCCTTGAGCGCACCCAGGCGGTCGATGCGCCAGCGCACCACGTCATCGTGGGCGCTGGCGTCCGGGGTCCAGCGGGTGATCAGTCGGTCGTAGTCCTGCAGCGCGCGGTCGGCCACCACGTAGCGCTCTTTCTCGGAGCGCGTGGCGTACTCGGCCAGCCGCACGCGCTCGGCGGCGAGGTCGCCTTCGAGGCGGCGCTGGGTGATCGCGTCCACCAGGCCGGGACGCTGGGCCGACAGGCGCAACGCGGCTTCTGGCAAGCGCGCCTGTTGCAGGGCGATGAGGTATTCGCGGGCGACTTCAGGCTTGTCGCCGGCGCGGGTGAAAGCCTGGTCGAATTCGAAGAGGGCGTCGTAGTTAAAACCGGCGCGGGCCAGCGCGTAGCCCAGGGCCATGCGCCGGTTCGGGTCTTCGGGCTTGGCCGCCACCAGCGCACGGGTGCTTTGCACGGCTTGGGTGGCTTGGCCGCCGTCGGCCTGAGTGAGGGCCAGGCCCAGTTGCAGGTCGATGTTGTTCGGCTCGCGCAGCAACGCCTGGCGATACACCGCCTCGGCCGGAGCCCATTGCTTCTGGTTGCGGTAGGTGCGCGCCACCGTGGCAAGTGCCTGGGTGCTGAGGTTGCGATGTTTGCCCTGGGCTTCGTACACCTTGAGCACTTCGCCATCCTGGCCGGCCCAGCCGGCGATGATCAGGTGATCGCTGACCTGACCGGGCGTCTGGCGTTCGGCGGACAACTGGCGAAGTTGGGTCAGTGCGGGGGTGAAGTTGCCGTTGCGCGCCTGGATGATCAGGGCGTCGTAGGCCGGGTCGGCCGAGGCGAAGGCGGGCATCAGTAATTGGCTGCACAAGGCGACCCCGATCAGCAGACGCAACCGGCCTGAGGCACTGAGTGGTAGGTTTCGCAACATATCGTGAGCTTCCTTACACACGGAAAGCGTAACGATAGGTGTCCTGAGCGAAGCGCTTCAGGGTGCGGCGTCCACTGACGCGGCCTAGCTTTCCTGGGCGGACTATCGCTCAGGAAAGCGGGGCGAAGGCCAAATCGGAACAATTGTTCAGAATTGGGCTCCGTCGGGCAGCAAACTGGAGCCTCTGTAGCAAGCAGGCTTGCCCCGCGTTGGGGTGCGCAGCGCCCCCAATCAAGGAAAACGCGGTGTACATGACGCTACACAGCGCCTGGTTTTGGGGCTGCTGCGCAGCCCAACGCAGGACAAGCCTGCTCGCCACAGTTAAGCGTAAATCCCCTGTGGGAGCGGCGCTGCGACTTGCCCGCGGAAGCGGTGGGTCAGTCGACCTCATTGGTTGCTGGACCGACGCCTTCGCGGGCAAGCCCGCTCCCACATTTGATCGCGTTCACATTCCCCATTCCGGTCGGCTTTAGGGCAAGCCCGCTCGCCACAATAAGCCGCCTAGCCACAGGAGTGTGGTTGCCTGAAACGGCTCACACGCAGCCAAGACTTTTAAGAGGGGGCTTGCCCCCCTCCCACATGTTGGCTGCGTTGACCCTTACTGAGCGCCGCTGACGGCGCCGACTTTGCCCATTACGAAGCCGAGGAATTGCTCGACGGTCATCTTCTGGCCGTTGAAGGTCACTTCGTTGTTGGCGTAATGCAGCTTGGACACCACGTCAGTCCCGACCACCGTGGCCAGTTGGGTGCCGACCGCCATGCCGCTGATCATCTGCGACGCCGCCTGCCCTTGCTGCTCGATGGCTTTAGGATCGGTCACGCCGCCGAGCTGTGCCTGCAGAGCGGCGACGTCGGCGATCATTGGCTTGGACAGGGTGAGGTTGGCGTCCAGCAGCGACACCATCTGCTTGCCCAGCTCAACCGGCGGCAGTTCCATGCTGGCGGGCTTGGCCAGGTCCAGTACAAGGTTGAACTTGCTTTCGCCATGGGTGGTTTTCAGCGACAGATTCTCGACCGCCACTTGCGGCTTGGCGGCCAACAACTGGTTGACGTTGGCGTCGGCAAGGGCCTGTTCGGCTTCAGTCAGTTGCAGTTCCGGCACCGGTTCGCCCGCAGCGGCGGCGGCTTGCACCGGTTGCATTTTTTCCTGATAGAGCTTGGTCAGCACCACCATCGACGGGACGTCGACGTTCTTCATGCTCACGGCCATGGCGGCCGAACCCACGGGTTTGCCCTGATAACCGATCTCGTCGATCTTGTAGTCGACGCGGCCGGCCAGGTTGTTGTCCTTGGTGTTGCTGGAATCTTTCTGCTCGAAGCCCTTGAGGGTCAGCACGCTTTGCTGCGGGCCGAAGGTGAACTTGGCGTCGGTCAGCTCCACGGTGTTCTGCCCGGTGTAGAAGTCGAAGGTGGACTTCTCCAGGTTGCTGGCCACGGTCAGGCCAGCCAGGTCGGCTGCGAACGGCGTGCCGTCGGCACCCACCGCCGCCACCTTGAGGCTGTTCATGTAGCCGTCAAGCTTGACCTTCTTGCCTTCGGCGGTGCTGTCGAAGTTGAGGTTGAGGCCGGAGAAGCTCGCCGAGGACTTGTCGTCCTTGAACTCCAGGGGCAGCAGTTCGACATTGCCGTTGACCGAACGGGTGTAGCCGATATTGGTCACGCCTTTGAGCGGTGACACGTCTTTGGCGGCGGCGAACCATTTTTCGCTGGTGGGGTTCTTTTCCAGCTCGAAGTGACTGGTGGCCATGACCGGCAGCCATTTGAGCGTGACCAGACGCGAGAACGGCAGCGGGCCGTGTTCGATATGGTCGACGAACAGCAACTCGGGGTTGGGATTGTCTTCGCCGAAGACTGCGCCCTGCGCCTTGAGACGGTAGTGGGCAGTGCTGCTGAACACGCCGCGATCCAGGGAGACCAGCTCCAGGGAGACCTTGCCATCGACGCCGGCCATGGAGGTCTGCAGTTCCTTGTTGGCGTTCTGGATCGCGGTTTGCAGCACCGGCTCCAGTTGTTTACCGGTGTACCAGGCGCCGCCTGCACTGACGACGCCAACGGCGACCACAAAACCCAAAAGAACGACTGCTGGCTTATTCATGAAGTGACCTGATCAAATCCTGTGAGAAGTGGGCTGTCTTCCTTGAACCCTGTAGGGGTTGGCTCAAGCCCGCCGAAAACGGGGGAAGATTAGCACTGGCGGCCGCGAACGGCCCAGCCTTTCAGAGGGGCTCGGTCAGCGGGAGTTCACGGGTGCGCCCCATCAATCTCATCCGATGAGTGATGGAGACGCTGCAAACGTGCGGTCCAGGTATACGCCAGCCCTTGTCACTCAAGGTGTTTCAAGGCTTTGCCGGGGCCTGCGTGCCTTGGGTTCGTGCGCTTTCCCAGCCGCCACCCAGCGCCAGGAACAGGTCAATCTGGCTCATGGCAACCTGGGTGTTGGCAGCCGCCAGTTGCGCGCGCACATCGGTGTAGGTGCGCGTGGCCTGCAGGTCGGCCAGAAACGATGCGCGACCGGCCTGGAAGAAGCGATGGGTCTGCCCCGCCGCTTCCCTGGCGGACTCGCCGGCTTCGGCCAGCGCATCGCGGCGCTGCAACATGGCCGTGTATTGCGCAAGGCCGGTCTGGGTTTCGCGGATGGCGTTGAGCACCACCCCGTCGAAATGAGCCAGGGCGCCCTGGGTGGCGGCCTCGGCTTCGTGGATGCGCGCGCGCGCGCCGTTGGTGGGGACGGTCCAACTGATCATCGGGCCAAAGCCCCAGCGGTTGGTCGCCGGCGTGCCGAGGTCGTCGAGCAGGCCCACCGTGCCGACAGAGGCGCCAATGGCGATGTCCGGGTAGAGCGCGCCGGTGGCCACGCCGATGCGCGCGGTGGCGGCGGCCAGTTGGCGTTCGGCCTGGCGTACGTCCGGGCGGCGTTTGAGCAAGGCGGCGCCGTCGCCCACTGGCAGCAGTTGGGCGATGTGCGGCAGCTCGGCGCAATGCGCGGTGCCGGCCGGCAATTGGTCCAGCGGCTTGGCCAGCAGCATCGACAGGCGAAACAAGCC
>Ga0302347_1004866_pt1 | contig 10356 bp, 6 predicted proteins | sample PhyWR1_FD_202178 | JGI IMG/M metagenome (GOLD analysis project Ga0302347, IMG submission 202178) | Leaf surface microbial communities from wheat plants in UC Gill Tract Community Farm, Albany, California, United States - DLSL W.R1 (v2)... | ecosystem: Host-associated > Plants > Phyllosphere >...
ATGTCGGTGCACCACACCTGGTGTGGGCAGCCTTCGCGCAGGCTCAGCAGGCCGGTGGTGTGGTCGATCTGGCTGTCCATCAGGATGATCGCGCTGATGCCGGTATCGCGCAGGGCACGGCCGGGCTGCATCGGTGCAAAGCTTTGCAGCTGCGCGCGGATATCCGGCGAGGCGTTGCACAGCACCCAATTCACGCCGTCGTCGGAAATCGCGATGGACGACTGGGTACGCGCCTGCGCCCGCAGGCTGCCGTCACGAAAACCTGCGCAGTTCACGCAGTTGCAGTTCCACTGCGGGAAACCACCGCCGGCGGCGGAACCTAGAATCTGGACAAACATGGTAGCTCCCAAGCAAAGCTCAAAACAAAAACGCCCCGGGCGAACCGAGGCGTTGTATTACCCAGCGAATTAACGGCTGGCGAAGTACATGGTGACTTCGAAACCGATGCGCAGATCTGTGTAAGCAGGTTTGGACCAGGTCATATTCTTACTCCTACCAAGGGATGGGACGTTCACTACCAAGCAATACATATAGTCCACCTCCAGTCGGAGATGTTCAGAGGTGTGCGTGGGAATGTTACGCAATTCTTTTCAAGTTAGCGCTGTCTTGATGGAAAAAGCCTTTTGCAGGGGCGGCAATGATCAGCCGGCCGCCTGCCAGGAGTCGTTGATGCGCGGGCCGTTGGCGAGGCAGCGCCAGCCGCCTGCAGCGGCGTTCAGTTGTTGGGCCGCGTGCTGCATATCTTCCCGTGAACAGGCGTGGATCGCCTTTTGCAGCTGCGCGAGGTAATCCGACGGATGGCCCGCCAGGTGCGCCTGCCACAGCAACTCGGCCGCTTGTGCGATGGGCAAGGCGTGTATTGCGAACTGTTGCGCAAGGGCCTGGTTGCCCAAGTCTTCATTGCCGTCCATCAGCGCTGGCAATTGCTTCAGGAAGGTTTGCAGGTGATCGATGATCCCTTCCAGGGAAACGTCAGGCGACTGCACGCCAAACAACAGACCGGTCTGCCCGTTGATTTGTCGGACGCCGCTGAACACCGCGTAGCCCAATTGCAACTCGACGCGCAGGCGTTGGTAGAACGGCCCTTGGAGCACGTGTCCGAGTAGTCGCCAGGCGGCTTCGTCCGCCAGGGATTTGCTGGGCGTGGGGCAAAACAGCAACAAGGCGGCGTCGCTGGAGTCTGTCTTCACTGTGTGCCAGAGGCGTTGCCCGCCAAGGCTTGGGTATTCGGGCTGAAAGCTCGCGGGTTGCCCGGGCAGGCGTGCGACGGCTGTTTTGATCGCCGCTTCCATGGCGGCGGAAAAGCCGGCACCCAGCCCCTGCCAGCGTGCAGTGGCCCACGAAGCCTCGCCGGCGCCGGGGATAACCCCTGCACAGCACGCGGGCAACGCCTTGAGCAGTTCCCGGATGGCGATCATCGGTGTCTGGGTGAGGGGCGTTGCGTGCGGCTGATTCAAGCTAAGCGCCAGTGCTTCCAGCACCGCGGGCATGGGTTCTTGCAGCCCGACCAATTTCACCAGTCCGTCATTGCCGATTGCATCGAAAGACAATTCCACACCCGCCTGACGGGCCTGCTCGCGCAACGGCTGTAACCGGCTTTCAAGGCCTGTGGGTGCGGGAGCATCAAACCGCCAGTGCAGGTACAGCGCGCCTTCATCGGCGCTATCCGACAGGGCTTGGCTGAATGTCAGCGCGGGCAGCTCTCGCCGGCCTCGCGAGCGATCCTGGGCAAAGGTGCGCAACCCGCGATGGGCGCTGGTTTGGCCGCGAATCAGGCCGGCGCGTTCGTCCTTGGCGGGTGGGCGCAGGAACGGGTTGGGCGAGGGTAGCTGCCACGCGTGCCGGGAAGGCGGCAGTTGCAGCGCGTCCAGCAGGGACTTGAGGGCGACGATGCTTTGGTCCGACAAGTCTTCGGTGGCGTTTCGGGCCAATGCTAAAGCGCCTTGGACCTGCTGTTGGCGCGCGTTCAGCAAAGCGAACTCCTCGCGCAGAGTTCTCCAATCGCTATGTGCGAAAAAGCTCAACCAGTCGTACAGCAACGCTTCGATCTGCGTCGCCGAATCGCCTTGGGTGTCGAGGGAAAAGTCGATATCCAGCAACGCTTGCCCGGCAAAGTGGTACAGCACGCTCGCCTGCACAGCAGTCGCCAGCTTCCGGATTTTCAGTTCAGCCAGCAGCCCGCCCGGCGCCGAGCTGTTGAGCCAGATACAGAGGAAGTCGACGGCTTCACGGGGGGCTTCACCGGTGAATACAAGGTGCAAATGGTTGCTGGCGCTGTGTTGATAGGTGCGTGCCTGGCCTGGCATCAGTGCCGGCGGGGCAGCTTGTGGGTGGTAAGGGCCGGAGGCCAATGCCTGGCTGAACTGCTGCGCCAGGGCTTCCAGTTCTGCCAATGGCTGCGGGCCGGCGAGGCTCAAGGTCATCTGCCCGCTCTGATAGAAGTGCGTGTGGAATTCCTGCAACGCTTGCTGAAAATCCTCACGCTCCACCGGCAGGCTGTCGCGGTTACCAGCGTGAAAGCCGCGCAACGGGTGATCGGCCGCCAACCCTTCCAGCAGGGCGACTTGCTCTTGCGCCTTGGCATCCTGGGACCAGGCGACAAACTCCGCCTGCAGCACTTCGCGCTCGCGCAGTTGGTCTTCCAGGCTCAGGCGCGGGTGGGTGAGCATGTCTGCCAGCCGCTCCAGCCCAGCGGCGAAGGTCGATACCGGCAGCTCGAAGAAGAAATCCGTGGTGCGCTCGCGGGTGCTGGCATTCACCTGGCCGCCGTGACGTTGCACGCAGGTCATCAGGCCTTCGCCCGTAGGAAAACGTTCGGTACCCAGAAACAACAGATGCTCAAGAAAATGGGCCAGGCCCGGCCACGCCAGCGGAACATCATGACTGCCAGCAGCCACGCACAAAGTTGCCGCACTGCGTTTCAAGCGCGGCGCATGGCGCAGGGAAACCCGCAGGCCGTTGGCCAGGGTCATGTGAAGGTGATGAGGGTGGGCCGGCGCAGGCATGGGCACTTCCGAAACGTAGGAAGTGCCCATGTTAACAAACCGGCTGGATCAGGGCTTGTGCAGCGCGCCGTAGAGCTCGGGGCGACGGTCTTGCAGGTAGTGGTTGGCGGCGCGGGCGTCGGTAATCGTTTGGCGCTCCAGCGTGCCGACGATCAAGGCCTCATCCAGGCCGGCCTGGGCGATGCGCTGGCCGTTTGGCGCGGCGATGCTGCTTTGCCCGCAATACTGGATTTCGCCTTCGTGCCCGCAGTAATTGGCGTAGGCCACGTAGCACTGGTTCTCGAAGGCCCGCGCCCGCACGGTCACGTCGGCGACAAAGTCGAACGGCACCATATTGGCCGTGGGTACCAGAATCAGCTCGGCGCCTGCCAGGGCCAGGCGCCGAGTGTTTTCGGGGAACTCCAGGTCGTAGCAGATCAGCAATCCGAGCTTCCAGCCATTGAGCTCCACCAGTGGGAAATCATCGCCCCCGGCGCTGAACATCGAGTGGTCCAGATCGCCGAACAGATGGGTCTTGCGGTAGTTGCACAGGCGCTGGCCCTGGGCATCGATCAACTGCACGGCATTGTAGATCTGCCCGTCGTCGGCGCGTTCCGGGTAACCGTACAGAATCGCCAGGCCGGCGCTTTTCGCCAGTTCGGCAATCGCCTGCGCCGAGTCCCCATCCTGCGCCTCCGCCAGGGCGCCCACCGCCTCGGCGCCGATGTTGTAGCCGCTGAGGAACATCTCCGGCAGCACCAGCACATCGGCAGAGCCGGACGCCTCGTGCGCCAGCTGATGCAGGCGCTTGAGGTTGCCGGCCACATCCAGCGGCAGCGGCGGGCATTGGTAAAGGGCGACGCGCATGTGCAACTCCTTAATCCGCCAGGGCGATTGGCCCGATTTCGTCGAACACATCACCCGGCCCCGGGTTCTCGGGGTGAGTGCTGCCGCCGAAGTGGGTCATGATGCCCCACACCGCATTCAGCGAGGTTTGCACCGCGCCTTCGACCCACGCGGGGGTCCAGGACACGTCATCGCCGGCGATAAAAATCCCACGTTGTTCGGCGGGCATGTCTTTCTGCATAAAGTGCGCATACATACGCTGGTTGTAGCGATAGTGCCCAGGCAGCGCGCCCTTGAAGGCGCCGAGGAAATGCGGGTCGGCTTCCCACGACACAGTGATCGGGTCGCCGATGATGCGCGCCTTGATATCAACTTTCGGGTAGATCTTTTTCAGCGCGTCGAGGGCGAGCTTCACGCGTTTGTCGATGGGCTGCGGGAGCATTTTCAGCGCGTCGCTCATCCACGAATATGACAGGCAGATCACGCCGGGCTTGTCGTCGCCGTTATCGAACAGGTAGGTGCCACGGGTCAGGCGGTCGGTGAGGGTCATGCTCATCAGGTCGCGGCCGGTTTCCGGGTCTTTGTCCTTCCAGAACGGGCGGTCGACCATCACGAAGGTTTTTGATGACTGCATGTAGCGCGTGCGGTCCAGGGCCATCCACATCTTTTGCGAGAACAGGGTTTCGTCGCATTCGATCTGGGTGGTCAGCAACCAGCTCTGGCAAGTGGTGAGCACGGCGGCGTATTCGCGGGTGTCGCCATAGTTGTCGGTGACGGCGAAACGGCCGTCGGCCGCGTGGGCAATCGCCTTGACCCCGGCGCGTGGCGCACCGCGGTGCAACGAGCTGAGGCTGGTGCCCGCCGGCCAGTGGGCGCAACGCTCCGGCACATGACGCCAGATGCCCATGGGCACCTGGGCGACGCCGCCGACCACTAGGTGCTGGTGGTCATCGCAGTTGGTCATCACCACGCGGAAGATTTCCAGCATCGAGTTGGGGAAGTCCGAGTCCCAGCCGCCGGTGCCGAAGCCGACCTGGCCAAACACTTCGCGGTGCAGGAACGACAGCTTGGCGAACGCTTTGGAGGTGGCGACAAAGTCGTAGAAGGTGCGGTCGTCCCACAGCGGCACCAGCTTATTCCACAGCTCTTTGAGGCGCGGTACGTCGCGGTCGCGGATGGCCTGCTGGATATCGCCGAACTGCGAACCGGCTTCCAGCGCATCGGCCCAGGCGTCGGCGACTTCCTGGAACAACACCGGCAAATCGGCGAGCTTTTGCGCGTAGTGGGTCTGGCCTTCGAGGTCGATCACCGTGCTGCCGGACGCCGGCGTCAGCGGGTTGGGGAAGGGTTTGGTTTCCAGGCCCAGCTTGTCCACGTAGTGATAGAACGCCGTGGACGACACCGGAAAACGCATGCCGCCCAGCTCGGCGATGATGCCTTCCGCGCCTTCAAAAGCCTGGGAGCGCAGGCGCCCGCCCATCTTCGAGGCTTCATACACCACCGGCTTGAGGCCCAACTTCATCAGCTCGTAGGCGGCCACCAGGCCAGCGATCCCGGCGCCGACGATCGCCACTTCGGCGCCGTGGTTGGCGGCGGGGATGCTGCCCAGGCCAGCCGGGTGCTCGATCCAGTCATCAAAGGCAAACGGGAAATCCGGGCCGAAGATGGTGATGGGTTTCTTACCGTTTGCCGGCGGGTGGCGATTGGTCTTGCTGAAGGTGCTGGACGGAATGCTCATGGCTGACCTTACTGGCGACTCGGCGGGAAGCGACCCGCTGAGTATAGGAAAAGATGGCAGCCAGTTTAGGGAGCGTTGCGCTCGTTAATAAGACGCAATGTGTCGTCGAATTGGATTGGTTTTAGTCAATATGACGAATCAGCGGGTCAGATCGGCTGCCCACGATCCAATTTGTTACTGAGGATGATCGACGTGGTGGTTTTTTCCACACCGTCGACGCTGCCGATCTGGTCCAGCAACTGGTCCAACTGCTCCGGCGAATCCGTGCGCAGCCACGCCACGTAATCAAACTCGCCACTCACCGCACACAACTGTTGCACCTGCGCCATGGCACTCAGCCTGCGCAACACCTCTTTACCCGAGCGCGGTTGCACGGTAATGCCCACATACGCCTGCAACCCCCCATCGACCACCCGCTGACCCAGACGCACGCCGTAACCGGTGATCACCTGGGTTTTCTCCAGCCGCGCCAGGCGCGAGGTGACCGTGGTGCGCGCGATACCCAGCTGCCGGGCGAGCATAGCCACGCTTTCACGGGCGTTGAGCTGCAGGGCGGCGATGAGTTGGCGGTCGATTTCGTCTAGGGCGGGCAAGGTGGAAGCTCCAGTGCGGGCGGCGGTGGAGGGGTATGTTACAGACTTCCAGACACACAAAAGCCGCGCAATGCGCGGCTTTATTGTTTGGTGGGCCCACACGGACTTGAACCGTGGACCAAAGGATTATGAGTCCTCTGCTCTGACCAACTGAGCTATAGGCCCTGTAACAGGTCGCGGATTATAACGATGGTTTCCCCGCTGTGCCATCCGAAAAATCCTCAATGCTTGTACGAAGAAATGTCGCAGCAAAAAGCTCCGGCGGCAGGGGCAGGCTGACGATGTAGCCTTGCATCTGTTCGCAGCCCTCGGCGGCGAGGAAGGCTTGCTGTGCGGGGTTCTCCACGCCTTCGGCGATGATGGTGAATTGCATGCTGTGGCCCAGGGCGATGATGGCGCGCACGATGGCGGCGTCGTGGGGGTCGTCGGGCAGGCCGCGGACGAAGGATTGGTCGATCTTGAGGAAGTCCAGTGGCAGGCGTTTGAGGTAGCTGAGGGATGAGTAGCCGGTGCCGAAGTCGTCGATCGCCAGTTGTACGCCCAGGCGCTTGAGTTGGTGCAGGACCTCCAGCGCTTCTTCGGCCTGGCTCATGATGAAGTTTTCGGTGATCTCCAGTTGCAGGTAGCCAGGTTCGAGGTGGTAGTCGTGCAGGAGCTGTTCGATGCGCGCCAGCAGGCCAGGGTGGCGCAGTTGCGCGCCGGCCAGGTTGACCGACAGTGGGCCGAAGTCATCGAAGGTAGTTTGCCAGGCGTGCATTTGCCGGCAGGCCTGTTCCAGTACCCAGTCGCCGATCTGCAGGATCATGCCGTTCTCTTCGGCCAGGGCGATGAAGTGTTCGGGGGGCACGTCGCCAAAGGTGGGGTGCCGCCAGCGGATCAGCGCTTCGGCACCGATCAGTTCGTGGGTGCTCAGGCTCAGTTTGGGTTGGTAGTAAAGGGTCAGTTCTTTGCGCTCGATGGCGCGGCGCAGTTCGTGTTCAAGGGCCACGCGTTCGTTGGCCTGGGCGGTGAGGTCTTGGGTGTAGCTTTCGACGCGGTTGCGGCCCTTGGCCTTGGAACGGTACATCGCGGCGTCGGCGTTTTTGACCAGGGTGGCGACGTCGGTACCGTCCTGGGGGTAGAGGCTGGTGCCGATGCTGGCACTGATAAAAAACTCGTGCTCGCCGGCCTGGAACGGTGGGGTGAAGCAGGCCAGCAGCTTGTTGGCCAAGTGCTCGGCATCGGTGGCGTGTTGCAGGCCGGGCAGCAGGATGATGAATTCGTCGCCGCCCAGGCGCGCGACGGTGTCGATGTCACGCAGTTGGTCCTTGAGGCGCACGGCGATGTCTTTGAGCAGCAGGTCGCCGATGGGATGGCCGAGGCTGTCATTGATATGTTTGAAACGATCCAGGTCGAGAAACAGCACCGCCCCTTGTTTGCCGGTTTCCTGATGGCCATTGAGCGCGGCCTGCAGTCGGCTTTCGAACAGGGTGCGGTTGGGCAGGCCGGTCAGCGGGTCGTGGTGCGCTTGGTAGTCGAGGCGGGCCTGGGCCAGCTTGAGGCTGGAGATGTCGGCAAACACCGCGACAAAGTGGGTGATCAACTGGTCGCGGTTGCGCACCGCGCTGATGGTCAACCAGCTGGGGTACAGCTCGCCGTTCTTGCGTCGGTTGGAGATCTCGCCCTGCCAATGGCCATGGGCCGTCAACTGGTGCCACATCGCTGCGTAGAACGCGCTGTCATGCAGGCCGGAGGCGAGCAGGCGCGGCGTTTGGCCGAGGGCTTCGGATTCGCTGTAACCGGTGATTTCGCTGAAGGCGCGGTTCACGGCACTGATGTTCTGCCGGGTGTCGGTGATCAAGACACCTTCGGCGGTGCTCTCGAATACTGTGGCGGCTTGTTGCAGTTTTTCCTGCATCTGTTGGCGTTCGGTAATGTCGCGGGCGATGGTCAGCATGCAGTCGTCGTCGCCAATGGGCAGCGGGCGGCTGGACAGCTCGCAGAGGCGGATCATGCCGTCGGCACGGCGGATGTGGCAGACAAAGTCGCGCACAAAGCCGTCACGGCGCATCAGTTCGAGCATGTGCTGGCGCTCGTTGAGGTCGACCCAGATGCCGAGGTCCAGGGTGGATTGGTCGAGGGAGGCGGCACCGCTGAAGCCGGTGATGCGACTGAAACCATCGTTGACTTCAATCAGCAGGCCGTCACGCTGCCGGCTTAACAGCAGGCCGTCGGGAGAGGCATGGAAGGCCTTGGCGAATTTCTCTTCGGAGGTTTGCAGTTGCTGCTGGGTTTCTTTGAGCTGGGTGATATCGCGCACCACCACCACGATGGCCTCGACCGCATCGAGCTGGAAGGGCTCGGCGGAAATCAGCCCGGTGAAGGCTTGGCCGTTGCTGCGGCGGAAACGCATCTCCAGGTTACGAATGCTGGTGGTCTGCACCCGTTGCAGCAGGTCGGGGCCGGCGCCTTCGATGCCCCAGATATTCAGCTCGGTGGCGGTTTTGCCCACGACGTCTTCAGCTGACAGACCGATCTGGTCTTCAAACGCCTTGTTGACCTCCAGCAGGCAGCCATCGGACAGGCGCGCGATCACCAGGATGTCCGGGCATTGCTGGAACACCGAGGCAAACTTTTGCTCCGACAGCTGCAGCGCTTCCTCGGTACGCTTGGCCTCGCTGATATCGATCATGAGGCCGCGCAGCACGGGCTCATGGCCGTGCTCAATGAGGCTGACGATGTCGCGCACCCACAGGCAACGACCGTCGGCGGTGATCACCCGGTAATCAATGCTGTGATCGCGGTTGGCGCGGGTTTCGCGGTAGCAATAGGCTTCGGCACGGATCAGGTCGCCGGGGTGAATGATGTTGCGCCAGAAGCCGGGGATCAGCCAGTGGGCGCGTGGGTAGCCAAGCAAGTCTTCGGCGTGGGGCGACACGTAGCTGTAGGTGAAGTCGGTGACGCTGGCTTCCCAGGCAATGGCGGACAGGCTCTCCACTAGGCCGCGGTAATGGTATTCGCTGCTGCGCAGTTCCTGTTCGAGGGCGACGCGGCGGGAAATTTCCGAGCTGAGCCGGCGATTGATGCGAATCACGATGGCCAATACGGTGCTCAGCAATAGCACGGCGGGCAGGCCATAGGTCAGCAGGTCGGTCCAGAAGGTGCGGCTATCGGTGACGCTGCCGACCCAGTGTTGCTGGATGGCGTTGGTTTCTTCCGGGCTGAGGTCGGCCAGCACCTTGTCCAGAATGCCGACGAGCATCTTGTCGTCGCGCGGCACGCCCATCGCCAACTGGTAGCGATAGGGCGTTTCGCCGCTGACATACAAACCGTCTAGCTTGAGTTCGCGCAGGCTCCAGACGCTGGACGCCAGGTCGCTGACCACGGCATCCACCTCACCGGTGGCCAGGGCTTGCAGCGTGGAGCTGACATTGGGTAGGGCCACCAGGTTGAGGTCCGGATGGTGGGTGCGCAGCAGTTCGTGGGGGGCGTAATTTTCCACCACGGCAATCTTCAATCCGTAAAGGTCCTTGAGGTTGCGCGGCCGAGGCCCGCCTTCGTGGGCAAGAATCACCATCGGAAAGTCGATGTAAGGCCGGGTGAAGGCCAGGTAGTTCTGCCGTTCCGGGGTCGACATGACGCTGGGAATCAGATTGAGCTGGTTGCTGCGCGCCATTTCCAGCACGGCGCCCCAGCTCGGCGGTTCGATCAGCTTGACCCTGACGCCCAGGCGGTCCTGGATCAGGCGCACGTAATCCGCCGACAAGCCCTGGTAGCGGCCTTCCTCATCACGGTATTCGAACGGTGGCCACGAGGCATCCACCCCAAGGCTCAGCTCCTGATGGTCCGCCAGCCAGCTCCGCTCTTCATCGGTAAGAGTCAACGCGCCAGCCGTTGCGGTCCAGGTCAGCAGCGACAGCAGCAACACAGTCGGCAATCTGGGCATAACGGTCTCGTTATGGCACGGGGAATGTTTCGAGTGTAGACGGGCATTGCGGGGAGGGGAGGTGCGCGGGCAGTTAATCTATACAAAGAAATCCATACAAAACAAAACCCCCGGCCTGGGCCGGGGGTTTTGGTATCACTCGTCGAGGAAGGAGCGTAGGTGCTCGCTTCGCGTCGGGTGGCGCAACTTGCGCAGCGCCTTGGCTTCGATTTGACGGATCCGCTCGCGGGTCACGTCAAACTGCTTACCGACTTCCTCAAGGGTGTGGTC
>Ga0302347_1004870_pt1 | contig 10346 bp, 7 predicted proteins | sample PhyWR1_FD_202178 | JGI IMG/M metagenome (GOLD analysis project Ga0302347, IMG submission 202178) | Leaf surface microbial communities from wheat plants in UC Gill Tract Community Farm, Albany, California, United States - DLSL W.R1 (v2)... | ecosystem: Host-associated > Plants > Phyllosphere >...
CGCTGCTGCTGAAGGCTTGCGCGTTCCTGCTGAAGGAACTGCCGGACTTCAACAGCTCGCTGGCACCAAGCGGCAAGGCCATCATCCGCAAGAAGTACGTCAACGTCGGCTTCGCCGTGGACACCCCAGACGGCCTGCTGGTCCCTGTGATCAAGAACGTCGACCAGAAGAGCCTGCTGCAACTGGCTGCCGAAGCTGCTGCGCTGGCCGAAAAAGCCCGCACCAAGAAGCTGTCGGCTGACGAGATGCAAGGCGCTTGCTTCACCATTTCCAGCCTCGGCCACATTGGCGGCACCGGCTTCACGCCGATCGTCAACGCGCCGGAAGTGGCTATCCTGGGCGTCTCCAAGGCGACCATGCAGCCGGTCTGGGATGGCAAGTCCTTCCAGCCTAAGCTGATGCTGCCGCTGTCGTTGTCGTACGATCACCGTGTGATCAACGGCGCTGCCGCTGCGCGCTTCACCAAGCGCCTGGGCGACGTGCTGGGCGATATCCGCACCATGCTGCTGTAAAGCTGCACACTGCCCCTGCGTGCAGGGGCAGTACCCTTTTCGAGCTGCCACGCTCGTACCTCAACCCCGCCAACTGGCGGGGCTTTTTTTGTCCGCCGGTAGAGTTTCAGCGCCTGGGAAACCCAGCGCCGCCCGCGCGGCGCTCGATCTCCCAGACGCCAAAATTCTCAAGGCGAACTAACATTTCCGGCCAAACAGCCGATAACCCGTCCACAGCATCCCACATGGCCGCTTGCCAGCCCTCGGGACATGATGCAACCTTGCCAGAACCGCCGCCGCCCCAAGGCCGCGCCCCCTCTTCAAGCGAGTCTTCGATGAAAAGCCAACCCGATGCCGCCAGCCGTGTGGCGGCCGAGGTCGTCACGCAGCTACCCGTGCCCTCGCGGCTCGGCATGCTGCGTTTCGAAAGGCTCAACGAAGCCACCTGGGCCATGCTCTACCTGGACGCTGCCTGCGAGCGCCAGTTCGGCCTGCTGGCCGGCGACCTGTGCGCCTTGGTCGACGCGCCCTACGCAAGCCTGATGGAGCCCGAGGCACGCTACCGGCTGCACGACGAGATCCAGCTGCAACTGGCCAAGCGCAGCTATTACCGGGTGCGCTACACCCTGCACACCCCAACCGCGTCGCTGCGCCTGCTGGAAGCCGGTGAGGCCTACAAACAGCACAACCGCCAGCTGCTGCGTGGCTACCTGAGTGTGCTGGACGAACCGCTTGAAGACGCAGGCGAAAGCGAAGCCAGTGAGCTGGAATCGCGCAACAACCGCCTGCAACTGGCCCTGCAACTGAACCAACGCGCCCAGCAAGAGCAACTTGAACACCTGGAACGTGTACACGGCCAGCAAGACCTTATCCTGCGCCTGGCCCGCCAGCGCTACAGCGCCGAGAACTCGCTGCTGGAGGCCGCCCAGCTGATCACCCGCAGCGCCTGCGAGATCTACAAGGTCGACAGCGCCAGCATCTGGCACCTGGATGAGCAGCGCCTAGAGCCGATCACCGCCTGGTACCGCGACGCCCAGGAGCACCGTCAGCCCGAAGCCATCGATGCCAGCCGTTTCCCGGACTACCTCGATGCGCTGCACGCCAGCCGCGCGATCGACGCCCACAACGCCAACCACGACCCGCGCACCCGCGCCCTGGCAAAAAGCCTGCGACCGGAAAACAAAGCCATGCTCGACGCCAGCATCCGCGTCGATGGGCAGGTCGTGGGCGTGCTGTGCCTGGAACAGACCGGCCAGCCAAGGGCCTGGCAGTCGGATGAAATCGCCTTCGCCGGCGAGTTGGCCGACCAGTTCGCCCAGGTCATCACCAACCACAACCGGCGTACTGCGGCCAGCGCCCTGCATCTGTTCCAGCGCGCGGTCGAGCAAAGCGCCAGCGCCTTCCTGCTGGTGAACCGCGACGGCCGGGTGGAGTACGTCAACCCAAGCTTCACCGCCATTACCCAGTACAGCACCGATGAAGTGCAAGGCCGCCACCTGGGCGAGCTGCCGGCGCTGGAAAACCTCAGCGAACTGCTGTTCGACTCACCGTCGAGCCTGGCCATGGGCAACAGCTGGCAGGGCGAATTCAAAAGCCGGCGCAAGAACCTGGAGCCGTACTGGGGCCAGTTGTCGATTTCCAAGGTGTATGGCGACAACCGTGAGCTGACCCATTACATCGGCATCTACGAAGACGTCACCCAGACCAAGCTGGCCCAGCAACGCATCGAGCGCCTGGCCTACACCGACAACCTGACCAACCTGGGCAACCGCCCTGCGTTCATCCGCAGCCTGGACGAGCGCTTCGCCCACGATGGCGAAAAGTCGATGTGCCTGCTGCTGGTCGACATCGACAACTTCAAGCGTATCAACGACAGCCTCGGCCACCAGACCGGCGACAAGCTGCTGATCAGCCTGGCCCGGCGCCTGCGCAACAGCCTGCACGCCGGGGGCATCCTGGCGCGCTTTGCCAGCAACGAGTTCGCCGTGCTGCTCGATGACACCAGCCTGGAAGACGGCCAAGGCGTTGCCCTGCAGTTGCTGCGTACCCTCGACAAGCCGATGTTCGTCGATAACCAGCTGATCAACGTGACCGCCTCGGTCGGCCTGGCCTGCGCCCCGCTGCACGGCGTCAACCCGGCGAGCCTGATGAAAAACGCCGGCCTGGCGCTGCACAAGGCCAAGGCCAACGGCAAGCATCAGGTACAGGTGTTTACCGAAGTGCTGAACGCCGAAGCCAGCTACAAACTGTTCGTAGAGAACAACCTGCGCCGCGCCCTGACCCAGAACGAGCTGGAAGTGTTCTACCAGCCCAAGATCTGCCTGCGCAGCGGTCGGCTGCTGGGCCTGGAAGCGCTGTTGCGCTGGAACCACCCCGAGCGCGGCATGATCCGCCCGGACCAGTTCATCAGCGTGGCCGAGGAAACCGGCCTGATCATCCCCATCGGCAAATGGGTGGTGCGCCAGGCGTGCTGCATGAGCCAGCAACTGCGCAAAGCCGGCCTGGGCAACCTGCACGTGGCCATCAACCTGTCGCCCAAGCAGTTCTCCGACCCGGACCTGGTGGCGTCGATCAGCACCATCCTCAAGGAAGAAGCCCTGCCCCCGCACCTGCTGGAGCTGGAGCTGACCGAAGGCCTGCTGCTGGAAGCCAGTGAAGACACCCACCGCCAGCTGGACGAGTTGAAAGCCCTGGGGCTGACCCTGGCCATGGATGACTTCGGCACCGGTTATTCGTCGCTGAGCTACCTGAAGAAGTTTCCGATCGACATCCTCAAGATCGACCGCAGCTTCATCAACGAAATCCCGGACAACCAGGACGACATGGAAATCACCTCGGCCGTGGTGGCCATGGCGCACAACCTGAAGCTGAAGGTGGTGGCCGAGGGCATCGAGACGCCGGCGCAGCTGGCATTCTTGCGCCGGCACCGCTGCGACGTGGGCCAGGGGTACCTGTTCGACCGGCCGATTCCGGGGCGCGAGCTGGCCGAGCGGTTGAAGCGTTATCCGCGTGGACCGGTGGCCTGACCTCGGGCAATATGGAAACCATTCGGGCCCTCTCGCGGGTAAACCCGCTCCCACCGGTATTGCACCACCTTCAGAATCTGTGGATTACCTGTGGGAGCGGGTTCACCCGCGAAGGCCCCAACCCTATCCAACTGAATAACCACAGAGGAACGGCCATGGTCCTGCGTTCGGAAATCCTGGTGAACAAAAACGTCCTGCCTACTGCGGAACAGGCCCTGCCTGGCCGCGAAACGCCAATGAGCCTGCCCGAGTTCCACTACGTGTTCAAAGGCACCCCACTGCTCGGCCCGTTCTTCGAAGGTGCCATCGACTTCGCCATCTTCGGCCTGGGCTGCTTCTGGGGCGCTGAACGCCGCTTCTGGCAACGCGAAGGCGTGGTCAGCACCGTGGTCGGCTACGCCGGCGGTATCACCCCCAACCCCACCTACGAAGAAGTCTGCTCGGGCCTGACCGGCCACACCGAAGTGGTGCTGGTGGTCTTCGATAAGGACAAAGTCAGCTACCGCGAATTGCTGGCGATGTTCTGGGAATTGCACAACCCCACCCAAGGCATGCGCCAGGGCAACGACGTCGGCACCCAGTACCGTTCGGCCATCTATTGCACCAGCCCCGAACAACTGGAACAGGCCAAGGCCAGCCGCGACGCCTACCAGGCCGAACTGAGCAAAGCCGGCTTTGGTGAAATCACCACCGAAATCGACCAGGCGCCGACCGTGTTTTTCGCCGAGGCCTACCATCAGCAGTACCTGGCCAAGAACCCGCAGGGCTACTGCGGCATCGGCGGCACCGGCGTGTGCCTGCCACCGAGCCTGCAAGGGAACTGAAGCATGAGCACGATGACGCTGTTTCACTCGCCACTGTCGCCGTTCGTGCGCAAGGTCATGGTGGTGTTGCACGAGACCGGCCAGCTTGGGCGTGTGGCGTTGCAGCCGGTGAACATCAGCCCGGTCAGTGGCAACCCGCAGCTGAACCAGGACAACCCGATCGGCAAGATCCCGGCGCTACGCCTGGACGACGGCACCGTGCTGCACGACAGCCGGGTGATCTGCGAGTATCTCGATCTGCAGCACGTCGGCCTGCCATTGCTCCCGCGTGAAGGGTCCGCGCGCTGGCGGCGCATGACGCTGGTGTCGCAAGCCGATGCGATCATGGATGCGGCTGTGTCGAGCCGGTATGAGAGCTTCCTGCGGCCTGAGGACAAGCGCTGGGACGGCTGGCTACAGGCGCAGGGCGACAAGATTGCTCGGAGCCTGGCCAACCTGGAGCAGGAGCATTTGCCCGAGCTGATGTCCGGCTTCGACCTGGCGGCGATTGGCGTGGCTTGTGCGTTGGGGTATCTGGATTTGCGCCAACCGGAGTTCGGCTGGCGTGAGCGCCAGCCTGGGCTGGCTGCCTGGTATGCCGAGGTGGCCAAGCGGCCGTCGATGGTTGCAACAGCACCGACCGCCTGACAGGCCGCTATCGCCGGCAAGCCAGCCCCCACAGTTCTTGAGTCTTGTGCTTTACCTGTGGGAGCTGGCTTGCCGGCGATTGGGCTGCAAAGCAGCCCCACCTCACCTCGGTATCACAGGAAACAGCTGCCCGATCCTCCAGGCCAGCCAGCGCCCGATCTCTCTGTCCTCCCTCATGCCGCCCTCCCCACCCGCGCCCAGTCCAGCCGGCGGGTCAGCACCATGAACACCCCAAGCAAGCCAAAGCACAGCAGCGAGCCCATCAGTAGCGCATAGTCCTCTGCACTCAGCAGCCCGTAGAGCAGCGCATACAACGCCGCCAACCCCACCGCGAAGCCGACCCCGCGCCCCAGGCTATGCAACACGTGGCTCAGGTAGAAGCCGATCAGCAGCACACACGCCGCAGCCGACAGCCCATACGCCAGCCCGAAGCCGATGTGCTCGGACAACGACAGCAACAGCAGGTAGAAGAACGCCAGCGCCACACCCACCAGGACGTACTGCACCGGGTGCACGCTGAGGTTTTTCAGCACCTCGAACAGGAAGAAGCCGGCAAAGGTCAGGGCGATGAACAGCAAGGCGTACTTGATCGCCCGCTCGCTCTTCAGGTACTGGTCCACCGGGTCGACGAAGCTAACCCCAAAGCTGCGCTCGCTGAACTCCGCACACTGCCCGGCAGTGGCGCACTGGCGCAGGGCGTCCTCCAGGTTGGTGGCGAAGAACGAGGTCTGCCAGTGGGCGCTGAAGCCCTGCGCATCGATATCGCGGCGGCTGGGCAGGTAGTTGCCGACGAAGCTCGGGTGTGGCCAGTTGGCGCGCATGTCCACGCTGCTGGTACGGCCCACCGGCAGCACATGCAACTGGCCGGTACCTTGCAGCGCAAGGTCGAAACCGTAGCTGAATTCGCGCGCCTGTTGCCCGTCCAGCCCTGGCAGGCTGGCGTGTACACCACCGCGCATCCAGTCGAGTCCGGTACCCGCTTCGAACGGTACTTTCTGCGTATCGATGCTCAGCTCCAGGCCATTCTCGATGCCGCGGATATCGCTGATGCCCACCACCAGGAACGGCTTGTCGAAGCGGTAATCGTCGAAATCCTTATCGATACCCCAGCGCTCCGGGAGCTTGAAGCGACCACTTATGCGCCCCTTGGCGTGAAACAGGCGGGCCTGGTAAATGCCGCGGGCGCGCAGTTCGGTATCCACGCCCAGGTCGGCATCGAGGGTTTCCGGCAGGAAGTACAGGTGGCCGGCGACGGTGCTGGTTTCCTGGGTGCGCTCGCCGTCCTTTTCAATCCAGCGGCGCTGGTATTTGCGGTATGGCACCACCAGCAGCGGGCCGCTGAGCTGCTGGTCGAAGCTGGCGCTCTGGGCAATGTCGCGCAGCACGTTGTCACGCAGCATCTGGCGCTCGTCGATCAGGCCGTTGATCAGCGACAGCGGGATGAGCAGCAGCATTATCAGCACGGCGATCATGCCGAGTTTGAAACCGAGGGTCTTGTTCATGGGGCCTCCTGTGGCAGTGGGCGCAGTGTCTGCGCCTTGCATGGAGGCCTTGGGGAGACTGTGTGGAGATTGTGTGTAATTCGAGGGTCTCATCGCCGGCAAGCCAGCTCCCACACGGATCGCATCTGTCACCCCTGATTGATTCGACCCTCTGTCAGCCCTGATGCGATCCCTGTGGGAGCTGGCTTGCCGGCGATGGGCTGCGCAGCAGCCCCGGCAATCTCAGCTGATCCGCCGCACCGGCAGCCACAACCTCACCCGCACCCCGCCATCAACGTTATCCACAGCCAATGCCCCGCCATGCAGCTGCATCACCTCGGCCACAAAATTCAGCCCCAGCCCGGTGCTCTTGCGCCCGCTCCCCGGCCGCGGCAGCGAATAGAACCGCTCGCTGACCCGCCCGATGGCATACGCCGGTATCGCCTGCCCCTGGTTGAACAGGCTCAACGCCACCCGCTCGCCATCGCGCTCCAGGTCGAACAGCAGCGCGCCACCAGCGGGGGTGAAGTCCAGCGCGTTGTCGAGCAGGTTGGCCAGCGCCTGGCGCATCAGGAATGGATCGCACAGCAGGCGCAAACCGGCCGGGACCCGCTGGCGCACCTGCAAGTTCGCGCTTTCGATGCGCGCCGCATGGGCCAGCAACAACTCGTCCACCAGCGCCGCCAGCGCCACCTGTTGCTCATCTTCCAGCGCCTGCATCTGCTCGACCCGGGCCAGGTTCAGCAGCCGCTCGATCATCTGCTGCAAGCGCTCGCTCTCGCGCTCGATATTGCCGGCAAAGCGCGCCCGCTGTTCGCTCGGCATGTCCTCCTGCAACAGCTCGGAAGCCCCGCGAATGGCCGCCAACGGGCTCTTCAGCTCATGGGTCAGGGTATGCACATAGCGCTCGACGTAGGCCTTGCCCTCCAGCTGGTTGCGCATGCGCTCAACGGCCTGGGCCAGGTTCGCCAGCTCACCGCCCTTGTAATGCGGCAGCTCCGCACGCTCTCCCTCGCTGACAGCCTGGGCATAACGCGCCAACTTGCGCAGCGAGCGCGCCAGCCACCATGACAACGCCGCGCCGATCAGCAAGCCAAGGCCGATCAGGCCCAGGCCCAAAGTGAGCAAACGCTGTTCGGAATGGTCGATGTACGGTTGCAATGAACTGTTGGGCTTGGCGACGGTGACCATGCCGATGATCTTGTCATCGTCGATGATCGGCGCCCCCACGTGCATTACCGAGGTGCTTTCATCGTTGGGGTCGCTACGGGTGGAGCGGGCGCCGTACTGACCGCGCAGGGTCCGCAGCACATCGTTCCACTGCGAGTAATCCTTGCCCACGTCCTCGCCGCTGGAGTCCAGCAGCACGATGCCCTTGGCGTCGGTCACGTAAATGCGGTGGTTGACCTGGTTCTTGGCCAGTCCCCAAATTCGCGCACCCGGGCTGCGCAAGCCGTAGGCCTTGAGCACCTCCGGCAAACGGCCCTGGTTGAGGGTGCCGGCCTTGACGTCATCGCGCAGGATTTCAGCCAGCAGGTTGGCGGTGTCTACCAGCGTTTCTTCAGAGGACTGGCGTACCACCGGGCGAATCTGCTCGCGCACCGTGTTGAGCAGAAAGTAGCCCGCCAGCCCGACGAACAGGAAGTACACCAGGAAAATCCGGATGCCCAGGCGCATCAGGCATGGTCCGGGCTGTAGCTGTAGCCGAGGCCGCGATGGGTCTGGATCGGCTCGGCGTCGCTTGCCACCTGGCGCAGCTTGGCGCGCAGGCTCTTGATGTGGGTGTCGATGGTGCGCTCGTAGCCCACGTCGGAAGCCACGCCCAGCGCGTCGAGCAGCTGTTCGCGGCTGAATACCCGCTGGGGTTGTTCGAGCAGGCATTGCAGCAGGCGGAATTCGTGGCGGGTCAGCGTGAGCGGCTGGCTACGGTAGCTGATCTGCATGCGCAGGGTATCAAGCTGGAACAGTGTCGTTTCACTGGCAGGCTCGGCGCGAGGGGCCATGCGCTTGAGGATCGCCCGTACACGCGCGGCAACCTCACGCGGGCTGAAGGGCTTGACCACGTAGTCGTCGGCGCCGATTTCCAGGCCCACCACCCGGTCGATCTCGCCGTCGCGGGCGCTGAGGAACATCACCGGTACCTCGCTGAAGCGGCGCAGCTGGCGGCAGGTTTCGAAGCCGCTGATATCAGGCAGGCCGATGTCGAGGATGATCAGGTCGGCCGGGGTCTGGCGTTGCTGCTCGAGTGCGGCGCTGCCCAGGGTCACCCATTCGGTAGTGTGGCCGTCGGCCTGCAGGGCGTAGACCAGGGTGTCGGCGATGGCGGCTTCGTCTTCGACAATGAGGATATGAGGCATGGCGAGCGGCCTGTGCAGAGCTCTATGGCGACGCTCTATTGTGTAGGAGCGGCCTTGGGTCGCGAAAGGGCCGCAGAGCGGCCCCGGCAATATCTGCATCAACGCTGCGATAGTGGGGCCGCTTGGCGGCCCATCGCCGGCAAGCCAGCTCCCACAGGTACAGAGCAGGCCTTGAGCCTTGTACATCACCTGTGGGAGCTGGCTTGCCGGCGATGAGGCCTGTGCAGGAGGTTTGCTCTGTCAGCAGTCAGGCTTGCCGGCGGTGAATTTCTTCGCCGGGTTCACTGCAGCCTTGAACTCGCGCAGCGCTTTGGAGCCGATCAGCAGCGGGTAGTTGAAGCTGCTGCGGTCAACCAGGTTCACTTCGACGGTGCGCTTCACATCACCCAGGCACAGCTCCAGGTCCACCACCGGGCGCTTGGATATCTCCGGCGCATCCCCGTCCTCTTCTTCATCTGCACGGCCCTTGATCTTGCTGATGCGCGAGACCTTGTGCTCGTACACCTTGCCATCGGACTCCTTGGTCGCCAGGCGGAAGCGTACCCACTCGTCACCATCACGGGTAAACAGCTCGATGTCCTTGGCCGACAGCGACGCGGTGAAGGCACCGGTGTCCATCTTGGCCTTCAGGGTTTCGCCCAGTTCCGGCAGGGCTATGTTCTCGTAACGGCCGTAGAGCGTGGGTTCGGCGGCCATTACCGGCAGCGCCAACAGCGACAACAGGGCAAGCAGAGGTTTCACAGGCAGGCTTCCTTGAAAAGGGTCAGTGCTTAGACTGCACTGGCAGGATAGGTTCGCTGTGCCAAGGGTAAACAACATGTTGTGAAACATTTGTACCCGCCTCCGGGCATTGGATGTTTGGCGATGGGCACGGCCCTGCTTATCATTGCCAACTGTTTATTTCCCACAACAAGAGTTTCTTTATGCGTCGCCTGCTTACCGGCATTCTTACGGCCACTTTGCTGCTGATCAACACCGTGGTGATGATCTGCCCGCTACTGGTCTTCGCCCTGCTGAAACTGGTGCTGCCGGGCAGCGGCCGCGACTATGCCTCCGCCGCGGTGATGTGGGTTGCCGAAGCATGGTCGGAAATCGACAAGGCCATCTTCGCCCTGTGCATCCCTACCCGGTGGTACATTCGCGGTGTCGAGAACCTGCGCAAGGACACTTCGTACCTGGCCGTGAGCAACCACCAGACCTGGGTGGATATCCCCGCGCTGATCGAAAGCCTCAACCGCCGTACGCCGTTTTTCAAGTTCTTCCTGAAGAAGGAACTGATCTGGGTGCCACTGCTGGGGCTGGCCTGGTGGGGGCTCGACTACCCGTTCATGAAGCGCTACAGCAAGGCGTTTCTGGAAAAGCACCCGGAGCTCAAGGGCAAGGACCTGGAAATCACCAAGGCGGCGTGTGAGTTGTTCAAGCGCCAGCCAGTGACGGTGGTCAACTACCTGGAAGGTACTCGGTTTACCGAGGCCAAGCGCCTGGAACAACAGTCGCCCTATCGCCACCTGCTCAAACCCAAGGCGGGTGGTGTGGCATT
>Ga0302347_1004872_pt1 | contig 10344 bp, 12 predicted proteins | sample PhyWR1_FD_202178 | JGI IMG/M metagenome (GOLD analysis project Ga0302347, IMG submission 202178) | Leaf surface microbial communities from wheat plants in UC Gill Tract Community Farm, Albany, California, United States - DLSL W.R1 (v2)... | ecosystem: Host-associated > Plants > Phyllosphere >...
GTTACCGAATTTCATACTGCTTTTAAAATAGGTCACAGCCAAACTCCAATTGCCGATTTGGGAGAAACTAAAAAATTGCTTCGTTATAATTTAATGAAAGAAGAAAATGAAGAATATCTTGAAGCAGTGCAAAATAATGATTTGGTAGAAATTGCCGATGCGCTTGGAGATATGATGTATATTCTATGCGGAACGATTATCGAGCACGGTTTGCAGGATAAAATTGAAGCTGTTTTTGACGAAATTCAACGTAGCAATATGAGCAAATTGGGCGAAGACGGAAAACCAATCTATCGCGAAGACGGAAAAGTAATGAAAGGTCCAAATTACTTTAAACCTGATTTTTCGAAATTATTATAAATACAAATCCCTAATAAGTTTCTAAAACTGATTAGGGATTTTTTGATTTAAGAATTTATTCAGCAGAAGGAATTTCTTCTAAGCTATAATAAATTTTTAAGCCTCTCTCTTTGGCAATACGAACATCGTTATCAGCTCCTTTTGATTCGCCTTCAAGACGAAGAACCGCATCGCATTTTTCAAGAAGCCGGTGCGCAACCGGATATTGTATTTCATCCCAAACACTGTCTCCAATTTGTTTAGAACCTGCTAAGTGGAGCAGAGGTAAAGCCAGCCATTCGCCTATTACAGGTAAATGTCCCATTCTGAATAATGGTAGTGCTACAGCTTCTAATTTGTCTAAATTTTGCTGAATTAATTTAGGATCATCATTTGTTCCGCCTCTGTAAGGCCCTGCAATAAGTATAAGCATGTCTTTTATTTTTAGGTTTCAACAAAGCACGTGAAGTTATTGCGGCAAAAAAATAATGTAGTTTAAGAAAATGACTTATTTATTTTTATTATTTGCCCGAATCATACTCAAAAATTCGGGTGTAATACCCAAATAAGAAGCAATTTGTTTTTGTGTAACTTGTTGTGCTACTTGTGGATATTTCTCCAGAAAAATATAATAACGTTGTTCTGCCGAAAGTGAAAGATTTTGAATAACTCTTAACTGTTCTCTGATATAAGCGTTTTGCATTATAATCCTGAAAAAGCGTTCGAATTTTGGGATTTTCAAATACAAATTATCGAGATCTTCTTTTTGCAAATGAAAAATGATGCTTTCTTCGATAGTTTCGATATTTAACATCGCTGATTGCTGGTTTATAAAGCAATTCATATCTGTAATCCACCAATCAGAAATGGCAAACATAATAGTCGATTCTTTTCCTTCAGGATCTCTGTAAAATGCTCTCAAAGTTCCAGATTGAACAAAATGGATTGTTTTGCACATTTCACCTTCTTTTAAAATAATGCTCTTTTTAGGATATTTCTTTTCTCTTAAAATAGAAAGAAAATAAGAGATCTCATTTTCGTCAAGCGAAATATGTTTGGCTACATTATTTAAAATCAAATTCTGATTCATTTCTTTTGAAAGATTTCTAAATCAAATGTAGGTAAAAAAGAAGTCCGACGTACGAATAGATCGAACGTCGGACTTTATATTTAAATTTAAATAGTTACTTATTGAACTTTAACAGTCCATCCGTAAGTATCTTCAGAAAGTTTGTTTTGAAGACTTGTTAATTTTTCTTTTAATAAAGAAGCATAAGAATTCTCAATTGGAGCCATTTCAAAATACTCATCTTTATAAGAGAATCCTTTGATAACGCTGATAACAGCCGCAGTTCCAGCTCCGAAAATTTCTTTTAAAGAACCGTTTTTAGCTGCTTCAACCAATTCAGTAACAATTACCGGACGAACTTCAACATTCAATCCTTCTTTTTCTGCCATTGCAATTAAACTTTTTCTGGTAATACCATCCAAAATTCTTTCACTTGTTGGAGCCGTCAATAAAGTATCGTTGATTCTGAAGAAAACGTTCATTGTTCCGGCTTCTTCCAGTTTTGTATGCGTTGCATCATCAGTCCAGATTACTTGTTGGAAACCGTCTTTGTTAGCCAAATTAGTTGGGTAAAACTGCGCAGCATAGTTTCCGGCAGCTTTAGCAGCACCAATTCCTCCATTTGCAGCTCTACTGTAATGTTCCGCAATAATTACTTTTACTTCGCCGGCATAATAAGATTTTGCAGGAGAAAGTAAAATCATAAATTTATATTCATCAGAAGGATTTGCAACAACACCAGCGCCAGTTGCAATCATAAAAGGACGAATGTACATACTGCTTCCGTTTCCTCTCTGAATCCATTCCTGATCGATTTTCAATAATTCATTCAGACCATCCATAAAAACAGCTTCCGGAACTTCCGGCATTGCCATACGAACAGCAGAATTATTGAAACGTTTGTAGTTTTCATCAGGTCTAAACAACCAAACATCATTATTTTCATCTTTATAAGCTTTCATTCCTTCAAAAATGGCTTGTCCATAATGAAAGACTTTTGAAGAAGGATCCATTAGAATAGGAGCATAAGGCTTAATGACAGGAGTTTGCCATTCACCGTTTTTATAATCGCATTCGAATAAATGGTCTGTAAATACAGCACCAAAGCTTAAGTTTTCAAAGTCTACTCCGCTTATTTTTGACGAAGTTGCTTTTCTGATTTCAATTTTGCTTGTTTGAGTTGTACTCATAATTGTGTAATGTTTTTTATCTTATTTCTCTTCTAACAGATAAAAATATAAAGCAATGATCTGAAGAAGAATAGGTTTTGTTGAATGCAAAATTAAGGAAAAATATATAAATTTCTTGGTAAAAGTGCATTAATTCCTGTGTTTGACTGAGATTTATTTATCTTATAATAAACCGAAAAAATATGAAGAGTTTTATAAAGAATTTATGAAAAAAGTGTCATTTTTTAAGGCTTTACGCATTTGTTTTAATTAATTTTGATGAAGAAAAGATACTGAAAATCAGGAAAAATATATTGTAAAATTCGAAATTGTGAAAAGAGAAATAATTAAAACGCTAGATGGTTCAACTACAATTCATTTGGAAGAATGGAACGAAAGTTATCATTCTAAACATGGTGCAATACAAGAAGCAAAACATGTTTTTATAAAAAACGGACTTTCATTATTTGAAGCAAATCCGGTTACTATTCTCGAAATTGGTTTTGGGACTGGTTTGAATGCTTTTATTACTTTTTTAGAATCAGAAGAAAAAAAACAAAAAATAGATTATGTAGGAGTAGAAGCGTATCCCGTAAATTCTGAAGAAGTTTTGGCAATGAATTATGTTGAAGAGCTTGGTGCATTGAAATTTCATAACATTTTCGAAAAAATGCATAAGTGCGAATGGGATCAAAAAGAAGAAATTTGCGACCTGTTCTCGTTAACCAAAAGGAAACAATTTTTTGATGAAATTGACGATTTTGAAATTTTTGATTTGATTTACTTTGATGCCTTCGGATATAGAGTACAACCGGAGCTTTGGAGTACAGAGATTTTTCAAAAAATGTACAATAGTTTAAAGCCAAATGGTGTTCTTGTTACTTATGCAGCTCGCGGAGTTGTTAAAAGAAGCATGATATCTGTAGGATTTACCGTAGAAAAATTAGCAGGTCCTCCAGGTAAACGAGAAATGTTTAGAGCCTTTAAAAAGGTTTAGATTAGCTGTTTAGAATGATTCTACATTGATTTATGTGTTTTAAGAAAACGTATTCGTTGATAAAGTTTTTAAAAAAAATAGTTAAAATGAATCGTTATAAAGGTTATTTGTTTAAATTTGGTGCGAGTTTAAAAATATAGATAACCCCCAAAAATCTTATTTTATTATGTCAAAAATGATGTTCGATTACACGAAATCAATACTTGAAAGAGTAAGTTTCGATCCGGTACTTTTCTGCAAAGAGTTAGAAAAAGCTATCAAAACACTGTTACCTTATGAGATGGAACAGCTACAAGAATGGTTGTTAAATTTCATAATCGAAAAACCCGAATTAGAACAAAGTCTACTACTGATTAAAGTATAAGAAAAAGGAGCCAAACTGGCTCCTTTTTTTATGCTGTCTTTTTTTGTAGCGGACTAATGATTTGAACATTCTGAAAAACAATTGCTCCTTTTATAACTCCGGCAATTGTAGACCTGATGGCATCAATGATTTGCATTTTTAATTCGCTTTTAGGGTAAATCAAACTAACCTCACGCGCTGGTTTTGGTTCCTTAAAATTTCGAAGTTTCAGTTTATCGGATTCTTTTAAGTCTAAGGTGTGCAAGTACGGAAGTAACGTTGTGCCCAAACCTTCATCGGCTAATTTTATTAAGGTTTCAAAACTTCCGCTTTGAATCTGAAAATTATTCTGGTCGATATCAGAACCGTTTTTGCATAAGTTTAAAATTCCGTCTCTAAAACAATGCCCATCCTGCAAAAGCAAAATTTCATTTAGATTTAAATCGGCAACCTCGATTTCCTGTTTTTCAAAAACCGCATGATGTTCCGGAATGTAAGCTACAAAAGGTTCAAAATATAAAACAATCTCTTTTATCTTTTCGTCTTCCAGCGGAGTAGCCGCAATTGCCGCGTCAAGATGACCGTTTTTTAGTTTTACGATAATCTCATCTGTATTAAGTTCTTCAATTAATAACTTAACTTTTGGATATTTTTTGATGAAATTGTTCAAAAACATAGGTAGAAGAGTAGGCATGATAGTGGGAATAATTCCTAAACGAAATTCTCCGCCAATAAAACCTTTTTGTTGCTCTACAATATCTTTAATACGATCTGCTTCGTTTACGATATTTTTTGCCTGATTTACAATCTTTTGACCAATATCTGTAAGTTGGATTGGCTTTTTGCTTCTGTCAAAAATTAAAATATTAAGTTCTTCTTCAATTTTTTGAATCTGCATGCTTAATGTGGGTTGCGTTACAAAACATTTCTCTGCAGCAAGAGTAAAGTTTTTATGTTCTGCAACTGCTAATACATATTGTAATTGAGTTATAGTCATTTTGATAGTAATTTTTGATACAAAAATAAGTAAATATAATTTTTTTTTATAATTTTTTTACGACAGTTGCTTTAAATTTGTAGTAACTTAGTTATTAAAATAGAACATTATGAAAACAAATATTTTAGGATTACCTGTAAAAGAGTCAGAATTGTTAGTAAATGAATTAAATGTATTATTATCAAACTTTCAGGTATACTATCAAAATTTAAGAGGAATTCACTGGAATATTCGTGGAAAACGTTTCTTTGATTTGCACGTAAAATTTGAAGAATTATATACAGATTCACAATTAAAAATAGATATGATAGCCGAAAGAGTTTTGACTATTGGAGGAACTCCGTTACATACCTTTGAAGATTATATCAAAAATAATAAACTGACCGTTGGAAAGAACATTTCAAACGATGAAAAAGCGGTTCATTTAATCGTAAATTCATTGTCAGATTTGTTAAAAATAGAAAGAGAAATCTTAAACAAATCTGGAGAAATCAACGACGAAGGTACAAATTCTATGATGAGCGACTTTATTGCAGAGCAGGAAAAAACCATTTGGATGATGAATGCATGGTTAGATGAAACTTTGTAATAATTTGTAAATTAATATTTTAGAAAGCAGAAGTGTCGATTTTGATGCTTCTGCTTTCTTTTTTTTGTTAAAATTGTATAAAATTTTTACGCTGTCGCTTTGATTTTATTTGTTTAACGTTATTTTTGTTTCGATGAAACTAGTAGCACGCATATTATTATTCATATTTATCGCTTTTTTATCGACACCAACAATTGTGGCTGTGATAAAGAAAAGCACTAATGCGACTATTACCATCAACATTTCTGAAGAAGAAAAATCTAATAAAGAAATAAAAGCAACCGTGTATGCAGAGAATTCGAATAATGAATTGGTTGCTCCCGTTTTTAAAGAATCAAAAATTATTTTATCCGGAAATATTGTAAAACTGGATAATATTTCTCCCAGCATATTTGCTCCACCTCCCAATTTAGTATAATACTTTCGATCGTTTGAAAATTAACTGTATTTTAATGCAAATACAGTAGACCTTTAATGTATCCATTTTTAGTATTGTATTATGACAAAAAAAATTAATCTTTTTGCCAACCTTAAGTCTGACTTTGCATCAGGTTTAGTGGTTTTTTTGGTGGCTCTTCCATTGTGTTTAGGTATTGCAATGGCTTCTGGAGCGCCGTTATTTTCTGGAATTATTGCAGGTGTAGTTGGAGGTATTGTGGTTGGATATTTAAGCCAGTCGCACATTAGCGTTTCCGGACCTGCTGCTGGTTTAACAGCCATTATATTGACTGCTATTACTGATTTTGGTGCTTTTGATGTGTTTTTACTGTCTGTACTTATTGCAGGAATTATTCAATTAGCATTAGGATTTTTAAAAGCCGGAAGTATATCCAATTATTTTCCAACCAACGTAATCGAAGGAATGTTAGCGGGTATCGGGATTATTATTATCCTGAAACAAATACCGCATGCTTTTGGTTACGATGCTGATTTTGAAGGTGATCAGGCTTTTATTCAAAACGATGGAAGTAACTCATTTTCATTCTTATTTGACGTTCTAAATCATATACATTTAGGCGCCGTTGTAGTTTCATTAATTTCACTTGTTGTTTTAATTTCGTGGGACAAAGTTCCTTTTTTGAAGAGATTAAAGTTAGTTCCGGGTGCACTTGTTGCGGTTATTTTGGGCGTTGTTTTAAATGAAGTTTTTATATCCTCAGGAAGCTCATTGGCAATTGCAAAAGAGCATTTGGTTTCTTTGCCAGTTCCAAAATCTTTTGATGAATTTAAGTCTATTCTTATTGCCCCAAACTTTACTGCTATTACAAATCCGCAGGTTTGGGTTGTAGCAATCACAATTGCCATTGTTGCTTCTATTGAAACACTTTTATGTATCGAAGCATCTGACAGAATGGATGTACAAAAACGTTACACCAATACCAATGTAGAACTTAGAGCTCAGGGAATTGGTAATATTGTCAGTTCACTTTTAGGAGGTTTACCAATGACATCTGTTGTGGTTAGATCTTCTGCAAATAATAATGCCGGTGCAAAATCTAAAATGTCGACTATTATTCATGGTGTACTTTTATTAATAAGTGTTTTGGCAGTTCCGGCAATTCTAAACAAAATTCCGTTGGCAACTTTAGCAACCGTTTTGATTTTGGTTGGATATAAATTGGCAAAACCAGCTACTTTTTTGCATTTTTGGCATAAAGGAAAGTATCAGTTTGTACCCTTTATTGCAACTTTAGTGTTTGTTGTGGCGACAGATTTATTAAAAGGTGTTGCATTAGGAATTATTATAAGTATCATTTTTGTTCTAAGAGGAAATTTGAAAAGAGCTTACAATTTCAAAAAAGAAGAATATGAAGATGGAGATATCATTCATATCGATTTAGCACAAGAAGTTTCATTTTTGAATAAAGCGGCAATCAAACAAACTTTAAGCGAAATCCCTGAAAATTCACGTGTAGTTATCAATGCACATGATACAGAATACATTGCGCATGACGTTCTGGATTTGATTCGTGAGTTTAAGGAAACAAGAGCAATTGATGAAAACATCAAAGTAAAACTGAAAGGCTTTAAAGAAGCGTATGAATTAGAAAATACGCCAGAAAACAATAACCATGTTACTATCGAACATTATTATGATGTTGCCAAAAGAGCATTGGTAAAAAAAGAAGAAGTTAGAGAGAATTTTTAAACAAATTAAACCAATAAAGATAATTATCAGGTTTGAGAAGTATTAAAATTTAAATAACTTTACCAAAAAAAGGGAGTCTTTTTGATATGCTTAGGCATTGATAATTTCAAAAAAAATACTGAAAAATGAGAAAGTTTTATGAACAAATACTAGAGAACAATAAAAAATGGGTCGAAGATTCGTTAGCGAAAGATCCTAATTATTTTGCTGATTTAGCAAAAGGACAATCTCCGCCTTTATTATGGATTGGATGTTCTGACAGTCGTGTTCCTGCAAATGAAATTATTGGAGCAAAACCGGGAGAAGTGTTTGTGCACAGAAATATTGCCAACATGGTGGTGCATTCAGATATGAATATGTTGAGTGTTCTGGATTATGCAGTAAATGTTCTAAAAGTAAAACACGTTATTGTTTGCGGACATTATGGTTGCGGTGGTGTAAAAGCGGCAATGGGACAACAATCTGTTGGAATTATCGACAACTGGCTTCGTCATATTAAAGACGAATACCGTTTGCATGATAAATATTTAAATTCAATTACAGATGAAACCGAGCGTTTTAATGCATTTGTAGAAATCAATGCAAAAGAACAAGTCTACAACTTAGCAAAAACCTCAATTGTACAGGGAGCCTGGAAAAGCGGTCAGGATTTGATGCTTCACGGATGGGTTTACGGTTTAAACTCTGGTTTTGTAACCGATTTGAATGTTACCATTAGTTCTAATGATGAACTTGATCAGGTTTACCAGCTTGATCTTTAATATAAAAAAGAAATCGCCTCACAAAGGCGATTTTTTTTATTCGTTTTCGTCTAGATTTTCATTAAACGCAGAAGGCAGCATTGTTGGAATAAATTTTATCAGAATTGGCAATAATAAACTTCCGCCCGGTAATAAAAATATAGTTAATGACGGAATCGTTTTGCAAATATCCAAAAGCTGTTTTTTTACCTTTTTCTTTTCCTTGGCATCCAGATCTCTTGTTGTAGAATAAGCCAGTAAAACCATCAATTCTTTACTCTGAACAATTTCCTTAACTAATCTGTTTTTGTTTCTTACAATCAGTTTTACAACGCTGTGCGTCATTTGATCATAAAAATGCTTAACCGGATTAGAATAATTAAAATAAGGGATTTTCTTTTTATGCGTCGTAATAAAATCGTGTGTCGTATCGATGCTTTTGGTAACAAAATCATCACCAACTCCCATCGTAGAACCTAGAGAATATAAGAAATACGATTCTTCGTTTTCAACGACACCGTCACTCCATAGTGCCATTCCGGCCATATCGATTAAATAATAATGCTCAAGTTTATTCTTGAAATATTCTAATTGTAAAGTTTCTAAAGTTTCTACAGTAACTTTTGAAAATTTAGAATAACGTATAGAAGCTTCAAAAAGTTTAATCAACAAATCGTCGTGCTGCGATTTGATTGTTTTGGTCTTTAATGCCAAACCAACAATTCCAAGAACTGTTTCTTCAATTCGTTTCAGGTATTTTTCAGGAATTTCTCCATGTTCTAAGTATTGTCTAAAAGCCAGAACATCAATAAACAAAAGTGCATTGGTTACCAAATGCGAAAAGTTTTTACTGATAATACTGTCATTGGTCTGAACTCTCTGGTCAATAATATTTTCCAGTGAAAGAGAAGGAGTGTCTTTTGGAAGTAAAATTTTAAACAAATTAAAACCTTCCGGATTCATTTGTTTGTAGAATTTTAAAACCTCAGAAATAAAGTTATTTGGTTCAGAATTTCTTTTTTTTAAACAAAAAACGTGGTAAAGTGTATTTAATAAGGCAACTTTAGAAATTTCGGTTTTAAACCATCCTTTAATCGGAATAGGAATTTGCGAATCAATCGCTATGATATGACCGTAGATAAAGCCAGTTTCTCTTACTTTATAATAAAAAGAATCTGTTGTTTCAAAAGGAATTGCTTCTGAAAACTTCTGTTCACTAAAAAACTTATCTATCCAGCCTGGCGCTGACGGGTTAATCATTGTATTAAATTTATAGCTGCAAAGCTATATCTTTTTCTGGTTTCAGAATGTATTAAAATAAAATAACCACTAGATTTTTGTGAAAAATAGTGGTTATAGTAGATTTTTGTTTATTTATTATTTAATGATACCTGCACAAGCAACTCTTCCGCCAGCATTTCCGGTTGGTTGTGTCGTGAAGTCATCAGTTCCCTGGTGCACGATTAAACCTTTTCCTAAAACATCTTTGGTTTCGTCACCACAACCAACACACCACTCGTCAGTAGTCAAAGTGATTGTTCCGTTTCCTTGTGCATCAGCAGTAAAGTTTCCTATATCACCTTTATGATATTCAGTAGCACCCCATTTTCCGTGTTTTTTGAAAGTTGGGTTCCAGTGTCCGCCAGCCGAACTTCCGTCAGCAGAAGAACAATCTGATTTCTCGTGAATATGAATCGCGTGAACTCCAGGTTCTAAACCGGTAACTTTTGCCGTAAAAGTAACTTTGCCATTTTTTTCAGTAAAAGTAGCAGTTCCGCCCACTTTACTGTTGCTTTTTGGTTCTAGTGCAATAGTTAATGTTTTGGCATCATTTGATTTTGTATTTGTTTTACAACCAATAATTAAGGCTGTAATTATAGCGAATGATACGATCAGTTTTTTCATATTTGAATGGCATTTAAATTAAAGATTAAGTAAAATTAACATAAAAT
>Ga0302347_1004879_pt1 | contig 10326 bp, 8 predicted proteins | sample PhyWR1_FD_202178 | JGI IMG/M metagenome (GOLD analysis project Ga0302347, IMG submission 202178) | Leaf surface microbial communities from wheat plants in UC Gill Tract Community Farm, Albany, California, United States - DLSL W.R1 (v2)... | ecosystem: Host-associated > Plants > Phyllosphere >...
CTTGCTGTAATTTTATCAGCATACATAATGGCTTTTCCGTTTAAGTTTCTTGCTGCACGACCAATAGTTTGGGTCAAAGATCTGTGATTTCTTAAAAAACCTTCTTTGTCAGCATCCAGAATTGCAACAAGAGAAACTTCGGGTAAATCCAGACCTTCACGAAGTAAGTTTACACCAATTAAAACATCAAAAATACCTTTTCTTAAATCCTGCATAATTTCGATACGTTCCAGAGTATCTACTTCAGAATGGATATAACGACAACGAATATTTACTTTTGTTAAATATTTGGCTAATTCTTCGGCCATTCTTTTGGTTAAAGTCGTTACCAAAACTCTTTCGTCTAACTCGCAACGAACCTGAATTTCTTCAATTAAATCATCAATCTGATTTAAACTCGGACGCACTTCTATAATTGGATCTAATAATCCCGTTGGACGAATAATTTGTTCGACATAAATACCATCAGATTTTTGTAATTCATAATCTGCCGGAGTTGCAGAAACATAAATTACCTGATTTTGCAACGCTTCAAACTCTTCAAATTTCAAAGGTCTGTTGTCCATTGCAGCCGGTAAACGGAAACCGTATTCGACCAGATTTTCTTTACGGCTGCGGTCGCCTCCATACATGGCGTGAACCTGCGAAACGGTAACATGACTTTCATCTACAACCATTAAGAAATCACTCGGAAAATAATCCAGCAAACAGAAAGGTCTCGTTCCTGCTTGTCTTCCGTCAAGATAACGCGAATAATTCTCAATTCCGGAGCAATAACCCAATTCGCGAATCATTTCTAAATCGAAATTCGTTCTTTCTTCCAGACGTTTAGCTTCCAGGTGTTTACCTATTTCTTTAAAATAATCGACTTGTTTAACCAAATCCTGTTGAATTTCCCAAATTGCGCCTTGCAAAACTTCCGGAGAAGTTACAAACATATTGGCAGGGTAAATAGTTAGTCTTTTAAATTTCTCAATGACTTGTGAAGTCTTGGCATCAAACGCTTCGATTTCTTCAATTTCGTCTCCAAAAAAGTGAATTCTATAAGCATCATCTGCATAACTTGGATATACTTCGACCGTATCGCCTTTTATCCTGAAAGTTCCAGGATTAAAATCGGCTTCAGTTCTGGCGTATAAACTTTGTACCAGACTATGTAATAATTTCGTTCTCGAAATAACCTGATCTCTCGTTATTTCGATTACGTTTTTCTGAAATTCTACGGGATTTCCAATACCGTATAAACAAGAAACCGATGCTACAACCAAAACATCACGACGCCCCGAAAGTAGGGAAGAAGTGGTGCTCAAACGCATTTTTTCAAGTTCTTCGTTGATAGATAAATCTTTCTCAATAAAAACCCCTGTTACGGGCATAAAAGCTTCAGGCTGATAATAATCGTAGTAAGAAACGAAATATTCAACCGCATTATTAGGGAAAAACTGTTTGAATTCTGAATACAACTGTGCTGCCAAAGTTTTGTTGTGTGCCAAAACCAAAGTAGGACGCTGAACTTCCTGAATAACATTGGCTACAGTAAATGTTTTACCAGATCCTGTAACTCCTAATAAAGTTTGATATTTTTCGCCGTCGATCACACCTTGTGCTAATTTTTGTATTGCTTGAGGCTGATCTCCTTTTGGACTATATTCTGAAGTTACTTGAAAATTCATTTTTTATTTATGAAAAATTAGTTTTGTAAAGATACAAAGTTTGAATGCTATTCCAGAAAATTAATCATAGCGTCGTTGGTTATTTTTGATTGATCGATCGTTAGAAAATGACCGGCATCTTTTATAGTTTTAGTTTTACAGTTAGCTAAATATTTTTGTGCTCGTTCTAAACTTTCTTCAGAATTGATCACATCTTTATCTCCAATTAAAACCAAAACAGGATTTTGAATCGATTCTAATTCCTTAACAGAGAAAGGAGTCATTTTAAACATGCTGGAATTGGATTTGGCGTATTTATTGGCCAAATAAAATTGTCTTTTATAAACAGGACTAATTTTTTCCGGATGCGTAGAAAATGTTTTCAGCGTTTTGCCAAATTTCTTTTCACTCGGAAAAAGTTTGAGCATTAATGCTGTCGTTGTTTTGCCCACTTTATCTATAAATTTAAAAGTTTGCGCCGGACTCAATAATACGATTTTGTCAATCGAATTTGTTTTTTGAGTGGCTAATAAAGTCGCAATCCAACCGCCGCGTGAAGCTGCAACAATATCGAATTTTTTTAATTTATAATGTTTGAAAATCTCGTTGTACCAAATCACAATTTCTTCAGATGAAAGTGGTTTAGCTGTTAAATGAGATTTGTTTGGTTCCATTATAAAATCAATGGCATAAATGCGGTGATTTTTGGCCAAAGCTTTAATGTTTGGATACCACATCGTTGAACTGGCGTCCATTCCGTGTAGTAAAACTAAATCTTTTCCGTTTTTTGGTCCGGCAATAATAACGTGTGCAGTTCCAAAACTGGTTGAAACATTTTCTTCGGTATACGGAATATCCCAAAGTTTTAAAGCTTTGTTATAAGCAGTTTCATATTTTAGTTCTTCGCTTTTGGTTTTGAAAACATAATCTTCAAACTTTGCTTTTTTAGTTGATGCACAACTTGTTACTAAGAACAAAATGATAATTAATCTGCAGTATAATTTTAACATCGTAATCTAATTTTGAAACTAAAGTTACGATTATAGTAAATCAGAAAAGTATCAAAATTTTGGTTTAAAATATCATAATTTTAAGATTGTTCTTTTTTAGAAGTCAGATAATAAATCTGGACAAATGCTAAAATAGCGTTAGGAATAATTAACGGCCACAGCCATTGATTAAAATCTCTATAATCATTTAAAAAGATGCCATAGATTACAAAACAGATACATCCAAACATATTAATGAATCGTATTGTTCGTAGATTTTTCAACAAAAATCCTCCAACAATAAAAACAGATGCGAGATAACCAATATATTCTGCCATAACCTTGATTTTAAATAGTTTACTAAATGTAATAAAAACTGAATTATAAAGTCAAAAATTCTGTTGAAAATCAGTAGTTTAAAAGAATTTTTTTCGTTGCTGAATATCGCTTATAAATGTCCACGCTACGATACGACTATTTTTTTGCCCTTGTGACATTTCTATTGTTTTGACTTCAACAGCATTGACTTTCTTTAAAGTTTTATAAATCGAAGAAAGATTTTCTTTTTTAGAAACCAAAGTTGTAAACCATAAACATTGCGAAGCATATTTTGCACTTTCGTAAATCATTTGAGTTACAAATCCAATTTCGCCGCCGTTGCACCACAATTCTGCATTTTGTCCTCCAAAGTTTAAAACCGGATTGATGTTTCTTTTTTCCTTCGGATTTAGATTTGAAACTTTTCTGGAAGTGCTTTTATTGGCTTCTTCTGCCGACGCGTGAAAAGGAGGATTACACATCGTGAAAGTAAATCGATCTTCGGGAATTATAATGTTTTTGAAGATAAATCTCGATTCTGTTTGTTGTTGCAAGCTGATAGCATCAATTAACTTTGGATTTGCTTCAATAATTTTGCTACAGTTTTCTATGGCTTTTTTATCAATATCAGTAGCAACAAAAGTCCAGTTGTAAATCGAATTTCCTAAAATCGGATAAATTAAATTGGCGCCAGTTCCTATGTCAAGTCCCATTATAGAATTGCCTTCAGGAATGATTCCGTTGTTGTTTTCTGCCAGTAAATCGGCGATATAATGAATGTAATCTGCACGACCGGGAATGGGCGGACAAAGATAATTTTTAGGAATATCCCAGTTTTGAATGTCGTAATAAGTTTGTAATAGAGCTTTGTTTAAAGCTTTTACGGCAAGCGGATTACTGAAATCAACAGTTTCTATTCCATATTTATTAATCGAAATAAAAGCTTTTAATTCAGGACAATTTGAAATAAGAAGTTCAAAATCATATCGGGAACGATGAAGATTTCTGGAATGTAAATTGTCTTTTTGAGAATTGTTGTCTGCTTTCATTTTTATTGATTTCTGTGTGTGTTTAAACCGGATTGAAATCCGGCCCTACAAAAGTACCGAGCCTCTGACTCTTTTTGTCAGGAATGTTTTGATTAGCTTAAAAGAAATTAATCAAAACATTCCATTAGCAACAAATCGCCATTTTTATGCGTGATTGTTACTAAACCGTCTTCTTCTACAGAATTGCTGCTTCCGGTTCTATAGCCCATTGTAAGCGTGTCGTCTTGCAATTCGTATTTCAGATTTTTAGAAAAAATACCATTTACAACACCAATCGGAATAAGAGAAATAGGTGTTTTTGAAGTATACCATTTCTCGAATTTTGTTGGCAAAAGGAATATTTTTGAATGATCGTCAAGAATTACGATTTTTAATAAATCTCTGTAACGAACAATATTAGTTAAGTTTGTAATGGTGTGATCTGCGCGTCTTCCGGTTGCCCAAACTACGTTTACGGCAGGAATTTTTCGTTGCACTAGATAATCAAAAGCCTTTTCAAGATCGGTTTTGTCCTGATCTGGCGTGTGAACAATTTCGATAGGATATTGCGATGTTTTGTAAACTTCGGGGTCAAAACCACGATCGAAATCTCCTAAAAGAACATCGACTTTAATTCCTAATTCAATTACTCTTTCGATTGCCGAATCTAAAACAATAACCAGTGGAGACCATTCGAGTAATTGTTCTAATAATTCAGGATTGCAGGCCGCTCCGTTTGCAATTATTAAAGCTGGTTCCTGATCGTCGCGAACTATATGGTGTGATGACATGTGTGATTTTTAGAATGTAGTACAAAGGTACTGTTTTGAATTTTAGATTTCTGATTTTAGATTTTTTTGTATGGATTTTAAAATAATCTAAAATCTACATTCTAAAATCTAAAATGAAATCATTCTTCTGTGGTAATTTATTTGTCCTAAATGATAGGCTAAATGTGTTGAAAGATGAATTAAAAAGAATCCGGTTGTCATTTCTTTTTCAAATACAATTTGCGGATAAATTTGTTCTAAATCCCTTTCGGTTAAAGAATCGATAGCTTTGTTTACGACCAGAATGGTATCTTCGATTTTCTCAATTAGCTCAGATTTCGAAATATCTTTTAGAGAAAATTCTAAAGGACGATTTCGAATATATCCTGTTTTTCCAATTTCAGCACCAATATAGGTGTTGAGATTTCCAATTAAATGAAGACAAAGATTTCCGGCAGAGTTGGAAATGTTCTCTTTTATTTCCCAAATCTGACTTTCTTTTTGATATAATTCGATTTCTGATTTTAATTTGTTTAAATCACGATTGAAGAGTGATTTTAGACTTTCGATTACCATAAAGTTATTTTTTATTTCGAATTGGAATCCAGATTTCTTCCTCAGATTCTGGACTGTCTTTTTTATATCTCTCATCCATAACAGCAAAATGCGGTCTGTTATCTATTTCATATTCAGAATTTGGCAACCAATCTGTAAAGATTGCGTTATATGTTTTATGTGCTTCAGTTTGTGATCCTTTATGAAGAAAAACGGCATATAATCCGGTCGGGATTATTAAAGATTCCATTTCGGGGGGAATTGTATCGAAGTTTTTAACTTCAACAGCAGCCCATTTTTCAAAATCTTTTCCGGGATCGAAATTATCAAAATGATCTTTTGAAAAAACTTCAAGAGAATATAAAACAGAATCGATTGTGTTTTCGATTTCCTTTTTTCTCGGCATAAAACTACTCCACAATTGAAAGGTTTCGTTTTTTAGAAAATTGGTTACAAGGTATTTTCCAATTAGTTTTTTCTCTTTTAGAGTTTTAATTTGAGCTTCCATTTTTTAATTGGTTTTTTCTATTTCGTATTTTCTTAAATCAATTTCGCTTAAAGAGAAATACCCAAGCGGATAATTCTCTTTGTTGGTTGTATTAATAATATTTCCTTTTACAGTTGCGGGTGGCGACTGAAAAGGTCCGCCAACACTAGTTCCGGCTATGCTAACCAAAATACTCATGTAGTTGTAATATTGTTTTGAAATTCCGTAATGTGTAATTTCAATTTGATCGCCAGGTTCTAAATCTTCATCATCTGTACTGCTGTAAATTTCATTTCCCTGATAAAATTTATCTTCAGAAACATAATAACTTGCAGTGACTTTGTTCGAATAAGTGTATTTGAATAAATAGAAATTTTCCTCATCTGCTGGATCAGTAAAAAAAGCTTTTACTTCAATATCTTTTCCTGTAAAACCGCCCTGATTGTTTTGTTCAACGCGTGTAATAGGCGCTACAGATTTTAATGTTTCACTTGCTGTATATGTATTTCCTCCAGAGATAACAGTGAGCGTGTATTGTTCTTCGATTTGTGGTCTGAAATTATTACAAACATATCGACCGGTTTTGGCAACTTCGGTAAAATTAAATCGTTCAGATTTACTGTTTCTAATGTATACGGTTGCAGCGGAAACTGTTGGAATCACATTTTCAAAATAACCTGTCGTGGTAGAAAGTTTTACAGTTTGTTGATTTCCGCTTGTGCCTTTTCGCCAGTTAATTGCAGCTTCGATTACTAATCTTGGAGGTGCCGTTTCCAGATCAACATCGACAACTTCTTCGCAACTTATGAAGAAAAGCGATATAAAAAACACGATCAAAAAGCTTATTTTTTTCATGATATATTTTTGATTTTCATTTAAAGAAAATGATTTCTAAAACTTGAAATTATAACTTACAGCCGGAACTATCCCAAAAATCGAGGTTTTTACAGCTTCATTTGCAGCGGTATCTACATTTTGCCTGAAATTTATTGAAGCTGCATTCATACGATTATAAAGGTTGTAAATACTAAAAACCCATTCGCCTTTCCAGTTTCTGTCTTTGTTTTTTGTGGGAGTTAATGTGGCAGATATATCCAGATGATGATAGGCTGGCAATCGATGTTCATTTCGTAACCCGTAACTTGGTATCGTAATTCCTAAATATTCATATTGTCCGTTTGGATACGTAACCGGTTGTCCTGATTGTAAAGCAAAGTTAGCACCAAATGACCATTTTTCGTTTAAATTGTAAGCAGATGTAATGGCTAAATTATGGGTTTTGTCATAAGGAGAATTGTACCATTTTCCATTGTTGATTCCTGTTTCTTCGTCCGTTCGTCCGGGCGTTTTTTGCTCAGATTTTGATAACGTATACGAAATCCATCCGTTAAATTTGCCTTCATTTTTCCTAAACATGATTTCTAAACCGTAAGATCGCATTTGTCCGTTCAAAATTACCTGTTCGATAGCATCATTTGCGATCAAATCTGCACCGTCTATATAGTCTAATCTGTTTTTGATTTCTTTATAATACGTTTCTGCTTCAAGAGAATAAGCGCCGTTATTGATGTTTCTGAAATAGCCCAATGCAACCTGATCTGCAATTTGAGGTTTGATGTAATTGTCACTCGGCATCCAGACGTCAAGCGGAGTAGGAGATGAGGTGTTAGAAATCAATTGCAGGTATTGCGCCATTCGGTTATAACTTGCTTTTACAGACTGATTTTCTTTGAATTGATATGAAACCGCAAGTCGGGGTTCCAGATTATTATAATCCTGAATGACTTTGTTTTTACCAAAATATTCTGTTGAAGTCGGCGTACCTTTTTCATAAATCTGCAAATCAGAATTGAAAACGACAGGATTATTATTGTCGTAATAATTGATGGTAGAAGCCCCTAAACGATAAAATAAACTATATCGTAATCCGTAAGAAACAGTGATTTTTTCAGAAAGCTGATTTTCGGCATCCAAATAAACAGAAGGTTCAAAGGCATATTTTTTATCTAATTGATCCGGATTAATTCCAGAATCGTCTCCGGTTGGTTTTATAGTTCCGGGATTGAATTCATAATAAATTCCATTTAACCCATAATTGAGTTTGAATTTATCTGAAATATAATGTTTGAAATCGTATTTGATATTGTAGTTTTTAATTCCTGAATCCCATTTAAAACCAACAAAATCAAGATCTAAACCATAGTAATAATCACTGTAAATAAGAGATAAATTTGAGAATAATTTATCAGAATATAAATGATTCCATCTGAGGTTTAAAGTAGAGTTTCCGTAAATATTAGTAAAACTTTTATTTAAACTAAAAACATCACGGCCGAAATATCCGGATAAATATAAGCTGTTATTGTCGTTTACTTTGTAACTTAATTTGGTATTTAAATCATAAAAATAGGCAGCGTTGTCTTTTTGATCTTCTGATAATTTTAAAAATAAGTGCGCATAAGAAGCTCTTCCGCCAATTAAAAAAGAACCTTTGTCTTTTACTAAAGGACCTTCTGCAAGAAGTCGGCTCGAAATTAATCCGATTCCGCCATTTATATGAAAATTTTTGCTGCTTCCGTCCTTTTGATAAATATCTAAAACAGAAGAAGCTCGCCCTCCAAAACGTGCCGGAATTCCTCCTTTGTATAATTTTAAATCTTTAATCGCATCGGGATTAAAAACAGAAAAAAAACCGAAAACATGTGAAGAATTAAATATGGTTGCTTCGTCTAATAAAATTAAGTTTTGATCTGCTCCGCCGCCACGAACGTTAAATCCTGCAGCGCCTTCGCCCGCATTTGTAACACCCGGAAGTAATAAAATAGATTTTAATACATCGACTTCACCTAAAACAACAGGCATTTTTTTTATCGTAGAAATAGAGAGTTTATTAACGCTCATTTCCGGCGATTTAATGTTGGTTTTGCTTTTGTTGTCTGTAATAATAACTTCCTGAAGTTCTTCGCCGCCTTCGTTTAAGGCAAAATTGTTTTTAGTATTTTGATTTAGAATAATTGTTTTTTCAATCGTTTGGTAGCCAATATAGCTTATTTCGAGCTGATGTTCGCCTTTAGGAAGTGTGAGGGAATAAAAACCGTATTCGTTTGTAGTTGTGCCAATTTTTAAATCCGAAACATAAATATTTACGCCAATTAAAGTTTCATTGTTTTTATGATCCGTTATGTTACCACTTAATGTAAATTTTTCTTGAGAAAAGGCAGAAAATGAGACTAAAATGATGATAAGAAATACGATACTATTTTTTGAAATCATTGTTCCGGTTTTGATTTTACATAGTTAAGAATTCTTACTAAACATTGTGACCTGTAGATTGTTAAACATAAGTTAAGATAAAAAGGCAGCCCAATTGAAGGCTGCCTTTATATATAAGAAGTTAAATGTAGTATTTAACTATTTTATCTTAGCGATAATGGAGTTGAAAGTTTCGCTTGGGCGCATTGCTTTGCTTACTAACTCAGGAGTTGGCTGGTAGTATCCGCCAAGAGTTTGAGCTTTTCCTTGAGCACCAATTAATTCAGCATCAATTTTAGCTTCGTTAGCTTCAAATTCTGCAGCAATTGGAGTAAAGATCGCTTTCAATTCTGCATCTTTATCCTGAGCTGCTAAAGCCTGAGCCCAGTAGAATGCAAGGTAAAAGTGAGAACCACGGTTGTCAATTTGTCCAACTTTACGAGCCGGAGATTTATCGTTTGCTAAGAATTTATCATTTGCCTGATCTAAAGTTTCAGATAAAACAATTGCTTTAGAATTATCTAAAGTTTGTCCTAAATGCTCTAATGAAGCACCAAGCGCTAAAAATTCTCCTAATGAATCCCAACGTAAATATCCTTCTTCTGTAAACTGCTCAACGTGTTTTGGAGCAGAACCTCCAGCACCAGTTTCAAACAATCCACCACCGTTCATTAAAGGAACGATAGATAACATTTTTGCAGAAGTTCCAAGTTCTAAAATTGGGAATAAATCTGTTAAGTAATCACGTAAAACGTTTCCGGTTACAGAAATAGTATCTAAACCTTTGATGATTCTGTCTAAAGTAAATTCAGTAGCAGCGATTGGGTTTAAAATACGGATATCTAAGTTTGTAGTATCGTAATCTTTAAGGTATTTTTGAACTTTTACGATCAATTCTCTATCGTGTGCTCTGTTTTCGTCTAACCAGAAAACTGCTGGAGTGCTAGACAAACGAGCTCTGTTTACAGCCAATTTAACCCAGTCCTGAATAGGAGCGTCTTTTGCCTGGCACATTCTGAAAATATCGTTTGTTTCAACGTTTTGTTCCATTAAAACAGTTCCGTTTGCATCAACAACACGAACAACACCATCACCTTTTATTTGGAAAGTTTTATCGTGAGATCCGTATTCTTCTGCTTTTTGAGCCATTAATCCAACATTAGGAACACTTCCCATTGTTTTTGGATCAAAAGCGCCGTGTTTTTTACAGAAATCGATAGTTGCTGTATAAATACCAGAATAAGAACGGTCTGGAATAACAGCAATTGTATCTTG
>Ga0302347_1004881_pt1 | contig 10324 bp, 7 predicted proteins | sample PhyWR1_FD_202178 | JGI IMG/M metagenome (GOLD analysis project Ga0302347, IMG submission 202178) | Leaf surface microbial communities from wheat plants in UC Gill Tract Community Farm, Albany, California, United States - DLSL W.R1 (v2)... | ecosystem: Host-associated > Plants > Phyllosphere >...
GTACCGGCAGCTTCAGCGCGCGCAGGGCGCGCATCAGGCGGAATTCGGCAAAACTGCGGGTGCGGTCGGCACCGCGCCACAGGTAGGCGTCGCGGCTCAGCTTGGCCGCCATGCCACCGCGCAGGTAGTGGCGCAGCACGCACTGCCCGAACGGCGCATCCACGAACCAGGCGCCGCCGCGGCCGCCATCGCCGACCGGCCGCGCCCGCTCTGCCCAGTGGGCCGGCGAGAACAGCTCGATCTCGGCTTGCCGCAGCCGTTCGCGGTCGAACAGAATGGCACCCAGTCCGCGTCCATCACGGCAGGGCGTCAGCGCTTCATTGGCGTCGAATGCGACCATTCCTTCGAGTCTAACAACACCATGGCACCAACGTCCTCTTCCTTGTGTCTTTTGCGTTTGTCCGCCCTGGGCGATGTCACCCACGTGGTGCCGCTGGTGCGGACCCTGCAGCAGGCCAGGCCGGGCACGCCGCTGCACTGGATCATCGACAAGGCCGGGCACAAACTGCTCGACGGCCTGCCCGGCGTGGTCTTCCACCCCTACGACAAGAAGACCGGCGTGGCCGGCATGCGCGCGCTGAAGGCGACCTTCCCGCCCGGCCGTTTCGAGGCGCTGCTGCAGATGCAGGTCGCCTTCCGCGCCAACGTGCTGTCGGCGTTCGTGCCGGCCGTGCGCCGCATCGGCTACGACAGGGCGCGCTCGAAGGACCTTCACGGGCTTTTCATCAACGAACGCATTGCCGACCGCCCTGGCATCCATGTGCTGGATGCGATCGGCAGCTTCGGCGAGCCGCTGGGGATCGTGCAGGCCCAGGTCAGCTGGGACCTGGCCGTGCCGCCTGCTGCGGTGGAATGGGCCCAGGCGCAGTGGCAGGACGATGGACGCCCGGTACTGATGATCTCCCCCTGCTCCAGCCACGTACGCCGCAACTGGTACGCCGACCGCTACGCCGCGGTGGCCAACCATGCCACCGCGCGCGGCTGGCGGGTGGTGCTGTGCGGGGGGCGCAGCGAACTGGAGCGCGACATGAGCGATGCCATCCTGGCTCAGCTGGATACTCCCGCGCTGGACTTGGTCGGCAAGGACACGCTGAAGCAGCTGCCGGCGCTGCTGGCACGCGCCGCGCTGGTGATGACCCCGGACTCGGGCCCGATGCATATCGCCAACGCGGTGGGCACCAAGGTGCTGGGCCTGCACGCGGCCAGCAACCCGCACCGCAGCGGCCCCTACTCCGACCGACGCTACTGCGTGGACCGCTACGACGATGCCGCGCGCAAGTACCTGGGCAAGCCGGCCAGTGCGCTCAAGTGGGGCACCAAGATCGAATTCGACGACGTGATGCAGTTGATCACCGTCGAAGACGGCATCGCCGCGTTCGAGCGGTATGTCGCCGATCATCGCCCGGCCTGACCGGCGCAATTGCCGCTGCGCGGTCAAGCGGGGCCGGACATTGCGGGGTTGCCGGCCAGCGGCCGGCACTACCACCTCCGCATGGCAGGCCGATGGAGTTACGCGCCCTTGGGTGCGTAATCCTTGTACGACTTCTCTTCCACGTAGCTCGAGCCCAGCGCCAGGTTGATGGCCTTCTTGATGCGGGCGCGCTCGTCGTTCTGCAGGTACACGCTGCGGGCCAGCGCAACGAAGTCCTCGTTGAAGGCCTGCGCCTTGTCCTGCAGGCGGATGTTGTCCTCGATGTCCCACAGGCGCTCGTTGACCGCCTTCAGGTCGGCACGCAGGCGCGCGATGTCCTTCACCGCGGCCGGGTGCGCCATCCAGGTCTTGTCCAGCGCGCTCAGCTCGGCGTGGATGTTGGCCAGCTTGGCCGCATCGTCGATGCGCTCGGATTTGATCTGCAGGATCGAGATCTTGTCCAGCAGCTCGCCAAAGGACACGGGAACAAGGATTTCAGCGGTCATGGGGGCCATCCGTTACAGGTGGCCGCCAGTTTAACGGACATGGCGTGGAACGCAGGTCAGCGGTTGTCAGCCGTTGCTCCTGCCTTCGCGTTCGCAGACGCATGACGGGAGCGCCACGCCACGCGTGGCGTCGCGGTGCCCGGCAGACGGTAGCGGCCCCGCGCTGCTTCACCTGCGGGTGGGTCGAACCCGGGACGAGGGTGGCCGCTTCATTGCCGGGATTGCTGGGCCCATCCATGGGCCCAGCCCTTCCGCGCTGCGCGCTCCAGGGCCAGACGTTCGTCTGTCCGGATTCGTTCCAGACGAATCCGTCGAACCCGGCGCTGCTTCGCCTCAGCCCCTCTCCGCCAGACACGCAAAAAAGGCCATCCAATGGGCGGCCTTTTTTGCGTGTCTGGCGGAGAGGGGGTCTGCCTTACATTCATCCAGTGGCGTCCAAGATGAACTGCGGAAGCACAAATCTCCACAGGATTTCAGCACGATAGCGCCTACACGATCCAGAGGAGGCCGAGAACATCCACTAACAACCGAGCCAGAATGGCATACTGCATGGCATACCAACGCATCCACAGACCACATGGCACTCCTCACCGACATAAAAGCACGGAGCATCACCCCAAACACCCAAGCCTTGGCCCATGGCAGTGTGACGGGCCTGACTCTGATCCCCTCGTCCACCCAAAAGGGTCAAGGCAAGTGGGTGCTGCGCTATGTCAGCCCCGTCACCGGAAAGCGGCGCAATGCCGGCCTAGGAACCTACCCGCAGGTTGGCATCGCCCTGGCAGGCAAGGTGGCCCGCGAGATGCGCGAACAGATAGCAATCGGGCAAGACCCTTTGGAAATCAAAGCTGTCGAAGCGAACAAGCCCCAGATGCCGACCTTTCAACAGGCCGCTGAGCAGGTGCATGAGGAAATCAAACCAGGTTGGAAGAACGTCAAACACACTCGGCAATGGATCAATACCCTGACCGACTACGCCTTTCCGAAGATTGGCCCTGTTCCGATGGATCAGCTCCAACCACGGCACATGGCAGATGTTCTGCGCCCTATCTGGCTAGAAAAGGCCGAGACGGCTTCTCGAGTCAAGCAGCGTCTGCACGCGGTGATGGCGTGGGGCTGGGCGCACGGATTCAACCAAGCGAACCCAGTGGATGTGGTCAACCACCTGCTGCCCGTACAACCGAGCAAGATTGTCCGCCAGGAACACCAGCCGGCCATGCCATGGCCGGACCTTCCCACATTTGCGGCCTCCGAGTTAGCTACTGCCAGCGAATTCGATGTCACTCGACGTGCCCTGCTGTTGCTCATCCTCACAGCAGCCCGCTCCGGCGAGGTCCGCGCTATGACTTGGGATGAAGTAAACCTCAGCACTGGGGTCTGGACAGTTCCGGCTGAACGGATGAAAGCGCAGCAAATCCATAGGGTCCCGCTCTCTAACCAGGCCGCAGCCTTGATTAAGGCGCAAGCGGGTAAGCACGACGAGCTGGTTTTCCCGTCTACCCGAGCGCGGAAGGTCCTGTCAGATATGACGATGACTGCGCTGCTGCGGCGGCTGGAGACCCCCAGTGACACAAGGGAACGGGTGGCAACCGTCCACGGGTTCCGCTCCACATTCCGTGACTGGAGTAGCGAGAACGGCTACGCCCGCGACCTCGCCGAGCGCGCGCTCGCGCACACGGTCAAAAACCAAGTGGAGGCCGCATATCACCGCACTGACCTACTGGAAAAGCGGCGGCCGATGATGCAAGCCTGGGCGGACTACGTCTGTTCGCGCGTTGAAAAGAGCCCTTCATAGTCCCTCGAAGGATCTTGGCGACATCGTAGCTACTAATCGGCCTTAAGGTCTTTTACACATGAAGATCCACTTAACCCTTCAAGGCGATCTTCATAGTTTCCCTACGATGTTACGCAACGTCGGCTTACGACTCGACGGACTACGAATTGTCGAAAGCTGTCGCAGTAACAGTGGACACACCCAGGCCAGTCGCTGCGCCGACGCCAGCGACTACTACAGCGCCGGCTGCCATGCCGCCGCCACCTGCCGCAAGCGCGCCCCCACCTAGCGCCGCTAGCGACGCATTGGTAAGGGCGGCTCCAGAAAGAGTGCTGATCGCAGTACCCGTGCTAGCAGCCCCCAGCAAACCAAGTCCTCCCGCCGTAGCTGCGATGGCGGGGGCAGCCACGAAAGCCACTCCACCCGTGGCTACAGTGGCTACCGCTACAACTGCGCACTTGCCCGGATTATCTACAACGTACTCCTTCATTTCTCCGGCCGCATCAGCGCTGATTTCGCCAATGTCACTTACGAACTCTCTAGTGGCAGCGCTGATTTCGATTGTCATATCAGCAAACGCACCCTTTGCATCGCTGAGCCAATCCAACGCATCTGTAAGAAAACGAGGCATACACAAATTCCCTCTGATGGAAACGGCGGTGTGGAACCTATTGGAGCGAATTGCCCGGTGTCGGTTATCAGCCTATACCGACCCACGCACCCTTGGCGACCCCATTAATACGGGCCGGATCTTAAAGCGGACAATTCCGAGTATCAAGCCGACATCTAATCGCATCCAAGAGATCAGCCTCAGCAACATTGGAAAGCCGCTTTAGGCCGAAAGCAAGCTATCGGACTACCAATCCGCTCCGTCGGCCGAAGCGACCGTTATCTGCCCAAAGCAGACATCGGCATTTGCAGTACGCAGAAATCGTCAGCCCGAGCCCTGCTCCACCGTCAGCAATTGCGATCCAAGGATGACCAACTCTGCACGCCTGCTTGCTGCCGAATCCAGCTTCGACACTGTGGTTAGCTAGAAGCGCAACCCAAATAGCCCCCCGGTCTCGGTCTTGTCCGAAAGACGAGTTGACAGGACGTTTCTGCCCGGATCGAAGTCCCCCGGCAAGGGCAGCCGATTAAAAATGTCAGAGTTCATGGTCACGATATACTGGCCGCCAATCGCTGTTGTAATCGCATCCCCAATCAAGAGCGCCGTCGCCACCTGCCGCTCGTCGACGCCATCGAACAAATGGCTGTCGTGAATGAGGAAACCTGTCCCGCCATAGCGCATTGCAACCAGCTGGAAAAGGGTGATATCGAAGCAGAATATCTCCATATTAGCGATGCCGCCCCCCCGATCACCCTCGATTGATATATGGAACTCGGGACCATTGTCGGTGGCCTGGACAACAAAGCGCCCCAGTCGATCATCGTATAGCTCATTGATGACTTCGGCCACGACCAGTATGGCGGCCTCGAGCGCGTCTTTACGCTGCTGATGGTCCGCTTGAAGTCGGAGCTTCAGGTTCGCCCTGTCGAGGTTCAGCTTGGTCGACTCTCCCTCAAGCAGCTCCGCCGTCTTGTATCGCTCTCTGAGGCTTGCGGCAGTCGCCTCCAGCTCTGCGAGATTGCGCTGCATCGACAGGAAATCCTCGAGAGCCCCGCGCCCCTCAAGGGATCTCAGAATTTCCCGCCGTTCCTCATCGAGCGTTCGCATCCTGCGCTCGCCGCTTGCCAATCCCTGCTCTGCTTCCAGAATCTCGCGCTGGAGATGCGTACGCCGATTCTCCAAAACGGATTGATAGAAGCGGTTCACGTCCTCGATCTGACGCAGCGCCACTCCTGGCAAATCTACGCCCGCTGCGGAATAGATTTGCTGCAGATCCGTATGATCTGGCGGAGCTTCATTCGTCAGAGCTTCACAGAGATGGCCAAGCGTTTCTTGAAGACTGACCGCTTCCCGGCTGAGCGCCTGCATCTCCGTCCGTGCGCGGGCCGCGCGTCGCGACAGGTCCTTGTAGGAATCGAGAACCTCAAAATTTCTGATCTGCTCACGCAGTCTGGTTGCGCCCTTCTCGGCAACCGTTAACTGCGGGCGCAACTCCGCCACCGTCCCGAACATCTCACCGAGACTCCCGCCTTTCGCGGCTTTCTTCAACTCTTCCAGTGTTCTCTCGCGGCTGCGAATCTTCTGAAACTCGCGGGGAACGCGCCAATCCAACCCGAGCAGGTACGAAAGGTTGACTTGCCAGTCCCATCGCTGCTGCTTCTCGGCCTGGCGTTCGAGCGATATGAACCCGCCGGAGTTCCTACGCCTCGCGAAATAGGAAAACATCGAGCGGAACCCAGGGGTAAAGGACTCGGAAAATACAGAGCCCTCCAAATCTTCCGGCATGCCGAACTGCAAGTGCGCCAGAAATGCCTTCCAATTCGTGTTCGACACGAACATCCGCTCAGTCGCCTTGTCCACTTTGAGCTTTAAGGCCTTACGGTCTCGACCTCCTTCAAGAACGAAGATCTTCGAAGGCTCTAAGCCGCTGCGTCGAACTGTAAATAATTCTTCGCCGACGCGAATCTCCGCAGAAAACGAATGCTCCACCAGTGCCGGAGTGCGGAAGATCGAGTCGGGTTCGCAGTCCGCTCCGAACAGGAAATGGACGATCTCGACAAAACTTGTCTTGCCAGCGCTGTTGCGCGTCTGCTTCTCCGACGCATCTGGCTGGGTGTCCGCAATCATAACATTCAGGCCGACATGGAACTTCAATGTCTTGAAAGTGGGTAGAGAGCTTTCGATGGACAGGATCATGGCAGTTTTGCTCTGACGCGCACGATGCCATCCTCGAAATCTACGGCAGTTATCGCGTACAAAAATGAAAGGGAAAGCACGAACCAGTCGTACGGCAAAGCACTCGCCGCCGAGGACCTCAATCGACTCTTCCGAACGGACTCCCATAGCTCAGAGACCGTCTTCCCTTCCTCGATCTGCGAAAGGATTTCGGCACCGACGCCGAGCAATGCGCGGTCCTGTCGCAGGTGTTTTCCCGGGAGAATCATGCAGGCACCTTCGATGCGTCGTCCTCGAATATGTCGCAGCTTTCAAAAAGGTGGGCGAGCAGCGCTTGGGCAGCCACCTGACGCGGCGCAGCCACCGTGCCGGCGCCCGTCACCATCTCGTACAACGACGACATGATGGCGGCAGGCTGCAGCCCTTGGGATTTCAGATAAGCGTAGCGAGCACGGAAGATCTTGGCGATCTTCTCTCCAGTCATTGGATCGCGATGCCTCGCCAAATATTCACTTACCAAATGTGCATTCTGCCACCCCCCTTCGATTAACCGGCACCAATGCCCAGGCAGCTTGTTTAATTGCAGCTTGTCGGCCGGTACGGTGCGGATAACTACAAGCGGTGACGACGCGTCGTCCGCAGCTTGCATCAAAGCCACCACAAGGTCGCGCAGCTCTGAAGCCTGAAACGAAAATGCATCTTGATTGTTCGCAGCCACACCCAGCAATTCTTCGATCTGGCCATCGTCCAGAGAGAACAGCCGCAGCTCAAAACCCTCTTTTCCGACGAAAGAAAATTCGCAGTCAGGATTGGACTTGCGTAATGCTTCCAGCTGCTCAACGGCTTCTATGGGCAACCCATCCACAAGATTGTGCACCATGGTCCACGCCTTCATGATAGATGGAAGCGCCTTGGCAGCTTTTGCGTAATCCTCTGCCATTTTCCCAATGAGATATGCCACCTTGCCGCCGTCGCCATTCAACGCGCCGTAGCATTGGAAAACTTCTCCCGTAGACTGCAGATAACCGTCGCAACCTTTGTCACCGAGCGATCCAAAAGGTCGGATACGCGCGAAGTCGTCACCATGGAGTTTCCCCATCAGCGAAGAAAAGAATTCCTGGAAAGCGTCGCCATTGGCCTTCCTGAGCTTCAACTCCAGGGCAATGCGCCACCAATCTCGCTGCAAGGATTTCATGCCTGATCCCCGCCCAGATACTCTTCCGCCATTCCCGCTCCCCTTGAGCCGAGGCATCAAGCCTAGAGACGGATCATAACCGATCGCCATTCATGGCGGGACCAGTCGATCGCACGCCGATAGAGCGGGCTCCCATTGGACGTACACGCCACCGAGCCCCCTATCATGCGGAACCGGGTATTCTGGCCAAGGAACGATCCGCCCCAAGTCGTGCAGGTTTGCGTTTTGCATTTGTGCACGCGGCTTCGCGATGTCCACTCCTAATTATGCCGTGTCTGCTCCGGCACGCTGGTCGCGTCGCGGTTGCTTCGCCTCGACTCCCTGACGGCGCGCGGGCCGTCCAGGCACCCGCGGAGTCCGCTTTGGTTCGAAATGGGCCCCGCTCGCCAGCCCTATAGAGGTCACCCACAGCACAGAAGATGGCTCAGGAACTCCGTGACGCCGCTTTAGCGCGTCCGTGGTATCTAGGTGGCAGACGGCATACACTATCCGCGGCGCCCGCCCTGCTTGCACACGAGCAAAAACAGGCTGGAGGCCCTCATCGACTCTTCTTCTGGCCAGCTGCCGGGGATTTAAACGTGTGCGCCTGACCCGGGTCGGCTTGGCCGTCGAGAATGAGCCATGACCATCAAGCAATATGTGTTTCTTGCCCATGCGCACCTTCGGGCGCAGGGCTCCGCGTCACTGACTCGCAGCCAAATCCATGAATTGCTGGCGGCCGCTGCCGGATTTGCCACCCATGCCGCGTTCCATCACCAGGCCGTGTGGTGCGATGTCGCATGGCGCGATACGAGCCTCACGCCGGACGAGTACCGGGTCATCCAGAGGTGTCTACACTTTGGGATGTCGCCGGATGAGGCTGAACGCTCAGCCCAAAGCTTGCTCAGCTTCCTCGGCGAGTCCGGCTACGCCCCGGTGCGCTTAGAGGAGCTGATTGCCGCGTTGGCAAACGATGAAGACGATTTGGAGGAGGCTGACGAAGCGGGGGCCGCAGTCGCTGCCGACTGGGTGTCGATCGACCTGGTCGGGCGCATGCACCAAGGGTTTGATGCGCTGCTCAGCGAGTTCCCCTTGCTGCTTGAGGGATTGGGGTCGGCTGCGGCGCGCGGCGTAGCCTCTGCGCATCTGGCAACCGCGTACATGATCGAGCCGTATGCGGAACTTTCAGACCAAGACAACCGCCGTTTCGGCCGCGAACTACGCCAGCGTGGTCAGTGGTCGGTCGAGCCCGTCAACTTCGCGGAGATCGCCGCGGGCACGGACGGGTTCGTTCGGGTGGTGGCCAAACATCGATACCACCTCCTTGCAGCGGCACGAGGTGGGGATAGGCGCGCAATGCTGCTTACTGCGGAGCGATACGGTGATCCTGGCGCGCTAGAGCTCGAGCCGTTGGATGATATGGATCCGTATGACATGGCTGACTTGGCCGATGCGCATGGCCGACCCGAGCTGGCCCACCGATGGCTGACCGTGCTCGCAAGAGAGGGTGATGTAGACGCCATGCGTGCGTTGATTGAAGACGGCGCCGAGACATCCTTCCCAGCTTGGGTCTGGATGCACCTCTCGCGCCTTCTGGGTCAGGATCTGAGCCAGGACCGACATGTAGCGATCAACGAGGACGGTAGCGCGCTTGACGATGACGTCGGCGGACCAACGTACGTTGGGGGCAACGACGGAATTGAAATAGCGCCACTCGCGGCCGAGGAAAACAGGCGCGCCCAAGAAGAGGCCGCTCAGCTGTTCGCCGTAATTGAAGATCGCTACAAGCTGACCTGATCACGTTCGCTCACGGGCGGGGCGCTACAAGGGCGCCCGTCCGCATTCTCACGTAACTGTGCGGGCCATGCACGCACCGGGAGGTCACAGGCTTCAAAGCTCATCCAACAGGTCGCGTTTGGTCGCCTCAAACGAGCAGCTGTCAGGAATCGGTGTACTTGCGCCGGAGTTGAGGCAGTGGCTTCCCCTCGGCCCTCGTCCGCCTCTGGCCATAAGCGGAATTTTCCCATGTTCGCTTGGAGCGACGAGCTGTCTGGGTCACGTGTGGAATGTCACTCGACCTACGGGATGCGCATCAGGACGCTCTCACGCTTGCCAACCATCTCTACGACCTGATTGACCCTCAACCATGCCAGAGCGGTCTCCAGCCGCGGGCCGCGCAGCCCGGCCAACCTGATCACGTCGGCGAGCAACGCGTGCCTCAGCGTCCCGCGCACCGCCGCGAAGCACTCCAAGACCCACCGGGCGTCCTGGATTGGGCGCGGCAATTTAGGCGGCTTGGGAATCTTAATGCGGGTGGGCCACGGCTTGCTGAAGGCACCTTCTTTCCGCGATGACGTGGACTCCTGCCGGGCCGCCTCGACGAAGATCATCTGGTGCTGGGTCAACGACCACTGCACGAGCGCCCAGGCGCGCTGGACCAGCTCCAGGCTGATCTCCGTGCCGTCTCCGCATACGACCTGGAACACCGCCGCTATTCTCAGCGTGTTCTCCCACGCTCGATTAACGGCCGGCTCAATCTGCTCGTCGTAGCAGGTTTCACGCCATCCCTTAAGGCGAAACTTCAACTCGGCCATGAAGGCCCTTGCCTCATCTCCGAGGACAATCTTGTCCCTGATCAACTCGCCCGTCGCCTGCTTCTTGTCGGCCTCGTCCA
>Ga0302347_1004884_pt1 | contig 10318 bp, 11 predicted proteins | sample PhyWR1_FD_202178 | JGI IMG/M metagenome (GOLD analysis project Ga0302347, IMG submission 202178) | Leaf surface microbial communities from wheat plants in UC Gill Tract Community Farm, Albany, California, United States - DLSL W.R1 (v2)... | ecosystem: Host-associated > Plants > Phyllosphere >...
AAGCGCTGGGCGCAACCAAAGTCACTATTTCAGTTCAGTTTTTTATCGAAACCTTATTGATTGGTCAAATTGGAGGTTTGATTGGGATCGTATTAGGAATTATCGTTGGTGCTGCATTTGCCGGCATAATGGATTTTGCTTTCGTAATTCCGTGGAAAGCGATTTTTGCGGCCTTCGGAACCAGCTTTATGGTTGCCATTGTTTCCGGTTTATATCCTGCAATTAAAGCTTCAAAACTAGATCCTATTGAAGCTTTGCGTTACGAATAATTTTTTGAAGCAGACAAAAAGTTTTCAAAAGACGTTTTGTCCCGCTATCCATTACAATCTTTTATGTCTCGTTAAAGAAACGAGACATAAAAGGATTTTCATTTCTATCGGGGCTAGACGAGAAATTTATTTTTTCAGAAAACTTTCTTTTTTAGAAATCTTACCAAAAATCATACGGTCATTATCATAAATATCTTTTCGAAGATCGATATTTATAAAATTCATTGTACCCAATAAATCAATCATTTCTTTTCCAAGATATTGATTGATTTCAAAATACAATTGTCCGTTTTCCAGAAGATTATTTTGTGCCAGCGAAGCTATTTTTTTATAAAAAATCAAGGCATCATTATCGTCTACAAAAAGAGCCAAATGAGGTTCATAATCCAGAACATTCTTTTTAATCTCTTGTTTTTCTAAATTTCGAACATAAGGCGGATTAGAAACAATGATATCGTAATTGGTTTTTAAAATTTCTAATTCTAATACATCCTTCAGCATAAATACTACATCAACATTATTGTTGACAGCATTTCTTTTTGCCGTATCCAATGCTTTTTTCGAAACATCAATTGCATATACATCAGCATTTGGCAAATTTTTAGCCAACGAAATAGCGATACATCCGCTTCCGGTTCCGATATCAAGAATTTTTATTCTTTTAGAACTATTAATTCCCTGATTTTCATTGATAATCCATTCGACCAATTCTTCTGTTTCCGGTCTCGGAATCAAAACATTTTCATTTACTTCAAAATCCAAACCATAAAAGTTTGTTTTTCCAAGCAAATACTGAATCGGAACTTCTTTTTTCAATTGATCCAAAAGAGAATCCCAAATCACAAAATCGCTTTCGGTAAAAATCAATTCATGATTTAAAGCCAAATCAATCTGACGCAACTTATGTTTATCCTCTAAAATTAAATAGAAAAAACTTTCTGCTTCATACGCATCGTAAAAAGGCGCTAATTCTTTAATAAACTGAGTCCGATATTGTTTGATCTTCATCTTTAGGTAATTGAGTATTGTTGTCTGGCAATTGCCAATTTTATTCCAATAAGTAGTGCAAAACTAAAATTGTTACATTTTAATTACAAAACTTTCAGCATCCATACTGGGCAAGAATTGTGCCCTGTATTTCCTAATGGAGCATTTAAATATTCAAAACCTGATTTTTTATATAGTTTTTGAGCTGCATGCATAAAAGGCATCGTTTCAATGTAACATTTTTCAAATCCAAAATTTCTCGCCTGTTCCAAACATTTTCCCATCAATTCACTACCAATTCCCAATCCTCTGGTTTTTGGCATAAAATACATTTTCTGCAATTCGCAAATAGCAGGATCTTTATTTTCAAGAGGAGCTATTCCGGCGCAACCCACAATTTCTCCTTCATTTTCAACCACAAAATAAACCGACTTGGGTTTACTATATTCTTCAAACATTAAATCTAAATACGGGTCTTCATAAGCTGTACCCACTTTCGGAATCTCCATTTCATCAAAAACCGATCTTATTAATTGTGCTATTGCCTGATTGTCCTCTTGTTTAATTTTTCTGATAATCCAGTTTTTCATTTTCTTTATTCACATTATATCTTTACAAAAATAAAAATACTTTCCTAATAGTTTCATAACTATCTGTATTGTTTTACAACTATCAGGATTCTCACCTAAAGATAAGATTAAAAATAATTACTTTTGCACCGTGAATACAAATGAGAAATATATTAAACGATGCATCGAACTTGCTCAAAATGGTTTTGGAACAACGTATCCAAACCCAATGGTAGGAAGCGTGATCGTTTATGAAGATAAAATTATTGGCGAAGGCTGGCACAAAAAAGCCGGCGAACCGCATGCCGAAGTAAATGCCGTAAATTCTGTAAAAGACAAATCGCTTTTAAAAAAAGCTACCATTTACGTTAGTTTAGAGCCTTGCTCTCATTTTGGAAAAACGCCTCCGTGTTGTGATTTGATTATTGCAAATAAAATTCCAAACGTTGTGGTTGGAACCGTTGACCCAAACGAAAAAGTTGCCGGAAGAGGCATTAAAAAACTAATCGAAGCCGGCGCAAATGTTACCGTAGGCATTTTAGAAGACGAATGCAACGAACTCAACAAACGCTTTTTTACTTTTCATCAAAAACAGAGACCTTATATTATATTAAAGTGGGCCGAAAGTCAGGATGGTTTTTTAGCTCCTGAAAAAGAAACAGATCAGGAAAGAAAACCCGTTTGGATTACCAATACTTTTTCGAGACAATTGGTTCATAAATGGCGAAGCGAAGAACAAGCTATTTTAACAGGCACGCAAACGGTAATTGACGACAATCCGAAACTGAATGTTCGCGATTGGTCAGGAACCAATCCTGTCCGTGTTGTTTTGGATCAAAATAACCGAATTTCAAGAGATAGTTTTGTTTTTGATGATAGCGTAAAAACAATTGTATTTTCGAAATCTGAAAACAGAATTTTGACACAGAATACCATTTATAAAAAAATCGATTTTGACAAAAATACAATTCAACAAATTTTAGACGTTTTATACCAACATCAAATTCAATCTGTAATTATTGAAGGCGGCCGTCAAACGTTGCAATCTTTTATTGATGAAAACATTTGGGACGAAGCCAGAATTTTTATTGGAAAAGCTATTTTCGAAAATGGCACAAAAGCGCCTATTCTTCAAAAGAAAAACAGCACAAAAACTTTTATTCAAAACGACGAATTAATATATTTTAGAAATCATGATTGATACGATAATTTTTGACTTTGGAGATATTTTTATCAATTTAAACAAACAAGGAACAATTTCGGGCTTGCAAAAATTAGGATTAACCGAATGGAATACTGATCTTGACCGTTTGAATTTGTTGTTTGAAACAGGAGATATTTCGTATGATGATTTTTTGGCAGGATTTCAAAAACAACTTCCTAATGCCAGTATCGAAGAAATCCTGAAAGCATGGAATGCAGTTTTGGGCGATTTCCCTTCTTATAGATTAGATTTCCTTAAAGAGCTTTCAAAAAAATACCGTTTGTTTTTATTAAGTAATACAGATTCTATTCATATTAATACTTTCGAAAAAAGAACCGGAAAACCTTTTTATACTGATTTTTATAATTGTTTTGAAAAAGTTCATTTTTCATTTGAAATCAGAAAACGAAAACCAAACGCAGAATCTTACCAGCATTTAATAGACGAACACAATTTGGTTCCGCAACAAACGTTATTTGTTGACGACAAAAAAGAAAACACAGATGCCGCAGCAGCTTTAGGTTTGCAGGTATGGAATTTACAAGTCGGACAGGAAGATGTTGTTGATTTGTTGAAAAAAAACATATTATAACATTTTTTTTCGCCACAGATTAAAAAGATTAGAATATTTTTTCACGCAGATTTAAAAAGATTTTAGCTGATATATGCAGATTATAATCCAAACAGGATCTGCGTGAAAAATTCGTGGAATTCGTGGCAAAAAACAAAATAATTTAGAATATTAGATTTGGAATATAACGATACGTATCAAACCATTGCCAGTGAATCTGAAGAAGTGCTTTTAAAAGAAAAAGGAAGCAAATTCTTTGGCTACGCTTTTCCTATTGAAAGTGAAGACGAAGTAAAACCGATTATCGAAAATTTAAGAAAACTTCATCCACATGCTGTGCATTATTGTTATGCATATCAATTAGGGACCGCTCCAAAAATCTCTTATCGCGCAAACGACGACGGCGAACCAAGTAATACAGCCGGCGCACCAATTTACGGACAAATACAATCTTTTGGCTTAACCAATGTTCTTGTAGTTGTAGTTCGTATTTTTGGAGGAATAAAATTAGGCGTTGGAGGTTTGATTGCCGCTTATAGATCAACAACACAAATGACATTGGAAGTTTGTGAAATAATCGAAAAAACAATTGACGTTCATTTTTTAATCTCTTTTGATTATAAAAACATGAATAAGGTAATGCGCGTTATTAAAGAAAAAAAACTGGAAATTACTTCTCAGGAAATGGAAATGGATGAAGAAACCGGGCTGCCAATTGGAAAAATAACGACAAAAACACGAAAAAAAAATGCCGAATCTGTATTCGACATTTTTGATTTAATGTTTGAAATCGATATCAAAATTATATAAATTAGTATAAAAACGTAAGGCGTTTTAACAATTATTCTAATGTTTTAAACAACTCTAAAATATAATCCGGAGGAGCTGTTGGACGACCTGTTTTTAACGAAATAAATACTAAAATAAACACTGCAGTTGTTAATAACTCATTCGCTTCATTATAGATGGCGCAGTCAAATTCAATCTTAACAGAAGATTGACTTTTGAAAGTAGTATGAATCGTTAAAAGCTCATCGTATCGAGCCGATTTTTTATAATTTATCTGCATAGAAACAATTGGCAATCCAATACCGCTTTCTTCCATACTTTTATACGAAACCCCTTTATTTCTAAGCCATTCCACGCGTCCTATCTCAAAATAAGGCACATAATTTCCGTGATAAACGACGCCCATTTGGTCAGTTTCGGAGTAACGAACACGCACTTGCGTTTGGTGATTTTTCATTATTTATATATTAAAAAATTTTAAATTATTCAAGCCCTCTTACAACATTTTTTTATAAAATTAGATACCAAAATATTTTTTTTTACAGAAATTTGTTCACATATTTGTTATCCCGAAATAAGGAATAAAATCGCTCCTTTTTTTACAGGAGAATCTTTATTAATAATATAAAAACTTATCTGAATCTATGACTAAAACTGCTCAATCGGTATGGGAAAACTGTTTGTCTTTTATAAAGGACAATATTCAAGATCAAGCCTATAAAACTTGGTTTGAACCAATCAAATCAGTTGAGCTAACCGACAACGCATTATATATTCAGGTACCAAGTAAATTTTTCTACGAATGGCTCGAAGAGCATTACGTAAAATTATTAAAAGTTGCGCTTACCAAAGAACTTGGAAAAAACGCAAAGTTACTCTATAAAATTAAAATGGAAAACACTTATGGAAATAAACAGCCGTTTACCGAACAGCTGCCAAGTTCTAACAGAGTGCCAATGAAACCACAAGAGGTTGATGCTCCATTTAAAAATTTAAATCCTGAACTTAAGAATCCGTTTGTAATTCCGGGAATCAGAAATTTAAAAATTGAATCTCAATTAAATCCTAATTATAGTTTTGATAATTTCCTTGAAGGAGACTCAAACCGTCTGGCTCGTTCTGCTGGTATGGCTGTTGCCAACAAACCCGGAGGAACTTCATTTAATCCGTTGTTGATTTTTGGAGGAGTTGGTTTAGGAAAAACACACTTGGCACACGCTATTGGTGTTGAAGTAAAAGACAAATATCCTGAAAAAACGGTTTTATATATTTCTGCCGAGATTTTCACACAACAATATATTGATTCTGTTAAAAAGAACAATCGTAACGATTTCATTCACTTTTACCAATTAATCGACGTTTTGATTATTGATGATGTTCAGTTTTTATCTGGAAAATCAGGAACTCAGGATGTATTTTTCCACATTTTCAACTATTTGCACCAAAACGGAAAACAGGTAATTTTAACTTCTGACAAAGCTCCTGTTGACATGCAGGATATCGAACAACGTTTGTTATCTCGTTTCAAATGGGGATTGTCTGCAGAGTTACACCAACCTGATTATGAAACTCGTATCTCGATCTTAAAAAACATTTTATATCGTGACGGTGTTGAAATGCCTGAAGATATCTTAGAATATGTTGCACGCAATATCAAATCTAACGTAAGAGAACTTGAAGGTGCAATTATCTCGTTAATCGCTCAGTCTTCTTTTAACAAAAAAGAAGTTACGATTGAATTGGCAAAAAGCGTAGTTGAGAAATTTGTTAAAAACGTAAAGAGAGAAATCTCTATCGATTATATCCAAAAAATTGTGTCTGATTATTTTCAGCTGGATATTGAAACACTTCAATCTAAAACCAGAAAAAGACACGTTGTACAGGCGAGACAATTGGCAATGTTTTTTGCAAAGAAATTTACTAAGGCTTCTTTGGCAAACATTGGCTCACAAATTGGAGACCGCGATCACGCTACCGTTTTACACGCTTGTAAAACCGTTGACAATTTAGTTTCTACAGACAAACAATTCAAAAAATTTGTCGAAGACATCAACAAAAAACTAACGCTATAAACGCGAATCATGCCAGTAAAAGTTTTAATGGTTTGTTTGGGGAATATTTGCAGATCTCCTTTAGCAGAAGGAATTTTAGCCTCAAAATTACCTAAAGACAAATTTATTGTTGATTCTGCCGGAACCGGATCCTGGCATATTGGTCACGCTCCCGATAAACGCTCGATTGCTGTTGCTCAAAAAAACGGCTTGTGCATTGACGGTCAAAAAGGAAGACAATTTAAAACTTCAGATTTTGACGAATTTGATTATATCTACGTGATGGACAATTCGAATTATCGAGATGTTCTTCATCTTGCTAAAACCGAAGAACACAAAAAGAAAGTTCATCTTATTCTAAACGAACTATTTCCAGACGAAAATGTAGATGTTCCCGATCCTTATTATGGTGCTGTCAATGGATTTGATAATGTGTATCAAATGTTAGACGAAGTATCTGAAATTATTGCCACAAAACTTATCGAAAAACATTCATAATTAAATTTGTATTTCAATTGCTTATTATAGGATTGAAATACATTTTTTGTTTTAATTTATAAAATATCACAAAATGAAACTTCTCGGAAAACTATATTTAATTCCAACCACAATGGGCGAAAGCGATCCGATGGATGTTTTACCACAAACCGTAAGAAGAACCATTGAACTTATCGACCACTATATTGTTGAGAATGATAAAACAGCCAGAAAATCTATAAAAGCAGTTTATCCAGAAAAAAAACAATCAGAATTGGTACTTTTCACTTTGAATAAAAGAACCGAACCCAGCGAACATTTAGATTTTATAAAACCTTTATTAGAAGGAAAAAATATGGGATTAATGAGCGAAGCCGGATGTCCGGGCGTTGCTGATCCCGGTGCTGTGATTGTAAAACTGGCACATGAAAAAGGAATTCAGGTTGTACCTTTAGTTGGTCCTTCTTCTATTCTATTGGCGATGATGGCTTCTGGAATGAACGGTCAGAGTTTTACTTTCAACGGTTATTTACCAATTGACAAAGACGAAAAAAAATCGGCATTGAGACATTTTGAGAAATTATCTCAGGATAAAAACCAATCGCAAATTTTTATTGAAACGCCTTATAGAAACAATAAATTGGTTGAAGATATTTTACAAATCGCAAATCCTTCGACTCATTTATGCATTGCAACTGATATTACGTTGCCAACAGAATTTATAAAAACAATGAAAATTTCGGATTGGAAGAAATTAAAAGTAGATTTACATAACCGACCGACGATTTTTATTATTCATAAAATGTAAACTAACTTTAAAACCATCATCATCATGAAAAAGTTTCTTCTCCTAGTTTTGATTTGCTTTATACAAAATACATTTTCTCAAACTGTTTCGAAAGGCAAATCAACTGAAAATAAAACAGAAGCTCCTGCTAAAAACAATATGCAAAGAGCAGATGAAGACAATCAAGTCTACAACAGTGCCGGCATAGATGTAGGTCCTGAATTTCCAGGAGGAATAAAAGCTTTGGATGCCTTTATAAAACAAAATTTCAAAAACCCAAAACCAGGTTTAAAAGGAAAAATATATACCACATTTGTTGTTGAAAAAGACGGATCATTAAGCGATATTAAAATATTAAGAGATCTTGGTCACGAAACAGGTGCTGAAGCATTAAGAGTTTTACAACTTTCTCCTAAATGGAGCCCTGGAAAACAAAACAACAAAATAGTTCGCGTACTCTTCTCTGTACCAGTTATAATAGATTAGTATTAAATTATTTACATCACTCACAAGTTTTCCCCTAATCAAACTTTACTATGAGTAAACTTCCAAACGTAACCACAAGCATTTTTACGGTAATGTCAAAAATGGCAGCCGAATACAATGCGATAAATCTTTCGCAGGGATTTCCAAATTTTCCTGTTGATGAAAGATTAACGGATATTATTGCACGATTAGCAAAGGAAAACGTACACCAATACACACCAATGGCAGGATATCCGCCATTGATGAACAAAATTGCAAAACTAATTCAAGATTCTTATAACAGAACAATAAATCCAGATTTAGAACTTTTAATTACCGCTGGCGCAACGCAGGGAATTTTCACTTCAATTCTGGCTTTGGTAAAAGAAGGTGATGAAGTAATTATTCTTGATCCAAGTTATGATTCGTATGAATCTCCGGTTTTACTGTGCAAAGCAAAACCTGTTCGTGTGGCATTAAACGATGATTATACGCCAAATTGGGAAACAATCGAAAAAGCCTGTTCTGCAAAAAGCCGAATGATGATTATCAACAATCCGCATAACCCAACGGGAAAAATATTAGCTGAAAATGATTTTATTCAGCTAAAAAATCTTCTTGAAAAATATCCTGACATTATTGTTTTATCTGATGAAGTTTATGAATACATTACTTTTGAAGAAAAACATATTTCGGCACATACAAAAGATTTTCTTTTAGATCGCTCCGTTATGGTTTCTTCTTTTGGAAAATCATTTCATATAACTGGCTGGAAAATTGGCTACACCATTGCACCAGAATATTTAATGAAAGAAATCAAAAAAGTACATCAATTTTTAGTTTTCAGCGTAAACAGTATTTCGCAATTTGCGATCAACGAATATTTAGATGTTGTTGACGTTAATTTACTTGGAAAATTCTATCAGGAAAAAAGAGATTATTTTCAAAAACTGCTTCAAAACAGTCGATTTGAATTAAAACCTTGCGAAGGAACTTATTTTCAGGTTGCTTCTTACGCCAATATTTCAGATGAAGATGATGTAACATTCTGCAAAAATCTAATCATAAATCACGGCGTTGCTGCGATTCCTATTTCGACTTTTTACTCTGATCATAAAGACCAAAAATTAATACGTTTTTGCTTCGCCAAAGATAATTTCACCTTAGAGTCTGCCGCAAAAAAAATATGTGATATATAAAATTTGTCAAAATTTTATAACAATATTATGCGTGCATCCTATTTTTTTAATTAATATTGTAAAAAAAGAAAAGTATGAGCTATACAGATAAAATGTTACGTGACGACGCTTTAAAAGGAAAAGTTATTGTAGTTACAGGCGGCGGAAGCGGTTTAGGAAAAGCAATGACCAAATATTTTTTAGAATTAGGGGCTCAGGTTGCCATTACTTCCAGAGATTTAGAAAAGCTAAAAACTACTGCTGCAGAGCTGGAAAGTGAAACCGGTGGAAAATGTTTGCCGCTTCAATGTGATGTTCGCCATTATGAAGAAGTAGAAAACATGCTTCAGGAAACTTTAAAAGTTTTTGGAAAAGTAGATGTTCTTTTGAACAATGCAGCCGGAAATTTCATTTCTCCTACAGAACGTTTATCTGCAAATGCATTTGATACTGTGATCGATATCGTACTTAAAGGTTCTAAAAACTGTACGCTTGCCTTTGGAAAACACTGGATTGATACGAAACAAACATCGGCAACGATTTTAAATATTGTTACAACTTATGCCTGGACAGGTTCTGCTTATGTAGTGCCAAGTGCAACGGCAAAAGCCGGAGTTTTAGCCATGACAAGAAGTCTTGCTGTTGAATGGGCAAAATACGGAATTCGATCGAATGCGATCGCTCCGGGGCCATTCCCAACAAAAGGTGCTTGGGACAGATTATTACCGGGAGATCTTGCTGAAAAATTCGATATGGCCAAAAAAGTTCCATTGAAACGTGTTGGAGATCATCAGGAATTGGCCAATTTAGCTGCTTATTTAGTTTCTGATTTTTCAGCTTATGTAAATGGCGATGTAATTACAATTGACGGTGGCGAATGGTTAAAAGGCGCTGGACAATTCAATTTATTAGAAGCAATTCCGGAAGAACTTTGGGATCAGCTTGAAATGATGATAAAAGCAAAGAAGAAA
>Ga0302347_1004889_pt1 | contig 10309 bp, 10 predicted proteins | sample PhyWR1_FD_202178 | JGI IMG/M metagenome (GOLD analysis project Ga0302347, IMG submission 202178) | Leaf surface microbial communities from wheat plants in UC Gill Tract Community Farm, Albany, California, United States - DLSL W.R1 (v2)... | ecosystem: Host-associated > Plants > Phyllosphere >...
ACGTTCATCGGCTGAAACCCCTGTATCCATTGGGTTTAGCCTCATAAGGTCGAGTTCTACAGCAACTACAAAGTCAGCCGCGACCTGATTGAACTGCGAAATCTGGCGCAAGTGGCCGAGCTGATGATCCGCAGCGCCATGGCGAGAAAAGAGTCGCGGGGCCTGCATTACACCCTCGACTACCCGCACATGCTGCCCGAGGCCCTGGACACTATTCTGGTGCCGACCACCTACGTCGGCTGAATTTCAGCCGCACGCGCAAGCGCCGGTGCTGATCCGGCGCCAGCGCGTCACGGGGAATGCATACCGTGCGCACCCAGCGCTCATTGCACACTCTGAAGCGCACGATCACCACACTTGGCAACGCCAGGCTGTCACGACGCAATTGCACGGCCTGCCAGCCCCTGGCACGGTTCCATAACTGCCAGCCGTCGGCATCCCGGCGCAACCCGCTATAGGCCGAGCAGTGGGTCAAGCGGATGTGGCGCCCCAGCACCCAATAACCATGGGCCAGACACAGCAAAACACCGGACACACGTGCCCAGACAGGAATCGACAGAAGGCAAATTGAGATCAGCGCCAGGGTCTGGGCTGCAAGACATGCCGCCAGCAATTGCCCGGAGGCACGCCAGCGGCACTCGAAATAATTACTTGGGCTGGACACGATCCAGAATCATGCGAACCATGCGCTGCAACTCCGGGTCCTCGGACTCTGCGCGCTCCATGAACCAGCCGAACATATCCTGGTCTTCGCACTCAAGCAGCTTGCGATAGCATTCACGATCGACATCATTAAGGGTGGCGTACACTTCCTTGACGAAAGGCACCAGCAACACGTCAAGTTCCAGCATGCCGCGACGGCTGTGCCAGTAGAGACGATTGAGTTCAACATCTTCGACCATGGAGCGCTCCTCAAATAGAGCGCAAGTATACAGCCCGATCCGCCATAGAACAGTCGGCTTTGGTCGCCAGGCATTGAACTACCCATTTGCAGGTCGCACCTCTATGATGTATCCCAGACTTTATTACCTGCGATGACTCATGGCCGACTCTGCTTTTTTCTGCACCCTTTCTCACGAAGGCGTTCTCGCCGTTATCGGCAATGACGCCAGCAAGTTCCTGCAGGGACAGCTGACCTGCAACCTCAACTATTTGAGCGAGACGCGCTCGAGCCTGGGTGCACGCTGCACGCAAAAAGGCCGGATGCAGTCCAGCTTCCGCATTGTTCTTGAGCCCGAAGGTTGCCTGCTGGCGATGGCTCGCGAACTGGTCGAGCCGCAGTTGGCAGACCTGAAAAAATATGCCGTTTTCTCCAAGTCAAAACTGACCGACGACAGCGCCAGCTGGGTGCGCTTTGGCCTGCACCAGGCAGATGCCGCGCTGGAGAGCCTGGGCCTCAATCTGCCAGCCGAAACCGACAGCGTAGTCAGAGCCAACGGTTTGATCGCCATTCGCGTCAGCGAAGGCCGGGCCGAACTGTGGGCAGCTGCTGAGCAGACAGAAAGCCTGGAACAACACCTCAAAGCGCAACTGGTTGAAGCCGACCTCAATCAATGGATCCTTGGCCAGATTCGTGCTGGCATCGGTCAGGTCATGCCCCAGACCCGCGAACTGTTCATTCCGCAAATGCTCAACCTGCAAGCGGTAGGCGCAGTCAGCTTCAAAAAAGGCTGTTATACCGGGCAGGAAATCGTCGCGCGCATGCAGTATCTGGGCAAACTCAAACGCCGCCTCTACCGCCTGCGTCTTGACTCCGACGAACTGCCCGCCCCCGCAACGCCACTGTTTGCACCTGCTCATGGCAGCAGCGTGGGTGAAGTCGTGATGGCTGCCCATGCTGAAAACGGCATCGAGCTGCTTTGCGTCCTGACCGCCGATGCCGTAGAAGTGGGTGAAATCCATATAGGTGATGCGCAAGGTCCAACTCTTTCGCTGCTTGACTTGCCGTACCAGCTAGACCGTGACCGTGAGATCCAGCGCTAATTGCCACACCTTGCTAGAGAACAGAAATGAGTACGTTGGCGCACAAGGTCCAAATGGACTTGATTAAGGCCATCGATAAAGATGACCTGGTTTTGCCCACGCTACCGGAAGTGGCGTTAAACATCCGCAAAGCAGCAGAAAACCCTGAAATCAGCGTAAGTCATCTGAGTAAAGTCATCGGTCGCGACACGGCCCTGTCGGCGCGACTGATTAAGGTCGTCAACAGTCCGCTGCTACGAGCCCTCTACGAAGTCACCGACCTGCATACAGCCATCACCCGCCTGGGCGTCAACTACAGCAGTAACCTGGCGATCGGACTGGTGATGGAACAGATTTTTCATGCCCGTTCGCACGTGGTCGAAAACAAAATGCGCGACGTGTGGCGCCAAAGTCTGGAGATCGCCGGGATTTGCTACACCCTGTGTCGTCGATACACCTCACTCAAGCCTGATCAGGCGGCACTCGGAGGGCTGGTCCATCAAATTGGCGTGCTGCCGATTCTGACCTACGCCGAAGACCACAATGAACTGCTGTTCGATCCGGTGTCGCTGAATCACGTCATCGAGAGCATTCATCCGCGCATTGGCGACAAGCTGCTGGCGGTGTGGGAATTCCCCGAAATGTTGCTGAAACTCCCCGGCCAGTACCAGGACTTCACTCGCGACTCCAAGGTCATCGACTACATCGACCTGGTACAAATCGCGACCCTGTTCTGCTCTCAAGGCAGCAACGCAGTTGCGGGTCTTGAGCTGAGCAGCCTGCCCGCCTTCAAAAAACTGGGGGTGGATGCCGATGACCAAAAGTTCCAGGACGATCTGAACGCGGCACGCGGGATGTTTATCTGAAGCAGACGCTAATTTCGTAGCAGCTGGCGAAGGCTGCGTCCGTCGACGTAGTCGTCGCAGAATCGTCTATCGCGTGTTTTCTGATAGGTCTGGCCCGGCAGGTTTACGATCGCTGCGCAATCGGACGTAGCCTTCGGCAACTGCTACGTAGTTTGTTTTGTTTGACCTGCCCGGCCACTGCCGGCCAGCACAAAACTCACCCGTACTTTCAACCCGCCCTGCGCGCCATCGTGCAGGCTGATCGGTGCCAGGTGCGCACGACAAATCTCTCCGACTATCGCCAGCCCGAGCCCCGAGCCTGCCACCTCATGGTTGCGTCGATAAAAGCGCTCAAACACTCGCTCGCGGTCTACAAGGGGGATGCCCGGCCCGTCGTCTTCAATCTCAAGCACGGCATGGGGCGTTACCCGCAGAATCACATTGCCGCCCTTCGGCGTATGGGCCAGTGCGTTGTCCACCAGATTGCTTAACAATTCACTCAACAATGTGGGCTCGCCGCGCATCCACACTGGCTGATCCGCCTCAAGCGCCAAGGCTACGCCCCGCGCATGGGCGAGTGGCGCCATGGCCATTCCCAGCTCACGGGCCAACTGGCTGAGATCGAGCAACTGCGCCCCGCCTTCGGCAATGGCACGCGCCCCGTTTTCAATCCGCGCCAGCGATAGCAGCTGATTCGCCAGCTGGGTCAAACGGTCGGTGTCATTCGCTGCCTGTTCAAGGGTCATGCGCCAGGTCTGCGCGTCATGGGCCCGCAAGCCCAATTCGAGCCGGGCCTTGAGCACCGCCAGGGGGGTGCGCAACTCATGGGCGGCGTCGGCAATAAATTGCGCCTGGCGCTCAAACTGACCACGCAAACGCTCGGTAAAGTGATTGAGCGCCTGCACCAATGGCCGCAACTCTCGCTGTACCGACACCAACGGCAGTGGCCGCAAGTCATCGGGCTGGCGTTCCTCGACGGCGGTGCGCAAACGCTCCAGCGGACGCAATGCCGCACTGACCGCAAACCACACCACCATTAATGCCCCCAGCCCCAACATGCCCAGGCGCAATAACGTGTCGGCCATCAAACTACGCGCCATGGCCACGCGCGCCTCGTCAGTTTCGGCAACCCGAATTTCCGCCATGCCATTCATATTGGGCTCACTCACGGCCTTGAGCAGGCTTACCACCCGCACATTTTGCCCCTGATACTGGCCGTTATAAAACCGCGCCAGAGCCGGGTAATCATCGGTACGCGGGGTACCTGCAGGCGGAGCCGGCAACTGTTCATAACCGGAAATCAGCTGCTGATGAATGTCGTTGACCTGGTAGTAGATACGTCCGGCGCTGTCGTAGGCAAAAGTATCGAGCGCGACATAAGGGACATCGGCACTCAAGCTGCCATCACGTTGCGACAGACCGGCAGCGATAGTCCGTGCCGAGGCCAGCAGGGTCCGGTCATAGGCCGTGTCGGCAGCTTCACGGCCATTGAAGTAAGCGCTGAAACCGCTGGCCAGCATCAATGCCACCAGCAACAGCGAGAGATTCCACAATAAGCGCCCGCGCAAGCTGTCGAATTTAAACATCGCGCCCTTCCAGCAAGTACCCCAGGCCCCTGAAGGTCACAATCGCTACCGCCTGGCCGTCGAGTTTTTTACGCAGCCGGTGAATATAGATTTCGATGGCATCAGAACTGGCTTCCTCGTCCAGGCCAAATACCTGGGCCGCCAGTTGCTCCTTGCTCATGACCCTTCCGGGCCTTGCGATCAACGCCTCAAGCACCGCTTGCTCGCGCGAAGTCAGGATCAGCAATTCCTCGCCAAGGGTGAAGCGTCGGGTTCCCAGGTCGTACACCAAAGCTCCGCACTGCTGCTGACGCTCACCGCCCAGCACACTTCGGCGCAGCAGGGCTTTGACCCTTGCCTCAAGCTCAGTCAGTTCGAAGGGTTTGGCCAGATAGTCATCGGCCCCAAGATTAAGCCCGTGTACCCGGTCTCTGACATCGCTGCGCGCCGTCAGCATCAATACCGGCAGGGTCTTGCCCCGACTGCGCAAACGCGCCAGCACTTCAAAACCGTCCATGCGTGGCAACCCCACATCCAGGATCGCCACCGCATACTCTTCGCTGCTCAAGGCCAGGTCGGCAGCCACGCCGTCGTGCAGTACATCCACGGTCAGCCCCGTGCTTTTCAAGGCCTGGGCAACACTCTCGGCCAACTGCAACTGATCCTCGACCAAAAGTACACGCATCGGATTTACCTCATTATTTTTATGCAGGCCGGGGGCCTGTCTTTGCGCGGAGTGTACAGACGGCAGAAATACTGTGAAGTGCGAAAACCGTGAAAGGCCAATGAAAGGCAACTGAAAGGTTCGCGAAAGGTTGGCTGATTAGGATCCGGAAATGGACAGTTACAACTGTCATAACGTATCGCCCTGAAAAACGCCTCGAAGCGTTTTCGCCTATAAGAACAATAATGGAGCACCCCGCATGCTGACGCTTCAGCCCGATGCCCGCCGTCTTTGTGTTTCCCCCGTGTCGATCCAACTCTGCAACTGGCTTGCGAATGACTTCCTGTCGTCTTCATTTTGTCCGCAATACGCCTGAGGCCCCACGCCAGCCCTGCGCGATCGTTGCCCGCGCGTAACGGTAGCAGCGAACAACACCAGCCCCCTAAAAACAAAAACTCCTGTGGAGACACCATGAACCTATCACTGCGCACCGTCGCTCTCGCCGCCAGCTGCCTGCTGTTCACCGGCCAACTGATGGCTGAACCGAAACGCCCGGAATGCATCGCACCGGCCTCCCCCGGCGGTGGTTTCGACCTCACTTGCAAGCTGGCACAAAGCGCACTGGTGAACGAAAAACTGCTCAGCAAACCGATGCGCGTGACGTACATGCCCGGTGGCGTTGGCGCCGTTGCCTACAACGCCGTGGTCGCACAGCGCCCGGCCGACGCCGGCACTCTAGTGGCCTGGTCAAGTGGTTCGCTGCTCAACCTTGCGCAAGGCAAGTTCGGTCGTTTCGATGAGAACGCCGTGCGCTGGCTCGCCGCCGTGGGTACCAGCTATGGCGCGATTGCGGTGAAAAGCGATTCGCCCTACAAGAACCTCGATGATCTGGTTCAGGCCCTGAAGAAAGATCCAGGCAAAGTGGTCATCGGCTCCGGTGGCACTGTCGGTAGCCAGGACTGGATGCAGACGGCCCTGATCGCCAAGGCCGCCGGAATCAACCCGCGTGACTTGCGCTATGTAGCCCTCGAAGGTGGCGGTGAAATCGCAACGGCCCTGCTGGGCGGGCACATTCAAGTAGGCAGCACCGATATTTCCGACTCCATGCCGCACATCCAGAGCGGTGATATGCGCCTGCTCGCAGTGTTCGCCAATGAGCGCCTCGATGACCCCGAGATGAAGAACATCCCGACCGCCAAAGAACAGGGCTACGACATTGTCTGGCCAGTGGTGCGCGGCTTTTACCTGGGGCCAAAAGTCAGCGATGAAGATTACGCATGGTGGAAAGACGCTTTCGACAAACTGCTGGCCTCTGAAGAATTCGCCAAGCTGCGCGATCAGCGTGAACTCTTCCCCTTCGCCATGACCGGGCCGGAGCTGGACACCTATGTGAAAAAACAGGTGGCCGACTACAAAACCCTGGCCCAGGAATTTGGCCTGATCCAGTAACCGTCGCCATCCGCTGGCTGAGCCCCTGGATATCGGGGGCTCCGCCCAGGAGTGAACCATGCTCTTCCAACGAATTTTTGCCTCGGGCCTGCTCATCGTCTGTGCCGGTCTGGCGATGATGGCCTGGCCTTACCAGGCTGCGTTTTCCTACGAGCCTGTAGGTCCTCGCGCCTTCCCCTTGCTCATGCTCGCCTTGATGGCACTGGGTTTGATTTACATGATTTTTCGCCCGTCGCCTGTCGTACATAGCGAAGAAGACCCACAACTGGATCGCCAGACTCTGACCAAGATAGGCCTGTGTGTCCTGCTGCTTCTGGTCTTCGCCGGCACCTTCGAACCACTGGGTTTTATCCTCAGCAGCGTGCTGGTCGGCATCCCGATGGCCCGTTTGTATGGCGGTCGCTGGTTGCCGAGCATCGTGATCATCAGCTTGATGAGCGTCGCTCTTTATCTGCTGTTCGATAAAGCCATGGATGTTCCGCTGCCACTTGGCCTGCTCGACGTTCTGGAGAACTGATATGGATACTTTTGGCTATTTGGGACAGGGCTTTGGCGTCGCGCTCACCCCTTACAACCTGATCACTGCACTGTGTGGCACCTTGATTGGCACCGTGGTCGGATTGCTTCCAGGTCTTGGCCCCATCAACGGGGTCGCCCTGCTGATCCCCATTGCTTTCGCCCTTGGGCTGCCACCCGAGTCTGCGCTGATCCTGCTGGCGGCCGTGTACCTGGGCTGTGAGTACGGCGGGCGTATCAGCTCGATCCTGCTGAACATCCCCGGTGAAGCATCGACCGTCATGACCACCCTGGACGGCTACCCGATGGCCCGTAAAGGCCTGGCAGGCGTGGCGCTTTCGCTGTCTGCCTGGAGCTCATTCATTGGCGCCTTTATTGCCACCTGCGGCATGGTGCTGTTCGCCCCGCTGCTGGCCAAATGGGCGATCGCCTTCGGCCCGGCGGAATACTTCGTACTGATGGTATTCGCCATTGTCTGCCTGGGCGGCATGGCCGGGGACCGTCCACTCAAGACATTTATCGCGGCCTTGATCGGCCTGTTTCTGTCGACGGTGGGGATCGATGCCAACAGCGGGGTGTACCGTTTCACAGGGGACAACATCCACCTGACTGACGGCATCCAGTTTGTGGTGCTGGTACTGGGCCTGTTTTCGATCAGCGAAATCCTGTTGCTGCTGGAAAAAACCCACCGCGGGCAAGAGGCCGTAAAAGCCACCGGCCGCATGATGTTCAACTTCAAAGAAGCATCCGCGGTATTCGTGGTGAACATTCGGTGCGGTCTGCTCGGTTTCATCATGGGCGTGCTGCCGGGTGCCGGCGCAACCCTGGCCAGCGCCGTGGCCTACATGACGGAAAAACGCCTGGCGGGTACCACCGGCAAATTCGGCGAAGGTGACATGCGCGGTCTGGCAGCGCCCGAGACGGCCATCGGGGCTTCGGCCTGCGGTGCCCTGGTACCGATGCTGACCCTGGGTGTACCGGGATCGGGCACCACGGCAGTAATGATTGGCGCGTTGTCGCTGTACATCATCACGCCCGGCCCGCTGTTGTTTCAACAGCAGCCGGATATCGTCTGGGGCCTGATCGCGTCCTTGTTTATCGCCAACATCATGCTGGTGATCCTCAACATTCCGATGATTCGCATTTTCACCCGGATTCTTGCCGTGCCCAATTGGGCGCTGGTGCCGGTGATCGCGATTATTACCGCCATCGGTGTCTATGCAGTCCACGCCACGACTTTCGATCTGTTCCTGATGATCGGTATCGGTATCTTCGGCTATATCCTGCGCAAGCTCGACTTCCCGCTATCGCCCGTGCTTTTGGGCTTCATCCTGGGCGGACTGATGGAGCAGAACTTGCGTCGTGCCCTGTCGATTTCCAACGGTGCACTGGAAATTCTGTGGGCAAGCCCGATCACGCTGGGGGTTTGGGTGCTGACCGCGATCATGCTGCTGATGCCCGTTCTGCGCATCTGGCGCAAGCGCAGCGCCAAACGTCGCGCACTCGCCAATGCCTGAACAAGGGGTCAGGCATTGGTGGGGAACGCCGCTGGTCGGCCTGGTCGGCGGTTTTCTCGCCAGCCAAATTGGCTGGCCACTGCCCTGGATGGTCGGCTCGTTGCTGGCAATCATTTTGGTCCGCTGCCTGACCCCGTGGCAGTTGGCCGAGATTCCGGGCGGACGTAAATGCGGGCAGTGGATTGTGGGCATAGGGATCGGCCTGCACTTCACCCCCGTGGTCATGGAGCAGGTGCTGGCGCATTTCGGCCTGATCTTTATCGGGGCGCTGCTCACCAGCGTGTCGAGCGTGATCGGGGTGTGGATCATGCGTCGCAGTGGTGAAGACCGTGCTACGGCGTTCTTCTCCAGCATGCCGGGCGGTTCGGGGGAAATGGTCAATCTGGGCGCGCGCAATGGTGCCGTGCTGAGCCGGGTCGCTGCCGGGCAGAGCCTCAGAGTGTTGATGGTGGTGCTGTGCGTACCGGCCGCCTTCAAGTACTTGCTCGGCGAAGGCGCTCCAGCGCTGCATCCCGCATCCGTCAACTTCTACTGGTTAGTCCTGCTGTTTCCGGTCGGAGCACTAGCGGCCTGGATCTGGCAGCGTTTGCGCCAGCCCAACCCCTGGTTATTCGGGCCGCTGCTGGTCAGCGCCAGCGTCAGTATTTTGTGGGACTTGCACATCGGCCTGCCCGATGGCAGCAGCCAGGCGGGCCAATGGTTGATTGGCAGCGGACTGGGCTGCCATTTCAATCGGGCTTTTTTTCGCCGTGCCCCGTCGTTCATTGGCCGCACATTAATAGGGACGGCATTGACGATGCTGATTGCCAGCCTGTGCGCACTCGGCTTGAGCAGCCTGACTCAGCTCGATCTGCGCTCAATGACCCTGGGGATGATGCCCGGCGGAATTGCCGAAATGAGCCTGACCGCAGAGACCCTGCAGTTGTCGGTGCCGTTGGTCACGGCCTTGCAAGTGATGCGCTTGCTGTTCGTGCTGTTTCTGGCCGAACCCCTGTTTCGCTATTGGGTACGGCCACGCCCGGACTAAACCCCTCAGGCTGGCGGCAATTTCCAGTCGATCGGGGTCAACCCGTTTTGCTCAAGAAACTTGTTGGTGCGACTGAAATGACCGTTACCGATAAACCCTCGGTAAGCGGAAAGCGGCGAAGGATGCACTGACGTCAGCACCAGATGCTTGGTCGCATCGATCAATTTCTGCTTGCTTTGCGCATGGGCGCCCCACAACAAAAACACCAGTTTGGGCTGTTGCTCGCTCACGACCTGGATAATCCGGTCGGTAAAATGCTCCCAGCCTTTTTTGGCGTGAGACGCCGCGTTTGCGCGCTCCACTGTCATGGTGGTGTTGAGCAGTAAAACCCCCTGCTCTGCCCAGTGCTGCAAGCAGCCATGGGTGGCGATATCGATATTCAGATCGCGCTTGAGCTCTTTATAAATATTGACCAGCGAGGGTGGTATGGGAATGCCGGGCTGGACCGAAAAACACAGGCCATGTGCCTGGCCAGGGCCGTGATAAGGGTCCTGACCAAGGATGACTACTTTGATCTTGTCCAGCGGGGTCAGGTTAAGGGCATTGAAGATAAGCGGGCCCGGCGGGTAGATTTCCTTGCCGGCGGCATGCTCCTGACGCAGGAATTCACGCAACTGGGCCATATAAGGTTGTTCGAACTCCTCACGCAAAGCCTGCTTCCAGACCGGTTCAAGTTTTATACGATCATCCGACGTCATGACTACATCCTGAAAAACAATGGAGCGGACACTAGAAAAGCCCGTCTCCATTGTCAATTCATCTGT
>Ga0302347_1004890_pt1 | contig 10306 bp, 7 predicted proteins | sample PhyWR1_FD_202178 | JGI IMG/M metagenome (GOLD analysis project Ga0302347, IMG submission 202178) | Leaf surface microbial communities from wheat plants in UC Gill Tract Community Farm, Albany, California, United States - DLSL W.R1 (v2)... | ecosystem: Host-associated > Plants > Phyllosphere >...
CTACGGAATTTATCAGCAAATAATAATAGGAATCGCTTTTGGAGATAAGCCAATGTCAAATGGTGGTCTTATTACGGTGTCTATTGGGTATTTTCTTTTTGTTACATTTTTCCTGTCGCAAAAACTAATTACAACTATTGATAGGGAAGGAATAGAATATTGTTATTTTTCGTTTGTAAATGAGCGATTAAAATGGAATGAGATAAAGAAAATTGAAGTGGTTCAATATGGTTTTGTTGGCTGGGGAATTAGGTTAAGATCAGAATATGGAACTATTTACAACATGAAAGGAAATAATGGAATTGCCATTGAGCTTCATAACGGTAAAAAACTTTTAATTGGAACCCAAAGACCAGATGAAGTGAATGATTTTTTAAGAAATCTAAATGTGCTTTAATTTTAGCCATATAAAAAAAGCTTCAGAGAAATCTGAAGCTTTATAATATTAGGAAAAGTAAATACTAGAAATTAGTGTTTATCTTTTTTGAACGATCAGCAATATAAGAGATTAGCCAGATTACCTGTCCTTCTTTTACAAAGTAAATTTTCTTTGTTGCTAAATCAGGAATGCTTTCAAGACAAGTTACAAGGATGTTATTTGCCGAAATTAAATATTTTTGATCATAAGTGCTCAATACTCTTGCAGCTTCTTTGTTTGTTTTTGCAAGAGTTGTAAACTTACCAAAGTTGTTTTTAAGAATAGCATCATAATCAATAACATCCTGAAGAGTTAGAGTAATATAATGGTCCTTAACGTTTTCGTCATAAAAAAGAGTTGAAAACGCCCAAACAGCTCCACCAGATAAATATAATTTATCCTTTTTTGCTAAAGGAGGATTTGCATCAAATAATTCTTTTGTTTTTTTACGTAGAATTACATTATAATCAAAAGATTTTTCCTGATAAGTAGACATATCGTTTACCTGACTTTTATTTACCACTGTTTTTTCTACAGCATCAGTAAGAGTCATTGTTCCGAAATTAAGCTCTAAAGGAATAAACTCTAATTTATTGTCTTTAAGTTCGTCGATATATCCGCCTTTAGTAGTTTGTGCGCCAATATCTAATAAGAAAGCGTTAGCAAAATCAACAGGTGGAATTGCACCTTTTACCAATGTTTTAGCTTCTTCATTTACATCCAGAACCTCAAGTTCTTTGCTTGTAAGAGAATTGATTTTGGTTCTCAAAACATCAATATTACGAGCCGATGCAAAAACCGGAGCAGCTACGATAAAGATGTTTTCTTCTTGCATTTTGTGCTCAGCTCTTATTTTTTTCAATTGATCAACAACAGTAATACTAATCTTGTTGATATCGTCCTGAGTAAGCTCGCCGTTTGTCGCAATATGTTCGGCAAAATTAATTCTGTCAGTCCAGAAAGAAAGAATTTTATAATCTGCTTTTTTAATATTATTTACATCTATAACGGAAACTTTTATCGCTCTGCGGCCAATTTCAATTCCGGCATAAACACTTTTTTGAGCAAATGAATTAACTGAAAAAAATAAACTTAAAAGGAGAAAAAATAAAATCTGGGGTTTGTTTTTTGTAAGCATAGCTTTTACGATTATAACATGTTTTTAGATAAAGTATATGTGGTAATTACTTTTTTTTAACTTTTTTTATGTAGATAAAATCAATCTCGCACTGATTCTATTACGAAGCCCTTTTTGTTTAAAACGAAAAAAGCTTCAGATTTCTCTGAAGCTTTACTTAGTAGCGGGAACAGGACTCGAACCTGTGACCTTCGGGTTATGAGCCCGACGAGCTGCCTACTGCTCTATCCCGCGATGTTTCGGGTGCAAAGATAAGCACTAAATACAGTTTTACAAAGGAATTAGTGAAAAAGTTTTATAAAACTGTTTTTTGAGTTGTAACTTGTTGTTTTGTAGTTTGTTATTGTTTTGTTTTATTGCAAATTAAATTTTGTATTCTAATAATTCTGCATAAGGATCTGTTTTTAAGCCCAATAATTCGCCAAAAGCAGGCTCTGTTTTGTAACCATTTTGCTTGAGTTTTATAATTTCCTCACGAAAATCTTCGCCTTTTGATTCCAGAATTTGATGTTCGATGATCATATGCCTGTAACCATTTTGTTTTTTGGTTGGAATATTTTGTCCAAAGATTTCTATTTCAAAAGTATCAATTTTAAAATTTGCAATAACACATTCCCGTTCTTTAATAGTGTTTTCCAAAATCCTGAAATCAGTTTTATTTTTAAAAAGAGAAGAAATTTTAGAAACAAAATCGGATTTGTTTTTCCAATAACAAATAATGTCGAGATCGCTATTTTCAATATCAATATTAATTGGAATTGTGCCAACTAAAATAGGATCAAACTCAATAAGATTATCTAAAATCTTGTTTTGGGTGAGGATTTTATAAGCCAGAATTTGTTTTGAATTTCCGGATTGTAAATACGCAATAGTACAAAAATCAATCATTCTTATTCGGCATAATTAGTTTCTTCTTTAATTTCCTGCACCAGTCTTTTGTTTATGTTGATTTTGGCTTTTGTAAAAACAAAAATAGAGGTTTTGTATTCTCTCGCATATTTGTTGTTTACCTGTCCGGCAATAATACCCTTTTCAAAAAACGGACTTGTTTCTTCAAATTCAGTACTTTTTTCTTCAAAAGTCTTAACCCTGATCAGGTTTGTGTAATAAATATCAAGGTTAAACCAATTGACATAATCAGCATTAAAAGAAACAGCTTTAATTCCTTTTTTTGTATAATAATTTATCGCTCCGGCTTGTCCGTAATTGTCGCAAAGTACCAATGTGTTTTCTGATTTTGGAAATAAAGCATAAACTGAATCTGTTTTTCGGGCCAATTCTTTCCATCCCAGCATATCGGCAAAATCTTGTGGCAATTCATGATCTTTTCCATCTTCCCAACGCAGCATTCCGAGTTTTTTATACGATTCAGGATTCGCTATTATTTCCTTTGGGCTTTTATTTGGAAAGGCGACATTGTACATCAAAACAAAAAACAGAAGTGGAATAATGAGAAGTAGAGGTTGCAGAAAACGTTTCCAGCCTGTTTTTAGAATTTCGCCCAAAAAGGCAGAACCAAATGCAATATAAATTGGATATAAACCAATTGCATAATACGATTTGGCTTTGAAATAAATAAAAACAAGAAGTGTAAAAATAATTGAGGAAAAAAAGAACTTAAATTTCTCAAAAGCTTTATAAAATAATAAAGCATAAAATGAAGAAAGAATAACGAAAAATCCACCAATAAAAAACAGCAATTGTTCTTTTAAGAACCCAATTCTGTCAACGTTGACTAATTGCGTTTCGGCCAATTCTTTCATGTGATGCACAATTGGAAAATGATTGTTGTATTGCCATAATAAATTGGGAAAAATCAGAAGTAATCCTAAAAGCAGTGCAAAATAAAGATGTTTTTGTACTACTATTTTTCTTTGTCTGGAAATTAAAAGTGCTGGTAAGAATCCGAATAAAAGAAAAAAAATGTTGTATTTATTCAGAAAGCCAAAAGCAAAAATAACTGAAGCGATATAAAACCATTTTGATTTTTCGGTTGTAATAAGTTGAATAATAGTATAGTAAAATGCTGTCCAACATAAAACGTCTAAAGAATTGGGCTGAAATAATGTATTTAATCTCAAAAGTGATGAAAATAATATGCAAGTTGCGCCTAAAACCAAAGCATAAAGATTTCCTTTTAAAGTTTTGATAGTTTTCCAGACAATCAAAAGAGTCAAAGCACCAAAAAGAGCAGGGAAGAACTTAACCCAAAAAACAGAATTTCCGAGCAAAAAGATAAGATACGAAAACCAGGAAGTGACTGGCGGAACAGATAAATAGCCCCAGGCCAAATGATGCGCCTGATCCAGATGCAAATATTCATCGCGTTGCAAATCATATTCCGGACTTATTAAAACATATTGCAGAACAAATTTCAGAATAATAAACCCAATTAAAATCAGTGTTTTTTTGTTCATGTATTTTTGGTTTTAGAAGTAAATGGTTTGTTATAACGAATATAGGATTTATTTTGATTTTAAAAATATTTGGAGGTTTTGCTAAATAAAAAAGCTCCAGATTTCTCTGAAGCTCGTTTATCAATTAAAATTAAAATCCTTTTTTTGAAATTTAAAAATAATTATTCCTCTGTTGCAGTTTCAAATTCCATGTGATCTGCCATTTCTTCGTCTGCTTTTGCAGGTTTTGAAGCTTTTATCGCGTTGAATCTTTCCAGCATTTCGGTTTCTCCTTCTTCACCGCTGAAATAAGGAAAAACATCCATAATAGGAGATTCAGCAATTGCCGGAATAGAATATTCTCCCATTGTATTTTTCATAACATGAATCGTATTGTCATAAGCTTCTCTCACATCGTTTGCCTGAACAAGCATATACATGTTCGATTTTCTTTCTTTTCCACTTTCTTCATCGTAGGCGATTAGCGAAACTTTCGATTTAAACCAACGATCAGCATTTTCAAACGGATGTATTTCGGCAAAATTGGCCACTTTTATATTTGTGATTTTAAATTCTTCACTAATATAAGCACCCATTTCTTCATTAATTCTTTTTTCAGCTTCAGTATAAGAAATTGCGTCAACCAGATAAGGTTCAGTTAAAACTTTTTGTCCTCCGGTTTCGTCTGTTTTTCTATATTTTACTTTGCATTCGTACCAAATTGCGCTCATGTATTTTATTTTTTAAGGATGCCAAAGATAGATTTTACCGTCAAAATATGATTCAATTTCTCAAATAGATATTCACAATTTAATTTTTGTTTTTATAAGTATTTGAAAGAGTGTGCTTTGTGTTTTTGCCTTAGCGTTTGTAGAAACTCTAAAAAAGAGAAATAAATTCCAGACTTAATAAGCGTCTTGCGTAAGTTTTTTTTATAAATTTCCGATAAATACTACAGAATACAGGCCTTTTAGTTTTAGTGTATAAAAAAATCAAAAATACAAATGAATGATATTCAGGATTTGAACCTAAAAAATGAAATATTACCTATTTTTGATTATTCTCTCAATTCGTTTACCAAATATAAAATCCTCAAATTATTAGAAACTCCGTTGGCAACTCAAAGTCAAATTGAGGAGCGACAAAATATTCTAAAAGGTTTTGCTTCTAATAGTAAAGTCTTAAAAAGCTATTCTTATACCGTACTTTATGTAAATGAAGTTCACTTTTTTTTAAGTCATTTCAGAGAAGAAAATTTCAATAAAAAGCGTTTTGTGTTTTCCGGGCCAACTCCTGACGAAATTCTTTTTCAAAATAAAATTCATCAATTGGTCATGTTTTTTCATCGATTGGAATCGGTTTGTTTTTCAAGGCTTAATCTGATTCACTTTCCTGAAACATACAGAAAAGATTTGAATCGAATTCTGGCTTTTCTTTCTTCTTTTGAATTAAGTAAATACGAATTCATTATTAGGGAAAAACATTTGAAAAAGAAACAGATAAAAGAACTGGCAACCAAAATTTCAAAATTAAAGTCAGAAAATAAAATTGATTCTTTTTGGGAAGATTTGTTTTTGTTTGAAACCTATTTGTCTATCAATAATGCTATTGTGGAGCGAGAATTTGTTTTTCCGACTTTTCAGGAAAAAGGCATAAACCTAATAAATGTATATCATCCGCGAGTAAAAAATCCAATAAAAAATGACTTCGAAGCTTCAGGAAATGTAATTGTGCTAAATGGACCTAATATGTCCGGAAAATCTACTTTTCTAAAATCGGTAAGTTTATGTATTTATTTGGGAAATCTCGGATTGGCAATTCCGGCTTCAAAAGGAGTAATTCCGTTTTGTACCAATTTTTCAGTCGGAATCAACAAACGAGATGATATTTTGAGCGGTTACAGCCATTTCATGACAGAAGTTATGAGTCTTAAAAAAGTTGTTTTGAAAGCAGCTGAAGGTGAAAGATGTTTTGCTGTTTTTGACGAACTTTTTAGCGGAACCAACGCCGAAGATGCTTTAGAAATATGTAAAACCACTATAAATGGTTTAAGTGTTTATTCAAATTCCATCTTTTTTATTTCTACGCATATTCAGGAATTAAAAAATCTAACAAACGATACGGTTTTGAATTATTATCTCGATTGTGAACTAATCGATAATACGCCAACATTTACCTATAAATTGAAAAAAGGCTGGTCTGATACTAAAGTTGGCAGAATCTTATTTGAAAAAGAAGGCTTGAATAAGTTATTGAAAATTGATTAGAGTTTAAACTCAAACAATTATAACATAAAATAAAAATAACAATGAAAATAACAATGAAAATAAAAAATACTTCGATTCTATTTGTGGCTCTTAGTCTTTTTGTATCCTGTACAAAGAAACCTCAGGAGTCAGGATTTATAAAAGCAGATATTAGCAAAATAACTACAGATTTTGATAAAGTGGTTATAAATATGCATGGATTTGAAATGCTGGGCGATTCTGTTAAAACATCAGATACTGTTGCTGCAAAGGACGGTAAATTTGAGTATCATTTTAAGGTGAAACAGCCTAAACTTACTTCTGTTTTTTTGTTAAAAAACAATACACAGACTGCGCAAGTTAGTTTTAGAGATAATACAACTAAAAAACAAATTTTTTATGCGGAAATATTTTTAGGCAATGAAAATGTAACATTAAATACAGATAGTTTGTATGAAGTAAAAGAGTTTAGAGGTTTGAAATATTATAGAGTAAATTTTGAAGGATCAACTGAAGCAGATTTATTTGTAAAATATTTTGATAGAAGAACCATATCTGCTAAAGATATTAAGTCAAATTCATCTTCTTTTGTGATGTTGCATAAAATGTTTTATTTAAAAGATAATTATTCTGTAAAAGAATTGAAGGAATATTCTTTATTGTTTTCAGATGATTTGAAACAATCAACATTATATGCAATGATTCAAAAGTATATTACAAATAGAGAAGATTTGGAAAAGCATGGATATGCAAAAAATTTTAACTGGGTTGACATTAATAATAAGAGTTATAGTTTTGAGCAAGTTCAAGAGGATAAAATGGTGCTTCTTGTTTTTTGGGCAAGTTGGTGTGTTCCTTGCAGAAAAGAGATTCCACAACTAAAAAAGTTTTACAACGAATATAAAGATAAAGTGAGCATGGTGAGTTTGAGTATTGATGATGATTATGATAACTGGAAAAAAGCTGTAGAAAAAGAAGAAATGCCGTGGTTAAATCTTTCGGGACTTCCTAAAAATAAAAATGGAATAAAAGAAGAATATGGTATTTCGACAGTTCCTAATTTAATATTGTTGGATAAAAAAGGGAAAGTATTGTTGAATGTGGTTAATGATTTGCCGCAGGTTATTGAAACGGTAAATAAAAATATCTAAGGAAGATTTTCTTAGTTTGCTTATGATTATCAATGATTTTGATAAAAAAATAAGGACTTAAAATAGAGGTGTAAAAAAAGCTGTTAGGAAATATTTCTAACAGCTTTTTTTATGATGCTCAATGTTAATTTTAATTATAAAAAAGAATCTTTCTTTTTTATAATTAAAAAAATGACAATTAAATGGTAAAATAGCACAAAAGCATTATTATCTGGAATAAATAAAAATTATTTGGTAGATTTTAACATTACATATAAATTTGCCCTATTCAAAATAATTCTAAATAATATGAAAGTAAAAATATTATTCCCGCTATTAAGCTTGTGCTTAATGCTACTTACAAGTGTAACTTCGTTTGCACAAACTAGCACCATTCGTGGTGTGGTTTCATTATCTACCAATGAAGCTGGCGACAATATTACGGTAACGCTAAAAGGAACTCGTATTGGAACGACAACTGATGCTCAGGGAAACTACGAAATCAAAAACGTTAAACCAGGAAACTACACATTAAGAGCTTCTGCAGTAGGATTTACTTCTAAAGAAAAAATTGTTACTGTTACTGCTGGTAACGATGTTGTAGAAAACTTCGTTTTGATTACAACATCTGAAAATCTTACTGAGGTATTTGTTAAAGGAAATGCAAACAAATACACAAAAAGAGAAAGTGAATATGTTTCGAGAATGCCGATTAAAAATCTTGAAAATTCACAAGTTTACAACGTAGTGACCAAAGAATTGATGAAAGATCAATTGGTAACAAATCAGGATGAGGCATTAAAAAATGTTCCGGGTTTATACCAATTGTGGGGAGCTACTAACCGTGCCGGAGACGGAGGTTCTTGGTACTCTTTACGCGGATTTACAACTCAGAGTTTGGTAAGAAACGGTCTTGCTGGTAAAGTAAACAGCAATTCTGATGCTGCAAACTTAGAGAGAATCGAGGTAATGAAAGGGCCATCTGCTACTTTATTCGGAAACGTGCTTTCTTCTTACGGTGGATTAATCAACCGTGTGACTAAAAAACCGTATGAAACTTTTGGAGGAGAAGTGGCTTATCAGGCTGGGAGTTATGGTTTTAGCCGTTTAACTGCTGACGTTAATACTCCAATAAATGATGATAATACAGCATTATTCAGATTAAATGCTTCTTATAATACAGCGAATACTTTTCAGGATTACGGATATTCAAAAAGCTATTTTGTAGCACCATCTTTTTCTTACAAAGTAAATGACAGACTTACATTGTCTATCGATGCAGAAATTGGAGATCAGAATAACTCAGGAATGTCATTAATCTATCTTCCTTTTGGAGTATCTATTGCTGATTTAGGATTTAATAGTGCGAAGGATTTAAATATAAATTTCAAAAGATCTTTCTTAGGAGATGAATTTATGACAAGCACAAAAACTTTCAACGTTTTTGCACAAGCTAATTATAAAATCTCTGACGAATGGACTTCACAATCTGTTTTTAGTAGTTCATCAAACAGAGCAATTGGACCACAAACTTGGTTTTATCTTTTGCCAAATGAGCAATTATCAAGAAATGCATGGAATGCTAACGGAAAAGATAACGCAATCGAATTCCAGCAAAACTTCAATGGTGATTTCTTATTGTTCGGAAAAATGAGAAACCGTTTCTTAGTTGGTGGTGATTTGTATCATGCAACAAACCAATTAGGATACCAGCTTTTACCTGATTATTTTGATATCGTAAACTATACTGGAGTTGAAAATAATTATTATAATTTTAATCCAACAAATGTTAATGCTGCTTTTGTTAATGGATTTAATTATAAAACAAACAGTACCCTTTCTACATATAGTGCTTATGTTGCAGATGCAATTAATATTACAGAAAGTTTAATTGTTTCGGCTGCGGTACGTTTTGATCATTATCAAAATGAAGGAACATTTAATGCAGCTACAGGAGAAAAAGCAGATAGTTTTTCTCAAAATGCATTTTCACCAAAATTTGGTGTAGTGTATCAAATCGTAAAAGATCAGGTTTCTGTATTTGGTAATTACCAAAATAGTTTTACAAACAAAGGATACTTAAATGCAAATGTTGGCGGTAACCTTGAAATGCAAAAATTTGATCCTGAAAAAGCAAATCAGTTTGAAGCAGGGGTGAAATTGAATGCTTTCCAAAACAAAGTAAGCGCTACAATTAGTTACTACAATATTAAAGTAAAAGATATCGTAATTGCTGATCCAAATTTGCCAAATGCAAGTCTTCAAAACGGAACTCAGTTTAGTAAAGGTTTCGAAATAGAAGTTGCTGCAAACCCAATTCCGGGATTGAACCTTCTTGTTGGTTATTCTAAAAACGATTCTGAGTTAAACGATATCAGGCCTGTAACAGCAGGACCAGAAAACTTAATTAACTACTGGATTAGTTATAACTTACAAAATTCTACTCTTAAAGGTTTAGGTTTAGGGTTTGGAGGAAACTACGGAGATGCTACAAATATCTACAACAATGGAGCAGGAGAGACTTTTGAACTTCCTTCTTATTCTGTAGTAAATGCTGCATTGTACTACGATCAGCCAAAATACAGAGTTTCATTGAAAGTGAACAACCTTACAGACGAATTGTACTTTAACGGTTATACAACAATCAATGTTCAGGCTCCACGTACTTTTATGGGAAGCGTAACGTATAAATTCTAATTGAATTTCTAAATAAATGAAAAATGGCCCGAAGTAATTCGGGCCATTTTTTTATGGTTTTAAACGAGAAGTTTTTAAACTTTTCCTTATTTAAATACAAGTATAAAAAAAGCTTCAGATTTCTCTGAAGGGTTTATTTGATAGAAAAAATGGAATCTCTAATTGGTTTACTAAGATTATGAAATTATGTATAGCAATGATTGTTTTTAATCAAAAAGATAAGCAAAATATGATATATTTGTGTTTTTAAATAAGGTGTAGCTAACGAATTTATCTCCTTT
>Ga0302347_1004892_pt1 | contig 10301 bp, 10 predicted proteins | sample PhyWR1_FD_202178 | JGI IMG/M metagenome (GOLD analysis project Ga0302347, IMG submission 202178) | Leaf surface microbial communities from wheat plants in UC Gill Tract Community Farm, Albany, California, United States - DLSL W.R1 (v2)... | ecosystem: Host-associated > Plants > Phyllosphere >...
TCAACGACGTGGCATCCGCCGTCTGCAGCACCGGATTGCCCGCCAGCGCCGGGAACACCCGCGTGTAGCCATGACCATCGGTACGGTGACAGGCCGCGCAGTTGTCGATGTACACCGACGCGCCCGGCTTGCTGTCATCACCCTTCCACAGCGCCTCGGCCACCTGCTTGTCGTATTGATGCGGCGCGTCCTTGGGATCGACTGCAGGCAGGCTCTTGAGGTAGCGGGCGATAGCGGTCAGGTCGTCTTGCGACATGTACTGCATGCTGTGCACTACAACATCACTCATGCCGCCAAACACCGCGCTGCGGTCGCTGCGACCGGTCTTGAGAAACTGCACCAGTTGCTCTTCGCTCCAGCTACCGAGGCCGTCCTTGTGATCGCCCCGCAGGCTCTTGGCGATCCAGCCTTCCAGCGGCGCGCTGCCAGACAGGAACGCGTTGCCATCGGCAGCGCTGAGGGCTTTTTCCTGCATGGTCAGCGCTCGCGGCGTATGGCACGCGCCGCAATGACCGAGGCCCTCCACCAGGTAGGCGCCACGGCTGATCACCGGATCGGCATCCGCTGGCGCCTGGTAATCCGCCACCTCAGGGGCAAACATCCAGCGCCACGCCGCCAACGGCCAGCGCATGCTCAGGGGCCAGGGAATGTCGCTGTCCCGGTTTTCCTGGGCGACCGGTTCCACGCCTTTCATGAAGTAGACATACAGCGCCTGCATGTCGCTTTCGCTGACACGCGCATAAGACGGGTAGGGCATCGCCGGGTAAAGCGTACTGCCGCTCTTGGCGACGCCATGGCGTACGGCCTTGTCGAAGTCTTCGAAGCTGTAGTTGCCCAGGCCTGTCTTGTCCGGGGTGATGTTGGTGGAATAGATCACACCGATGGGGGTTTCCATCGGCAGGCCGCCGGCGAACGGCTTGCCGTCCTTGGCGGTGTGGCAGGCCACGCAGTCACCGGCGCGGGCCAGGTATTCGCCCTGCTTGATCAGGTCGGTTTCGGCAGCGCTCACCGAGCAACTGCTGAAAAGCGCCAGGGTCGCGATCACAAATGCTTTCATGCTCATCGCTCCTTATGCCTGAACCAGTGGGCCGGGGTTTTTCAGGTACTGCTCGCGGATCGCCCGGGCCGACCAATAGGTCAACGCAGCCACCAGACCGGTAGGGTTGTAGCCCAGGCCTTGTGGGAAAGCGGATGCGCCGGGGACAAACACATTGTGTACATCCCAGCTCTGCAGGTAGCGGTTCAACGCGCTGGTTTTCGGGTCGGTGCCCATGATCGCGCCGCCGTTGAGGTGGGTGGTCTGATAAGACGCTGTATTGAAATGCTCGCCGACTTTCTTGCCGAGCAGGGCAATCGACTTGGGGTTCATCGCCTCGGCGACCTTGCTCATTTTCTCGACCATGAAGCGGTTCATCTTGATGTCGTTTTCCTGCCAGTCAAACGTCATCCGCAGTAACGGCAGGCCGTAGGCATCGCGGTACACCGGGTCCAGATCGAGGTAGTTGCCCCGGTAGGATTGATGGGCGCCGTGAGCATCCATCGACACCTGATGGGTGTAGTAATCGGCGGTGGCGCGCTTCCACGCACTGCCCCAGGCCGGTGTGCCCGGCGGGTTGGACGTGCCGGCAATCGGCCGGCTGCCCGCCTGGTTGACCCACATCGGCGAGCCGCCGACAAAGCCATGGGGGCCGTGGTCGAAGTTGTCCGCGTTGAAATCATCGATGGCCACGCCATTGCCGCCCGCACCGATAAAATTATTGGTGTGGGTGTCCTTGTCGAAGAACGCCTTGATGGTGGCCATGTTCTGGTACGCAAAGTTACGGCCCACCACACCCTCGTTGGTGATCGGGTCGTAGGGCTTGCCAATGCCCGACAGCAGCATCAGCCGCACGTTGTGGAACTGGAAAGCACCGAGGATCACCAGATCGGCCGGCTGCTCGCATTCGCGGCCCTGTGCGTCGATGTAGGTCACACCGGTGGCTTTGCTTTTGGTGCTGTCGAGATTGACCTTTAGCACGTGGGAGTTGGGCCGCAGCTCGAAGTTGGGCACCTGGCGCAACGCCGGCAGGATGTTCACGTTCGGCGATGCCTTGGAGTACATGTAGCAGACATAGCCGCTGCAAAATCCGCAGAAGTTGCACGGCCCCATCTGCGCGCCATAGGGGTTGGTATAAGGCCCCGAGGTATTGGCCGACGGCAGGTTGTAGGGTTTGTAACCCACCTCGGCCGCCGCTTTCTGAAACAGCTGTGCGGAGACGGTGTTTTTCTGCGACGCCAACGGGAACGGATTGGAGCGATCCGGCGCATACGGGTTGCCGCCACGCCCTTCGCCCACCAATTGACCGTTGACGGTCCAGGCCTGGCCTGAAGTGCCGAAGACCTTCTCCGCATAGTCGAAAAACGGCTCCAGCTCTTCGTAACTGACGCCGAAATCCTGGATGGTCATGTCTTTGGGGATGAAGTGTTTGCCGTAGCGCTCTTCGTAATGGCTGCGCATGCGCAACTCGATGGGATCGACGCGAAAATGCACGCCCGACCAATGCAGGCCCGCACCGCCGACGCCATTGCCCGGCAAAAAGGCGCCAAGCTGGCGGTTGGGCAGGGCGACATCATTCACGCTATGGCGAATGGTCACCGTCTCCTTGGAAATGTCCTGGAAGAGCTTTTTACGCACGCTGTAGGTCAGTTCGTCGATGACCTGGGGATAGTTGCCGTCCGGATAAGTGTCCTGCATCGGGCCGCGTTCCAGCGCTACCACGTTCAGGCCCGCCTCCGTGAGCTCCTTGGCCATGATTGCACCGGTCCAGCCGAAGCCTACGATCACTGCATCGACTTTCTTCATGATGGTCGCCACGTTTATGCCCTCTCGCCGCGCATGGAAACAGCCGGGACGGGGTATTGCTCGTTGCGTTCCACCCAATCCATGAAATCGGCGCGGGCGCCGGGGAAGCCGATCATGGTCCAGCCGACCATGCCTTTGTTGCCGCCGTGGATCGGGTCGCAGAAGAACCCTTCCTTGGTGTTTTGCAGCAGCAGGTTGAAGAACATCTTTGGCGGCACCGCGTCGAAATGCGTGGACACTTCAGCGCCGCCCGCTTCGAGGCGCCGGAGCATATCGTCCCGGGTAGCGCTGTCTTGCGCAGCAAACACTTTACCGTTGAACGCCTTCGACCAGGCATCCGTGGCGGCAATGCCCAGGCGATAGATCTCCCGGGGCACCAATTTGCTCTGCCAGCCCATCTCCGGCGCGGCGTCGGCATTGAACGGGCCCTGCATGAACCACAGGGCTCCGCTGGCATAGGGCGTGTTCATCTGGCGGTCGATATATTCCGGCGCGCCAGCTTCCAGGGCGCCTGGACCTTGCGCATCGGCGGGAATCAGACGCTCGACGGCGGCGTTGATAAACGCCCATTCCTCGGCAGTGAAATAGCTGGGTTCGTAAGCGTCGCCAGCCGCAACAGGCTTGGCCGCAGCGGCTTCTACCGGCGCGGGCGTGGCCATCAGCATCGAGCCGCCAAGGCCGGTGCTGGCCACCGTGACCACCGGGATCAAGGTCAAGGATTTGCGCAGAAAATCACGCCGGGGGTTGTCTTGATCTTGATCAGACATGGGTGCACCTCATCATGTGGTCACGGGTTTGTCAGCCGCTTCTGGGGAGCGGCTTGGGCAATCATTGGTTACAAATGATAGCAGGCTAAGCATCCGTAGACCTCGTTAAGCGCCGAACAAAAAAATGTGGGAGGGGGCTTGCTCCCGATAGCGTCGTGTCAGTCAGCCTGTCTTTCAGCTGATCCACCGCCATCGGAAGCAAGCCCCCTCCCACAAGTTGAATCGGGTACGAAGGGTTTTAGTCTTTCTTCAGCTTGGGATTGGGAAAGAATTGCACCGCCTGGACCTTGGGGTCGGCCGGCGCCTTGAGCGCCGAGGTATTGACCCGCGTACCCAGTTCCTTGGGCACCGACAAGCCCTGGTCATTCAATGTGTCGGTATACCCGCAGGCCACGCACTCGCGGTGCGGCACGTCGTCTTCGGTCCACATTTTCAGCTTGTCCGGCTCGCTGCACGCCGGGCAGACCGCCCCGGCGATGAATTGCTTCTTGGTGATCACCGTCATGCTGCCGCGTCCTCACTCAGGCCGCTGTGGCGCAGCAGCGCGTCAATGGTCGGCGCGCGCCCACGGAAGTCGACGAACAGCACCATCGGCGCCTGGGAACCACCGCGCGCCAGGATCGCCTCGCGGAAGGCGCGACCGGTGCCGGCGTTGAGCACGCCGTCTTCTTCGAATTTGGAGAACGCATCCGCCGACAGCACTTCAGCCCACTTGTAGCTGTAATAGCCCGCCGCATAACCGCCGGCAAAGATGTGCGCAAAACTGTTGGGGAAACGGTTGTAGGCCGGCGGACGCATCACCGAAACCTCGTCACGCACGCCTTCGAGCACCTGCGCGACGCTGCGACCATCGCCGTGGGTGGCGTGCATTTCAAAGTCGAACAGCGAGAACTCCAGCTGACGCACCATCATCAGGCCGGACTGGAAGTTCTTCGCCGCGAGCATTTTTTGCAGCAGGTCCTGAGGCAGCGGCTCGCCGGTCTCGTAATGACCGGAAATCAGCGCCAGACCTTCGGGCTCCCAGCACCAGTTCTCCATGAACTGGCTCGGCAACTCCACCGCATCCCAGGCCACGCCGTTGATGCCAGACACGCCGGCATGCTCGACGCGGGTCAGCAGGTGGTGCAGACCATGACCGAACTCGTGGAACAGCGTGGTGACTTCATCGTGGGTCAGCAGCGCAGGCTTGCCGCTGTCGGCCGGGGTGAAGTTGCACACCAGGTTGGCCACCGGGCTTTGCAGCACGCCGTCGAGGGTGCGGCGGCGGTCGCGCGCGCCGTCCATCCAGGCGCCGCCACGCTTGTTGGCGCGAGCGTACAGGTCGAAGAAGAAACGCCCGACGTGCTGGCCGTTTTCCTTGATTTCGAACAGGCGCACGTCCGGGTGCCAGGTATCGAAGCCTTTTTGCTCGGCGATCTCGATGCCATACAGGCGTTGCACAATGGCAAACAGGCCGCCCAGCACCTTGTCGATCGGGAAGTAGGCGCGCAGGGCTTCCTGGGACACGCTGTAGCGTTGCTCGCGCAGTTTTTCGCCGTAGAAACCACTGTCCCAGCTTTGCAGGTCGGCGCAGCCCTGTTCGGCGGCGTAAGCCTTGAGCTGTTCCAGGTCCTGGGCGGCAAACGGTTTGCTGCGCTTGGCCAGGTCACGCAGGAAGCTCAGCACCTGGTCGCTGGACTCGGCCATCTTGGTGGCCAGGCTCAACTCGGCGAACGACGCAAAACCCAACAGCTGGGCCAGCTCCTGACGCAGATCGAGAATCTGCTCCATCACCGGACCGTTATCGTTCTGACCAGCATTCGGGCCCTGGTCTGACGCCCGGGTGCAGTAGGCGGCGTAGACTTCTTCACGCAGGGCGCGGTCGTGGGCGTAGGTCATTACTGCGTAATAGCTGGGGAATTCCAGGGTGATCAGCCAGCCGTCGAGGCCTTTGGCCTGGGCAGCGGCGGCCATTTGCGCCTTGGCCGAGTCGGTCAGGCCGGCGAGGGTGGTTTCATCGGTAACGTGTTTGGTCCAGGCCTGGGTGGCGTCCAACAGTTGGTTGGAAAACTTGCTGCCCAGCTCCGAGAGTTTGCTTTGCACTTCGGCGTAGCGTTTCTGCTGTTCAGGCGGCAGGTCGATACCCGACAAGCGGAAATCGCGCAGGGAATGCTCCAGGATGGTTTTTTGCGCCACGTCGAAACCGGCGGCTTCCGGGCTGTTGGCCAAGGCTTCGAATGCCTGGAACAACGCGCGGTTCTGACCCATCTCGGTGGAATAGGCGCTCAATGCCGGCAAGCAGCTTTCGTAAGCTTGGCGCAACTCGGCGCTGTTGCACACGGCGTTCAGGTGGCTGACCGGGCTCCAGGCGGCGCCCAGGCGGTCATTGAGTTCGTCCATCGCCAGGACCAGGCCCGCCCAGGTAGGATTTTTACCCTGGCTTTGCAGGATGCCTTCAATGGCAACGCGGTTGTCGGCGAGGATCTGTTCGATGGCCGGTTGCACGTGCTCGGCACGGATCGCTGAGAACGGCGGCAGGTCGTAGGACTGCAGAAGCGGGTTGTTCGCGCTCACGGTGGGCACCTTGGCTGAAGAAAACGGATAAGACAAAGATGGGGCCATCTTAATTACAATCAACACCCATCGCAGCTATCAGCACACAAGAGAGAGGCTATCGTGACCCTTCGCACCTATCAGAACCACACGCCGACCCTTGGCGCCGGGGCTTTTGTCGATATTTCGGCGGTGGTGATCGGCGATGTCGAAATCGGCGCCGACAGCTCGGTCTGGCCGCTGACCGTGATTCGCGGCGACATGCACCGCATCCGCATCGGTGCGCGCACCAGCGTGCAGGACGGCTGTGTGCTGCACATCACCCACGCCGGGCCGTTCAACCCGGACGGTTTCCCGCTGCTGATCGGCGACGATGTGACCGTCGCCCACAAAGTCATGCTGCATGGCTGCCGAATCGGCAACCGGGTGTTGATCGGCATGGGCAGCATCGTGATGGATGGCGCCGTGGTGGAGGACGACGTGATCATCGGCGCCGGCAGCCTGGTGCCGCCGGGCAAGACACTCGACAGCGGCTTTTTGTACGTGGGCAGCCCGGTCAAACCCGTGCGCGCGTTGACGGACAAGGAGCGCGCGTTTTTCACCTACAGCGCCGCGAACTACGTGAAGCTCAAGGACCTGCACCTGGCGGAGGGGTTCGACCAGTGAGTCTTCGTTACTCCAGCGTGCTGTTCGACCTCGACGGCACCCTCACCGATCCGCGCGAAGGCATCACGCGCTCGATCCAATACGCGCTGGCCAAGCTCGGCATCGACGAGCCGGACCTGACCAGGCTTGAACACTTCATCGGCCCGCCGTTGCTGCAGGCCTTCATGCAGTTCTACGGCTTCGACGAGGCCAAGGCCTGGCAGGCGGTGAATTTCTATCGCGAGCGCTTCAAGGTCACCGGACTGTATGAAAACCGCGTGTTCGAAGGCGTGATGCCGTTGCTGGAAGCGCTGAACCAGCAGGGACGCCAGCTTTACGTAGCGACCTCCAAGCCGTGGGAATTTGCCCGGGAAATTGCGCGACATTTCGACTTTGCCAGGCACTTCAAGGTCATCTACGGCAGCGAGCTGGACGGCACGCGTACCGACAAGGTCGAGTTGATTGCGCACCTGATGCGCGAGGAAGGCCTGGACCCGGCGGCAACCCTGATGATCGGTGACCGCAAGCACGACCTGATTGGCGCGCGCCGTAATGGGCTGGACTCGGCGGCGGTGGGGTATGGGTTTGGCAGTTTTGAAGAGCTGAGCGCAGAGGCGCCGACCTGGCATTTCGAGACGCTGGATGAGATGCATCAGGGGTTTTTGCAGCGCCTGTGAGACCGCTATCGGGAGCAAGCCCCTTCCCACATTTTGACCCGTGAACACCCGGCTAATGTGGGAGAGGCTTGCTCCCGATAAGACCAGCACTGGCAACCCCCTACAACTGCCTGAGCGCCGCCTTGCGCTGCGCCGCCGGCAACCCACCCAGCCTCTGGACTGCCGCATAAAACTTCACCCAGTCCCCACCTTGCTGCCTGAACAACCCGGCAAACGCCGGCACCCACCGGTCATACAGTCCGAACGGCAGCAACCGCGCATTGTTCAGCGGCTGGTCGATCCACGCGTCATAGCGCTTGTCGCCTGCCCACTGGCTGTCGCGCAGGTGCCGATACTCGCTGCGCAGACGCTCGAACTCCGCCGCCTTGGCCTGGCGCATGGCATCGGCGGCCAGAGGCTGTGCGTAGAGCTTCTCCAGGCGCGTGCGGGTGTCGAGGATCAACCGGATGAACTGGTCGCGCTGCTGCGACGTCGCCAGGCTGAGCGGCGCCAGCCCTCTTGCGGCGCGCCATTGGCGGGTGCCTTCCTGCTCGACGAAGGTGGCAAATGACTCGTTGAATTCGGTGTCGTCCTTCACATAGAAGCGCTGGTGCGCCAACTCATGAAAGATCAACGTGGCCAGGCGCTCATCGCCCCAGCTCATCATCGAACTCATGATCGGGTCGTTGAACCAGCCCAGGGTGGAGTAGGCCTCGACGCCACCGATGGCGACATCCAGGCCCCGTAGTCGCAACAGCGCCGCCTCGCCCCGCGCCGCGCCCTGATTGTAATAGCCGCGATAGGCCACGCACCCGGCAATGGGGAAGCAATGGTTCTGCGGCGACAGGGAAAATTCCTGCGTGGCAAAGACATTCCACACCACATACGGTCGGTGGATGTCAGCGTACAGCCGGTAACTTTGATTGTCCGGCAGGTGCAGGTGCTCGCTGGCAAATGTGCGGGCTTTTTGCGACTGGGCGAGGTGTTCACGCAAGACCTGGGGCCGGGACGGGTCGGCAATAACGGCGGCCACCGGCTCCCGCGCGCGTAACAACTGCCATTGGCCGTCGGCCAGTTGGCTGTAATAACCGACGCTGGAGCAACCGCCGAGCAACAAGAGCAGCATCGCGGGAAATAAACGCCTGACCATGCGGCGGCTGCTCCTGAGTAATGGGGTCGCCAGACTATCGCGCTTGAAGGTGATTTTTCCACGCGATGACGTGTTTATACTCAAACCTCGTCCCGCGTTGAGTCCCCACCATGCGCCAGCTTCTGATTCCCGCCGCCGCTCTAATGCTCAGCGCCTGCGCGTTGACGCCCTTGCCAGCCGTCGACCCGCAGCAGGCGTGGGTCGATTTCACCACCCCCACACCCGGTGCCAAGCTGGTGATGGCAGAGCGTCTGGACGGGGAGAAACTCGATGACGGTCGCTTCTTCCAAATGCCCCCCGGCCCTCACGAACTGATGGTGCGCTTTGATTTTGAAGTGCCGGCAGGTGGCGGATTGGGCGGCCTCAGCCAGATGATGTACCGCACCTGTTTCATGACGCTGCAGTACAACCACTTCAAGGCCGGCCAGCGCTACGTGCTGGAAGGACGCTCGCTGGGGTTCACGCCCAACATCCGCCTGTATGACACTGCGCGTCAGTTGCTGGCCGAAGAACGCAGCGTCAACTGCCTCTGATCAGTCGTTGTTTTTCTGATAGATGATGCGCTTGGTGCCGTTTTCGCACGAACCGACAATCATGGCGCTGTCATGATTCTTGGCTTCTTCGGCCGTGATGATTTCCAGGGTGTAGGACGGAATCGCCTTGGCCTGGATATTCACTTCGATCTCTTTTCTAAGCTCTTCACAATCTTTTGGTGCGGCCACAGCCGATGTGGCCAATACACCGCAGATGATTGCCAAGGCAAAACGTTTCATGTGTGTAGCTCCCTGAATGCATGCGCACGGGTGTGCGCCTAGGCTGCATATGGCTATAGGACCACATTTGCGAAACGGGAGTTCTGATTTAACGCACAACTGAAGAGGTGGGAGGAGACTTGCTCCCTCCCACATCGGACCTGCAGTGTTTTGCAGGCTGCGTCAGTTAACGAGCGTGCCGTCCAGGGTGATGGTGGCGTTCAGCACCTTCGACACTGGGCAACCCTCTTTGGCCTTCTTGCTCAGCTCATCGAACTGCGCCTGGCTGGCGCCGGGAATTTTGGCCTTCAGCACCAGGTGAACGGCGCTAATGGCGAAGCCACCTTCAACCTGATCCAGGGTTACTTCTGCCTGGGTGTCGATGCTGTCAGCCTTGAGGCCAGCGTCGCCAAGGATCATGGAAAATGCCATGGAGAAACAGCCGGCATGGGCAGCACCGATCAGTTCTTCAGGGTTGGTGCCCTTGCCGCCCTCGAAACGGGCCTTGAAGCCGTAGGGCGCTTCGCGAAGTACGCCGGTTTCCGTGGAGATGGAACCCAGGCCAGTCTTGAGATCACCTTCCCAATGCGCGGATGCTTTTTTAACGATACTCATAGCGGTCTCCTCGAACGGTGGTTTTACGTAGTCAAGGATTCTGAGGTTAGACGGCGCGGCAAAGTTCATCTTGTCGGAAAAACCTAGCGATTTAGTAGGAAATTTCCTAGCCTGCTATTGAATCTCGGGTATATGCCCTCATTTTACAGAGCATGCACATGAAGCGGCAGGTTTGGTTCGTCTTGAAAGCCTGCGCCCCTATTGGAGAAGCAGGCTTATGAAATCGCTGTCCGACGTAAAGTTCTCGACCCTTGACTTGGTGCCCGTGCGGGCCGATGGCAGCCCGGCGCAGTCGTTGCGCAATTCCCTGGACCTGGCCCAGCACGTTGAAAAATTCGGCTA
>Ga0302347_1004893_pt1 | contig 10301 bp, 9 predicted proteins | sample PhyWR1_FD_202178 | JGI IMG/M metagenome (GOLD analysis project Ga0302347, IMG submission 202178) | Leaf surface microbial communities from wheat plants in UC Gill Tract Community Farm, Albany, California, United States - DLSL W.R1 (v2)... | ecosystem: Host-associated > Plants > Phyllosphere >...
GTTCTCGCTCAGGTCGCCCTGCGCCCGGGCTTCGGAAATCGCGTTGATGACCCAGGGGCGCTGGACCGTCTTGAGGTTGTGCAATTCGGCCTTGAGCTTTTCGGCGCCGCGCTTGGTGATGGGTAAGGTTGCCATGGTTTTATGTCCTGCAAAATGCGAAACCGCCACCAGTCACCTGGCGGCGGCGTATTGAATCGGTCTGAACTTTTAGTTTAATGCAAGTTCGGCCAGATCGGCGCGGCCGGTGGCCTTGCCGAGGCTCAGGCGGTTTGCCCAGCCAGTTGCGCGTGCAATTCCTGAATAGAAATCACTCCCAGGCTGTCCAGGTGCTTCATGCCCTCGACGGCTGCTTCGGCGCCGGCAATGGTGGTGAAGGTCGTCACCCGGGCCAGCAGCGCCGAGGTGCGGATCTGGCGCGAGTCGGCAATCGCGTTGCGACGCTCCTCGACGGTGTTGATGACCAGCGCAATCTCGTTGTTCTTGATCATGTCCACGACATGCGGCCGGCCTTCGGTGACCTTGTTGACCACGCCGCAGGCAATGCCGGCGGCGTTGATCGCTGCGGCCGTGCCCTTGGTGGCCACCAGGTCGAATCCGAGTTCGACCAGCGCCCGCGCCACGTTCACCGCGCGCGCCTTGTCGTTGTTCTTGACCGTCAGGAACACCTTGCCCGAGCGCGGCAGCGACGTGCCCGCGCCCAGTTGCGACTTCACGAAGGCCTCGCCGAAGGTCTTGCCCACGCCCATCACCTCGCCGGTGGACTTCATCTCGGGGCCCAGGATCGTGTCCACGCCGGGGAACTTGACGAACGGGAACACCGCTTCCTTGACGCTGAAGTAAGGCGGCGTGACCTCGTGCGTGATGCCCTGCGAGGCCAGCGTCTGGCCGGCCATGCAGCGCGCGGCGACCTTGGCCAGCTGGATGCCGGTGGCCTTGCTGACGAACGGCACGGTGCGCGAGGCGCGCGGGTTGACTTCCAGCACGTAGATGACATCGGCGCCGTCGATGTTCTGGATGGCGAACTGCACGTTCATCAGCCCGACCACGTTCAAGGCCTCGGCCATGGCGGCGGTCTGGCGCTTGATCTCGGTGACGGTCGCCTCGCTCAGCGAGTACGGCGGCAGCGAGCAGGCCGAGTCGCCGCTGTGCACGCCGGCCTGCTCGATGTGCTCCATCACGCCGCCGATGAAAGTCTTGCCCTCGGGGTCGCGCAGGCAGTCCACGTCGCACTCGATGGCGTCGTTCAGGAAGCGGTCCAGCAGCACCGGCGAGTCGTGGCTGACCTTGACGGCTTCGCGCATGTAGCGCTCCAGGTCGCGCTGCTCATGGACGATTTCCATCGCACGCCCGCCCAGCACGTAGCTCGGGCGCACCACCAGCGGGTAGCCCAGCGCGGCGGCTTTTTCGAGCGCTTCAGGCTCGGTGCGGGCCGTGGCGTTGGGCGGCTGGCGCAGGGCCAGCGCATGCAGCAGCTTTTGGAAGCGCTCGCGGTCCTCGGCCGCGTCGATCATGTCGGGCGAGGTGCCGATGATGGGCACGCCGTTGGCTTCCAGGTCGAGCGCGAGCTTGAGCGGCGTCTGGCCGCCGTACTGCACGATCACGCCGTGCGGCTTTTCCTTGTCCACGATTTCCAGCACGTCTTCGAGCGTCAGCGGCTCGAAGTACAGGCGATCCGACGTGTCGTAGTCGGTGGAGACGGTTTCGGGGTTGCAGTTGACCATGATGGTCTCATAGCCGTCCTCGCGCATGGCCATGGCGGCGTGCACGCAGCAGTAGTCGAACTCGATGCCCTGGCCGATGCGGTTGGGGCCGCCGCCGAGCACCATGATCTTCTTCTTGTCGGTGGGTGCGGCTTCGCACTCGCTGCCTTCGGCCTCATAGGTCGAGTAGAGATAGGCGGTGTTGGTCTCGAACTCGGCCGCGCAGGTGTCCACGCGCTTGTAGACCGGGCGCACGCCCAGTTCAATGCGTTTCTGGCGGATCGCCGTGTCGGTGGTCTTGAGCTGGCGCGCCAGGCGGCGGTCGGAAAAGCCCTTTTGCTTGAGCGCGCGCAGCGTGGGCGCGTCGATTCTCTCCAGCGTCGTGGTTTCCAGCTCCAGCTCGATCTTGACGATCTGCTCGATCTGCACCAGGAACCAGCGGTCGATCTTCGTCAGCTCGAACACCTCATCCACTGACAGGCCCATGGCGAACGCGTCGCCCACGTACCAGATGCGATCCGGGCCGGGCGCGCCGAGTTCCTTTTCCAGCACCTCGCGGTCCTGGGTCTTCTCGTTCATACCATCGACGCCGACTTCCAGGCCGCGCAGCGCTTTCTGGAACGACTCCTGGAAGGTCCGGCCCATGGCCATGACCTCGCCGACCGACTTCATCTGCGTGGTCAGGCGGGAGTCGGCCTGTGGAAACTTCTCGAACGCAAAGCGCGGAATCTTGGTGACGACGTAGTCGATGCTCGGCTCGAAACTCGCCGGCGTCGCGCCGCCGGTGATCTCGTTGCGCAGTTCGTCGAGGGTGAAGCCCACGGCCAGCTTGGCCGCGACCTTGGCGATCGGGAAACCCGTGGCCTTGGAGGCCAGCGCCGAGGAGCGCGAGACACGCGGGTTCATCTCGATGACGACCATGCGGCCGTCCTTGGGGTTGATGGAGAACTGCACGTTGGAGCCGCCGGTATCGACGCCGATCTCGCGCAGCACCGCCAAGGACGCATTGCGCAGGATCTGGTACTCCTTGTCCGAGAGCGTCTGGGCCGGCGCGACGGTGATCGAGTCGCCGGTGTGCACGCCCATCGGGTCCAGGTTCTCGATCGAGCAGACGATGATGCAGTTGTCCGCGGTGTCGCGCACCACTTCCATCTCGTACTCCTTCCAGCCGAGCAGCGATTCTTCAATCAAGAGTTCGTTGGTCGGCGAGGCTTCCAGGCCGCGCTTGCAGATGACCTCGAACTCCTCGGGGTTGTAGGCGATGCCGCCGCCCGTGCCGCCGAGCGTGAAGCTGGGACGAATCACGGTCGGGAAGCCCAGCGTTTTCTGCACGGCCCAGGCTTCGTCCATGCTGTGGGCAATCCCTGAGCGCGCCGAACCCAGGCCGATCTTGGTCATCGCGTCCTTGAACTTCAGCCGGTCCTCGGCCTTGTCAATGGCCTCGGGCTTGGCGCCGATCAGCTCGACGCTGTACTTTTCCAGCACGCCGTGGCGCCAGAGGTCGAGCGCGCAGTTGAGCGCGGTCTGCCCGCCCATGGTCGGCAGGATGGCGTCGGGCCGCTCCTTGGCGATGATCTTCTCGACCGTCTGCCAGGTGATGGGCTCGATGTAGGTGACGTCGGCGGTCGCCGGGTCGGTCATGATCGTGGCCGGGTTGGAGTTGATCAGGATGACCTTGTAGCCTTCCTCGCGCAGTGCTTTGCAGGCCTGCACGCCCGAGTAGTCGAACTCGCAGGCTTGGCCGATGATGATGGGGCCGGCGCCGATGATGAGGATGCTTTTTAAATCAGTGCGTTTTGGCATAGGGAGCGATCAGGAAATCTTCAAATCGTTAGGCTAAAAAAACGGGCCCTGGCAGGCCCTGACGCAGACGCTCAGACGTGGCGCTGGCTGTCGAGTTTCTGGCGCAGCGCCTCCAGGCGCTCGGGCGGCATGTTCTTCTGCATCAGCTGCAGCAGGCCGTCGCCTTCGACGAAGGGCCGCAGCACCTCGGCCTCGGCCTCGTAGAACTTGACATCCCAGGCGGCCATTTCCTCGTCGAACGTCGCATCGTCCCAGCTTTTCCCCTTGCTGATCAGGATTACCAGCGGCATGGCCTTTTTCTCGATGAACGATTTCTTGTAAGGCTTTTGCAGCCAGCGCTCGGCAAACCAGTCGCGGTGCTGCACCGGCAACGTGAGGATGCGCTTCTGGATGGCTTTTTCGAGCGTGGCCTGGGGAAAGCTGAACAACTTCATGGGGCGACTTCTTTCAAGGCAGAGGCCGAACGGGTGCTGCGCATCGATCCGGCAAAGCGGTCGAACAGGTAGGAAATGTCGTGCGGTCCAGGCGAGGCTTCCGGGTGGCCCTGAAAGCAGAACGCCGGCTTGTCGGTACGTGCCAGGCCCTGCAGCGTGCCGTCGAACAGGCTGATGTGCGTCGGGCGCAGATTGGCCGGCAGGCTCTTTTCATCGACCGCAAAGCCGTGGTTCTGGCTGGTGATGCTCACGCGGCCGGTGTCGAGGTCCTTGACCGGGTGGTTGGCGCCGTGGTGGCCAAACTTCATCTTGAAGGTCTTGGCGCCGCCGGCCAGCGCCATGATCTGGTGGCCCAGGCAGATGCCGAAGGTCGGAATGCCGGTCTCGATCAGTTCGCGTACCGTGGCAATCGCGTAGTCGCAGGCTTGCGGGTCGCCCGGGCCGTTGGCCAGGAAGATGCCGTCGGGGTTGAGCTTGAGAACGTCAGCGGCCGAAGTCTGCGCCGGCACGACCGTGATGCGGGCGCCGCGCTCGGCGACCATGCGCAAGATGTTTTTCTTCACGCCGAAGTCAAATGCCACCACATGGAACTCGGGCGCGGCCTGCTCTCCGTAGCCTGTGCCCAGCTTCCACTCGGTCTGCGTCCATTCGTAGGGCTGCTGCACCGACACGACCTTGGCCAAGTCCAGCCCGTCCATGCTGGGCGCGCCCTTGGCAGCGGCCACGGCCTGCTCGATCGCCGCCGGTGTGACGGCCTCGCCAGCGGCCATCGCCAGGATGCAGCCGTTTTGCGCGCCGTTCAGGCGCAGGTGGCGCGTCAGCTGGCGCGTGTCAATGCCGGCAATGGCCACGATGTTTTCACGCACCAGGTACTCGGCCAGCGTCATCGAGGAACGAAAATTCGAGGCGATGAGCGGCAGATCCTTGATGATCAGCCCGGCGGCGTGCACCTTGGCGGCTTCAACGTCTTCGGCATTGATGCCGTAGTTGCCGATATGCGGGTACGTGAGGGTGACGATCTGCTGGCAGTAGCTCGGGTCCGTGAGGATTTCCTGGTAGCCGGTCATGGCGGTGTTGAATACCACCTCGCCGATCGTGGAGCCGGCCGCTCCGATCGAATTGCCAATAAAGACCGTGCCGTCTGCGAGCGCCAGGATGGCGGGCGGGGTATTTCCCTGTAGAGACAAAAGCACTGGGTTCTCCGGTTGTGTACGGTTCGCCCAAGCAGGCACGCAAAGTGTCTTTCTTCAGACACTGTCAGGCAGCTTTTGTGTATGGGGTTGGCTTTTGGTGCGCTTGGGCGAAGCTGGGATTTGAAAAGCCACTGATTATAGCGTGGCGGTGTAACCTCCTTGGCGCGCAATGGCGACAGCCTGGCCTTGGTGAAAAAGTCTGCCCGGCTCAATACATGACGCTGGCAGCCAGTGCCGCAACACTGAAAAATTCTTGGCTTTAGAAGAAAACGCTGCTCGTTTTAACTTTTTCTCTTAGTTTGCCAATTTTAAAACTTCACCACATTTAGTAACAATTCGTGAAAAATATGGCATTTAACGGCTTAAATGTTCTTTTTAAGAAACAAATAAATACATTCAGATTAACAATGTAAAAAACTAACGAGGGATGGATGATGAAATTTAAAGTGTTCTTGCTGTGCCTTGCCAGTCTTGCAAGCAGCCATGCCTATGCAGCAGCCGACCTGAAAGCCATTTCCTGCCTTTATGAAATTAAGGCTGAAGCCTACCGTTTTGCCCGTTTGCGGCAACAAATACCCCTGGCGAAAAATGATACGGGACAGCTCAACAAGCTTAAATCGCAGATGAAGGCCAGCACGCAGGAGTTGATGCTCAACTTGCAGGAATCCAAACCCGGCCTGGTTCAGCTCAATATGCAAAATCAGCACAAGCGTCTTGACGATGGCATTTCAGAGTTCTTATCGACCAGCGCCACATCCGATAACAAAAGCGCTGCGGAACTGGATGAAAAGCGAATCCACCTGGTCAAGCTGGCCAATGAAATAGAGCAGCAGATGCTTCAAAAAAGCCCCAACCCCTCAGCCAGCGGCATTGGACTGATCGGTTCAGCCAAGGTCAATGTAGAAAGAATGGTTTACGACTTTGTCACCTGCGACAAAAATTGCGCGGAACTGCTGCCGCTTGAAGTGGCGACCATTGAGAAAAACGTTGAGGCCATGCACACATCGCTGACGAAATATTTCAAAAAATCATCCTACGATTTGGCCAAAAATCAAATTTTGCTTTTCAAGCTCTCCGTTGCCAGCCGGCTGAAGGGCGCGGTCAGTGAAAGCGAAAGAAACAACCTCGTCATCACATCCGGCCACCTGTGGGAGATCATTGACGAGGTGCTCGACAGCTATACGGAAAAAGCCGGAAATTAAGAGGCTGCCTGCATTGGGATGTCAGGCTTTCGCAAGTGCGCTGGCATACAGGCAGATGGCGGCGGCGGCGGCCACATTGAGCGACTCTTCACCGCCGGGCTGGTCGATGCGCACCTTCAGGCTGGCGCGGCCCATGAGCGCGTCGCTCACGCCCTGCCCTTCGTGACCCATGGCCCAGGCGCACGGCATGGGCAACGTTTGCCGGTGCAGGAAGCTGCCGTGGTGCGAACTGGTGACCACGATGGGCACGGCCAGCGCATCCAGCGCTTCGGGCTGCATTCCTTCAAGCAGCCGCAGGCCAAAGTGCGCGCCCATGCCGGCGCGCAGCACCTTGGGCGACCAGAGTGCGGCCGTTCCCTTCAAGGCGATCACCTGGCCAAAGCCGAAGGCCGCCGCGCTGCGCAGGATGGAGCCGACATTGCCCGCGTCCTGCACCCGGTCCAGGATGACCGACGCCACAGCGGGCTGCAAGGCGGGCGCGGGCGGCAGTTCCAGTACGAAGCCCATGGGCGCGGGCGACTCCAGGCCGCTGATCTCGGGCAGCAGCGCATCGGCAATTACTATGTTTTTAATAGCAGCTTGCGCATACTGCGCCTGCGCCAGAGGCCAAAAAGACTCGGAAAAAACGGCCAGTGCGGGTTTCAGGCCGCGCGTCAGCGCGGCGCGGCACAGGTGGTCGCCCTCCAGCCAGACGCGGCCCTGCTTGCGGTAGCCGGTGTTGTCCTGCGACAGCCGGCGCAGTTCCTTGACCAGGGGGTTGTCCCTGGAGGCGATGTGCGTCACCGGCACCGAAAAGTCGCCGCTCACCGCAGCACTCCGGCCACCGGGGCGAACGAGCGTCGGTGTTGCGGGCAGGCGCCATGCGCCTTCAACGCGGCCAGGTGCGCGGCCGTGCCGTAGCCCTTGTGGCCGGCAAAGCCGTACTGCGGGTACTGACGGTCGTATTCGCCGCACCAGCGGTCGCGGTACACCTTGGCCAGGATCGAGGCCGCCGAGATCGCCGGCACCAGCGCATCGCCCTTGACGATGGCTTCGGCCAGAATCTTGAGCGTGGGCAGGCGGTTGCCATCGACCAGCACCTTGTGCGGCTTGAGCCTGAGGCCCTCGACTGCGCGCTTCATCGCCAGCATCGTCGCCTGCAGGATGTTCAGGCGGTCAATCTCTTCCACGGTCGCCAGGGCAATCGAGCAGCACAGCGCCTTGGCATGGATCTCGTCGTAGAGCTTTTCACGGCGCAAGGCGGTCAGCTTCTTGGAATCGGCCAGCCCGGCGATGGGCTGCAAGGGGTCGAGGATGACGGCGGCGGCCACGACCGGCCCGGCCAGCGGCCCGCGCCCCGCCTCGTCAACGCCGGCCAGGAGCCCCGGCGCGTCCCAGGACAGCACGGCCTGCTCAGGTTTCAAGGATTTTCTGGATTGCATCGGTGGCCAGTCGGGAGGTGTCGCGCTGCAGTTGTTCATGCAGCTGGGTGAATCGCTGCTGAACAGCGGCTATTTTTTCGGGGGCTGCGGATTTTGCCTCAATCCACTGCAGCAGCGCCTCAGCCAGCGCCTCGGGCGAGGCCGCGTCCTGCAGCAGCTCGGGCACGACGAACGCGCCACACAAAATATTGGGCAGGCCGACCCAGGGCTGCAGCTGCTTGCGCCGCATGATTTGCCACGAGAGCCAGTTCATGTTGTAGGCAATCACCATCGGCCGCTTGAACAGCGCCGCTTCGAGCGTGGCCGTGCCGCTGGCGATCAGTGTCACATCGCACGCCGCCAGCACCGCATGCGATTGGCCGCCAATGATCTGCACGGCGGCGCGAACGCCGTCCGCATCGGCCAGCCGCTCGATCCGGGCTTTGAGCGCAGGAATCGCCGGCACTATGAATTTGATAGCTGCATGCGCACGCTGGACAAGCGCTGCGGCCTGAAAGAAGCGCAAGGCCAAGTAGTCGATTTCCGATGCGCGGCTGCCCGGCAGGATGGCGACCACCGTGTCTTCATCGCCCAGGCCCAGCGCGCGCCGGGCCGCCTGGCGGTCGGGCTCCATCGGGATCACGGCGGCCAGCGGATGGCCGACGTAGGTCGCGCCGATGCCGTGCGCGGCCAGTAAGTCGGGCTCGAACGGAAAGATGCACAGCACATGGTCGGCGCTGCGGCGAATCTTTTCCACCCGGTCGGCACGCCAGGCCCAGATGGATGGGCAGACGAACTGCACCGTCCTGACGCCTTCGGCCTTCAGCGCGGCTTCGAGCCCGAGGTTGAAATCGGGCGCATCGACGCCGACAAACACATCGGGGCGATGGCCGGGGCGCAGGAGGCGGGTTTTGAGCTGTTCGCGAATGCCCAGTATTTCGCGGTAGTGGCGCAGCACCTCGACATAGCCGCGCACGGCGAGTTTTTCGCTCGGCCACCAGGCATCAAACCCCCGGCATACCATTTGCGGTCCACCGATGCCGCCGGGCTTTAAGCCGGGCCAGCGCGCATGCAGGCCGTCAAGCAGCAGCCCGGCGAGCAGGTCGCCCGAGGTTTCGCCCGCCACCATGGCCAGCGTTGGCGCCGCCCCTCCACGGGACGGCAGAGGAGATGGCGCCGCCGGCATCATCACCCTAGCGAACAATGCCGCGCCGGGGCGAGGCTTGCTCCAGAAATGAGAGCATCATCTGCACGTCCGGCGCGGACTCCGGGTACTTTTCGGTCAGTTCGGCAATGCGTGCCATGGACAGCTCCAGCGTCAGCCCGTCGCGGTAGAGCGCCTTGTGCATCGCCTTGACCGCCGCAATGCGGTCGGGCGAAAAGCCGCGCCGGCGCAGGCCCTCGAAGTTCATCGAGCGCGCCTGGGCCGGCTGCCCCTGGCACATGACGAAGGGCGGCAGGTCGGCCACCAGCACCGAGGAAATCGCGGTGAAGCTGTGCGCGCCGAGTTTCACGAACTGGTGCACGCCGGTGAAGCCGCCTAAGATCACCCAGTCGCCCACCTGCACATGGCCAGCCAGCGTGGTGTTGTTGGCGAAAATCGTCTGGTTGCCCACGGTGCAGTCGTGCGCGATGTGCACGTAGGCCATGATCCAGTTGTCATCGCCCAGGCGCGTGACGCCCAAGTCGCCGGGCGAGCCGATGTTGAAGCTGCAGAACTCGCGGATGGTGTTGCGCTCGCCAATCACCAGCTCGCAGGGTTCGCCGGCATACTTCTTGTCCTGCGGCACCGCGCCCAGCGAGTTGAAATGGAAGATCCGGTTGTCACGCCCGATGGTCGTGTGGCCCTCGATCACGCAGTGCGCGCCAATGGTCGTGCCCGCGCCGATGCGCACGTTCGGCCCGATGACGGTGTAGGGGCCGACGCTGACCGAGCTGTCGAGCTGGGCCGACGCATCGACCAGCGCCGTGGGGTGGATGCCGAGGGAAGCGGCTGGCAAGGTCATTGCCCCGGGCTCAGGCGACGGTGCGCATGGTGCACATCAGCTCGGCCTCGCAGGCGATGTTCCCGTCCACGCGCGTCACACCCTTGAACTTGAAGATGCCGGCCTTCATGCGCAGCAGGCTCACGTCCATGATCATCTGGTCGCCAGGGCCGACGGGGCGCTTGAAGCGCGCGCTGTCGATGCCGGCGAAATAATAGACGCTCTTGTCGTCGGGCGTCACGCCCAGCGTGGAAAAGCTCAGCAGCGCGGCCGCCTGCGCCATCGCCTCGATCATCAAGACGCCCGGCATGACCGGGTGCTTGGGAAAGTGGCCCATGAAGAACGGCTCGTTGATGGTGACGTTCTTCAGCGCCTTGATGCTTTTTCCGGTTTCGATCTCCAGCACGCGGTCCACCAGCAAAATCGGGTAGCGGTGTGGCAGTTGCTTGAGAATCTGGTGAATGTCCATCATGGTTTTTCTGTGAGGTTGCCCTGCAGTTGCAACAGGGATTTTTCTGTTTGTTTGAGCCGTTCACGCAGCGCATGCAGCTGCTTGAGCGTGGCGGCGTTTTTTTCCCAGGCGG
>Ga0302347_1004895_pt1 | contig 10297 bp, 7 predicted proteins | sample PhyWR1_FD_202178 | JGI IMG/M metagenome (GOLD analysis project Ga0302347, IMG submission 202178) | Leaf surface microbial communities from wheat plants in UC Gill Tract Community Farm, Albany, California, United States - DLSL W.R1 (v2)... | ecosystem: Host-associated > Plants > Phyllosphere >...
CATCTTTTATGCGTTTTTTAGAATCGGACGATTTAAAATTTACTTTAAGACGGTGACAAAAACAACCCAGAATCAGTCTTCATAGATGACATACTTTTTTCTGATCCCGGAGAATTTTTCAAGATCAGATTTCCATGATGCTTTTATTTCAGCTTCGGATTTTCCGGCAACAATTTGTTTTCTAAGGTCGTCACTTCCTGCCAAAGTATCAAAGAAGAGGTTTTTAAGAAAGAAATCCTGCTGTGGGTTTTTATAGTTTTTATATGCTTTGATGAGCCATTCCAAATTCAGTGATCTTAAATCTTTAGAATAATCTGAAAGATTCTCGCCGTAACACAGTTTTCCGTTCAGGAAAGGATCTTTAGCTCCGAAATTGGGTTTTGGCGTAAACTGATAAGGCAAATCTTTCGTCCACGGTGAACCGTAAAGCTGAAAAGGAATATCCGTCCCTCTTCCCACAGAAACCTGAGTTCCTTCGAAGAAACATAAACTCGGGTATAGATTGATCGATTGATCATTCGGTAAATTGGGAGACGGTTTGTCTAAAATAGCATACCTTTTTTGCTTATGATATTTTTGCATGGGAATGAGTGTATATTTTGCCTGAACTCCGTTTTTCAGCCATTTTTCTCCGTTGACCATTTTTCCGTACTCGCCAATCGTTAAGCCATAGACGACAGGAACTTCGTGCATTCCCACAAAACTTTCCCATTTTTTCTTCAGAACCGGTCCGTCAATATATCCGTCATGCGGATTGGGTCTGTCCAGAACCAAAATTTCAACGTTATTTTCCGCTCCGGCCTCCATTAGATACGTTAATGTAGAAATATAAGTATAAAATCTAACACCAACATCCTGAATATCAAACACAACAACATCCAAACCTTTCAGTTGTTCCGGCTTTGGCTTTTTATTGGAACCATAAAGCGAAATAATGGAAATTCCGGTTTTTACATCTACTCCGTTTTTTACTTTTTCTCCAGCGTCTGCATCGCCCCGAAATCCGTGCTCCGGAGCAAAAATTGTTTTGATTTTGATTCCGTTTTTCACCAGATAATCGACAACATGCGTTTTATCTTTCATTAATCCGGTCTGGTTGGTTACGATCCCTATTGTTTTACCTTTCAATAATGGCAGATACAGTTCCGGTCTGTCTGCACCGGTTTTAAAACAATCCTTATCTTGAGCCTGAGAATAATATGGGCTGAATACTCCTAAAAAAATTAGGCAAATAAGAAGTAAAGTTTTAATTTTGAAATCTAAATTCATAAGCTTGAAATTTCCTTTATATTTCTCTAGAAAAATAGCGTTTTCCAAAGATAACAAAAATAACCTATCGCGGGTGATCATCTTCATCGGCAGGCTTTCTGTTGCTTTGGGAATTATCGTTTCTTTAATTACGGTTTCCACGGGTTTCGGATCCAAAAAAGCCATAAAAGAGCGACTGGCGGATTTCAGCGGGCACGTGACTGTAAAGTCTACCCGCTCCAACTCTTCTTACAATACTTCTGTGCTGGATAAAGAAGGTCTGAATATCCCCAAACTGAAACAGCTTGACGATGTGGAAAGCACTCAGAAATATGCAACGATAACCGGAATTATGCGGAACGAACACAGCTTTGCCGGAATCATATTCAAAGGAGTGGGAAAAGATTTTGACAGTCTGCGTTTCAAAAAATTTCTCGTTGCCGGCAAAACACCCCAAATTACAGAAAAAGGCTATAATAACGGGGTTACCATTTCGGAAAAAATAGCCAAAGATCTTCATCTTAAAGTTAATGACAGTATCGTGACGGTGTTTGCAAAAGAAGACCAGAAGCAGATCTACAGAAAGTTTCAGATTATTGGAATTTACAAAACTGATATCAAGATGATTGACGAACAGTTTGTGATCGGCGATATTAATCACGTAAGAAAAATTCTGGATATGAATCCTGAAGATATTGGCGGAATTGATATTTTCTTTAAAAATGTAAACGATATTGATCAAGGTTTTCCGCAAATTGAAAAACTGATCGGTTATAAAAATTATGCTGAAAAAGCGACTGAAAAATTTCCGCAGATCAATGACTGGATCAGTATTTTTGATGTCAATATTGCGCTTATTATTTCTATCATGCTGATTGTGGTGATCATCAACATCATCATGGTTCTTCTTATTCTGATTATTGAGAGAACCAACTCGATCGGTTTGCTGAAAACTCTGGGCGCTACGAATGCACAGATTAGAGCTACATTCATCAATTATACGCTGATTATAATGGTTCCCGGATTGATCTACGGAAACGCCATCGGATTAGGACTTTTATTAATCCAGAAGTTTTTCGGAATTATTAAATTAAACCCTGAAAACTATTATGTAAGCGTTGTTCCTGTAGATTTAAATCCTGTCGCTATACTTTCTATTTCTGCAGGTATATTGTTTATATCCGGACTCGCTTTAATTATTCCGAGCTATCTTATCAGTAAAATTTCTCCTGTGAAATCTATAAAATATAGTTAAGATAAAAAGCTATTACAATTTAACTCAAATAAAAAACCCTGAACTTTAAAAATTCAGGGTTATATTTTTTTTAGATTCTATCATCGTCGCTGTCATCTTCATCATCGAAAACATCATCGTTGTAGTCATCGTCTTCATCATCATCGAAACTTTCATCTTCATCTACAAAAGTGGTGCTGCCTGCAAAATCATCTTCAAAACCAAAATCATCCTCTAGTAAAGGCATTACAGATTTTTTACTTTTTGATCCTGTTCCGTTTCCGCTTTTGCTTGGTGCTTTCAGAGGTGCATTTCCGAATCTGTAGACGGTAATCGGATAATTAACGCCTTTTGTTTCTGGATTCACTTCTACCAATTCGCAGAAAAACTCCCACAAATCCAGCAAACCATACTGGAACTGTGCTTTGTCGCCTGCTTTTTCAAATGCTTCATCGATGTAAACGTCTGACATAATTTCGCCATCACCTTCATCACTCATATCCTCAAGAGGAACACTCTTCAGAATGGTGCCGTCTTCTTCAAGGAGATTAAAGGTTGAAAGCTCGTCACCACTAAGGTTGAATGCACTTTTTATTCCTAAATGAAGATTCCAGAGTGTTTGTTTTCCTTTAATTTCAACATCACGGAAAATATCTTCTTTTGTGTCTAAAATTACACGGATTTTGTAAACCATATCAATATTCCAATTTCTATTTTTGCCTTAATACTACTGACTAATTACTGTTGCAAATATATAATAAATGAGATTTTAGAAAAGAATATTTAATCATTTTTTAGAATTTTTTTTTCCTTACATTTCCGGCGTTTTATTTGCCCTTTTCTAGCATAAAACTAAATTTTGTGCCTTCCAGATATACGCTTTCTACCGTAATGTTTTCATTATGAGCTTCCAGTATGTGTTTTACAATTGCAAGTCCCAAACCGGAACCGCCCTGCCTTCTGCTCCGGCTGGTTTCCACACGATAAAAACGCTCGAAGATTCTTGGCAGCAGTTCTTCTTTTATTCCCATCCCGTTATCAATCACTTCGATGAGAATTTTATTTCTTAGGACACTTGTTTTCACCACTACTTTGGCCTCCTGTCTGTTGGCGTAGTGAATAGCATTCGAAATAAGATTGATGAAAACCTGTGAAATCTTCTGTTTATCTGCTTCTACAAAAATCTGGCTGTGCAGAGTCTGCAGCTGTAAAACGGTATTGTTTTTTTCGGCTTCGAGATCAAGGAGATCAAAAATTTCTTTAACGAGAATATTGACATCAAATTTTGAAACAGTAAGATTAATCTCACCGGATTCCAGCCTGTTGATCATATCAAGATCATTAACAATGGCAATCAGCCTTTCTACAGAAATTCCTATTCTTTCCAGATATTTGTCCCGGATGTTAAGATTTTCCACACCGCCTTCGCTCAGTGTTTCTACATATCCCTGAATTGAAAAAAGAGGAGTTTTGAGTTCGTGAGAAACATTTCCGATGTATTCTTTCCGGTAGCTTTCCATCTTCTTCATCACTTCCATCTCTGTGACTTTCTGCTGATTAAAATCAGAAAACCTTTCACCCAATTCCTTTAGGGTGATATTCTCCTGATTATCATAGACGATTTCTTCCGGTAATATTTTAGAAATATTTCTTACCTGCTTTTTTGCATAGTAGCTGAAAAGTAATTCAAGAACGACGTAATTGACAATAAACATGACAATCACGGATAAGACAAATCCCAATTTAAAAAATGAGCTGTTGTCGTATTTTTCAATGAGTGCATCAAAAATGATGACCAAAATAAGCATCACCAAAGTCAAAAGACAAGAGGAGATGAAACTGAGTCTGTAAAATTTCAATTTTACAAAATTTAGGGGTTATAGGTAAAGATAAGATTTTTTTAAATTAAACAATAAGTTTGTAACCTATTCCTTTTAAAGTCTGTATGGTATTGATGCCCAATTTCTCTCTTAATCTTCTGATATGAACATCAATTGTTCTTTCGCCAACGATGACATCGTTCCCCCAGACTTTCTCCAGAATTTCTTCTCTTTTGAAGACTTTCTCTGTGTTTGAAGCCAGAAGATACAGCAAATCGAATTCTTTTTTTGGAAGTAAAAACTGCTGTCCGCTTTTTGAAACTCTGAAATTATCTTTATCGATAATTAAATCTCCCACTTCAATCAGCTTTGCATGATCCGAAACCTGAGAAGTTAACTGTAGTAAAGCATTAACTTTTGAAATTAAGATTTTCGGTTTGATAAGCTTTACAATATAATCATTTGCTCCTGCCTGAAAGCCCGCCAATTGTGAAAACTCTTCACTTCTTGCCGAAAGAAAAACGATAAGGCTCTTTTGAAGTTCTTTTACCTTGCGCAGTTCCTGGCAGGTTTCGATCCCGTCTTTTTCGGGCATCATGACATCTAATAAGATAAGATCCGGGATAATTTCTTTGGCTTTAGTGATACCCTCATTTCCGTTGGTAGCAGTATAAACATCGTAGCCTTCTTTTTCTAAATTGTATGAAAGAATTTCGAGAATATCCAGTTCATCGTCAATTAATAGAATCTTTTTTTGGTTCATTTTCAATTTTTACATTTCAAAGTTAACAAAATTTAAGCAACATGATCGATAATAAATTTCCATTCACATAAACTTAATATTAAAGGGGGTTTCGTAATATTTAGTTAAGAAAAAATTAAAATTTACTAAACCAGATTAACCTCGAATGTTTTATTCCTTTGCACCGAAAGAATCTACAAACTAAAGTAAGTAAAATAATGAAAATCTATAAACTCAGCATTGCAGTTTTGTTTTTATCCGGATCTTTATTCTATGCACAGGATACTAGGCAAGATACTGTAAAGAATGAAAAGAAAATTGAAGGAGTAGTCATTAAAGGCAGTACAAATAAAAAAACGGAAACTGCGATATTACTGGATCAAAAGAAAGCTGTCATTCAAAAACAGGCAATAGGTGCTGAAGAAATTTCAAGAAAAGGTATATCGAATGTTGAGCAGGGACTTACAAAAATTACCGGTATTACTACTGTAGAAGGTAGAGGTCTATTTGTAAGAGGCTTAGAAGAGAGATATAATTACCTATTGATAAATGGACTGGGATCACCATCGAATAACCCTTTCCAAAAAATAATTGCTCTGAAACAGTTCCCGACAGATGTAGTTGGAAAACTAAATATCTATAAAACATTCAACTCCAATCTTTACGGAGATTTTGCAGGTGCAACATTCGATATTGAAACGCTGACGATGGATCGCTCTTTTTCCAAAGTTGAATTCAGTGTGGGAGTGAATACAATCAGTAACTTTAAAGATAATTTCTTTGTATCTGAGAATGCTGACGGAATGAAGGGTTATTTAGGATTAAACAGCAGAGACAAGCGTTTTCCTGAAAATATAAATAATGTAAGACCAACAAATTATCGCTTTACTGCAGAAGAATCTCAAAGATACTTTAAAGACAGTTTTGATGTTGATGCAATAAAATCAATGCCCAATACAAGTATTGGGTTTACAACTGCACAAAAAATAAAGGCAGGTGAAAGCGGAAACATCGGAATTTTATTTTCCTTAAATCAAAGTTCAGAATATTCTTTCAGAGAAGGAGCAAAAAATCAATTCTTAGATCTTGGTCAAACCATTGTATTGAATAATAAACTTCAAAGAAAATCATACAATTTTGAACTGGAATCCTCTGCTTTATTAGGTTTAGGATATAAAAACAGAAAAACTCAGGTAAATCTAAATGCTATTTATCTACAGAATGCAAATAATATTATAGAAGATTTCTTTGGATACAAAAACCAGCAGACTCAGAATGAAAACATTGGTTTTTTCAGAGTAAATCAATTAGATATTTCTAAATTTCTTGATTTGCAGTTAACGGCTTCACACAAGATTAATGACAGACACAATGTAAAAGCAGGAGCAAGCTACGTTTTGAATAATTATCAACAGCCGGATCGTAAGATTATGGAAGGTTCCAGACAAGATAGTCAAGGCAATATGCTTAATGATGATCAATTATTAATCACTTACGGTGGTAATAACATCATCAGACAGTATCTTGATGTAAATTCCAGATTCTATGGTTCAGCTTTTGGTGAATATACTGTTTCTTTAGGAGAAAAAGGTGATAAAAAAGAATACCCAATCCAAGTAAGCCTAGGTTACAACGGTTTTTCAGATCTTAGAAAAACATCATACCGATTTATCTTTGGTTATCCTAACGGAACCGCCGGACAAGGATTTATCATTGATAAGAACAAACCACAAGCAGGATTTGATAAAGATATGCAAAACAATCTTTTCTATTTTCAGGAAGGTTCTGATGCTTATCTCCCTTTTACTTCTATGTATCAATTTGTAAACGCTGGTTATTTAAACTTCAATTATAAACCAAATGACACCTGGGATATCTTAATAGGAGCACGTTACGAAAATGATTTAAGCATAATCAGATACAATAGACAAGGGCAGGAAAACAGACAAACAATCAATAAAAACAGAGACTTATTTTTGCCGTCATTAGCTGTAAAAAAAGCTTTAACAGACAGAAGCAACTTGAGATTTGCTGTAAGTAAAACGGTAACCAGACCTGTACTTATTGAAACAATGCCGATAGAATATATTAATCCTGATAATGAAACTATTGTAGGAAATGCCAATATCTTAAATAGCGAAAACTACAATATCGATTTAAAATGGGAATACTATCCTTCAAATAAAGAACTCATTGCAGTTAATTTATTTGCAAAGAGAATTGATAATCCTATCGAAAGATCATTTAGGACATCAGGGAACTCTAATGGTGTTGCTATTACATTCTACAATGCCAAAAAAGCAGATTTGCTCGGCTTAGAATTGGAAGGTATCTTCAATTTGTCAAGAATTTCAGAATCCTTAAGTAACTTCAGTTTGGGTGCTAATGCAACATTCATGTATACAGATGTTGAAAGAAGCCCTGAACAATTACAATTAGAAAAACCAGCAGGTTATACTGATGACCAATTGCACAAGAGAGGTTTGCAAGGTGCTGCTCCATATACAATCAATGCTGATCTTAAGTATGATTTCAAAAAGAAAAACTCTTTAAACAGAACATTATCATTGGTATACAATGTTTCAGGATCTAAGATTTTTGCTGTAGGTTCTTCAGGAACTGATAATTTTTATGAAAGACCTTTTAATCAGATTGATTTTGTTTACCAAGAACAGTTGACTAAAAATTGGAATATCAAATTTGGTGTTCAAAACATCTTAAATAATCAATACAAAATTGAATTGGGAGACAACAGTTATTACAATGTAAATACTAATAATAACCTTCAATATACCAATTATTACAGAGGAACAACTTTTAATTTCACTGTAGGATACACATTCTAATAAAAATAAATAAAATAAATAAAAATGAAAAAAACGTTTTTACCCTTAGCTTTAGCTTTAGTTATAGGATTCAGTTTAAGTTCTTGTACTGTTGAAATAAACGACGGGATTGAAGATTCTATGTCAGTAACACCAGGAACATCAGAAAGTGTATTGAGCGGAACTGGAACTCTGAAAGGAACTATCTCAAAAGACTTACTTATTAAAAAAGGAAATTACACTTTAGATGGAATTGTAAAAGTGACTAACGGTGCAACTATTAAAATTGAAGCTGGTGCAGTTTTCAATGTAGTCACTACTAAAACGAGTGCTTTAGTAATCCTAAATGATGGATTAATCGATGCACAGGGAACAGCAAGTGAACCAATTGTATTTACAACATCAACTAAAACTCCTGGAGACTGGGGCGGAATTACAATATATGGTGAAGCACCAATTAAAGCTTTAAACGGAAATGCAACAGCTGTTTCAGAAGACGGAAATGCATTAACATACGGAGGAACAAATCCTAATGACTATTCAGGAATTATGAAATTCATTCGTGTAGAATATGCAGGTAAAAAAATTGGTGATGGTACTTCTGAAACCAATACTTTCACTTTTTATTCTGTAGGAGCAGGAACAGTTTTAGAAAATTTGGTAGCATACAAAGGTACAGATGATGGTTTTGAATGGTTCGGTGGTACAGTAAGTGCTAAAAATTTGGTTTCTTATGGTAACTTTGATGATTCTTTCGACTGGCAGGATGCATGGAGCGGACAAAACAACTCAAATTGGTTTGCTTATCAGGTAGGAACAGGAAATTTCGGAATGGAAATCGAAGCTTCTAGTAATGCCGATAATGTAGCACCAAAGGTTAATAATATTACTTTAATAAGAGCAGCAGGAACAAATCCTGAATCAGCAAATTCAGCAGAAATTTCTGCTATCCAATTTAAAAAACAAGGTTCTGGAATCTTTAGCAATGTATACATCAGTGGATACAAAAACATTGGAGCTCAAAAAGGATATGCAGTATTAATTCAGGATGATGCTACAAATAATAGTCAAGTAAACGCTAATCCAAGTAAAGTTGTAGTAGCACCTTTAACTTATTTAAACTCGGATAACGCAGGAGTTTGGGGATATGCAGCAACTAACGGTGGCAAAACTTTCACCAATGCTACAACAGTAACAAAAGTTTCTTTACCAACTGGAGCATGGGCTACTGTAGACGGAGTTAACCTTCTTTCTGCATTATAATATTTAGTAATTAGTTTCCTTCATATTAATTAAAAATCCCTCAGGAAATTTTCCTGAGGGATTTTTGTATCCAAAAAAAGATGAAATGTATTTTTATCCTTTCTTACTTGTATGTTTTTTAAACTTAAGAATATTCAAATTTTCTTACGGCTTCCAAAGTCATATCAATCTCCTTGTCTTTTATTGCATCGCTGATGAAATAGGTTTCGTAACCACTTGGAGGAAGATAAATTCCATTTTTAAGCAACTGATGAAAGAAGTTATTGAATAAAGAATGATTCGCCTGCTGAGCTTCATCAAAATTAGAAACTCTGTTAATGTGAAAAAATACAGACATCATCGATCCTTTTCTGTTGATTTTATGAGCAATTCCTTTTTCATTAAGAATTTTTCCGATTTCAAAATCTAAAGTTTCGGTTGTTTTATCTAAATTTTGAAAGAAATTTTCGTCGCTTTTAATTAGCTGCAACGTTTTTAAACCGGCTCTCATTGCCAAAGGATTCCCGCTTAATGTTCCGGCTTGGTAAACGCCCCCTTTCGGAGCCAGATGATCCATAATTTCGTTCCTTCCCGCAAAAGCGCCAACCGGCAAACCGCCGCCTATTACTTTTCCGTAGGTCACCAAATCGGCTTTCACATTATACAATTCCTGCGCACCGCCAAAAGCCAGCCTGAAACCCGTCATTACTTCATCAAAAATCAACAAGGCACCATTTTCGTCACAAATCGTTCTCAGTTTCTGAAGAAACTCATTTTCCGGTAAAACACAGCCCATATTTCCGGCCACCGGCTCAATAATTACGGCTGCAATTTCTCCGTGATGATGTCTGAACAAATCCTGAACCTGCTCAAAATCATTATATCTCGCCAGTAAAGTATCTTTTGCAGTTCCCGCCGTGACCCCCGGGGAATTCGGGTTTCCGAATGTTGCAGCACCACTTCCCGCTTTAATTAAAAATGAATCCGAATGACCGTGATAGCAGCCTTCAAACTTTACAATCTTATCCTTTCCCGTAAAACCTCTAGCCAGTCTTACAGCGCTCATACAAGCTTCTGTTCCTGAGGACACCATTCTTATCTGATCGACATTCGGGACATTTTCTGTAATAAATTTTGCAATTTCCGTTTCCAGTTCGGTAGGTGCGCCAAAGGAAAAACCTTTTTC
>Ga0302347_1004896_pt1 | contig 10297 bp, 7 predicted proteins | sample PhyWR1_FD_202178 | JGI IMG/M metagenome (GOLD analysis project Ga0302347, IMG submission 202178) | Leaf surface microbial communities from wheat plants in UC Gill Tract Community Farm, Albany, California, United States - DLSL W.R1 (v2)... | ecosystem: Host-associated > Plants > Phyllosphere >...
AACTGGCGCGCAGCCTTGCGTAGTCGTCCCGAAAATGCTGCATTGCTCTCATTTTGAGAGCTAACTGTGAAGGCCCCGCCTGCGCTTGCGCCTGATTTGATGCATAAATGCCGGCCAGCTCCAGCCGCGTGGCCCGCGTCAGCGCGCGGAACTGCTGGCGCTTGCGATCGAACTGCGCATAGGCGCGCCGCGCCGCCTCGCCACCCGGTCCGGTTTGCGCATCGAGCCAGCGCGCCACGCCCAGCCGCTCGACGGCGGTGGCGAAGGATTCGTTGAACACCGTGTCGCCCGGCGCATACACCACCTGATGCGCCAGCTCGTGGAACAGCAGCCGCGCCAGCTCGCCTTCGGGGTAGGCGATGAAGGTGTTCAGCAGTGGGTCGCCGCCGGCCCAGTTCAGCCAGCCCAGCGTGGAATAGGCCGGCACGCCGTAGACGCTGGTCTCCAGGCCCTGCGCGGCCAGATCGGTGGCCTCGGCCTGGGCGTCGGCTTCCTGAAAATAGCCCCGGTAGCCGACGCAGCCGGCCAGCGCAAAGCACCAGGTCTTGAGCTCAAGCGAGAACGCCGGCGCGGCCACCACGTTCCAGACGGCGGCGCTGCGGTGCAGGTCGGCATAGCGCCGGTAGCTCGGGTTGTCGGGCAGGCCGAGCGCGTCCACGGCAAAGCGGCGCATGCGCCGGGCCAGGGCGAGCTGGCTTTTGAGCGGCGCCGGCGTCGCGTCGTCCTGCAGCCAGTCGTCCACCGGACGGGCCGCGTTCATCAGCGCCAGGTGGCCGCTGGCCGACTGCCAGTAGTAGCCCAGGTCGGCGCAGCCCGACAGGCTGGCGACCAGCAGGCCTGCAGCCGCAGCCCGAGCGCATCCGGTCCAGCCCGTCAGTCCCATCGCTCCGCCGGTCCCGTTGCTTGCGTCATTGGCACGGCGGGCACTTGCATTTCAGTCCGCCCGCACCTGCACCAGGCAGTCGTAGAACACCGGCCCGCGCCCCAGGTCGGTCAGGCGCTGGCTGGTCAGCTCGTTGACGTTGGTGCCGCCCAGCCCGAGCTTGCGCCACCAGATGCCCAGGCCGTTGACCACGCCCGGGCGGGCGCGGCCGCAGACCTCCACCTTCACCCGGTACTCGCCGCGCCGGTTGAACACGGTCACGACGCTGCCGCTGGCGATGCCGCGCGCCTGCGCGTCCTCGGGGTGTATCTCCAAGAGCGGCTCGCCCTCCATGGCGCGCAGGGTCTTGACGTTGACGAAGGTCGAGTTCAGGAAATTGCGCGCCGGCGGCGAGATCATCGCCAGCGGAAATTCGTCGGAGCTGCCCGCCGGCTCGTGGTTGGGCAGGTGTTCCGGCAGGCCGTCCAGGCCTTGCGCGGCCATCTGCGCGCTGAAGAACTCGCACTTGCCCGAGGGCGTGGGAAAGCCGCCGTCGGCAAACGGCGCCTCGGGCAGTCCCAGGGCGGCAAAGCCGTGGTCGAGCAGCTGCTGGAAATCGACCTTGTCGCCGTAGGCGGTGCGGCACAGCGCCTCGTCGCTTTCCTGAAAGCACGGCTCGTCAAAGCCCATGCGCGCGGCCAGCTCGCGAAAGATCTGCGCGTTCGGCTTGGCTTGGCCTAGCGGCGCGATGGCCGGGCGGTTGAGCAGCGCGTCGGTGTGGCCGTAGGCGGTGTGCACGTCCCAGTGCTCCAGCTGCGTGGTGGCTGGCAGCACGTAGTCGGCGTAATCGGCCGTGTCGGTCTGGAAATGCTCCAGCACCACGGTGAAAAGGTCGTCCCGCTTGAAGCCCTGCACCACCTTGCTTGAGTCGGGCGCCACGGCCACCGGGTTGCTGTTGTAGACGAGGAGCGCCTCGACCTTCGGGCCGAAGCCGGGGCTGCTCTGGCGCAGCAGGTCGTCGCCGATGGTGATCATGTTGAGCGTGCGCGGGCTGCGCCCGGCCAGCAGGTCGGGGCGCTGCAGCGCGGCGCGGTCCAGCGGAAAGGCGCCCGAGCTGCTCATCAAAAGGCCCCCGGCGCGGTGGCGCCAGGCGCCGGTGAGCGCGGGCAGGCAGGCGATGGCGCGGGTGGCGTTGCCCCCGCCGCGCACGCGCTGCATGCCGTAGTTCAGCCGGATGGCCGCCGGTTGGTTTTCAAGAAAGCACCGGCCCCAGTCGCGCGCCAGGGCCCGGATCTGCTCGGCCGGCACGCCGCAGACCTGCGCGGCGCGCGCCGGGCTCCAGGCCAGGGCGCGTGCGCGCAGGCCGCCGTCGGGCGCTTCCCAGCCCAGCGTGTGGCGGGCGATGTAGTCGTGGTCGAGCCAGTCGTGCGCGACGAGCTCGTGCATCAGCGCCAGCGCCAGCGCCGCGTCGGTACCGGGCAGCAGGGCGATGTGCTCGTGGCACTTGTCGGCCGTTTCGCTGCGGCGCGGGTCGATGCAGACCAGGCGGGCGCCGTTTTTCTTGGCCTGCTGGGCGTGGCGCCAGAAGTGCAGGTTGCTGCCCACCGAATTGCTGCCCCAGATGAGGATGAGGCGCGACTCGGCGAAGAACTCCACGCGCATGCCGACCTTGGCGCCCAGCGTCTGCGCCAAGCCCTCGCCGCCGGCGGCCGCGCAGATGGTGCGCTCCAGACGCGAGGCGCCGAGCCGGTTGAAAAACCGGGCGGCCATGGCCTCGCCCTGCACCTGGCCCATGGTGCCGGCGTAGCTGTAGGGCACGATGGCCTCGGGGTCGCGCGCGGCAATGGCCTGCAGGCGCGCGGCGATGTCGCCCAGGGCCTCGTCCCAGCCGACCGGCTCGAACTGGCCGCTGCCCTTGGGGCCGGTGCGCCGCAGCGGCTGCAAGAGGCGCTCGGGGTGGTAGGTGCGCTCGGTGTAGCGCGAGACCTTGTTGCACAGCACGCCGCCGGTCTGCGCATGGGCCGGGTTGCCCTGCACGCGCGTGGCCACGCCGCCCTCGACGGTGGTCAGCAGCGCGCAGGTGTCCGGACAGTCGTGCGGGCAGGCGCCGCGCACCTGCTGCGCCAAGGAGCCGGGCATCGGCGCGGCGGCGGTGTCCTGCGGGGGCGTGAGGGAAATAAGCATGGGCCGCACTGTATGCCAATTGCCCGCGCCGGGCGACGGCTGCGGGTTTGCGCCCCCGGGCCTGGCCGGCACTGGGCCTGGTGCCAGACCACCGAGGGCACCGGGCAGAACAGCAAGTACCGCAACCCGGCGCGGGCCATCGCGCGCTGGGCGGCTTTGGGCTGTCGTTCTCGTCCGGCGACCATGTGGCCTCCCGCTTTGTCGGGCTGTCGATGCGGGCCTGCGACGGGCGCGTTCGCGGCTGGGGCGCCGGCCCTCAGGGGGCTGTCAGTTATGCTTGCGGGCCATTTGCGGCGCCGTGCTGCCGGACTGTTTCACCGATGCCTTCTCTTTTTTCCACCCTGCTGGCGCTGGTTCGCCTCATGCGGCCGCACCAGTGGGTGAAGAACCTGTTCGTCTTCGCCGGCCTGGTGTTCAGCCAGAGCTGGGGCAATGCCGCGCTGGACGTGCGCGTGCTGCAGGCCTTTGCCGCCTTTTGCTGCGCCTCCAGCCTGGTCTATGTGCTCAACGACTGGCATGACCGCGCCAGCGATGCGCTGCATCCAGTCAAGCGCCGCCGCCCGCTGGCCAGCGGCGCGGTCACCGGCCGGGCGGCGCTGGGCCTGGCGGCCGCGCTGGGGGCCGCGCTGGCCTGGCTGGTGGCGGGCAATGGCGCGCTCGGGCTGCTGCTGGCGCTGTATGTGGCGCTGAACATCGCCTATTCATGGCGCCTGAAGCAGGTGCCGGTGGTCGATGTGTCCATCATCGCCGCCGGCTTCATGCTGCGGCTGCTGGCCGGCACGGCGGCCGTGGGCATCGCGCCCTCGCGCTGGCTGCTGCTGACGGGCATCTTCATGACGCTCTACCTGGGCTTTTGCAAGCGCAAGGCCGAGAGCTTTCAGGACGAGGCCAGCCAGCGCGCGGTGATGGCGCACTACCCCGGCGCGCTGATCGACACCTTCATCGCCACCACAATGACCGCCACGCTCACCACCTACAGCCTGTTTGCCACCAGCCCCGAAGCGCAGCTGCAGCACAGCGAGCGGCTGGTCTACACCGTGCCGGTGGTGGTGTTCGGCCTGCTGCGCTACACCTACCAGGTGCACCGGGGCCACGGCGAGGACGTGGCGCGCGACCTGCTGCGCGATGCCTGGCTGCTGGGCGCCGGCGCGCTGTGGCTGGCCATTTTCCTGAGCCACCGGTTTTGAAGCCGGACAGCGCAGCGCAAGGCGCGGCCCCATCGCCTGTCCGGCTGCCGCTCAAGCGGCTGCTCCTGGTGCTGGGCGTGGTGGCCACCGGTTATGCCGCCGCGCTGCTGGTCTGGGGCGAGAGCCCGCGCGCCTCGCTGGCGCGGCTGTTCTCGCCCGTGGGCCTGCAGGCCGCGCTGCTGTGCCTGCTCAACTACGGCCTGCGCGGCCTGCGCTGGCGCCTGTGGATGGCGCGCCAGGGACGCCATTTCGGCCTGCTGCAGGGCTTGCGGCTGTACCTGGCCGGCTACGCCTTCACGCCCACGCCGGGCAATGTGGGCGAGGCCGTGCGCGGGCTGATGCTGGCGCGCCAGCCGCTGGGCGCGCGCCAGAGCCTGGCGATCTTCGGCGCCGAGCGGCTGGCCGACCTCGTCTGCCTGCTGCTGCTGTGCCTGCCCGCCGCCGCCTGGGCCTGGGAGCAGGGCGCGGTGCGGCATGCGCTGGCCGGGTTCGCGCCATTCAGGGGCTTCACCGGGTTCACGGCGTGCTTGCTGGCGGCGGCAGCGGCGGCTGCGCTTTGGGCGCTGACCGCGCTGGCCGGTCGCCGCCATGCCGTGCTGGCCCGGCTGGGCTGGCTGCGCGATGCCTGGGACTGCCTGGGGCATCGGCCTGCGCTCTGGCTGGGCTTGAGCCTGGTCGCCTGGGCGGCGCAGGGGCTGGCGATGTGGCTGCTGTGCCGCGACGCCGGCCTGGCGCTGGGACTGGCCACGGCCACCGGCTTTTATGCCGTGGCGATGGTGGCCGGCGCCTTGTCGGCCCTGCCGGCCGGCCTGGGCGGCACCGAGGCGGTGCTGACCGGCCTGTTGGTGGCCAATGGCGCGGCAACGGCCGATGCGCTGGCCGTCACCGTGCTGACGCGGCTGCTCACGCTCTGGCTGGCCGTGGCCATCGGCCTGCTGGCCTTGCTTTATAGTGCGGCCTTCGCGAAGGAGATCAGCCTGCGCTAGCGGCTGGTTTTCTTCTTGGCCTGCGGCCTGCGGCCTGCGCGCAAGCCCCGGCCCGGCGGCTTGCGTCGTTCGAGCCGCATTTCCTCTTTCTCCTTGCCCATCCTTTCCCATGTCCCAGAACCCCGTCCACGCCGCGCCTGCGCAAGAGTTTCCCGCCACGCTCGGCCGCTGGCTGCTGGGCATCGGGCTGGCGTCGCTGCTGGTGCGGCTGTGGATCGCCGCGACCTTTCCCATCTCGGGCGACGAGGCGTTCTTCTACTGGTGGGGGGTCTACCCCGACTGGGGCTACTCGGACCATCCGCCCATGGTCGGCTGGCTGATCGCGCTGATGCGGGCCACCCTGGGCGACAGCATCTGGTCGATCCGCCTGCCCGCCGTGTTGCTGCCCCTGGCCCTGGGCGCGGCGCTGTGGTGGGCGCTCAAGGCCCTCAACCCTGTGCGCGCGGCCTGGGCGGTGCTGCTGTTCTGGCTGGCGCCGCTGAGCTGGCTCTACACCCTGATCACCACCGACACGCCGCTGATCTTCTGGTCGGCGCTGTCGGTGGCCGCGCTGATGCGCGCCGAGCAGCGCGCGCGCCTGGACCGCGCCGCCTGGGGCTTTTATGCGCTGTCGGGCGTCTTTCTGGGCTGCGCGTTCCTGTCGAAGTATTTCTCGGTGGTGATGGGCCTGACCTATCTGGTTTATTTTGCGCTGTACCGCCGCGAGCGCCTTGCTTGCCTGGCGCTGCTGGTGGCCTGCGCCCTGTTCGGCCCGGCGATCAACATCGGCTACAACATGTCGCACGGCTGGTCCAACATCATGTTCAACGTCTACAACCGCAACGCGGCCGAGCTGTTCGAGTGGCGCAAGCCGCTGATGTACGTCGGGATGATGGCCTACCTCGTCACGCCGGCGGCGCTCTGGCTGGCCGTGCGGCACCGGCGGGCGCTGGGGGACGCGGCCCGCGCCCACCGGCTGCTGGCCTGCCTGGTGGCGGTGCCGCTGGTGTTTTTCGCGCTGTTGTCCTTCAAGAAGGTGATCGGGCTGCACTGGGTGCTGTCGTTCTACCCCTTCGGTTTCGCCTTTCTGGCCTTCGCCCTGCCCGCCGGGCGGCTGGCCGGCTGCGCCAAGGGGCTGGCCGTGTTTGCCGGGCTGCATGTGCTGGTGGTGGCGGGCCTGTACATGACAACGCTGGACACCTGGCGCAGCACCAGCCTTTACCCCAAGATCGTTCGCAGCGTGAAGACGGCCGAGATACTGCGCCAGGCCGACAGCCCGGGCGCGGTGCTGATGGGCGACTCCTACACCTCGGCCTCGATCTACGGCTTCGAGCGCCGCCAGTACATGCCGGTGTTCGGCCCGGGGCGCTTTCATGCGCGCCAAGACGACATGCTGGTCGATTTTTCGCTCTACCAGGGGCGCACGCTGCGCGTCATCAAGAGCGACAAGCCCGACCTGGCCGAGTTCCAGCCGTATTTCGAGCGCGTCGCGCTGATCGAATTCATGCAGGACGGCGTGCCTTTCTATGTCGTCGAAGGGCGCGGCTTCAACTACCCGGCCTACCGCGAGGGGGTGCTGGGCGCGGCGTTCAGGCAGTTCTACAACATCCCGGCCTGGCTGCCGATGACCGGCTGCCCGTTTTGCGAGCGCTACTGCGGCCAGGTGCGTTGCCCGCGCTGATGTACCTGAAAAATAGCAAAAAAGCCATTTGGCGCAGGCTGCGCCTGGGCAGTCAGCTATCAAAAAAGGAGCAAAAGGCGCGACGGCCTCAGTCCCGAAGCTCCAGCCGGGCCATCTCCACATGCAGCCGCTGCGTGGCGTCCAGCGCCTCTACGGCGGCTGCCTGCTCGTACAGACGCGTGGCCTCCCGCACCTGCCGCTCGCCTTCGAGCATCAAGAGGCCGTTGGCGTACTCGGTCATGGCAATGGCCGAGTGGGGATTGAGCCGCAGCGCTTCGCGGTACAGCGCCAGGCCAGTGTCCTTGCGCGCGCCGTAGGTCATGTTGCCGATCAGCGAGCCGACCTTGTCGATCACCTCGGCATGGAAAGCGCCCAGCGCCGCATGGGCATCGGCATGCTGGGGCCGCAGCCGGATGGTCTGCTCCAGCGCGCCCTTGACCTTGGCGCCCAACCCCTGCGCCAGCGCCTTGGCCACGCTGATGCCCTGGCTGTAGCGCCCCAGCGCGTAAGCCTGCCAGTACCAGGCGTTGGGATTTTTCGGGTCGATGGCCTGCTGCGCCTCGGCCCGCGCGGCGGCCTGCAGGAGCAGGTCGAGCCGGTTTTTCTCGCGCGGCTCCAGGTAGTTGGCGTACACGCAGGTGGCCTTGTTGGCCGCCGTGATGCCCGCGCCGCCGGCCTCCAGGCCCGCCTGGACCGCCCGTTCGAACTCGCCGTTGTGAAACAGCACCCAGGCCTGCAGCACCCGCGCGTCCCGGGGCAGCGGCTCGCAGTCGCCCTGGTGCAGCTGGGCCCAGTTCCGGGCCAGGCTGGCCGCATCGAATGCATACGCGCCGGCGTGGGGAAACGGATTCCATGAAAGCATGTTGTCTTCCTTGAGTGACGTTTGCGCCAGGCTCGGCTCAGGCGCAGGCCGGCAGATTTTGCACCCGACCGCCCGAGGTGTCCGCCAGCCGCTGCAAATGCAGGCGTTCCCGCGCTGCGAGGTAGGGCATGAGCAGGCCGAGCACATGCTGTGCGCCGCGCAGCATCGCCTGCTGCGCATGGGCCGGCTCTAGCGCCGCGCGGGGATTGCCCACATATTCAAAGCTCAGCCAGTAGGTCAGCACCACCACCATGCTGGTGGCCGTGTTTTCCAGCTCGCGCGGCTGCATTGCCATGGCGCCGGCGCGGCACATGCCGCCCAGCAGGGCCTTGATGGCGTGCGCCTTGTTCTCAAGCACCTCCTGAAAATGGGTTTCAAGCCTGCGGTTCTTGCTCAGCAGGTCATTGAGGTCGCGGTACAAGAAACGGTATTGCCAGATCAGCTCGAACAGCGTGTGCATGAAGCTCCAGGCATCCTCGACATGGCACACGCCGTCGCTGGCATGGAGCAGGCCGTTCAAGGCCGTTTCGTAGCGGTCGAACAGCGCATTGATCAGCGCGTCCTTGGCCGGATAGTGGTAGTACAGGTTGCCGGGGCTGATGCCGAGCTCGGCCGAGATCAGCGTGGTGGAGACATTGGGCTCGCCAAAGCGGTTGAACAGCGCCAGCGCGACCTCCAGGATGCGCTCGGCGGTGCGACGCGGCGCTTTTTTCGCCATGGCTTGTCTCTCTTTTTATAGGTGTGTGGCGTGACTCTACCCCAGCGGATGCAAGGCCGGCCTTGACCGCATCGTAGGGTCCAACGCAAGCAATGCATGCTGTTGCGCCCCGCGGCAATGTTAAAAAAACGCCTTGCGCTCACGCGGTTGCCTTGCCACAACCTCTTTCTGCCTGGGCTGGCGCAGACGCTTAAAGTAACGATGACATCTATTGCTTGAATATCAGGCCAAGATACGACGCTGTTTGCGCTTGGCGGTCAGGCGCGCCGTATTGAACCGAGAAGAGGCAGGACTATAGGTTTACCAGGAATAAACACCGCGATTGGAAAATATGTCCCAACCGCGAACAGTCCAGAAACCAGAGATGGTAAAAAGCACCGGCAATGCCGGTATTGAACCGGAACCTGGTTTATTTGCTTTTGAGAAAAAGGAGGCGGGTTGGCAATGGATATTCAGCCCTTCATACGACGCTTGCCGACCCGAATTCACCTGGATTCGGCGTGGCAGCCACGTAGCTGAATACCGTACGCCGAAGTTGTGGGCATTGCGCCACTGGGCAGGTTTGCCAATTGAAAAGCAGGAAGAACGAGGTTTGGATTTAAATCTACAGCCTGAAATACAGCGGCATTCAAATGCCTTGACGCCCCGGCCGGGCGTTTATCCTCATGCCGGGGCAGGTGCTGTTTGTCAGCACAGTCGCGCTCAGCTGGCGATTAAAAATTCCTGCTTGTCGCGGCCCGATGCCAAATACGCGCTCAGCCAGGCTGGCGACTTACCGCGGCCTGTCCAGGTCTTTCCGCTGTCCGGATCCTGATATTTGGGCGCCACGGTGTTGCGCTTGTCTGTTGTTGCGCTGGCCTTCTTGGTCGGGGCTTTGCTTGAAAATCCCAGGTCCGAGGCCGTCAGGTCATGCGCCTTGATCAGTTCCCTGGCCGTGGCGAGGGCCTGGGTGCGTTCGCCCTTGCGCTCGGCATCGAGTTGCTTGCGCAGTTCGTTGACGGCGGCTTCTGCTTCATCGATTTTCTGTTGCAGTTCTTTTGATTTTGACATGTGCAAATTTCCTTGAGAAGTAAAGTTTATCGATTGGATCTGTGGTTATTAATGTAGTTTAAAACGGTTCGTGCTGAAGGGGCCAAAGCATATTTGGGCAACTTTTCCATGTTGGTTTACAGGGGTGCGCTCCCGGTATCCGATCTTTATGTGTTGATGCTTCAGCTGTTGATGCAACTGCCTGTTGCAAAGAAGCCGCGCTTAGCGCGGCTTCTTTGCTCTGCAGTCGCCTCCTTCATGTGGCCAGAACTGAATTAAAAACAGGGCGATTATACCTAGTCAATCCGTAAGGCGACTCGCGCGGGCACATGGCATTTGCGCCTGAAGTTGTGGTCTGAATTTTTAATATTGCCTGTTTTTTGAACAGCGTAAATGCCATGGATTGGAAGAGGCTTGTTTTCGATGGATTGAATTTAATCAGGCAATGTTTTTCGGGCGGGCGCAACAGGGTAAACAAAAATTTTATCTATTACATCTTGTAGCCTGCATGCCCTTCCGATCCTTGGGGCTTGTTTTGAATAACCCAGGACTGAAGCTGAAAGTACAAAAAGAAACTGGACGTAGAATCAAGTGCCACAGGGAAATAACACAAACATCAATGACCGAAACGATGCAAGCGGCACCTGCCGCGCGAGAAACCTATAGCTTCCTTGACCTTTTGGTCCTGTTGGCGCAAAACCTGAAATTGCTCATCATTGCTCCGCTGGTTGCGGGCCTGTGCGCGCTGGGCATCAGTTTTCTGGTTCCGCCAACCTACCAGAGCGTCGCAGTCCTCCAGGCTGAGCAGC
>Ga0302347_1004899_pt1 | contig 10292 bp, 12 predicted proteins | sample PhyWR1_FD_202178 | JGI IMG/M metagenome (GOLD analysis project Ga0302347, IMG submission 202178) | Leaf surface microbial communities from wheat plants in UC Gill Tract Community Farm, Albany, California, United States - DLSL W.R1 (v2)... | ecosystem: Host-associated > Plants > Phyllosphere >...
GTAAGTTTGGTTGTCTTCCCAGTATTTCTGCCACTTTTTTTCTATCTGCTGATGGTCGTAAAACATTCTATAAAGTAAGAATTAGTAATGAATAATTTTTTTAAGATTCACAAAGTTAAGATTTTGGGATAAATAGACAATTTTAAATTTTCAAGTTTACTGATTCGACATTATAATTATTTGGGCGCCTCTATCCGTCCTCCGTTCCCGCTTTTTTATTTTTCCCCAATCCTTTCCCAATGCAAAAAATAAAAAGAGCTCCACTCAGGCCGGGGCGCAGATTCCAGCTTCGAATTAACATTTGTCATAAAACACAATTTTTGTCATTCCGTAGGAAACCCAACGTGGTTCGACAAAGTCAATCTAAACAAAGCTGTCGAGATTCCTACGGAATGACAAATAATATGAAATCATTAAATAACATTCAGTATAGAATTGTCACACTGAACCGAGTCGAAGTGTTTCTCTATCAACAAGTCTTTTCTCTTTGCTCTTTTTTCTTCACATCTATATATTATCTTTGTAAAAAATCGCAAGTGCCGGAAATCTCAATCATCACACCGAGTTACAATTCTTCAAAATATCTGGATGAAACCATTGCTTCTGTCCTCAATCAAACTTTTCAGGATTGGGAATGGCTGATCACCGATGATTGCTCAACAGATAATTCGGTGGAAATTCTGGAAAAACAAAACGACCCGAGAATCAAAGTTTTCAAAGCGGAGAAAAATGGAGGTGCTGGTCACGCAAGGAATATTTCATTGGAAAATGCAACCGGAAGATTCATCACCTTTCTGGATGCTGATGATTTTTGGGAACCGAATTTCCTCGAAGAAATGATCACCTTTATGAAATCTGAAAATGCAGAACTGGCCTACTCCACTTATTCCCGCTGTGATGAAAATCTGAATCCTACAATTGGTGATTTCGAAGCGGACACAATTGTCAATTTCAATAATCTTTTGAAAACCTGCAGATTATCTCTTTTAGCTTCGATGTATGATTCCAAAAGAGTTGGGAAATTCTATTTTCCGGAAGGCACAAAACGCGAAGATCACGTAATGTGGCTGGAACTTTTGAAGAAAATCCCGCAAGGAAAACCTTTGAAAAAGACTTTATCAAAATACAGAATGTTGCCAAACAGCGTTTCCAGAAATAAATCAAACATTATGAAAGACCAGTATCTGGTTTACAAAGATTATATGAAATTTTCCACTTTGAAATCTTTGTATTATACAGCAAATTGGGCATTCAACGGTTTTATCAAATATTCTAAAATCTTTAATTAATGGAATATTCAAAAGAATTCAAGCAGGCTTTGAGCGAATTTTCTCCCTCGGAAAAAGACAAATTGATTTTCCGATTGTTGAAAAAAGATAAATTGCTTTCCAAGAAATTATACTTCGAATTGATTGACTTGGAAACTGTTGATGACAAGAGAGATGCGATGGAAGAAAACATCCGTGAAAAAGTTTCTTTGGCTTCAAAATACATTTCTAATCAAAAATATTTCCTAGTTCTCATCAGAAAAATAAGTGCAGAAATCACGGAACATGTCAAGATCACAACGGATAAATTCGGCGACGTTTCCCTGAATTTATTTTTAATTAATGAAATCTTAGAATACAATGAGAAACTTGGAACTCAAAGGTTTGACAACGTTTACAAGCTTTACATTTATCTCATCAATAAAATCTTCAAAGCTTTGACTTTAACCAAAAAACTGGACGAAGATTACTGGATGGAAATCGATGAGTTTCTTGAAAACCTCAATGAAAAAATTGACGGCAATATTTATTTCCAGAAACTTTGCACGAACAATGGCTTAGATTTCAATTGGCTGAAATGCGAGAATATTCCCGACCATTTTGAATTGATTGTGAAAGGAATTAAGAGTGAGGGATTTTTGAGATAAAACTTAAAAATCAGCGAGAATTATTTTTCTTCAAACATCATAATTTTCTTCAAAATAATCTCCGTAGAATTCGGTTGAGATTCTACAAAATCGCCGGCATTTTTGGCCATTTCTTTTAAGTAAGAAACCTCGCCTTCTTCTGTTGCCACATCTTTTTTGATCACTTCCTCGATGAATGCGGCAGCGGTCACAAAATCCTCAAAATGCTTTCCACCTTTTGCTGCAACCAAATTATCTGCTTCCGGATTTTTCTTGTATTGATTTCCAAAAATCACGGGGACCGAATAAACCGCAGCTTCCAGAATATTGTGCAATCCCGCAGAATGGAATCCGCCGCCAACAACCGCCAAATCTGCATAAGAATACAATTTGGAAAGCTTTCCAATGCTGTCTATAATGAGAATCTGATAATTCGAAGTTTGAAGAGTTGGAGAGTTGGAAAGTGAACTGTACAAAATCGCGTTTGGAAATAATTTCAACAAATGTGGAACGCGGTGCAAATCGTGAGGCGCGACTGCAAATTTGGTGTCGGGAAGTTTTTTGACCAAAAGTTGGGCAATGTCTTCTTCTGCCTGCCAACTGCTTCCGAAAACGATTAGTTTCTGACTGCCTTTAAAATCTTCTATAAAATCTAAATGATTGTCTCTTTCCAAAAATTGTTTTACGCGGTCAAATCTCGTGTCGCCGGAAACAGAGGAATTTACCAAGCCAATATTTTTTGCCAACGCAGAAGATTGGATGGTCTGATGAAAAAGCCAATCGATGTTATTTTTCAGTTGTTTTGCAAACCATTTCCCGTAATTCTCAAAAAAGATTTGATGTTCGTAAAACAATGCCGAAATGACGTAGATTTTTGTACCTCTATTTTTCAGTTCGCTAAGAAGATTGTACCAATAATCATATTTCACCGTGAAGAAAATCTGACAATCGAAGTTGGAAACAAATTCCTGAACATCTTTTTTTTTGTCAAAAGGCAAATAGCAAATTGCGTCTGCCATATGTTTTTTCTTCTTCACATTTTCATAACCTGATGGCGAAAAGAATGTGATTAAAACTTTATATTCAGGAAATTGCTCTTTTAATTTTTCAAGAACTGGCAAACCTTGCTCGTACTCACCTAAGCTGGAAGCGTGCATCCACAGGACTTTATCTTCGGGCGAAAAAGCATTTCTTACGATTTCCAAAGACTGTTTTCTGCCTCGGATTCCTTTTTTGGTTTTAGAGTCGAAGAGTGAAAAGATCTTCATCCCGAAAATCATCAGGCGGACGAAAAGATTGTATAGAGATTTCATCTTTTATTTTTCTACTGCAAATCTATCATTATTTGTGGAAGGATTGGATATGACCAAAAATTCCAAATCATTTTCTGTGTCATTTTCTATCAAATGAATTTGATTTGGCAGAATATGGAAACCTGAGTTTGAGGGAACTTCAAAAATATTTTCGTCTTTGTGAAATTTTGCTTTTCCTTTGAGAATAAAGAAAAACTGTTGCGCATTTTTGTGAAAATGAAGTTGCTCTTTTGTTTTTGGAGGCATCATTTCTTGTTTGACAGAAAGGTTTTCTGAGTTCAATAAAACCCAGCTGTCACAATTGTTTCCCCAAATATAATGTTCGGAATTTTCTTTGGAAGTCATCATTTTAATTTTTTCTAAAGACAAATTTAAATATTAGAAATTATTAAAATGTAATTTTGTCATTCTGAAAGAATCTCAACACAGTTTAGATTCTTTCAGAATGACAAATATTGTGTTTCTATATAAAAGTTGATTCGAAGCCGAAATCTGCAGCCCGACTTGAACGGAGCTCATTTTTTGTGGCTGGAAAAGCGATGGCAAAAATAGCGGGAGTGGAAGGCGGAGAAGCTGCCCAAACCATTACTCCGAGTAATTGAAATCTGTCAAATGATAAGTTGTTGAAAATTATTAGAAAAAAGTTTTCAAATACTTGTGGAGCAAAATAAAAGCTGTATATTTGCAATCTGAAAATTTAATAGTAATTACGAACTAAATATATTAGTGATGAGTAAAAGAACATTCCAACCATCTGAGAGAAAAAGAAGAAACAAACACGGTTTCCGTGAAAGAATGTCTACACCAAACGGAAGACGAGTGTTGGCAGCTAGAAGAGCGAAAGGCAGAAAGAGCTTAACTGTTAGTGCATCTCGCGCTAAGAGATAATTTCTTCAAAAATTATCATATACAAAAAGTGTCTGGACATTGTTTCAGACATTTTTTGTTGTTAAAATTTCCCAAAAGTAGAAGCATTACAAGATGTTTTTATTATTTTTGAATTGATGATTTTGTTGAATCATTTATCAATTATAACTTATCAATTATTGCAATTATGCCGCACAGAAACGACCCGGGAGTAGATATTATTGATCTGAGCAACGCTAAGATTGTTCAGAAAAACTTCACAGTCCTGAATGATGTTGACCTTCATATCAAGAAAGGGAAATTCTGCTACCTTATCGGAAAAACAGGTTCTGGAAAGAGTTCTCTTTTGAAAGTGCTTTACGGACAATTGCCTCTACAAGGTGGAAGCGGACAGGTTGCCGGTTTCGATTTGAAGAAATTGAAGCAATCCGAAGTTCCCAACCTCAGAAGAAAATTAGGAATCGTTTTCCAGGATTTCCAACTTTTGCCGGACAGAAATATTGAGAAAAACCTTCTTTTTGTTCTACAAGCGACCGGCTGGAAAGACAAATTGAAAATGGAAGCAAGAATTGATGAAGTGCTATCCAGCGTTGGGATGAAAACCAAAAAACACAAAATGCCTCATCAGCTTTCTGGCGGTGAGCAACAGCGTGCGGCGATTGCGAGAGCTTTGTTGAACCATCCAGAATTAATCCTTGCCGATGAGCCGACTGGAAATCTTGACCCGGAGACCTCAAACGATATTATGACGCTTCTAAAGAATCTTGCGGAGGAAAACCATTGCGCGGTTGTAATGGCAACGCACGATTATCATATGATTCAGAATTATCCAGGCGAAGCAATCCGTTGCGAGAATGGACAGGTCTCTGTTTTGGATACGGCGGAACTTTTTGAATAAATCGAAGAGTTAGAGATTAGAATTTAGATGTTAGATTTTAATTCTAATGTTTTTAAAATACAAAACCTTTCTGAAAATCTCAGAGAGGTTTTTTGTTGAATTGGTGGAAGTCTTTTGTCAATTCTAAATATTCATCTGAATAAACCCTTGGCAATTTTTCTATGGCGAATTTTTCGATGATAGTTTCTGATTCTGAGAATGAATATTCTAAAACTAACCGTTTCGGTCCTGAGGTTTTGATGCCTTTGATGATGACTTTTCTTTGAAGAAAAAAATTATTATTTAAACAAATCTGAGTGAATTCCTGTTCCGAATCAATTGGAATGATAACTGATAGCAAGCCTTTTTCAGAAAGCAACTGATTTGATTTTTTGATTAAATCAGAGAAACTCAATTCTAATCTTTGCCTTGCCAGAATATCTTTTTCAGAATTATTGATTTCAAAGTAAGGTGGATTTGAAATGATTAAGTCAAATTTTTCGTCGGTTTCAAAGTTTTTAAAATCCTGGAGTTTGCTTTTGATTCTATTAGAAAAAGGAGAATTGACAAAATTAGCTTGAGAAATATTGACCGCTTCAGAGTTGATATCGATGGCTAAAATATGCGCTTCTGGATTTCTTTGAGCAATCATTAATGAAATAATTCCTGTTCCAGTTCCAACTTCTAAGACATTTTCACAATTAGAAATATTAGCCAAAGCGCCAAGCAAAACCGCATCTGTCCCAACCCGGAAAACATCAGCGTTTTGTTGAATATCAAACTGTTGAAATCGGAAAGGTTTCATTAATTATAAATTGGAGGGCATAGAGATCGTGAACGTTGCGCCTTTGTCCATTTCGGAGACTACGGTAATTGTGCCGTTGTAATCTTCTACCATCCGTTTTACCATTGTGAGACCGATTCCCATTCCGCTGTTTTTGGAAGTGAAATTAGGGTCAAAAATCTTGGTGATTTTATCTTCCGAAATCCCTACTCCATTATCCTGAACGGTTATTCTGATCCGTTTTTCAATTTTTTCCAAATCCACATTAATAACAGATTTCCTATCGTCAGATTTTGCCTGACTGGCATTTGTCACAAGATTGGTAATGATTCTCGAAAGATAATCCCGGTCGATCTTCATCGGAATATTATCGTTATTGGCGTGGATAAAAATATTTTCATCACTGAAAATCGTCAATACATTTTTAACTTCTCTATTCAGTGAAATCTCTTCGTCATTTTTCTTAGGCAATTGTGCAAATTCCGAAAAAGCACTCGCTACTCTACTGATAACATCGATTTGTCCGATGATAATTTCACTTAGGTTTTTAACTTTAGTAGCATTATTGGCGTCATTGGGATCAAATTTTCTTTCGAAGTTTTGCATCATCAACTTCATTGGTGTCAAAGGATTCTTCACTTCATGCGCTACCTGCTTAGCCATTTCCTGCCAAGCCGATTGTTTCTCGATATAACTGAGACGCTCACGTTGGTCAGCTATTTCTGCAATCATTTTGTTGTAAGCCTTCACCAAGGCATTCAGCTCATCATTTTTATAATACTTGATGGGATGAAGATTTTTATCAAACAAATTGATTTTGCTAATCATCGAGGTGAACCGTATAATTGCTTCTGTCAAATTATTAGAAATGATCCAACTGAACCAAATACTGAACAATATAATAAGGAGATTAACGCCAATAATATATATAAAATATTCCTTGAAAACCTCCATATAAGCGCTCTCATTGTGATAATAAGGAAAATACACATAGGCAATACTTTCTAACATATTATTCTTCAGAACCATATAAGAAGAAACAATTGTCGCTTTCAGTTTTTCGTCGTAGGATTTATCATCGTATTGTTTACCATTTTTCTTGATAGCTTTTATAACATCGGTAGGCATTTTTTTCTGAACAACGAGATTCGGGTCTTTGTTGGACAAAAGATAATTCCCGTTCAGATCATAGATGACGATGTCGTGTTTGTTGATATCAGCTATTTCGTAGATCTCGTTTTCAAGAATTTTCGGAATATCTCTGGTTTCAACCTGAGAATGGCTGAGCGCATAATCCAGAGAAGACATCAGAGCTTCGGATTTGTTCTGCATATCCGTCTGGCTTTGCTTCTTGGCGTTGTCTCTCAAAATCACATAAGATAAAGCCGCCGAAGTGATGACACTCAGAAAACAAATAGCGAGGAATCCAATAAAAACCCTGTTCCTTAATCGGTAACCCTTATAATCACTTAATGGCATTTTTGCTTTTTCAAATGTTGTTTGTTTTTTGGATTTCTATGCAATTGTCAATTCTACTGATATTTTTGTACCATATTACTCAATGGCGATTTCAAAAGTTTCGCAACATATTTCCCAATGATATCGAATTCCAAATTCACGACATCGCCAATTTTCAAATGTTTCATGTTCGTAAACTCCCAAGTGTACGGAATTATCGCCACAGAAAACTGATTTGTTTCACTTTCAGCAACCGTCAGACTTGTTCCGTTCAACGTGATAGAACCCTGCGGCACTGTTGTATATTCGGTAGTTTCCTTGTAAGAAACTGTAATGAGGTAACTTCCATTTTGATCTTCGATACTTTCCACAATTCCGGTTTTGTCCACGTGACCTTGCACAATATGACCATCCAATCTACCTTCGAATTTCAAACAACGTTCCAAATTCACTTCCGTTCCCACATTCCAAGCACCAAGATTCGTTTTTTCCAGTGTTTCGCTGATTGCCGTCACCTTGTAAGAATCACTATTGATTTCCACAACCGTCAGGCAACAGCCGTTGTGCGCCAGACTTTGGTCGATTTTCAATTCCTGAGTAAAAGGACAACTTAGCACAAAATCAATATTCCCTTCGTTTCTATCGATTTTTTCGACTTTTCCGGTCGCCTCTATAATTCCTGTAAACATTTGTATAATTAAATTGTTAAAATCTTTAGGAGCTATCTGACTCCTTCGGACAGTTATTTACTCTTTTTTATTTGTAGCCGTTTCCCGCTTTCCACTATATCTTTTTCGCCAAAGCTTTTTTCAAGCCCACCGCAGAAAAAGGATGCCGTTGCAATCGGGGCTATGGATTTTGTCTTGAAAAAGAAGTTTCTACTTTCAAATAGAAGCCTTTTCCTATCAAAACCTATCCTAAAAAAACGTAATTTTGTAAAATTCTCTTTAAATGTCAAAGATAAACAAATGAGCTCCAAACATCATAAAATCAGAGTAGGAATTTCAATCGGCGATTTCAACGGAATCGGACCAGAGATAATTCTAAAATCCCTGAAAGATAAAAGCATAACAGATTTTTTCACGCCAGTTATTTTTGGTTCGGGTAAACTTTTTACTTTTCAAAAAAACATTTTCAAACTACAGACCAATTTCAATTACATCAATTCTGCAAAAGAAGCACAGTCCGGGAAAATCAACATGGTCAATCTTACCAAAGAGAACAGCAATGTAGAGTTCGGTGTTCCAACAGAAGAATCAACAAAAATGGCGATTGACTCTCTGGAATCTGCAACAGAAGCTCTTTTGAATAACGAAATCGATGTTATCGTAACCGCTCCTATTAATAAGGACGAAATGATGAAATACGGTTTTGCCCACGCTGGTCACACAGGTTATTTCGAAGAAAAAGCGGGTAAAAAAGCAGTAATGTTTATGGTAACCAACGATTTGAAAGTCGCAGTTTCCACACACCACATTCCGGTTGCAGAAATAGCTCAAAACATTTCCAAAGAGAAACTGAAAAAGCAAATCACTCAATTGGTCAAAACCCTGAAAGAAGATTTCTGCGTAGAAAAACCAAAAATTGCAGTACTTGGACTCAATCCACACGCTGGCGACGGCGGCATAATTGGCAAAGAAGAGATCGAAATTATAGAACCAACAATAAAAGAACTTTTCAATAACGGAACTTTAGCTTTCGGCCCTTATCCGGCAGACAGTTTTTTTCAACCGGAAAAGTACAAAGCCTTTGACGCCGTTTTGGCAATGTATCACGACCAAGGTTTGGCACCTTTCAAAACAATCGCTTATGAAGAAGGCGTAAATTATTCAGCTGGACTTCCTTTTATCAGAACATCTCCGGACCACGGTGTTGCTTATGATATTGCAGGAAAAAATCTAGCAGACGAAACTTCTTTTTCCGAAGCTATTTTTACAGCCATCCAGATTTTCAAAAATAGAGAAGAATACCACGATTTGATGAGTAACCGTCTTCGTCCGAAGGCTTCTCATGCAAATAACGGGATAGACGAAGACCTTCCGAAGGAAAGAAACTAATTAAAAAAGCAGTTTTTGAGGAGTAAATTTTTGCAAGTCAAGTATTTCCAAAAAAGATTTTGTTATTTAAAAAAAATAAATTATTTTTGCAAACCGTTTTTATGGACAGAATTAGAAACTATGACGTTGCCTTTATAGGCTTAAAACCGGGAAAACACGATTTTATATTTGAAATCGACCAAGAGTTCTTTGATTTATTTGAGACTGAGCAGGAATTTTTCAATCCAAAAATCGTTGCAAACATCCTTTTGGACAAGCATACGACATTTTTGGAATTCTTCATTAATGTTTCAGGAACCGTTCAATTGATTTGCGACATTAGCAATGATGAATTTTCTGAAAACATTGAGAATGATTTGAAAATTCTTGTGAAATTTGGTGAAGAATATGACGACAGCGATGAAGATGTCATTACTATCAACAAAAAAGATGGGGAATTCAACCTTGCTGATCTTATATATGAAGCTATCGTTTTATCGATTCCGATGAAAAAACTGGCACCATCCGTAAGAGATAATGATGAATATCAAAAGATATTAGACCAATACAGTCCAAAAATAATCGAAGAGGAAGAAGAAAGCACAGACCCAAGATGGGAAGCTTTGAAAAAATTGAAAGACAACAATTAAGCAATAACAATATAATTCGGTAAGAATTTTAAAAAGTATTAACAAATGGCACATCCTAAAAGAAGACAGTCGTCTACAAGAAGAGATAAAAGAAGAACACACTACAAAGCAGTAGTTCCTCAATTGGCAAAAGACGCAACGTCTGGCGAAATGCACTTATACCACAGAGCGCACTGGCACGAAGGAAAACTTTATTACAGAGGAAAAGTTGTAGTAGAGAAAACTGTAGAAACTATAGAAGAAAACTAAGATCTATCTTTGATAATCTTATACTTAGCATAAAAAACCACTCGGATTTTATCAATTTGAGTGGTTTTTTATTATATTTGGCGTTCAAAACAATTTAAAAATTTTATGGATATAAAAGACATTCAGAATCTTGTAAGATTTGTTGCAAAGGCAGGTGTTTCCGA
>Ga0302347_1004900_pt1 | contig 10292 bp, 6 predicted proteins | sample PhyWR1_FD_202178 | JGI IMG/M metagenome (GOLD analysis project Ga0302347, IMG submission 202178) | Leaf surface microbial communities from wheat plants in UC Gill Tract Community Farm, Albany, California, United States - DLSL W.R1 (v2)... | ecosystem: Host-associated > Plants > Phyllosphere >...
TCAACGTCCGGAATGGCAATTTTAGGAAACGCAGCACGCTTCTGGAAAAGCTCAGATGGCTTGAGTGCAGCCTTCACGGTAACAGGCGAAACAATCAGGAATGGCTTGAGCTGATCCTTCATCCTGAGTTCAGTGAAATCACCCGATCAGGTGTGACGGTCGACCGGTCAGAGACCATTGCGTCGCTGCTAAGTGAGAAAGCTGCACCGTATATTCTCAGCAGCGATTTCCGGCTCACAGAGATGGGCTGCGGTTACGCTCTGCTTCACTATCGGACATTTTACAAGGTGTAGCTACGTGAATAATTTGGCCGTATCCCCCTGCAAATTTCGCAGAATTTGAGGATTTATTTTGGGGAAGAATTTTGGAGGAGTGTTAGGGAAGAAAAAATCGGACAAAAAACCGGGCATTGTGCCCGGTTCTATTTCAAGCCTGAAAAAGCGCTTACGAACTCAATCCCCGATTCACCAGCATGGGTTCAATTTGCGGATCGTGCCCGCGCCACTGGCGATAAAGTTCAGCTAAATCAGTACTGTTGCCTCGCGACAAAATCGCCTCACGGAATCTTTGCCCGTTCTCACGGTTTAAACCGCCCTGCTCGACAAACCACTGGTAGCCGTCGTCGGCCAGCATTTGGGTCCATAAATAGGCGTAGTAGCCCGCTGCGTAGCCGCCGCCGAAAATATGGGCGAAGTAGCTGCTGCGATAGCGCGGCGGAACGGCCGGGAGATCCAGATGCTCCCGGCAGATTGCTTCGTGCTCAAACTTATCGACCGAATCGGGTGTGCTATCCGCGCTGATGCTGTGCCAGTTCATATCCAGTAGAGCGGCGCTAAGCAGCTCGGTCATCTCATACCCTTTATTAAAGCGGGTTGCCTTAAGCATACTGGCCTGTAACGCCTCAGGCATCGGCTCGCCGGTTTGGTAGTGACGGGCAAAACGGGCAAATACCTGCGGATGCGTCGCCCAGTGTTCATTAATTTGTGATGGAAACTCGACAAAATCGCGCGGGGTGTTAGTCCCGGAGAGGCTGGCATAACGCTGAGTTGCGAACAGGCCATGAAGTGTATGACCAAACTCATGAAACAGCGTAATCACGTCATCCCATGAGATGAGTGCACGATGGCCTGCCGTCGGTTTCTGATAATTACAGACGTTGTAGATGACCGGACGGGACTTAAGCAACGTCGATTGTTCAACGAAATTGCCCATCCATGCCCCGCCGCTTTTGGAGTCACGGGCAAAGAAGTCACCGTAGAACAACGCCAGCCCTTCACCGCTGGCGTCGAAAATTTCCCACACCCGCACATCCGGATGATAAACAGGTATATCGACGCGCTCGACAAAACGAAGGCCAAAAAGCCGGGAAGCGGTCCAGAAAACCCCCTCTTCCAGCACGGTGTCGAGTGCCAGATAAGGCCGGACCTGAGCGTCGTCAAAAGCCCAGGTATTTTGACGAACTTTATCAGCATAAAAATCCCAGTCCCAGGCCTGCACCTGAAAATCGCCGTGCTGTTGATCAATAACCTGCTGAATTGCGGCCTGCTCAGCTTCAGCACGTGCACGAGCCGCCGGGGTAATTTCACGCATGAACGCCAGTGCCGCCGCCGGCGTTTTGGCCATCTGATCGGCCACTTTCCAGCTTGCATAATCGTCGAAACCCAGCAGGTCCGCCTGCCGGGCACGAATTTCAACCAGCCGCAGTATCAGTGATCGGGTATCGTTTTCATCGTTCTTTTCGCTGCGCAACCAGCTGCTATTAAATAACTGCTCACGCGTCTGGCGATCTTTTAACGAGGCCAGCGCAGGCTGCTGCGTGGTATTTAATAGCGGGATGAACCCGCTCTCGCTCAGTCCTCTATCTCGTGCGGCTTGTGCGGCTGCGGCAATATCATCTTCACTTAATCCAGCCAGGGACTCAGGACGCTCAACCCGTAATCCTCCGGCTTTACTTGCGGCCATCAGCCGTTGATTAAACTGGCTGGTGAGCGTTGCGGCTTCCGTGTTCCATTTTTTTAGCCCGGCTTTATCCGCCTCGCTAAGTTTTGCGCCTGCCAGCACGAACTGCTGCCTGACCACCTCAACCAGACGGTACGACTCGTCATCCAGCGCCAGCGCGTCACGCTGCTGCCATACCTGCTCAACGCGCTGAAAAAGCGCATCATTGAGGTAAATATCGTTTGCCAGCGCAGCCAGCTCGGCGGAAAACTGCTCATCAAGGATCTGTAGCGCATCACTGGTATGGGCATGAGACATGGCAAAAAATACGTTAGTCACCCTCGTCAACAGCGCGCCGCTTTTTTCGAGCGCCACAAAGGTGTTTTCAATATCAGGCGATGCCGGGTTTTGAATAATAGCCTTAATGTCTTGACGCTTAAGGCGTAGCCCTTCATCAAATGCCGGGCGATAGTGGCTTGCATCTATCCGATCGAAAGGCGGTGCCTGATAAGGCAATGTACTTGCGCTAAAAAAGGGATTATTTATTAACATCATTTTCTCCAGAGGCGTAACCGGCTGCATTCGAAAGCATTGCTGCGATAGTACGCCTTTTTAGACATTCGCCCAAAAATAGCGTGGATTGGCAGGTAATCCAAACGTTGACGAGACTTTTTTGCCACACTTAACTTCGGTTTCCCGCAATTCGGGACGCATGGTAAAGTTATACAACACAAAAAGCTTTGAGGAACAGTGAGATGATTATTCTGGTAACCGGCGCTACAGCGGGATTTGGTGAAAGCATTACGCGTCGTTTCGTTGAGAATGGGCATAAAGTCATTGTCACCGGTCGACGTCAGGAGCGTCTACAGGCGCTGAAAGACGAGCTGGGCGATGCCATTTACCCCCTTCAGCTGGATGTCCGCGATCGTGCAGCCATTGAGGAACAATTGGCTTCTCTCCCGGCCGACTGGCGCGAGATCGATATTCTGGTGAATAACGCCGGGCTGGCGCTGGGCATGGAGCCGGCGCACAAAGCGAGTGTCGAAGACTGGGAGAACATGATCGACACCAATAATAAGGGCCTGGTATATATGACCCGCGCCATCCTGCCCGGGATGGTTGAGCGCAACCGCGGGCACGTGATCAATCTCGGTTCAACCGCGGGTAGCTGGCCGTATGCCGGGGGCAACGTTTATGGTGCGACCAAAGCCTTTGTTCAACAGTTTAGCCTTAACCTGCGTACCGATCTTCACGGTACGGCGATTCGCGTCACTAATATTGAGCCGGGGCTGGCTGGCGGTACGGAGTTTTCCAATGTCCGTTTTAAAGGCGATGATGCTAAAGCGGAAAAAACCTACGAAAACACCACCGCGCTGTCCGCGGAAGATATTGCTGAAGCGGTCTGGTGGGTGGGAACGCTGCCAAAACACGTCAATATCAATACCCTTGAGATGATGCCTGTTTGCCAGACCTGGGCAGGACTAAGTGTGCATCGCGGTTAATTTTTTATTGCCCGGCCGAAAGGTCGGGTATTGAAAACGGGAAAGTGATGTTAAAATCAGCCGGTTAATCGCCTAATAAGTAAAAATGAATGACCTTCGAAACTCAACTGAACCCTACACAACCTGTTAATCAGCAGATTTATCGGATCCTGCGCCGCGACATCGTGCACTGTCTGATCCCGCCCGGTACGCCGCTGTCTGAAAAAGAAATTTCAGTCCGCTTCGATGTCTCTCGTCAGCCGGTACGGGAAGCGTTTATTAAACTCGCCGAAAATGGGCTGATTCAGATCCGTCCGCAGCGAGGCAGCTACGTTAATAAAATTTCGCTTTCTCAGGTCAGCAATGGTTGTTTTGTGCGACAGGCTATCGAATGTGCGGTTGCCCGCCGGGCAGCGGGAATGGTCACCGATGCGCAACTTTATCCGCTGGAGCAAAATCTGCATCAGCAGCGCACTGCCATCGATCGTAAACAACTTAACGATTTTTTTCTGCTTGATGATGAGTTTCATCAGAAACTGGCGCTGATTGCCGACTGCCAGCTGGCGTGGGATACCATTGAAAATATTAAAGCGACTATCGACCGTGTACGCTACATGAGCCTCGATCATATCTCCCCGCCGGAAATGTTGCTTCGTCAGCATCTCGATATTTTTGCCGCACTCACGCAGCGTGATGCTGATGCAATCGAAAATGCAATGGCGTTGCATTTGCAGGAGATCAGCGGTTCTGTACAGCTGATCCGTCAGGAAAATAGCGACTGGTTTAGTGAAGATTAAGTTAAAGAAGAATAACAAGCCGGACGCTGACGCTGCGCCCGGCTCTGTGCACTGTGATTAGCGTGGCGCCATGACCTGTGCAACGGTCGCTTTCGCACCCTGTGCCAGCAGCTGCTGGTAAGCCCGGCTCACATGACTAATGAATTCGCTGTTATCCGCCAGTGTTTTACCAAAAATGGCCTCAATGCCCAGCAGTGCCTGAACCCGCGCTTCACCCTCTTCACTGCTGCTCACCGCATTCTGAATAATCGCGAGGAGCGGATCGCACACCTCAATCGCATTTCCCTGTTCATCCACGCCACCAACGTAGCGCATCCAGCCTGCCACGCCGAGTGCCAGCAGATCGAAGCGGCTCCGATCTGCGAGATGCCAGCGAATAGAGTCCAGCATTCTTTGCGGAAGTTTCTGGCTCCCGTCCATCGCAATTTGCCAGGTGCGGTGACGCAGAGCCGGATTGCTGTAGCGTTCAATCAGGCGATCGGCATAATTTTTTAGGTCAACACCCTGCACTTTCAATGTCGGAGCCTGCTCCTGCAACATCAATGCATGTGCGGCACGGCGGTAGTTATCATCATCCATACAGTCGTTAATATGCTGATAACCGGCAAGATAGCCAAGATACGCCAGGAATGAGTGGCTGCCGTTGAGCATTCGCAGTTTCATTTCTTCAAAAGGCAGCACATCGGCAACCAGTTCCGCCCCGGCTTTTTCCCAGGCCGGACGGCCCGCGACAAAGTTGTCTTCAATAACCCACTGACGGAAAGGCTCACAGGCAACACCTGCTGGATCGGAAACGCCGGTGATCTGCTCAATTTTGGCCAGCGTATCCGCTGTTACAGCCGGGACGATACGATCCACCATGGTTGAAGGGAATGTAACGTGCTGCTCGATCCAGTCTGCCAGCTCATTACTGATATGGCGAGCATAGGTACAGACCACATTACGCATAACATGACCGTTCTCAGGCATATTATCGCAGGACATGACGCTGAATGCCGACAGACCAGCAGCCTTACGTCGCGCCAGCGCTTCAACCACCACACCGACGGCGGATGCCGGCTGTTGCGGATGCTGGAGGTCATTCACAATAAGCGGATGATCGAGCATCAACTGCCCGGTAGCGGGAGAATGACAATATCCTTTCTCGGTGATGGTCAATGACACAATCGCAATTTGCGGCTCACACATTTTCGCCAGCACGGTTTCCATACCGTCTACCTGAGCATGAAGTGCTTCTTTAATCACGCCGACAACGCGCGCAGTCCAGGCATCGGCAGACATCTCTGCTACCGTATATAAATTGTCCTGTTTTTTCAGATCGGCAATTTGCTGTTCGCCGCCAATCAAATTAACTTCAATATAGCCCCAGTCACTGCCGTGCTCAGAAGCCAGAATATCGGCATATACCCCCTGATGTGCCCGATGAAATGCACCGAAACCGAGATGCACAATACGTGGGATCAGTTTGCTCCGATCGTAGGTCGGAAGAGTTGCTTTTGCTTTTAAGAGTCCGTTTTCCATTTTTAGCTCGCTATATGGATGTTTTCACTGCACCAGATTACCCGCTGATGCAGCGAATACATTGATTTGTATTAAACTTGGTTTAACTGGTATAACAAAAAACTTAACTTGTGTGACAGGCTTAAGGTTATTCTCCAGGCGTCAGGACACTTTAGTTTGCATTAGAGAGGGTTTTGGTTGGTGTCGTCTTTGACTGGGCTGATTCATGCCACAATTGCTCATAGCGATAGCCAGTAAGATCTTCCACAATACGACGTGTTTCAGGCGTCACATCCTGCTTAGCGCCGTTAGCTTTCAGGCGCTCAACCTCATCGACAAAGATTTTATGCGTCTGTTTATTCAGATGGAACGTCAGTGCCTGCCACAGCGCAATGATCAGCAAGCCGGCGGTACCTGCAAATAACAGTATCGCAATCATGTTGATCGCCTCCGGCGGCTGGACCTGGCTGCCTTTAACGTAGCCGCCAAACTGCAACAGAAGCCCCACGACAAACGTGGCAATAGCAACGGTCGTTTTACGTGAAAATGTCATCACGGCGGCAAACAACCCTTCCCGCCGCTGACGGGTGATCATCTCGTCAATATCCGGAATAAACGGAAAGACGTTCCACGGCGTGAACTCCAGAACGCAGCGACCGACCTGGTAAACGCCTGCCAGCACGATAAGCGTCGGAATGGTATTCCATCCCGGAAACTGGTAGACAACAAAGAAGCCCAGCAGGCAAAGCAACATTACGCAATACGCAAAGGTGTACAGGCGTGACGGGCCATATTTGATAATGGCAAGCCCGGCCAGTAAGGTGACCGGCAGGCCAACAATACTCATTGATAATAAACTGCCGGCAAATGCCGATGAGACATTCAGGCAATATACGCAGAAAAAGACGAAAACCGTGTTGTAGACATCCTTGCCGGTGAATGAGAAAAGATAGATAGCCAGATGTTTTCTGAACGCTCTGACCCTTAGTGTTGAGGCATAATCTTTAAACAAACCGCCAACCATAAGGATTTTTTCACCAAACGTCCGCGGTACGGCTTTACTTTCAAGCTCTGCGAGCATTTCAGGTGTTAATTCACGCTCCCATGTCACTTTCCATGAAATAAATACGCAAACCATAAACAGTATGGCAAACACAATGCCATTAATCAGGTAGGCATTGGCATTATGCTCACCGAAATGCTTGATCAGCAGGCCGGGAATAAAGGTGGCAAGAAATGTCCCGGTCGCCGATAAAAACATACGGCAGGTAGACAGTTTTGTTCGGGAATTAAAATCTTTAGTCATCTCTGAGGGCAATGTTTCCCAGGGGATAAGAACCATTGCGGCAATAACCTCGAAAGCCAGGTAGACCGCCAGGTAAAAGCCATAGCTCATGCCATCGAGCCACAGCAAAGCATATACCAGCATTAACGGTGCGCCAATTAACAGGAAAAAACGGCGGCGGCCAAATTTCTTACCTAATATATTTTTATAAAAGTGGTCGGTGAAACTTCCCATAAACAAACTGACCACAGCGTCCACGATACGGGCGATAGCGACAATTGAGGCTGCCTCAACCGGAGAAAGGCCAACAAAGGTGGTATAAAAGAATAATAACCATGCACCAATAACGGTGAAAGCACCACCGCCCATAATATCGGTCAGGCCATAACCAATACTTTTCGGTATGGTTATTTTTTTATTTTTGTGCGTCATGTTCTATCCTCAGCGAAAACTTTCAATTAAAAGTTAAAATATTTCTCGGCATTATCGTGGCAGATATTTTTTATCATCCGGGTCAGGACTTCTTTATTATCAGGAACTTCGCCACGTGCTACCCATCCTCCAATGAGATTGCACAGGATACGACGGAAATAATCATGTCGGGTGTAGGATACCAGGCTGCGTGAATCGGTAAGCATACCCACGAAATTCATCAGCAGGCCCTGATCGGCCAGCGTGTTTAGCTGGCTTTCCATACCGCGCCGGGTATCGTTAAACCACCAGCCGGAGCCAAATTGAACTGGAGATTTGACCCCGTCGTCGCCTGACTGAAAATTAGCCACGGCGGTGGCAACAATATCGTTATAAACAGGGTTCAAATTATAAAGAATGGTTTTAGGTAATGCATTTTGCTGCGCCATCGCGTCCAGTAAACGATTAAGCCCCGAGGCCAGATTGGCCTGATCGTTAATCGAGTCGAAACCGGTATTAATGCCTGTGGCATCAAACATTTTGCTATTGTTATTACGGATAGCGCCAAAATGAATCTGCATAGCCCAGCGCCGCTTTTTATAATGCTTCGCCAGCAGAATAAACATTGCGCTACTGATAATGGCGTTTTCCGTCATCGTTAACGTTTCGCCAGCCAGTTTTCTTAAAAACAGCGCGGATACCTGTGATGTCTCTGCCGCAACATAATCAATATTAAGCAGTCCATGATCGGAAATCCGGCATCCAACCTGATGAAAGAAATCAATCCGCTGCCCAATAGCCGCATCAAACTCAGCTAATGAGGTAACAGGCTTCCCGGTGAGTGCTGAAAGTTTCTCAATAAACAGCAAATACGTTTGCGGGTTTTCATCAAACATCTCATCCGGACGAAATGTTGGCAGGACCTTAAAGGTCAGCGACTTATCTTCGGCCAGAAGGCGATGATACTGTAATGGATCCAGCGGCGAATCCGTGGTGCAGATGACTTCCACTCCCGAACGCGAGATTAACGCACGTGGCGTAAAGTCATTTTCTTTCAGGCGGCGATTACAATGATCCATGATCTCGCGCCAGTTGTTGCCGTCCAGCATCCGATCGCAGCCGAAATAAAAATTAAGTTCCAGATGGGTCCAGTGGTAAAGCGGGTTACCAAGGCAAGACTCTACCGTTTGCGCCCAGGCCTGAAATTTTTCTTCTGCTGTTGCCTCTCCGGTGATGAACGCCTCGCTTACGCCGTTTGCCCGCATTGCGCGCCATTTATAATGGTCACCCGCAAGCCAGAGTTCGGTCATATTGTCAAAAGCAATATTTTCGTAAATCTGTTTCGCATCAAGGTGACAATGGTAATCAATAATCGGCAGATGTTTTGCTACCTGCTGATAAAGCTCAACGCCAGGCTCATTATTAATCATAAAGCGGTCGTTAATAAAATTCATATTTTCCTCCATAAGTATCTAAATAAAGGCGTGGCCTCAGCCATGCCTTTTCATTCAGATATAATGACGAGTATCGGTAACGCTTATGCTTTCATGCCGATCGGCGGCGTCATCTGCAATACTTAAATCGCGGTCTTTTACTTCAGGCATCATCCAGGCTGAGAAAAGGCCGATAAGGGAATAAACAATAAGCATGACTAAAACGGGCATCCATGAACCAGTCATATTACAGAAAATACCTGCCAGTACCGGCCCGAAGCCTACAGCCACCAGTCCGCCCGCTTCTTTTGATATAGCCATGCGGGTAAAACGATTTCGTGAACCGAACATCTCTGCCATGGTAATATTTTCCAGCGCAAACAGTCCCAGCACAGCAAAATTATGGATGACAATAAGCGCCAGCATAATAACGCCAGGACTGTAGGTTTTATCCACGACAATAGACAGCATCGGGTATGCCAGAATGATGGCTGAAATATTTAATAAAATATAAGGTAAGCGCCGGCCAAATTTGTCTGATAGCCATCCTAACAAAGGAATGGTAATAAAGCCGATGGCTGAGCTTATCATTAATGCGTCGGTCGGAATGCCCTTGTCAAACAGCAGCGACTGAACCAGATAGCCCGCCAGAAAAGTTTGGATAAGACCAGAATTTCCTGCCTGCCCAAAGCGAAGCCCCGTCGCCAGCCAGAACGATTTGCTTCTGAACATCGCGCCCAGTGTACTTTCCCCGGGTTGCGCTTTCGCCATAGAAAGTTCGGCATCGTTAACTTTTTCGAACACCGGGCTTTCTTTCAGGTTCAGTCGCAGCCAGATGGCAAATATCATGACCACAACACTTGCCAGGAACGGCACTCGCCAGCCCCACGCCACCAGCGCTTCCCTGTCGAGAAAGAAGAACATTGCGGCCCAGATTGCCGTCGCGCTGAGGGTGCCACAGTTGGTCCCCATGGCGACTAAGGACGAAATAATCCCACGTTTACCTTTCGGTGCATATTCTGCAAGCATGGTTCCGGCACCGGATATTTCAGCGCCCGCCCCCAACCCCTGAATAATACGCAAGATCACCAGCAAAATGGGCGCAAAAATACCAATTTGGGCATAAGTCGGAAGGACACCGATAAGTGTCGTGCAAATACCCATCATTGTGATTGTAATAAACAATACCTTTTTACGGCCAATGGTGTCGCCCATTTTCCCAAATATAAAGGCACCGACAATTCTCGCTATATAACCTGCACCGTACGTGCCCATTGCAAGAATAAGCGCCATGGCTGCTGATTGTTCCGGGAAAAATATTTCATGGAAGACCAGTGCAGCACCTAAAGAATAAAGTTGAAAGTCCATAAACTCCAGAGCCGTTCCTAACCAACCGGATAACGCGGCCCGCACTAAATCCTTAGTGTTTCTTTCATGTTTTATTTGC
>Ga0302347_1004901_pt1 | contig 10291 bp, 8 predicted proteins | sample PhyWR1_FD_202178 | JGI IMG/M metagenome (GOLD analysis project Ga0302347, IMG submission 202178) | Leaf surface microbial communities from wheat plants in UC Gill Tract Community Farm, Albany, California, United States - DLSL W.R1 (v2)... | ecosystem: Host-associated > Plants > Phyllosphere >...
AATATATTGCAATAGCTTAATCAAATCAATTTATTGATAATTCTTTGCTCCTTAATATATGATTCTAGTTATTAAACTTTGCGTTTAATTTTATCTTGCGTTATTTTCATAATTAATTTATGATTGATTCTTATTTTTTTTAAACGCAAAGTTTTATTTAAAATCTTTACATTTTAAGGAGCAAAGATTGCGAACGAGTCGCTTAAGCTTGAAAATATAATGCAATAGCTTAATCAAATCAATTTATTGATAATTCTTTGCTCCTTATATATGCTGGTTATTAAAATTTTGTATTTAATTTTCACTCTTGCCATACCATTACTTCAGTGTTTTATCCAAGAATTTCACCGCCAGATCTAATGTTTCTGTGAACCAAGGTTCGGCAGACCAAAAAGAATGCGGTGTATCTTTAATTTCATAAAATTCTGTTGAGATATTGAAGTTTTTCAGTTTTTTCATCATGTCGTCCCTTCCTGCATGAAACCGCGGTTGAGAACTGTTGATGAACAAAGTAGGCGGAGTTTTTTTACTGACATATTCTAAAGGTGAAGCTTCCGTCCAGATTTTTATATTGTCTTTTTGTTGATAACCCAGCCAATAGGCAGCATAGGTGCTTTCTTCAGCTTCAGGGTGAATGAAGGAAACAATACCGTCTATATTAATGATGGCTTTAATTTTATTTTTGGATCGTACGCCAGCTAAAGTGGCAATTTGAGCCCCTGCCGATTCCCCCAAAATTGCAATTTTATTGTCGTCTAAAGAGTATTTTTTCCTGTTTTTTTTAAGAAACTGTATGGCTGCCTCCACATCATCGATTGCAGCAGGATATTTTGCAACATCTGCAAGGCGATAACCTACCGCAATGGCCACATACCCTTTTGAAGCCAATTCCTGAGCCATATATTTTTCATTTTCTTTGCTTCCGGAAATCCAGCCGCCACCGTGAACCAAAGCTATTCCGGGATATTTTTCAGATTGATCAATAGGATAATAGATATCAGCTTTCAGAGAAATTCCGTTGATGTTTGCATATTCTACATCTTTATCAATTCTTATATTTTCGGGGACTGTTCTATTTAAAGGAGTGATAAAAGGATGTTTTTTCTTTAGTTTATCATATGTTGCTTCGTTAGTGTAAGGAGTAGCATTCGGACGGCTTATCTGTCCGAATGCATTTGCTCCTACAAAAAAAACAAAAAGAAAATATAGTTTGTAAAAACTCATTTTTAAATTAATTTTAACCACAAAAGTCACAAAAGATTTTTACGGTTTTAAAGTTGAATACTTTGAAAATAATAAGTTCAAAAAAGTTTCTGTTTAAATGTTTAATCATCAAAGTTTTCGAAACATTAAGGCTTCAGTTCAGCATCTCTGAGAAATTTTGAACACGAGAGTGAAAATTAAAATTTTAATCCATGTCAGTAATTAGTAATAACTTAGTGTTTAATGGTTTGTTTGTCATCCGTAGTAATCTAAACTACTTTATTTTCAGTATTTTGAGATTCCTACAAGATGACAAAATGACTGCTGATCTTAGCGCTATGATTAAAAACTGATATTCATAATTTTTTTTGCTCGAATCTCGTATTTTACTTCACCGCGTTCTTCGCAACTTCTTTTGAAATATTCAGCTGCTCACCTTTGATGTCTTTCGGAAGTTTTACAGCGGAGGTTTTGCTTCCTAAAACTTTGATCGTAGTTTTTTGCGAAGATGTCAACTGTAAAGTGGATAAGTCAATATTTTTACTGTTGTAAATTACCGCACCTGTACCTTCTGTGTAATTCAGTTTTACATTTTTTAAAGAAATTCCGTCTGCATCTACTATGGTTAAAGCTTTTTTGGTATCAAACTGAGAATCTTCAATCACAATATTTTTTATATTCATTTCGGCTAAACCATTGATGGTGATTGCTTCATAAGAATTCACCGCACTGATGTTTTTAAAGAAAATATTTCTGAAAACCGGCGTTTCTTCCGTTACGGGAAATGTTTTTTCGGGAACTTTATTGCCTTCTGCATTTTGTCCGTCTTCCAAAACCGGAGATGCTCCTTCGTAGAACATATTAAAACCTATTGTCTGCGTAGGAATGTTGATCATATCGATATTTTTGATATAAATATTTTCCACAATTCCACCTCTTCCGCGGGTTGTTTTGAAACGCAGGCCAATATCTGTTCCAATGAACGTACAGTCGGAAACATGAATGTTTCTTGCTCCGCCGGACATTTCGCTTCCGATGACAAAACCTCCGTGACCGTGATAAACGATATTGTTTTTAATGATCACATTTTCTGTTGGCATTCCTCTTTTTCGCCCGTCCTGATCTTTTCCGGATTTTATACAGATCGCATCATCACCTACGTCAAAAGTATTGTCATAGATCAAAACATTTTTGCAGGATTCTAAATCGACACCGTCGCCGTTTTGTGAAAACCAGGGATTTCTTACTGTGAGATTTCTTAAAATAACATTGGAACACATCAAAGGGTGAAGATTCCAGGCAGGAGAATTCTGGAAAGTAGGACCATCTAAAAGAACCTGATCGCAACCTACCAGACTTACCATTACCGGCCGGAGAAAATCTTTTACCGACTCCAGTTCTGATTTGGTGATCTTGTCCGGAACATTGAAATTGGAGCTTGCTTCAAATCCTTTTTTATAACTTTCAGATGGAAACCATGTTTTTTTGTCTTCAGATAAAAGTCCGCCGGAGGATACCATCTGTTTCCACTCAGATTCTGCCATTTTGCTTTTTTTAATGGCTCTCCATGCTTCACCGCTTCCGTCAATGATTCCTTTTCCTGTAATCGCAATGTTTTTCGCATTTTTAGCAGAAATCGGAGACTGGCAGCGGATGGTTTCCAGTCCTTCAAAACTAACGTCTACCAAAGGATAATCGTTTTTATCTTTGCTGAAGATTACCAATGCACCTTCTTCTACATGAAGATTGATATTGCTTTGTAAAACAATTGGTCCGGTTAACCACATTCCTCTCGGTACAACGAGTTTTCCGCCACCTTTTTTTCCTAAAGCATCAATTGCTTTTTTAAAAGCTTCTGTATTTTTAATTTTTCCTCCGGAAACACCGCCGAAATCTTTTATAGAAACTGTGTTTGCAGGAAAAGAAGTTTCCGACACCTGCGGCATTTTGAATTCAATATTTTTGTAGATGTCCAGATTTTGTGCGTAGGTCTGTCCGGAAAACAGCATCACAGCAATAAGACCAATTATTTTGAATGACTTCTTCATTATTCTTTTACTATTTAGTTTTAATTATATTTTTAAATTCTGTGAACACCATTTGTGCCACTGCTTTTGCTCCGTCCGGCTGAAAATGCGTGTTGTCTTTCTGACCTTTAGGATATGCTTCATAAACTCCTTCCGGAAGATTCATAAAGTAATGACGGGTGACATAATCCTGACCTTTTCTAGTGAAAAAAGCCATAGATAATTTATTTAAATCGATATAAGGAATGTTCATTTCTTTGGCAATATCAATAGAAGCCTGCCAATAATTTCCATGAACATTTTCCAGTCGACCATCTTTCCAGGGATAATTTCTTGCAACAGGAGTAACAATAATCGGTTTCCCACCTTTCTGAATGGTTTGAACTACAAATAATCTCAAAAATTCTTTGTAGCCTTCGATGTTTACATATCTTTCCGTATGTTTTTCTGAACTGTCGTTGTGCCCAAACTGCATCATCACGTAATCGCCGGGTTTCAGATTTTCATAAACATACCTCCATCTTCCTTCCTGAAAAAATGTTCTTGTGCTTCTTCCGCCATATGCTCTGTCGATGATTTTTACAGAGTCTTTTAATGAATTTAAACCTCTCAAACTGTCTTTTACAAAAAACGGCTGAAAAACCTGTCCCCATCCTGTAATGGGATACCGAACTTTCATATAATCTTTACCAGGTTCATAATTTCCTGTATAGTCTGCCATAGTAGAATCGCCGATGAGGTAAATATGAGTAACCTTTTGATCAGCTTTGTTTTTGAGTGCAAGATTTTGCGACTGACAGGAAGACAGAAAAAATGCTGCAGCTAAAAATAAAATAATATGAAAGGTTTTTTGGTTCATACTGATGTATTGTTGTTAATCCTTTAATTTTTGGTTATTCTGAAATATTCAAAATCTGCATATCCGCCGCGGTTTGCTTTTGGTGTGCTTACAGAATATAATCCTACTTTTGCACCAATCCATTTTCCGGGTTTTGCCTGAAACGGTTCACCTACTTTTGTGAAATTTTTTCCGTTTTCGCTGTAGCTGAATGTGCAGATTCCGTTGGGTTCGCTTACATCTACTTTAAAATAAGCTTCATTGGATTGTAATTTAGTTTCAAACAAAACCTTTTCTTCACCGCCTTTATCAGCTTTTTCTGCTTTTCTTAACTGGAGATAAAATCCGTCTGTTTTATTGGTGATAACAATTGATTCGTGATCCATCCCTATCACCAAAAGCCCGGCTGTTTTTCCTTCTTTGGCGTCTTCGGGAGTCAGTTTAACTTTAGTAGAGGCCACAAAGTTCGGCGCCGGAAATTTTTGAGTTAAAAGATTCGGAACATTCCAAAGATTTTTTTCACCTTCAGGAACTTTCATTGAGAATAATCTCAGGAATTTATGTCCCGGAAGTTTGGATGACCAGACGATATTTTCATTGGCACTCCATTGCCATTGCAAACCTACTTTTTCACCATCAAATTCATCAGTTTCAGGGGGAGTGGCAACTGGATAATTTTTTCCTACATTTGGTTTTTTATAGCTCAAAACAGGTTCTCCAATTCCGTTTTTATTATTGTCGATTCCCATTACTGGCCAGTCTTTTTCCCATTTCATGGGTTGAAGATGTACAATTCTTCCTCCTGCATCCACATCCTGAAAGTGATAAAACCAATCTTCACCAGAAGGTGTATCTACCCATGCTCCCTGATGAGGTCCGTTGATCTTTGTCGAACCTTGTTCCAGTACAATTTTTTCTTCATAAGGACCGTAAATGCTTTTTGATCTTAAAACCAATTGCCAGCCGGTAGCAACTCCGCCTGCAGGAGCAAAAATGTAGTAATACCCATTTCTTTTGTACATTTTCGGGCCTTCAACGGTGGGATGGGCATCATGACCGTCAAAAATATGAATTCCTTTATCGAGAACTTTTGTTCCTTCAGGATTCATTTTATTGATGGTAAGCAAACTTTTTACTCCCGCCCGGCTTCCTGCCCAGCCATGAACCAGATATGCATTTCCATCTTCGTCCCAGAAAGGACAGGAGTCGATCAATCCTTTTCCTTCCATTACCAAAACAGGTTCTTCCCATTTTGCTAAAGGATCTTTGGTTTTCACCATGTAAATTCCGAAATCGGGATCTCCCCAATAAATATAAAATTCACCTTTGTGAAATCTGATGCTCGGAGCCCAGACTCCGTCGCCTCTTTTGGGAACAGAAAAATGTTCTGAAGGTAGAATATCCTGAATGGCATAATTTACCAAGGTCCAGTTAATCATATCGTTAGAATGAAGAATTGGCAGTCCCGGAGCTTCGTTGAAACTTGAAGCCGTCATGTAATAATCATCACCAACTCGGGTAACATCCGGATCCGAATAATCTGCATACAAAATCGGGTTTCTATAGTTTTTTCCTGAATCTGCCGTCCATACTTGGGAGACGTAAGGTTTTTCCTGTGCGTTCATGTATGTAGAAGCGATGGAAAATGCTGTGATAGAAAGTATATTTAAAATTTTGTTTGTCATAAAATCAGATTTTTGGTCTGGTTTAAATTTTAACGCAATGAGCGCAAAGATTTTCTTAATGGCTTACTGCATATTTTCGTTCGCAAAGGCGCTCTGCTCAGCAATGGTGTTATATTTGAAATATCAAAGTTTTTTAAATTTGAACTTTTTGTCGTTGAATTGCCTGCAGCCCGACTTGAACGGAGCGCTTTTTCTGAAAAAGGTTTGATAAAAGCACTGGCAATTTTTCAGAAAAAAGCGGGAGTGGAAGGCGGATTAAGCTGCCCAAATATTTATTTTATTTTTCAAATTCCAAACTTGCCAGAATAAACGGTCCTGTTCCTTTTCCGTCGTTTGAACGGATCTCTTCGTTTACATAATATTCGTAAGAACCGTCTCTGTAAGGTTTTCCACCTAAACCTGCAACAGCACAGCATTTATTTAAATTGACCACACCGTTTTCGTCAACAGTAATCAAATTTTTGATGATTCCGTCATATCCTTTTTTTGCCGCCGCTTTATACGATTTCGGAAGGTAACCGTTGTTGACAGATTTAATTATGGTATACACAAACATTGCAGAAGCAGTAGCTTCGGTGTAATTTCCTTTTTCTCCTGCTTTATCTAAAACCTGATACCAAAGTCCGTTGTTTTTATCCTGAACTTTGATAACGGCATCCGTGTAAGATTTTAAATACGTCAGAATTCTTGCTCTTCCCGGATGATCTTTCGGTAAGAAATCCAGAACATCTACCATTGCCATACCGTACCAACCCATTGCTCTTCCCCAGAAGTTGGGTGAAACTCCGGTTTTTTGATCTGCCCATTTTTGCTCACGGCTTTCGTCCCATGCATGATACAGTAATCCTGTTTTAGGATCTACCAAATGTTTCTGTATAATATCAAACTGTAAAACAACATCATCGTATGCTTTTTTAGCTTCTGCACCTTTTACAAAATCTTTGGTGTAATGAGCGTAAAAAGGCTGTCCCATATACAAACCATCCAGCCACATTTGGCTCGGATAGATTTTCTTGTGCCAGAAACCGCCTTCAGATGTTCTCGGCTGCCCGTCTATCTGGGAACGAAGCGTCTGAAGAGCTTTCAGATATTTTTGTTTTTTTTCTTTTTCATAAAGATAGAGGAGTACATTTCCGCTATTCAGCATGTCGATATTGTACTTTTCCATTTCGTATGTGAGAATAGTACCGTCTTCTGCAATCAGTTTTTCACCGAAATCACTGATGTAATCGTAGTATTCTTTTTTACCGGTTTTAGCATATACTTTTTCTGCTCCGTCCAGTACGATTGCAGAAGGATACGTCCATTTTGGGCTTTTACTGAAATCCAGCATCCAGGATTCCGGGAAACGGTGCATCTCAGAAAGCAGCATTCTTTCAGACCATTTCAGATTGAGAGGAACTACTTTTCCGGATTGTGAAGTTTCGGATGAAGTTTTTGCAGCAGCTGCAGTTTTTGTCTGTGCGCAAGCCAAAAACATTCCTGATCCCAAAACGGCAACAGCGTATATTTTTAATTTTTGAGTAATGAAATTCATTTTTAATTTTTTACTGATTTTACTTGAATTAAAGCTGATTGTCTTTATCTAAAATTTCTAATTTTTTATCTAAATCTTTATAAAACTCTTCTTCGGATTTTATTCCGTTTGGTTCTTGCGACCAGGCTCCCAAAAAGTAATACGAAGCATTTTTATTTTTTTTGAAAACCACGATATGAGTAGATTTTGCTTCAACATATTGAGAGAAGTTTTCAATGGGGTAGAAGACTGCCATGCCCAGATTATCATCCTTTTTTGCTAAAGTCTGTGTTCCGTAAGTAGCGATGTAACCCCATTTTTTGTTCTTACTGGTTTTCTGTTTCACCGGAATGTCTTTGAAAGCAACAATACCGGTACAAAGACCAGAAATGGCTTCACTCACATTCAGATCTACTTTTACAAAGCGGTCTCTGTTGAAAATCGTCAGTTTCGATTGAAGATCAACCGCTTTTCCCCATGTTTTCCAGCCTTTGTAATCGATGGTCGCAATTGATTGATTGGTTTCGTTCTCCACTTTTGCGGTAGTGCTTTTTACGATTTTAAAGGTTTCAACGAAATCATTCTGCTCATCATATCTTCCGTAAGAACCGATACCGATCGTACGACCGGATTTTAAAATATCCTGTCCCCAGGAAGCATCGTTATGGTAAGATTCAAAACCGTCTTGTCCTACTTCCGGCAATACCAAAGTGTTGACTTTTTTACCAAAAATATCGGTTGCATTTCGCCAGTCGAGATACAGTCTGTAACCAATCTGATTATTTTCCAATCCTATTCCTTCGTATCGGATGTAAGAAGAATGATCGGTATGTTCTGACGGAATTGTTAACTGAATAACGTTTTTAAATGTTCCGCCAATGTATTCGTTTTCCTGCCATTTTCCGCCTTCTTTTACAGAAAGTTCAGCATACGAAAAAGGAGCTTTCGGGTTTTTCCGGATTTTCTGAATTGTTTTTTCCTGCCCGAAATACGAAACAGAAGCGAAAACTGCGCCCGCTAAAAATATTCTGAAGAGATTTGATTGTATTGGTAGTACCATTCTATTTATTTTAGATAACCGATCGGTCTGAAAGTTTTTTATTTATTTATTTATTTTTCTGAAATTCCAGTTGTCTTTTCCCGATAAAATATTTTTTGCCGTATATTTTTTGCTTTCTTCTTTGGTAAGCTGATGTGACCAGGAAACTCTTTTAGAAGCATTTGCACCGTTCCCTGTAGAATTAAACTCTCCGTAGAAAGTTGTTTTTTCTGCATCGGGTTTGTTCCAGTTATGCCATCCTTCAGTTTTTATAGTCGAATTGATTTCGCAATCAATGAAAACAGTTTTGGCAAATGGTCTCCACGGTCTTCCCAGATAGACTGAGTGTTCTTTGGCATTCCCGAGAATTTTAGAATTAATAAAAACAAAACCAAACTCACTTTGCTGTGGAGTAGAAGCTGCTGTCACGTAGCTTGCTGTTTCTTTAGAATAAATGATGCAATTTTCAAAAACAGCTGTTCCGGCTCCGAAAATATAGTCTGTAGTGCCTTCGATGTAGCAATTTTTAAAATAATTTCTTGAAGGTCTTGATTTGTCGGGTGAATCCTGAACTCCTTTTAAATATAAGGTATCCTGATTTCCTAAGAATCGGCAGTTTTCGAAAGTAATTCTGTCGCCAGAAGTGAGAACCGCAACGGCTTGTCCCACTCTTCCAGAGCTGTTTTCAAATGAAATGTTTTTTGCTGAAAAATTATCAGAATAAATAAAAACTGTTGAAGAATTGGTGGTTCCTATATCTTTACCGTCCGAATTTTTTTTTGAAGCGAAATCATCGTAAGTGATGATGGTATTTTCAGGATTTTCTCCTTCCAGCAGAATCGCTCCTTTGTTCTCAGGAATAATGATTTTTTCTTTGTAAGTTCCTGCTTTTATTAAAATTTTTGTTCTTACGGAAGATCCGTTTTCAACCGCATCGATGGCCTGGCTGATTGTGGTAAAATTGCCTTTTCCGTCTTTTGAAACCACGATTAACTGATCTTTGGTTTTAAAAGAAAGAAGACTTAACCATACTATCGAAAGGACTGAAAATGATTTTAAATTTTTAAAAAAAGTGAAAAATTTCATTAAAAAAAATTAAGGTAAAATACAGACTTTACTCCAGTGACGGAGAAAGTCTGTACAAAATTAATATGAATGTATTTTGTCTAATATCCGTAATCCTGTGTAAGGCTGTAATTAGAATTTACAACATCTAACGCCAGCGGAAGCAGTTCTTTTCTGTTGGGCTGGAAGTAATATGCGTAGCTCTTGACAGGGTCACCACTGATGTACGGCTGAGTCATGGCAAGTCTCCAGTTTACTTTTGTATATCCTGAAGGTGTTGCTGTGCTTTGATTGGTGCTGTAGAAAACATCTGCTTTCGCAACTCCTGCAGCAGTATAAAAATCAATATCCAATACATTTTGCTGAGCTGTTTTGGTAGGAGTATACGCTACTTTTTTGTAGAAAATATATTCCGGAACGTTGGCATAAGCTCCTGTACCGTTCATAAATTGGGTAAGCTTCGCTTTGGTTTCATTGATTTTGGTTTCTAATAAGTTCCAACGGATCAAGTCGTATTTTCTAAGGCCTTCTCCACCAAATTCCAGCTGTCTTTCTTTTACAATATAATTGAAAAATCCAATTTTATCTGTAGGTATCGTTCCTACCTGTCCTAAATTACCTGCATACGCTCTCTGTCTTACCGCCATCACTGCATTGATTGCCTCCTGCGATGGCCCGCTGTGAAGTTCGTTATCTGCTTCTGCAAACATGAGCAGAACATCAGAATATCTCAATAATGGCCAGTCGATTCCTAAGTTCTGAGAAGTTCCGGTTATCGATGTCCAGGATTTTCTGAACTTACCATCGTTCCAGTTGATAGAAGTCTGCAGTTCTGCCTGTTTTGTGGTATTTACTCTAAAGATTGCAACATTCACGTCTCTTCTCAAATCATATTTGGTAAATTCATAGAAATATACA
>Ga0302347_1004902_pt1 | contig 10287 bp, 8 predicted proteins | sample PhyWR1_FD_202178 | JGI IMG/M metagenome (GOLD analysis project Ga0302347, IMG submission 202178) | Leaf surface microbial communities from wheat plants in UC Gill Tract Community Farm, Albany, California, United States - DLSL W.R1 (v2)... | ecosystem: Host-associated > Plants > Phyllosphere >...
CCAGCGCCAGCGGCACCCTGGAAAAAGGCGCTCGGCATCAACTGGCCGAGATCACCGAGATGACCGGTTCGATGCAGCGCATGGAAGACGCCATGGGCCACATCACGGTGCAGGTCGAACAGGCCGTAGAGCATGCCGGTCAGGCCAGCCGCCAGATCGTGCGTGGTCAAGAGAGCGTCAGCCGTGCCCGGCATGAGATCAACCAGCTGGCGTCCCACATCAACGGCACCGAATCCACCGTGCAATCCCTGGCCGGCCAGGCCGAACAGATCGGCTCGGTGCTGGAGGTGATCAGCAGCATTGCCAACCAGACCAACCTGCTCGCCCTCAACGCCGCCATCGAAGCCGCCCGGGCCGGCGAGCAAGGCCGCGGCTTTGCGGTGGTGGCCGATGAAGTGCGCAGCCTGGCCCAGCGCACCGCCCTCTCCACCCAGGAAATCAAGACCATCATCGAAGGCCTGCAACACGGCAGCCGCCAGGCCGTCGCCGCCATGCACAATAGCCGCGAAGGCGTGGAACGCTGCGTGGAAGACAGCCGGCTGGCCGTCGAGATGTTGCAGGCGGTGGGTCAGGACATCGCCCACATCGACGCGCTCAATGGGCGCATCGTCAGCACCACCCGCGACCAGTCCTCGGCGAATCTTGAGATCGTCGGACGCCTGCAGTCGGTGCAGAGCATTGCGCAAAGCACGGCTGATGACGTGGAAACTCTGGCCCGCAGCAGCGAGCGCCTGCCACCGATTGCCGTGCGCCTGGATGCGCTGGGGCGCAGGTTTCACCCCTGACGGTCAACCTGTGGAAGGGTGCTTGCTCCTGATTGCGGTGGGCCAGCCCGTACATCTTTGGCTGATACACCGCAATCGGAGGCAAGCGCTCTCTCCACATGGGTTACTCTGCGCGCCTCTGCATCGCCTCCCATCAGGATTCAAGACATGCGCCTGCCCGATTTCATCCTCGAAAACCTCGAGCCGATTCTGCAGGCCTGGGAAAATTTCGCCAGAACCATCAAGACGCCCGGCGCCGAACTCGACAGCATTGCGCTGCGTGACCATGCCGAACAGATGCTGCGGGCCATCGTGACGGACCTGCGCACCCGACAATCACACCGCGAGCAAACGGCCAAAGCCCAGGGGCATGGCCCGGTGGATGAGCAGGAAACCGCCGCCGAAACCCACGCCATCACGCGACTGATGGCGGGCTTCACCATTGACCAGATGGTCTCGGAATACCGTGCCCTCAGAACCAGTGTGGTCAGCCAGTGGATGCGTCAGGTCAAGGACGGCACGCCGATCAACGTGGACGACATGACCCGCTTCCACGAGGCCATCGATCAGGCGCTCGCCGAGTCCATCGCCAGCTACTCGCGCGCGGTCGAGGCCTCGTGCAACGTGTTCCTGGGCATACTCGGCCACGACCTGCGCACCCCACTTGGCGCAATCATGCTGGGAGCCGACGTCCTCAGGCGCACGGAAGGCGCCGACGCCCGCTCGACCAAAGTCGCCAATCAGATCTACACCAGCGTGCGCCGCGCGAGCCAGATTGTCGGCGACCTGCTTGACCTCACCCGCTGCCAGATGGGACCGGGCATCCCCGTCAGAACCGCAGCGGTCGACCTCGCGCCGCTCTGCGGTCGTGTCGTTGAGGAAATCCAGGCATTTCATCCCGAGGCCAGGATCGTGCTCGACATACCGTCACCGGTCGCCGGGCGGTTCGATGGTGCAAGGATGGAACAGGTCTTCTCGAACATCATCAGCAACGCGGTGCAGCACGGCGACACCGCCCGCCCCATCAAGGTCGAGCTGACGACTCAAGAGGACTGCGCCGTGTTCTCGGTGCACAACCGTGGCGCGGCGATACCCGAGGACGTGCTGCCGTTCATCTTCAACCCGATGGGCCGGTTCTCCCAGCGTACGGCGATTGATCACGGCCCCACGGAAGGCTTGGGCCTGGGCCTGTTTATCGCGTCGGAAATCGTGGCGTCACATGGTGGCTCGATCGAGGTCAGCTCCGACACGGATCAGGGCACGGTGTTTCGGGTGAAGCTGCCGCTCGATAAAGGCGGCTCCACCATTGCCTGAGGCCGCGTGACGGCCAATATGTCTTCAAACGCGACAGCACCTCGCCGGCACAAGGATTGCCCAACGCCTGGACACGTTCATGGTTACGCGCAAACAGCAGCATTTGCCCGGTGAAGTCGCTGCTGCGCAGACCGATCTGAGCTCGCCGACGCTTGGCATTCCGATATTCTGCTTGGGGTTGCTTCGTTTTGTTCGCAGTTCCGTTTTGCTAAAGTTCGCGACGTGTAAGCCGACAGCTTTTGTTCCTACTTCACGGATGATTTCAAATGTTCCGATCCGTTTTTTCTGGCGTTGCTTTACTAGCCGTCACCGCCGCCTGTAATGCCGCCCAGACTCAGGTCGTCACCACACCCGAACAGCTCCTGACCGAATTCTCCCGCTGCGATGCGCATTTCTTCGAGAGCCTGCGCGACGCCCGCCTGCCGGCAGATACCTTACGCCTGAGTCAGTACGGCTCGGTCAAGGCGCCGACCATCCTGAACCCGTTGCAGGAAGGTGGCACCTATCAACGGTTCGAAAAACCCCTGATCGTTAACGGCGTGCCTATGATCGGATACTACAACCAGGCCCAAACCATGAATAACGTGGGCAATTTTCTGTTCTGGGGTTTTGTAGCCGATGGTCTGCCGCAAGAAGTGGCCGAAAAAATCAAGCCGCTGATTGTCGATAACACACGCTTTATCAGCGAGGGAAAAGCCATTGCTCGCGCCGAAATTCGCCGCGTCGGTGACCCGATTGGCCAATGGCGCACCCAAGGATTGACCGGCCCTGGCGTCGCCACGCCGTTTGGTTTCGTAGACCGCGTGTTCATGGTCGACAAGGGCGACGCGACACCGCCGCTCACGGGGCACACCACTGTGTTCTGCTCGCTGCAAGGCACTGTGACCGCTCCGCTTTTGCAGGTCTATCGCCCAGACCTCAACGCTCGGCTGTTCGACTGACAAGGAAGTTTTTTCATGACTATTCGCTGGCCCGCACTCATCGCATGCGTCTTCATCCTCACCGGATGTGCCGGAATGCAGAACCCGCAAAAAGCCAACCTTGCGCACTGCGCAACTCAGTTCAAGGCCTACAAAGCCGAGAACTACCCTCTGGTGCTGCAGGAAGGTGACTTGTGCCTGCAAAAAAATACCCTGCCCGCCTCACTGCAAAGTCTGGTTTACGCGTTGCAGGCGGACGCCCACAGCAACCTCAAACATTTCCCCCAAGCCGTTACAGCCAAGGAAAAATCCCTGCAATTGGCGACCAAGCCTGATCCACGCGACAACCTGGACTTGAGTGCCATGTATCGCGACGCTGGCAATCCGAAAAAAGCCCTTGAACTGGTGCAGTACAACCTGGACAACGGCTTGGGAGAAGCCGGAAAAGGCTCAGGCTTTCACATGCCGACCTACTATCACCTGGGCCTTGCACTGACAGACCTGGGTCAGTACCGAGAAGCCGCTGAAGCATTCAGCACCGGCCTTCAACGCCAGCCGGATTTTGCCTGGGCTTACTATGCGCGCGGGATCGCTTACGACCATTTGGGAGACAGGGAAAGCGCGAAGGCTGACTTCCTGAAGTTCTCGCAGATCGTTAAAAAGAAATACGTGGAGGAGAAGCACAGGGCCAAGCTTGCTGAGTATGGGATATCGGTGCTGTAACAGGAGAGTGGTTATTGGCTGATTGCTGGCTTTTATGAAGGGCTGCAAATCGGCCGATTCTGTTGAAAAAGTCGACCTTGGTTTCCACAGCAGAAAAGTATACATCTGAGATTGAAATCCTTACTTTTGGCTGAGGCTTCCGGGTTCAGATTTCACGTAGCAGCGTGCAAAAATGGCATTTCCCCCGCTCAATTTCCGGGCAGTTTGAGCGGAGCGACTTTTTCAACACAATCGGCCAAAAGCGGACAGTGATAGAAAAATAAATCAGTCCCCTTTTCGGAAAGAAAATGGCCGAGGTTGTCGGATGTAATTGAAAAACTCGGTGATGCGGAGTTGTGTTTTTCGTGTCTCCTAGGCCTGCTGCATATAGTCTTCGGCTCCGCGTTCCAGGCATAATTTTAGGATCCGAAAACGTCCAGGACGAACACATCAATTAGCCCAACTAGCTCTGGCGGGAGCGTCTGTTCGATGCTGGTCTTCAGTTCCGGAGCGGAGTTTATTGTTGTATTTTTTTTGTTTGCGACCAGTTCATCGCCGCCAAACCAGATCACAAGATAAACGCCCTGTTGCTCTGCGTCGGGGTGTATGGAGTATCGGTCATATAATTGCGCAGATGCGGCTGTGTATAGTTCTTTATGCCACTGACCTTTTACCTCGACCACAAGCAACCTTCTTTTCCCACCAATGATCTTGGTCGCAGTGAAATCGGTGCGGTTTTCACTTTTCATTTGTTGCTCAGACGTTATCACGATACCTAATGGTCCGAGTCTGAGACTTAGACGCTCAGCAATGACCTCGGTGGCCTTGACTTCGCCCAAACGCTTACCACCATTGTAAAAGCGGTCAGCTGGATTGAACTCTCCACCGTCTATATCTTTCTGAAAATCTTGAAGCTCTTGGAGGACGAGTTTGCGTAAGCCCTCGACGTTCACAACAGTGTCGCGATCCAGCAGTTCGATGACTTCTTGAGGAGAAGGCGGTTCAAAATCTCTCAGCGCTTGTTGTCTGACTTTACTGGCTAATAAGCTCTTAAGGTCGTTGTGCATATCTATAAAACGCGCATCGCCTAAAAGTCGATTTAAGACAAGGATGGCCTCGTTAGCATCATCTGAATTTATCAACCAGACTATATCGGTCAAAAAACGATATGCGACCTCCCCGCTAGGACTCCCCGTTCCCCAGTGGCTCGGCAGATGAACTTTAGGCCATTTATCGATAAAAGCGTCGAGAACGGCCTCCACTTTATTTGCCGTAAGTATTGGCCAATAAGACTTTTCGCTGTGATTGAAGCGTCCGGAACGAACATTAAGTGAAAATACTGTATCCCTATCAGACTTGAGCCAGCCCCAATATATGACACAAATATCTTTTATAAAATAAAATTCTCGAACGAGCCAGAATATGCGTTTTCTCTCTATGTATTCATCATCTGTGGGCTCGGGCCAGTCGGACATTATATTTCCGCAACGCTCTGCGATTATCTTTTGAAGATCACTACGATTACCACACTGCGCCGCAATCTCAAAAAGCGTTTCTAAAGTTCCAATGTCTAACTCAGAGAAACGCGAAAGCCACTCTATTGAAAGCTCCGCCCGTAGATGGCTGAAAATCTCGTCACTGCTTAAAAGCCAAATATCCGGTTGGCTGCAGCCTTTCTGTGCCAGCTGGGGCTCTAGGTAATGACGGAGATAGCGCTCTGCGCTGGATGAGTCTGCAAAAACAAGACGATCAATTTCAGACTTCAGAGCGTTGCGTTCTTCTTCGATAACTGAACTGTAGGATCGATTAATACTGGTCCGCAGCGCGATCAATAACCGCAAATCAACATTATCTAAATTACCATCAACACGCATGATCACTAGGCAAGCTGCTAGTAGGACCATTTCTGCATGCAATATTTTCCCTGAACGCTGTAGCTGTGAAAACTCTAATAGATCGGGAATTTTCAGCGCGATAAAATCTATACAGTTTTTTAGAGCAGTACAAACTAATGGCGCGTCACCAACGCGCTCATCAATCTGATCGGGATGCATGAGAACCAATTCTGCAAAGTAGACAAGGCATTGCCAATGTCCACCGCTTTCTATTAGCGCTCGATTGGTCTGGTAATACTGAATATTTGCTGCACGCCTCTCGTATCGTTGCCGCTGACGGCGTTTCGCCTTGCGATTCAGGCGCGGCACTCGCGTGTTCTTTGACAATTGCGAGTAAGCTCTGTTAGATCGCACCCATTCAACCATGAATTGTGGCTTTTCTAAAGACTGTACGCGCATGTGTCTTCTTAAGTAGTTAGGTCCTACTTCTGTTTTGTGGCGATAGCGCTGATGTGTGGCGATAAAATTAGCCCAAAGCTTCGGATTTTCGAGTTCAAATGCGAGATTCACTATAAACTCATAATCTTTGGATTGGAATTGAAGACCTGAGTGAGAATATAGCTCAAATTTTTCTATTTTGGTCTTAAAGATTTTCTCTCTGTCAGTAACAGTTCTGAAAACGTGAGCGATAATCCCTTGGCGCAGGTTATCGTCGCTTTGAAGTATTTTTACAGAGGTACTATGGCTAGCTGCTTGCTGATGGTGGTAGTTTAAGTTTTCGAGCCAACACCATACTTTCTCAGGATCAAAGGGCGCGGACGCTAGTTCAAAATACCTATCTAGCATCAATCCAATAATTTTGCTTATACCATCTCGACAGTAGCAAGCGTAACGCTCTTTACCGCAAACGTAGGTCACGCTTTTAGATAATCCATCCAATAGAGGATTGATCAAATTTAAAGCTAAGCTGCCCAAAAGTTTTTTGATAAAGTAGCGATTGCCAACTGTCCGCTCTAAACGTTCTTCAGAGGCAGGATATAGTTCCGTACAGGTGCGAAGAAAATTTGACAGGTAAGAAATATCGAATTTTTCAGGACCTATGGTTGTTAAGATGTCAGCTACAATCTTAAGCGAAGTTTCGCTAGCCTCAGCAACTAGAATCGAGACATTGGCGTGATGATCATGTTCGATCAAATCGAGTAGGCATCTGTTGGCCAAAAATCGAGAGTGTTCGCTTTGGCTCGGGCCCAATACGATCTGACGTAATTCATTTGTCAAATGCGTGATCGCTGGTGATCCCGCCAAAAGCTCGAGGATCAGATCGCGTAAGTGCCCATCGTTTCCAGATGCGAGGAGAGGCTTGATTTCCTTCATGACGTCTTGGGTGAAGAAGCCTGCAGCACTGAACCGGCGCCAAGAATCTCCCCGTCGGAAATACGGATCTCTCTTTTCCACATCTTTTAAGCGTCTTATGAGCAAGCGCTTTGAGGACTGTTCAAGTTGAGAAGGATCGCCGTTCGCTAGTACTGCATAGGGGTCAAGTTCGATTGCAGATTCCTGAATATACTTGTTGCCTAACGCGGCCAACCAACCGAGCAGCCCTCGTAGTTCGTCCCGTACAATGGTGTTTGGAGCGATTATGGGTAGGCATTTATGGGTCGTAAGATGGTCCGTCGGATCAGCTATTCGCTTGGCTAGGTAATCCGCCGCGCAGTATTCGGCGACGATCTTATGGACCGGTCGATGCTGATCTGCGCTGTCGCCGGGCTTGAAAAGTCTAGTCGCGAGGATGCCTTCAGCTGCGGTGGTATTTTCGAACAGCGACGCTAGTAGTGGATAAATTCGGTCTGCCGTAGCTTCGCTCGTTCCGATACCATCTGCACCTGAAAGCAAAAGCTTGGCGAATACTTCAGACGACAGGTCAACCTTTCTTGCGATGGAAAGGGTATGGCCGGTCTGCGCCACGGTGGCATTAGCCTCCTTGGCTAGGCGCTCGACCGCTTGGGAAAATATGCTTCGTTTGTCTGTGAAATGTCTGCCGCTTTCGATGTAAGCGTCCGCGAACATCTTTAAGAACTGGGGATTAGGTAATAGTGCTTCTAAATCGAATCGAGTGACTTCCGCTTGGAATCTTTCGAAATCCTCACCCTGCACATGGTGATTAAAAATTTGCCGCTGTTCTTTCTCCTCAAACTCGACCAGCCTCACCAGGAACGGTGAGCATCCGAAGTACTCTTCGAATGCGCTTGTGGCTGCGGTCCCCCATTCGCTGGATCGGCTCGAGATGATCACGTGCGTTGGCTTTGCTTTACTCGCATTAGCCAGGAGGTCATGAATACCGATTTGATCGATTTTGGCCAACTCGTCAAACGCATCAATCACGAGCGGAGAGTTATCAGCGTCTGGGCCTATACGTTTGAATTTGTTCGCTGTAACGCTAGAAGTGCCCAGCTTCCGGGCCAAACTACGCATTAACTCAGTTTTTCCACCACCTGGTTCGGCCAGAACAACGACGTAAGTTGACGTAACTAGAAGCTCATCTTCAGTGTAAGCAACGCCATTGCTGGATATTTTGCGCGGTAAATAAAGAATAGAGCTCATGGGCAGGAGTCTGACGATGGCGTGTTGAAAGCACCAAAAATTTGGCGCCATTTATTTGAGGGCGAGTCCTTTCAAATGACACATCCTGCTCAGGATATTACGTTATTTTATAGGGGTAAGCCTTTCGGTCTGTGAGCGACCGCTCCTGGCCGATTCTGTTGAAAAAGTCGGATTTTCAAATGGCCTGAACTCAGGCACGACCACCACCGGAGAACCTACTCACCACATTGAGTGGTTTTTCGGCCCTTCGGTGACCTTTGCTGCTCTGTTATTGGGTTAATTTGAGGTTTTTTGCTTGGTGCAGGCGCACCTATCCCGTAACTGGTGGCCCTTGAGATGAAAATTTGGCCAGCCGTCGCAGGTTCTGCACCGCAGCGGCCAGCGTGAATTCATCCGTCGCGCCACTCCTTCCACGGAGCCGCAGGCGATCCAATTTCAGGATGCGCTTGAGGTGGGCAAACAACAATTCGACCTTTTTTGATAATGCTGGCGTCCACGGCAAAGCCTTCGCCCTTGACCAGATCGGCGTCCATGCAGCGACGCAGCACTTCATTGAACAACCAGCGAAACAGATCACTGTCACGAAAATGGCCGCGTCGATTTTTGGAAAACGTCGAGTGATTGGGTACTTCATCTTCAAGGCTCAACCAGCAGAACCAGCGATACGCCAGGTTCAAAATGGGCCTCTTCGCACAACCGCCGTTCGGAGCGGATGCCGTAGCAGTAGCCGTAGCCGTAGCCGTAGCCGTAGCCGTAGCCGTAGCCGACGATCAGCATGCGGATCATCAGTTCAGGATCAATCGACGGACGTCCAATCGGGCTATAGAAATCGGAGAGGTAATGGCGCAGGTCGCTCAGATCGAGACACCGATCAATGCTGCGCAGAAGGTGATTGGCGGGGATGTGGTCTTCAAGGCTGAACGAGTAAAACAGTCGCTCCTGCCCACTCGATAACTGTCCCATCATGCTGTGTGATCCCCTCCGGCCAATGCGGAGATTTTGCCGGAGGCCAGCCAGGGGAGCTACTTTTTCAACAGAATCGGCCGATTTCTGCCGTTCGCGGCGGGCAGCAACCAGCGCGTCGCTGCCCAGCAAAGCCAAAAGAAGAACCAACCACCAACACCTGCGTCGACTACGCCCGATCTATCCGCCCGGAGTAACAACCCTGCTTGGCATGGTGCACGTGAATGTAACCAACCTCTGGATTGGCAAACATCCGAATAACGACCGTTTCCATTGCTACGCCATCAGCGATGTCGGCGTCGAGCATGATTCCATCATCAGTGAAAGCGCGAAGGGATAGCAGGCGGATTCGCATAGACTCGGGTACCTCATCGACTGCGTCATAAGCCCGGGTGGCCCATTCCCGTATGAAGATCGCGTGTGAGGCGCGGTATGGCGTGTTGGCGGGCTGGCTGACATGGTTGAGTAAAAGCACGCTCTGACCTGGCTGCGCATCCTTCATTTCGATACGGTCAGGAAAGCCTGGGTGGCTGTCGACGATGTAACGCTTTATCCCGAGCGATGCGAGATCTTTGTCGGGCAGTCCAAACAGTGACTGGAATGGCTCGGGGGAAAGGCCAGTGATACGAAACGCCATGATCGAATTCCTGTGGGCTTGAAGTTTTATCAGACTGGAATTCGTACCGTACCTGCTATCCGATTCTTGCTGCTTTATTCAAACTGCCGCGACCGGCTGTTCAGGCCGTCGCTAACCGCGTCGAGGTGCATCATATCGAGCTAGCAAGATGGGCCAATCGCCGGAACATTCTGACGAACATAATAATTGTCGAATTCACTGCTTTCGATGAATTGGAAGCCATGGCGGATATAAAAGCGATTCGAAGCGCTTCCTATGAGAGCGCCAACTTTAATGGGGAGCGCAGCGGCATCCGCCTCTTTGAAAATCTGAGTGAGAACAGCTGACCCTACACCTGATCCTTGCGCGCTCGGTCTCACATACAAGTGGTCGAGCAAGAGTTCATTGTGGTGATGCTTGACCACTACAAAACCAACTTTCTCTTCAGATACCTCAATGTAGCGCGTGTTGCGAGCTTCAAAGCCGCCAAGAAATCGCTCGCGCGCACGCACGGGATCGAATCGCCCAACACGTTCCAGACTTTCGCGCATGGCTTCAATTCGAATAGCCAC
>Ga0302347_1004903_pt1 | contig 10287 bp, 8 predicted proteins | sample PhyWR1_FD_202178 | JGI IMG/M metagenome (GOLD analysis project Ga0302347, IMG submission 202178) | Leaf surface microbial communities from wheat plants in UC Gill Tract Community Farm, Albany, California, United States - DLSL W.R1 (v2)... | ecosystem: Host-associated > Plants > Phyllosphere >...
GATCTCTTCATCCAGCCCATGGAGTTTGTGTATCTCGTCCAGTTCCTGTCGGCGTTGTGGCCCTCTGACGGGATCGTCAAAGTAGTATTGGCGCCAAGCGTTGAAAAGCTCGGGGTCAATGGTCGGGAGGGGGGCGCTCTCACCATCCATATTAGATATTTTCAGGTTGCGAATCGTGCTGCTGAATAGTCCTGAAAACTGGGACAGATCATCCTTCCATTCATCTCCACGGTTGGCGATTTTGTCTCGGGTTTTTTCGATCTGTGACTTCCAATGAGTGAGGTATGACAGTCGTCGGGTCATAGCTTCAGACCGCAGACCTGTCTTTAACGACTGGGACAGAATCTTCCTTCCGCCGAACGCTTTCTGCACGTCTTTCGGGATGGAAAGACGCACATGGTAGATGCCCCCCTGTTGTTGGAGATGGTCTGTCATGGGGCGCCTTTGGATGGTGCGTTGTACGTATGGATTGTACGTAAATATGACTTTAATACCAGATATCCCTATGCTTAAAGGGGTGTCTAGTCGAATGTGGTGAGTCCCTATCTCTCCGCCATTATTGAACAAGATGAAGCCCCTGAAATGGTCAAACATTTCAGGGGCTTTTTCGTTGTGCCTGGTAATTGCCGGCAAGCCGGCTCCCACAGTAGGGGCAAGCATGCTGGCGATGCCTGAGCTCGGTCCCCAGCTCCCTGTAGGAGCCAGCTTGCTGGCCGAGCCACTGACGCCTGAAAATCTCGCCCAGGCAGTCATATGGCGCAGAGGGGCTACCTGAATCAAAGCGTACCTTCTTCTTCCAGTTTTTCATGTAACTCCAGCAAGCCTCAGCCGTGCACGCAATGTCCTAGGCGCTCAAATAATTTGTCGGAAAAGTGCTGTGCATTGCGGGTTTTGTTCATTCTTGCACCGCGGATTGCGGCTTAACCTGACGCCAGTCGAAGTGTCGCTGGTTAGCGGCGCAAGCCGGAGAAACGCATGAATAATTATAAGAGTCATGACTGGTTGGGCCTGAACTCCGCAGTGTGTGTGGTGACGGGGGCCGCAGGCGGCATCGGTGCAGTTGTCGCACGTGAACTGGTCAATCAAGGCGCCTCGGTTGTATTGCTTGATCTGGATTTGAGCAAATGCACCGAGCTGGCAGCAAATTTGAGTGAGCAAAGCGGGGCGAAAATCACCGCCCTGGCCTGTGATATCAGTGACCCGCACAGCGTTCGACAGGCTGCCGCTCAGGTTCAGGAACGCTATGGCCGTTGCGACATTCTGATCAATAACGCCAGTGTCCTGCGCCCGGCGAGCCTCGAAAATATAACGCTGGAACAGTGGAATCAGGTGCTGTCGGTCAACCTCAGCGGCTACTTGCTGTGTGCTCAGGCATTCGGCCAGCAAATGCTTGCCCAAGGCAGTGGCAGCATCGTCAATATCGCGTCCATCGCCGCCCATTCTCCGCAACCGTGGAGTGGCGCATACAGTACCGCCAAGGCCGGGGTGGCGATGCTCTCACGCCAGTTCGCGGTAGAGTGGGGGGGTCGTGGCGTGCGCAGTAATGCCATTTGCCCGGGGCTGATCCGTACTCCCTTGTCGGCAGCCTTTTATGCCGACCCTGAGATCGAACGCCAACGCAGCGCCATGACGGCCAGCCGCCGCATCGGCGAGCCACAGGATATTGCGGATGCAGTGCTGTTTCTGGCCAGTGCACGCTCGAGCTATATCAACGGCACAGAGCTGGTGGTGGATGGCGGTTTTGAAAGTATGCCGATGGCGTTGTTGCCGCGGCCCGGGTTTGAGGGGGGGCGGCCATGAATCGGGTATGTGATGTGGTTGTCATCGGTTCCGGCGCGGGTGGACTCAGCACCGCGATTGTCGCGAAAAAAGCCGGTCTCGATGTGATTGTGATCGAGAAGGCCGACTGCTTCGGCGGCACCACGGCGTTTTCTGGCGGGGTGCTCTGGGTTCCCGGCAATCACCTGGGCAAGGCGCAAAACAGCGGCGACAGCCTGGACCTGGCCAGAACCTACATGCGTGATCAGGCGGGCAAGTATTACGACGCACCTGCGGTCGATGCCTTTCTGGAAAACGGCCCAAAAATGGTCGAGTTCTTCGAGCGCGAAACCTGCGTCAAGTTTGTGCCCACCTTATATCCGGACTATCACCCCGATGCACCCGGTGGGGTCGACATTGGCCGTTCGATCCTTGCCGCGCCGTTCGATATTCGGGAACTGGGCCCCGACATGAAGCGCTTACGGCCACCGCTTAAAACCATCACGTTCATCGGCATGATGTTCAACTCGTCCAATGCCGATCTCAAACACTTCTTTAACGCTACACGCTCGCTGACATCGTTCATTTACGTGGCCAAACGGCTGGGTACGCACATGCGCGAGATGGTCATGTATCGGCGCGGCACCCAGGTCACTAGCGGCAACGCACTGGCAGCGCGTCTGGCCAAGTCGGCGCTTGATCTTGGCATCCCTATTTTCACCGGCGTCGCCGCCCGGCAATTGTTGAAGGAAAAGGGGCGTATCACGGGGGTGCTGGCTTCGTGCGCGCAAGGCGAAATGCGCATCGATGCGCGTCGAGGCGTGGTCTTGGCCGGTGGCGGGTTCTCCCATGATGCACAGCGATTGCGCGAGGCTTATCCCCATGTAAAGCGCGGCGGTGAGCATTTTTCGCCGGTACCCGACAGCAATACTGGCGACAGTGCTCGAATGGCCGAAGCGGTGGGTGGCCAGGTGGATATTCGTCTGCAAGCGGCAGCGGCCTGGATGCCGGTATCCAAAGTGCCAACCGGCAACGGGCAATTCACAGCCTTCCCGCACCTTCTGGATCGCTACAAACCCGGCATCATTGGTGTCGATGTAACCGGGCGGCGCTTCACCAATGAGTCCAATTCTTATCATGACGTCGGCGCAGCGATGATCGAAAACGACGCGACGCGCGATCAGACAGCCATGTGGCTGGTGTGCGACGCCCGGACGCTGGGCAAGTACGGGCTTGGGTTTGCCAAACCATCACCCATGCCACTGGGTGCACTGTTGCGCAATGGTTACTTGTTAAAAGGGCATACGCTTGCTGAATTGGCGCTAAAGGCGGGTATTGACGGGCCGGGGCTGGAGCGAACCGTCGCGCGCTACAACCAGGGTGCAAGCGAGGGGCGCGATGACGAGTTCGGCCGTGGCTTGACGACATTCAACCGCTACCTGGCTGACCCGCAGCACAAACCTAATCCATGTGTGGCACCGATCGGCACCGGGCCTTACTACGCCGTCAAAGTGGTGATGGGCGACCTGGGCACATTCGATGGCCTGCGCACCAGCATCGTTGGTGAAGTACTGGATAAACAGAATCATCCAATAGCAGGGCTCTATGCGGTGGGTAATGACCGCGCCAGTGTCATGGGCGGCAATTACCCCGGCGCCGGTATCACCCTGGGACCCATCATGACTTTCGGTTTCATTACCGGCAGGCATTTGGCCAATCTCTCTGCGGGCGCAGTGAATACCCAAAAGGAGCAAGTGGCATGATCGTCTCCAAACCAGTGGTCGACCATCGCATTTACACCATCGCCCCCCGCGGCATGGCCGAATTTCTCAAGGCGTTCGACCAGTTGGCGATGCCTCTGCTGCTCAAGCATCTGGGCGCGCCGCTGGCGTTTTACACCAGCAGCATCGGCCCGCTGAACCAGGTCGTTCATCTATGGGGCTACGACAGCCTCGACGATCTGGAAAAGCGCAGCCTGGCCCGTGACAGCGATCCGGATTTCAACGCCTATCTGCAGGCAACCCGCCACCTGGTCGTCGCTCAGGAAACACGCATCATCAGGCCGGTGCGTTTTGCCAGCCTGAACCATTGCACATGAGCGACCTGCACGGCTGAGCAACCACAATAATAAAAAAAGAGGGACACTCGATGGACCAGCAAAAGTCGATTGATGTACGTGAGTGGATAGATGCTAACCCGGTGGGTCGCTTTCAGAGATGGGTTGTATTCTTTGGCTTTTTGATCATTGCCCTTGATGGTTTTGACGTTGCCATCATGGGCTTTATTGCGCCGCAGTTGAAAACCGAATGGGGTTTGGGGCCGCACGCGTTGGGTCCGGTACTCAGCGCCGCATTGATCGGTTTGGCGGTCGGTGCATTGACGGCCGGGCCGCTGGCTGACCGCTATGGTCGCAGGATCGTGCTGCTATGCAGTGTTTGCCTGTTCGGGGTGCTGACCATCGCTACAGCCTTCGCCCCGGATGTGCAAAGCCTGGTTGTCTTGCGCTTTCTGACCGGGCTTGGCCTGGGCGCCGCCATGCCGAACGCCAGTATCCTGGTCAGTGAGTACGCACCCACACGCAGCCGTTCATTCTTGATCACCGTTGCTTTCTGCGGCTTCTCGTTAGGAGCGGCGGTGGGAGGTTTTGCCAGTGCCTGGATGATCCCGAATCTGGGGTGGCAAAGTGTGCTGGTAATGGGCGGTGTCTTGCCGTTGGTGGTGCTGCCCGTCCTGTATTTCAAACTACCGGAGTCAGTCACCTTTCTGGTGTCGCAGCGTGCAGCGCCTGAACGTATTCGCGCCATCATGAAGCGACTGGCGCCAGACCTGGTCACTGCGCATACAACTTTTTTGCTGCCCCGGGCGGACAAACCGGCTGCTGGAGCCATCGGCCTGGTGCTGTCGCGGCGCTATCTGTTTGGCACGCTGATGTTGTGGGTCGGCTACATCATTGCCTTGTTTATGGTTTACCTCTTCAGTGGCTGGTTACCGACGCTGATAAAAGAGGTTGGCCAATACAGCGTGGCTGACGCGGCTGTGGTCACCGCGATCTTTCAGATCGGTGGTCCGGCAGGTGCAATTTTCGTGGGCTGGGCGATGGATCGCTGGGGCAAGCGTAACGTTTTGACTCTGACGTTTCTGGGCTGCGGCCTGGCGATCTTCGCCATCGGCCAGTCCACGGGGCACTTTGCTCTACTGTGTGCAGTGGCCTGCCTGGTCGGCTTCGGACTCAACGGGGTGTCCGTGGGCATGAACGCATTGGCGGCCAGTTATTACCCCACCCAGGCCCGCGCTACGGGAGCCAGCTGGATGAGCGGGGTCGGCCGGATCGGTGCGGTGTTAAGCGCATTCGCCGGCGCGCAGATGCTCGGCCTCGGTTGGTCCCTGGCCGAAATCTGTATGACGATGCTGATTCCGGCCGGCATTGCCGCGCTGGCGATATATTGCCAGTGCCAGCACGGCTCTCGATTGGCAGCGCCCTTGAAACCGGCTGAAAAGGTCGCTTTGTCATGAGCGCCCATACGCACAAGAGTAAAGTTGTGGTGATCACCGGGGCCGCTTCGGGAATTGGTGAAGCTACCGCGCGCTTGCTGGTTGAAGAGGGGGCAAAGGTCATGCTCGGTGACATTGACGAGGCGGCAGGGGAGGTGGCAGCGAGCCTGGGCCCCGATGCTTTTTTTGTCCGCACTGATGTCACAGACCCGGGCAGTGTGGCGAATCTGATGACCTCGGCGGTGGAGCATTTTGGGCACCTGGATGTATTGGTCGCCAATGCCGGTATCGCTGAAGCCAAAAGCCCCATTCATGAGCTGGACCTTGCTGCCTGGCAACGGGTGATCGACATCAATCTAACGGGCGTGGCGCTGTGCAATCAGTACGCGGTCCTGAGGATGTTGCAGGGCAATGGCGGAGCAATCATCAATATGGCTTCTATCCTCGCCCATGTCGGTCAAGCCAATAGTCATGCTTACTCGGCTTCCAAGGCTGGCGTTGTGAACCTCACGCGCAGCGTCGCCTTGACCTATGCACAACAAGGCATTCGTGCCAATTGCGTTTCGCCGGGGTATGTGGAAACACCATTGTTGAGCAGGCTGCCCAAGCCCCTGTTGGCCGCTATTGTGGAAAAGCAGCCCATCGGACGCTTGGGTCAGCCGATTGAAATTGCACGGGTGGTGTCGTTTTTGGCCAGCAGCGCGGCATCCATGATCACAGGGGCCTGCATTAATGCGGATGGCGGGTATACGGCGCTATAGCGACGCTGATCACTCAGCCCCTGGCAGCACTGCACAGACACACTGCTGATCATTGGCGCGAGGTTTGGTCTTGCAGGCGAAACTCGCTGGGGCTGAGCTGGGTGTGTTTGCGAAAGAACCGGCTGAAATACCCGACATCGAGATAGCCCATGCCGTGGGCTATCTGCTTGATGCTCTGGGATGAATGGGCCAGTTCGCGCTTGGCCTCGAGGATCAGCCGGGCGTTGAGCAGGGTCATCGGCGTCATTCCCAACTGCTCTTGGCACAGTCGCCCCAGAGTGACGACGGTGATCCCCAGGCGAGTGGCGTAGTCATTGAGCGACAGGTGTTCGCGAAAGTGGCGATTGACCAGTTCGCGAAAGGCAATGATCTGCTGGCTGCGCCGGTCGTGATGGTGTGTAGGCATGCCGTCGGTGTGTTCGCACAGGCGCAGCATCTGGATCACCAGTGCGAACAGTAATGACATGCTGCACGCAACGTGCTCCCGGGCACGGTAGTGATATTCCTCGTACAACGCGCGATACAGTGGTTCCAGCGGGTTATCGGCTGGCGCCCAGTGCGGCAGGGTGACGATGCAGGGCTTCTGGATCAGCGGCAACAGGCCAGGGGAGAGCACCTGCACGATGTTTTCCAGGGGGTGCTGGACGGCGGTGATCACATGCCCGTCAACCCGTCCGTTCCAGGCGAAGCCATGGACGATTTGCTCAGGGATGTATAGCAAACACGGGGCCTTGACCTGGACCCACTGGTTGTCCAGCAGCACTTCGCCTTCGCCACTTTGCAGGTACAGCATCTGCAGGAGTCCGTCGTGTCGATGGGCAGCGATCTCCCAGTTGTAGTTGCCGGAGCGTACGGATATCGATTCGACATGCAGGGAGTCATGCCAGACCGGGGGTGTCGACTCGCCATAGAGCGCGTAGTAGGGAATCTTGTTCATTATATTTATAGTCTTGAAGAGTACCTGGTAACTACCTTAACCAAGAAAACGGGCGTTGGCCAATGCCTGTCCGATTTGTTGTAAAAGTCTAGACGGTTGTCGTTTTTGTCCATTCTTGTGAGGGGGATCGTGCTTCTATTCTAGGAACTGTCTACTGCTTTGGATGCATCAGTTTAATGGGCGCGGTTTATAAAGACGGCCCCGGTGATGAATAGCTTGCTGCCACTCTCGATACGTGCTTGTGCAAACGCTGGCTTGCCGATGGCCTCTGGAAATAAAACACCTTTAAAATAATAAAAATAGATAAGTGGATTAAATAAAAATCCATAAGTCTTCAAGTTGATTGGGGATAGTTCGATGACCTTGAGTGTGGCTAGGGAAAAATGTGTTTTCCGTTCGTTAATGCTAGGTGCTTTATTGGTTATTCCGCCTTCAGCCTGGGCTGAAGGGTTTATCAATGACGCCAAGGTCGACCTGACGCTAAAGAATTTTTATCAGAACCGTAACTTTCTGGGTAATAACGTTGCCCAGGCACAGGCGGTGGAATGGGTTCAGTTTTTTACCCTGGATGCTCGCTCCGGTTATACATCAGGGCCGGTCGGTTTTGGTCTGGATGTACTAGGCCAGTTGGGTATCAAACTGGACGGAAGTCCGGGCTCAAGTGGTACACAACTATTACCGCCAGGTTCTCCCGGCGATGTCAGTCGTATCGATCCTGTGGCCAAAATCAAGTACTCGAAGACTGTTCTCAAGGTCGGCGACACAGTAATGAACTTGCCGATTTTGCGCTCTGACCCCGGGCGCGCCAAACTGCAAACTTACGAGGGCGCCACGCTGACTTCGCAGGAAATTGCCAACCTGACGCTATATGCCGGCCAGATTCGTGCTACCAGTCTTCGCAACTCCGTCGATATGGACCATCACCTCTCTTATGGGGGCGCGGTATCTGATCGCTTCAACTATGCGGGCGGCGAATACTACTTCAATCAGAATCGCACGATGATTGGCTTATGGGATGCGCAACTCAAGGATATCTACCAGCAGCAGTACATCAACCTGACCCATACCCAGCCGGTTGGCGATTGGGTGCTGGGTAGCAATGTGGGGGTGTTCTTTGGAACAGAAGACGGTAGTGCGCGTGCGGGTGATCTGAATAATAAAACATTCACGGGGTTGTTTTCTGCCAAGTACGGAGTGCACACGTTTTACCTTGGCGTGCAGAAAGTTGAAGGCAACAGTTCCTGGATGCGCGTCGGTGCCACCGACGGGACCAGTGGCGGGGGCAGTCTTGCCAATGACAACCTCAACTCCAGTTTCGACCGTGAAGACGAGCGTTCCTGGCAACTTCGTTACGATCTGGACTTCGTCCGCATGGGGGTGCCCGGCCTGACAGTCACCAACCGTTATATTCGTGGTGACAATGTCAGGGTTAGAAATATCGGGATCGACAACGGTACGGAGTCCGAGCGCGAGCTGATTATCAGTTACGTTGTGCAATCCGGCACTTTAAAAGACCTGAGCGTTGTCTGGAAAAACGCCAGCGCCCGTCATAGTTGGCGTAATAGCACTACCAGTGACTTTGACGATAATCGCTTGTTCATCAGTTACCCTGTCTCGTTGTTGTGATTGCCCCCCATCTGAAGAGCCTTGAAGGGTGGCGCTAACGTAGTTCCCACCCTTCCATTCAGGCCGACATCCCTGTAACCGGGGCCAGCCTCTGCTCTCGGGGCTGTCCTTGCCTGTGCCCGCTCGCAATTTCTATCCCCTTTTGTCCTAACGACACGCGTCGCGCAGCCCGGCTGCACTCGTTGTTACATCCTCCCTGCAGCCACTGGCCCCCCGCGGGTATGCACGTGAACCACCTGCAAGCCTTGCTGCGCAAGGGGTGACATCGGCTGGCGTTCTGTGGCTGGGTGACCGGCTTCAATGGTTGTGGCCGGTTTTTTGTAACTTTTTAGTTTTTAGGAGCTTTCCGATTTTCAGAGTGGGGAACGGTCTATAAGATTCGCCCTCGTCAACAGCGCAGTTACAGCAAGACGGACCGCCAGAAGTTGTGATTGCCAAATATTGAGTGCAGCGTTTCAGGTTTTTTTAAATCGTTCTCAAACTAATAAGAAAGTAACGACGGCCTGAGTTGCGTCTTCGGCCAAATGTGCCGTCGTGTACTGATGTTGATTATTTGGGTCCGGGGAAGTTTTGGGTTCTGGTTGTCCATCTATTAGTGAGAGATAAATGAAAAGCATTGTTATTGCCTTGATCTGTTGTGCGGGTTTTACATGGTCTGTTGCGCAAGCGGCGGCCCCCAAGTTAAATGTCGGCTCAATGCATGATTACATTGATTCCGATAAAGGTACTTTGCTCAAGCGTATCCGTAACAGCGGTGATGCTACTGCTTTTGTTCGAGTGGAAATCAGCGAGATTGTTTACGGTGCTGACAATAAGCCGACTGAACAAGTCATTGAGAATACGCGTTTAGGTAACGATAAAAATGGTCTGGTCGCCAGCCCGGCCCGCATGATCATTCCGGCCAAGAGTCAGCAGGCAACGCGCCTGGTGTATTCCGGGGATCGTACCCGTGAACGTTATTACCGCGTTCGCTACGTGCCGGCAATGCCTGAAAAGAGTGATGACTTTGCGTTGTCTGCTGCGGAGCGCAGCGAGTATGAAAAAGAATTAGCGGTTGGTGTAAGTGTTATGACGGGGTTTGGCACAATTGTTTTTGTGCATCCGACCGATGCCCGTTACGCCACTGAGTTTAAAGAAGACGCTAGTGGCTATACCGTTCGTAATAACGGCAATAGCACCGTCGTGATTGATGGGTTGAAAGAGTGTGACACCAAAGGGACTAACTGCCTGCCACCCCGAAAAATTCATTTGCTGCCTCAGCGCAATGAAACCTTCAGTAAGGATGGGCAAAAAACCTACCAATTTAGCCTTATCGAAGGGAGTCAGGAAAAACCGATTCGCCTGGGTTCTAAATAAAAGCAACACCACATTGTTCCGTGCAGGGACGCTATCTACCTGAGAGAAATATGAAAATGAAAATTCGTTCGCTGTTTGCTGCTGCTCTTGTTCTTTCTTCTGGCGCCGCTTTCGCGGCTACGAGTGAGTTGCAAGTTGATGTTTTAGCCACTATCCCTGCGTCTGACGGTCTTGATATTGAAGATGTGGGTGGCTGGTCTTTGACCCCACAGGCGATGGTTTACAACCGTGACGCTGACACTCTGGCGCCAGTAAATCAACCACTGCGCATCAAGTCTGGTATCGGTGCTGTAACCGCTCACCTGAACCACGCCCCGGTGTTGCTCAGTGGCGGGGATACTATTCCTATGGTTGTAG
>Ga0302347_1004905_pt1 | contig 10282 bp, 9 predicted proteins | sample PhyWR1_FD_202178 | JGI IMG/M metagenome (GOLD analysis project Ga0302347, IMG submission 202178) | Leaf surface microbial communities from wheat plants in UC Gill Tract Community Farm, Albany, California, United States - DLSL W.R1 (v2)... | ecosystem: Host-associated > Plants > Phyllosphere >...
GAATCTTGCATCAGGGGATAATTTTAAAAAATACAAAAATCGGCTTTTTAATCTTTCCCCACAACATTTTGTATTGATCCATATTGGAATTTTAATCATAAAAAAAGTCCTGAATTTTTCAGGACTTTTTTTATGATTATTCTGCCGCAGCAGGAGCTTTTTGATCTTGCTTTTTAATTTCAGCAACATATTTGGTTAGTTTCTTTCCGTAGAGCGATTTTGCTACTTTTGGAGTCATCGATTTTTGAATCGTATCAAGAAACTTAACATTGATGTCGTAAATCTCTGCTAAAGCAATATAAGGTGCTATTTCGTGATCTTTATTGTTTAGCGCGAAGTTTGTAGCATAAAGATATCTTCTTTTGATATTAGACTCTTGTTTTGCTTCAATACTGTCAATTGCTTTCTTGTCTTTTGATGGCTTTAAATCTTGGTTCAACCAAAGCAAGATTTTCATCATTAAAACGAGAGTTTATTTTTTTGAACTCTTCATATAATTCCTGATTTTTAGATCCGGTAATTTTAGCATTGTAAATAAAGTTATCTAAATTGGTTTCGATATTGATATTTCCCGGCTCAGCAAAAAATAAAATATTGTTGTCCATAGAATTTGTTACACCTCTGTCTAAAAATAAATAAAGCATTTCTGGCGATTCTAATTTGATATCGCGTTCAAAAGCTGAATTTCCGTCAATTTTAATACTGTCAATGGCAACAAGCGAAGTGTCAACAATTCTTTGAATATATAATGTCCCGTTTTTTAGGCCTTTGATGTTTCCTGTAATGTGTAAGTTATCAGCAGATGATTCTTTTTTGCCACAAGAAGCCAGTAAAGCTAATACAGCAAAAGCAATAATTGATTTTTTCATTGGTTTTTAGATTTTGGTGCAAAATAAAGAAAATAGTTTGAATGTAGTAGGGAGGATATAAATTTTAATAAAAAATAAATCCCAATCTATTTTCTAAATTGGGATTTGTGTATTTTTATAAAAATGAGCCTTTTACATCGATAGATTATAGGTTAGTCCGTTTTGCGTATAAGTAAATTTAGTGTCACAATCATTGTTTCCGTAGTCAATAACACCATTTAATAATCCACCTTCGATTTTTAATTTTCCTTTAGAAACATACGCACAAGAGTATTTTTTAACTAAGGCCTCTTCAACCGTTAATGTCAAAGTTTCGTTTTTTTCTGTTGTTACCGTGTGAGTTCCGGAAGTCATTTCATAAATATTATCCGTTAAAATATATGGAGTGTCAACGCCGGCAATTTGTCTTACTGTATGAGTTCCACTATTTAGATAAACTCTTCCTTGTAAATCTGTAAACTTACCATTAGTTACTTTTCTGCTCCATTGTGGCATTGTTGCAACTGTAGTTGTGTTCGTATACTCGATAGTTCCTTCCAGTTTTAATCCGTTAATAGAATAATCAATTCTTTCGATAATCAATTTACTTCCGGCTGAAATTATAGATCCTGTAAGTGTAATTTTTAGTTTTCCTTTTCTTGTAAGCAAATTTTCTGTACAGCCGGCAGTTCCGTAATCTACAGTATAAATCTTTGGATAAGTTTGTCCTGAAGGGCTGGAAACTGTAACAGTTGCACAAATAGTTTCAGCCGATTTGGCAGTTGCAGCACTATTTGTTACAGATAATCCCGTGCTAATGTCCAGTTCGTTTGCGGCATCAATAGCTACTGAAGCTCCAACGGCTGTAGTGTCTGTTTGAGTTGCAATATCACTATCGCTCGAACAAGAAGTGTAAATTAGTGCTGTCGCACAAAGTGTTGTAAATAAAAAAGCGATTTTTTTCATGTTAGGTTTTTTTTTAGGTTAGATAAAAAAGGCATTCAAATGTAATAAAAAAATTGAATTACAATAAAAATCCTGTAAGCTTAATTACAGGATATGATAACAATTTTAATATTAAAAAATTATAGGTAATTGTTTAATAATGAGCTTGTAAGCTGTTAGACAGATTTGTAATAATCACTTTTGGCTTTTCTGATTTTCTTGTATTCTTCCCAATTAAAACGATTCAAAAAATCGGCGGCATTTTGTGCTCCGCGAATAAAAAGATCAATTTTAGCATCATCAGTTAAATTAAAATTTAGCCAGTTATGACTTCCCGTATCAATATATCCGATGAGGTTTTTGAAGTCTGGATTTTTTCTTAAAAATTCGGCATCATAACCATATCTGGCCGTATCAAACATTGAACTGATTAAATTAGAGAATTTTTCATTTTTATTAATTTCGTTTTTATCATAACCCAACTTGATTCCGAAAGTGGGTGAAGCAGGAACATTTAAATTTTTATGAAAAATATCAATTGGGAAATTCGAAATAATTCCACCATCCATAAACATAATTTCAGACGGAACTGAAGTACGAAGACAAGTCGCTTCATTCCATTTATTCCAGGCATCGACTCCACTGGGAATATTTTTAATTTTGAAAGGAGTAAAAAATAATGGAATCGACATCGATGCCCGAACAAAATCTGCCGGATTTTGAACTTCGGGATTCGAGTAAAATAAATCGATCATTTTAGGAAAGATAATCTTGCTTTCGGGGGTAATATCAGCAGCAATAATTGCCATTTCGCTCCAATGATCCACTCGTTTATATTCCTCTTTATTGCCTTGATCGTTTATTCGGAATAATTTGTTTTTATCCGAAACACCTTTTTCTCTTAACGCTTTCAGATCGGCATAATTTTTTATTCCTTTTTGCGAAAGTAAATTCGTCATCCATTGATGGAAATTGTTTCCGGGATTCAAGCCTAAATCATCTTTAAAATTATCTACAACCTGGCAACCTTTCATAATCAATTTCAGGTTTCCGGCGTCGCTTAGCAAAGCATCAATAAATTCGCGCGCATCACGATCTCCGTCAACAAAATCATATAGATTTTTATTGCATAGACAATCTAAAATCCATTCCGATTTTTCGATATCACAAGTTCCTGCAGTAGCCATTAGCATAGTATTGATACTTCCTGCCGAGGTTCCTGCTAAACTTAGAAACCGAATTCCCATTTTTTCTAAAACATAAACATATCCAACTAAGGCAATTCCCAGAACGCCTCCACCTTCCTGAACAAGATCTACATATTGATAATTGTTATTGTCTGTTATATCAGAGAATTTTTTGCCTCTTATCTGATCCTTCAAATCTTTAATAATTGCCAGAATAGTTCCGTTCTCTGTAAATTTTCTTTTATCCATGATTTCTAGAATTTTGATTTTGGTCAATTGGTTGATTTTCAAAATTATAAAAATGTGTTTTTTGGTAAAAGGGGATAATCGCCCTTTTTAAAAGGGTATTTTAGGAATAAAAAAATCCCGCAAAACTTAATTTGCGGGATTTTATAACTATTATTTCGAATGCTTATTTAATCATTTCGAAACTTCTTTTTACGAAAGCAGTCAATGCTTCCCCTTTTAATAGGTTTTGAGATAATTTAGCTAAATCTAAAGCTTGTTTAACTAAATGTTCCTGATGCGTTTTGTCAGCAGTATTTAAAATACTTGAAGCCAAATCAGAATTGGTGTTTACTACCAAATTGTACATCTCAGGCATGTTACCCATTCCGAACATTCCGCCACCGCCAGTTTGACTCATTTCTTTCATTCTACGCATAAATTCAGGTTGCGTAATAATGAATGGTGCAGCCTGAGAATCCATAGCTTCTAACTGAACGCTGTAAGCTTTTGGAATATAAGCTTCTAATGAAGTTTTTAGAGTTTCTTTTTCTTCATCAGACAATTTAGAAATTGTGTTCTCGTCTTTTTTAATTAAATTATCAATGTGGTCAGAATCTACACGAACAAAAGTTACGTTTTGATTATCGTTTTCGATTTTTTGAATCAAATGTGAGATAATTGGAGAATCTAAAAGCAATACTTCGTAGCCTTTTCCTTTTGCTGTTTCAATATAAGAATGTTGTTCTTCTTTGTTTCCGGCATAAAGAACTACAAGTTTACCATCTTTATCAGTTTGGTTGTCTTTTAGTTTCTCTTTTAATTCTTCTAAAGTGAAGTAAGTGTTGTCTACTGTTGGGTATAAAACAAATGCACCTGCTTTTTCGTAGAATTTATCTTCAGAAAGCATTCCGTACTCTAAAACGATTTTAATATCGTTCCATTTTGCTTCAAAATCAGCACGATTTTCGTTAAATAAAGCTTTTAATTTATCAGCTACTTTACGGGTAATGTAGTTTGAGATTTTCTTAACTGCTCCATCAGCCTGTAAACCAGAACGAGAAACGTTTAACGGAATATCCGGTGAATCGATAACCCCTTTTAACATTGTTAAAAATTCAGGTACAATTCCTTCTACGTTATCGGTAACGTAAACCTGGTTTTGGTACAATTGAATTTTATCTTTCTGGATTTGCATGTCGCCTCCTAATTTCGGGAAATACAAAATACCAGTTAAGTTGAAAGGATAATCTACATTTAAGTGAATATTAAACAACGGATCTTCAAACTGCATTGGGTACAATTCTCTGTAGAAGTTTTTGTAATCTTCGTCAGCTAATTCAGAAGGTTGTTTTGTCCATGCCGGATTTGGGTTGTTAATGATGTTGTCAACTTCTAAAGTTTCATTAACGTAATCTTCCGGAGCATCTTCTGGTTTAGGAAGTGTTTCCGTTCTTGTTCCAAATTTAATTGGAATAGGCATAAACTTATTATACTTATTCAATAATCCGCTGATTTTAGAATCTTCTAAAAATTCTAAAGAATCTTCAGCAACATGAAGAATGATTTCTGTACCACGTGAAGTTTTGTCAGCCGGCTCTAAAGTAAATTCAGGGCTTCCGTCGCAAGTCCAGTGTGCAGCAGGTTCATCTTTGTATGATTTTGTAATAATTTCTACTTTTTCTGCAACCATAAATGCAGAATAAAAACCAAGACCAAAGTGACCAATAATTCCAGAATCTTTTGCAGAATCTTTGTATTTGTCTAAGAATTCTTCAGCTCCTGAAAAAGCAACCTGATTGATGTATTTTTCAACTTCATCAGCTGTCATACCCAAACCTTGGTCGATAATATGGATTTTTTTACCTGCTGCATCTACTTTAATTTCGATAATTGGGTTTCCATATTCAACCTTAGCTTCACCAATACTAATAAGGTGTTTTAATTTTAAAGTAGCATCGGTTCCGTTTGAAACCAGCTCACGTAAAAAGATTTCGTGATCGCTGTATAAGAACTTTTTGATTAAGGGAAAGATGTTTTCTACTGAAACATTAATTTTACCTGTTGTCATATTTTTATTATTTTTTGATTTAACTTGATGGTTTTCATTCATTCAAATAAAATACCAATCTTTTTTAGGTGACAAAATGTCGCAAGTGTTAATTTTGAAAGAAAATAAATAGATTCTAAAAGAAAAAATCACGTAATGAATTGTATATTTGTGGTATAATAATTGTTAAACGTGTAAGTATTAACTTAAATAAATGTACAAAATGAAGAAGATTCTTTTCATCTGTCTGATTGCCACGATGTTTTTTGCGTGTAAATCAGCTTCGTCAACTGCTTCAACAGAGGCAACGCCACTTTCGACTAAACTAGACAAGAAAACTCAAGTAGCTTTAAAAGGAAATTGGGTTCTTACCAATGTGACTTATCCGGGTTCAGATTATATTAAGGTAAATTCATTTGATCTTGCAGATTCAAAATGTTTTATTGGAAGTAACTGGAGTTTTATTTCAAACAATAATAAAGGAACAATGGCTTTAACAGCACCAAGTTGCTCCGGTTTTTCTTCTCCAATCGTATGGAGTATCAATAATCAGGGATTGCTTGTACTTAAAATTCTTGATGCAGGTGAAAAAGCCAAAAAAGTTAGAGATGGTTATTTACTTAAAGTTGCCGGTGTAACTGAAACTTCATTTCAGTTAGTAGACAACATTAATGTTGGTGGACAGGTTAAGGATGTTACTTACCAATTTCAAAGAGCTAATTAAGAAAGCTAATTAATATCAAAATATATACATATGAAAAAGATAACTGTTTTAGGATTGAGTAGTTTACTTGTATTGACTAGTTTTTTTACAAGCTGTGATTCAGTAAAAAATGCAAATAATACACAAAAAGGTGCAGGAATTGGTGTTGTTGCTGGTGGTGTAATTGGTGCCGTTTTAGGAAATAATTTAGGTAAAGGTGGTAATGCCGCTTTGGGAGCTGCGATTGGAGCTGCTGTAGGTGGAGGAACCGGAGCCTTGATTGGAAATAAAATGGACAAACAAGCCCGTGAAATCGATCAGGCTTTACCAGGAGCTTCTGTAGAAAGAGTTGGTGAAGGAATTCACTTAACTTTAAATGAAAATTCTGTTCGTTTTGATACTAACAAGTCTACTCTAACTTCTACTGCAAAAGCAAACTTAGATAAATTGGTTCCTGTATTTAATGATTATGGAGATACTGATATTCAAATTTTTGGATATACTGACAGTACAGGAAAACCAGAATATAACTTGACACTTTCTGGACAAAGAGCAGCTTCTGTGCAAGCTTATTTAGTTTCAAAAGGATTAAAATCAAGCCGTTTTAAAACTTCAGGTTTAGGAATTGCAGATCCAATTGCAACAAATGATACTCCTGAAGGAAGAGCTCAAAACCGTCGTGTTGAATTTTCTATTACAGCAAATGACAAAATGGTAAATGATGCTAAAGCTGAGGCTGGAAAATAGTTTCTAAAAAGCAATAAAATTTATTAAAAGCTGTTTCTTAATTTGAAGCAGCTTTTTTTTTGACTTTAGAAATTAAACATTGTAAATTTGAACTCTCAAATATCACTCATGCTCGACATTCAAAATATATCTTTTACTTATACTGATACACCCGTTATAAAAAACGTCTCTTTTACAATCAATAAAGGCGAAAATATTGCCATTATTGGAGAAAGTGGTTGCGGAAAAAGTACGCTTCTCAAACTTTTGTATGGTTTGTATGATTTAAATGAAGGGAAGATTTTCTATAACGAAAAACCAATTTTAGGACCCAAATACAATTTGATTCCCGGAATGCCATTTATGAAATATCTGGCGCAGGATTTTGATTTGTCTCCTTATGAAACTGTTGCCGAAAATGTAGGTAAGTTTCTGTCGAATGGTTTTGCCAATATGAAAAAACTTCGCGTTCAGGAATTATTAGAAATGGTCGAAATGGAGCAATTTTCGAACGTAAAAGCCAAATTTTTGAGTGGAGGACAACAACAACGTGTGGCTTTGGTTCGTGTTTTGGCTCTTGAACCGGAAGTGATTTTGCTTGACGAACCTTTTAGTCAAATTGATGCTTTCAGGAAAAATGCTTTACGCCGAAATTTATTCAGGTATTTGAAACAAAAAGAAATTACCTGTATTATTGCCACGCACGATAGTACAGATGCTTTGTCATTTGCTGATGAAGCTATCGTAATGCGACATGGCGAAATTATTGTAAAAGGTGATCCAACAAAAATATACGAAGATCCGGAAACGAAATATGTAGCGTCTTTATTTGGAGAAGTAAATGAAGTTCCAACTCATTTATTACTTTCTTATGAAGATGAAACGCATAAAACTTTAGTTTATCCGCATCAGTTTAAAATGGTTTCAGAATCCAGATTACCGGTAAAAATTAGAAGAACTTATTTTAGAGGAAGTCATTATTTAATTGAAACCGTTTATAAAAGACAATTAATCTTTTTTGAAAGCGAAATTGATTTGCCTGTAGAACAAGAAATATTTCTTGCATTAAATTATCTGTAATCAGAAAATGAGGAGATAAATTAAAAAGTTCTATTTTTTAAATAATAAACCCGACAGATTTTTAAAACCTGTCGGGTTTGCTTTATTGAATAGTATTGTAAAATTAGTTTTTCAAATACTTCTCTAAAAACTGATCTTGTTCCCAAAGTAAGTGCAGGATATTTTCTTTGGCAGCATAACCATGAGATTCTTTAGGTAAAATTACCATTCTGGCATTGGCTCCTAAACCTTTTAAAGCCTGGAAATAACGCTCTGTTTGCAAAGTAAAAGTTCCAGGATTATTATCGGCTTCGCCATGAACCAATAAAATTGGAGTTTTCATTTTGTCAGCATTCATGAAAGGCGACATAGTGTTGTAAACTTCAGGAACTTCCCAATAGTTACGTTGTTCTGTCTGGAATCCAAATGGAGTCAAAGTTCTGTTATAAGCACCACTTCTGGCAATTCCGCACGCAAAAAGATTAGAATGTGATAATAAATTTGCCGTCATAAAAGCTCCGTAAGAGTGACCTCCAACAGCTACTTTTTTACGATTGATATAACCTAATGCATCAACAGCATCGATTGCCGCCGCCGCATTGTCTACCAATTGAGAGATGAAATTGTCATTAGGCTCAGTTGTGCCTTCTCCAATAATAGGAAAAGCAGCATCGTCTAAAACTGCATATCCTCTGGTTACCCAATATACAAACGATCCGTAATAAGGAACAGTAAATTCATTTGAGTTTTGTGTAGATTGTCCAGCGCTGTTTTTGTCTTTATATTCAGCAGGATAAGCCCAAATTAATAACGGTAATTTCTCCTTTTTAGCTTTATCATAACCGGCTGGCAAGTAATAAAGTTCCAGAAAGTTCAACACCATCTTTACGTTTGTATTTAATAACTTCTTTGCTAACATCTTTGATACTCTCAAATGGATTTTTAAAAGCGGTAATTGCTGTCAGGCTATTTTGTTTTTTGATATTTCTGAAATAATAGTTTGGATATTCGCTTTTTGACTGAATTTGAACTAAAACTTTACCAGATTTGAAATCTTCAATTCCTAAAAGATCTTCTTTTTTATCTTTATAAGTAGAAGTATAAAGACGTTTTGATTTTAAGGTTTTCAGATTAAATTCGTCAATAAAAGGAAACTGACCTTCTTTTGTATATCCGTCTGCTATACGAAACGCATTGTCGTTTTCGATTGCTAAAACGTATTTGTTATATTGATTTTTCTTTGTTTCAAAAACTCCCGGGTCAGAATAAACGTCTTGTGCATTTCTGTCTGTAATTAATTTTGGTTGTTGACCCGGATTTGCAGGGTCTATCAAATACGTTTTTGTATTTCTCGTGTCGTACCATTCGTCAGAAAGGATTGCAACATGGTCATTCCCCCAAACAATATCACTATAACGCTGAGGTGTTTTTGCCAATGTTGTAGCATCGCTTGTAAATGGCGCTTCCCAAAGAAAAACTTCATCTCTAAAATCAACTTTTTTTGCAGGATCACCTTCGTCTAATGCAACAACATATGATAATGTTGCCGGTTTGTCTGTTCTCCATGCCATTTCACGTTTTCCTTTTCTAACAGCCATAAAACCTTTTGGAATTATTTCGTTTAACGGAACATCGTTTACAACTTTAATTTCTTTTCCTCTTGAATCATAAACTGTTGTTTTTGAAGGAAAACGATATAACGGAACGACATAAGAAAACGGTTTTTGAATCGTAGTCAACATAATGTAATTTCCGTCTGGCGAAATTCTTTCTCCAAAATACATCGCCGCATCTTTAAATAGAACCGCATTTCCGTTCAGGCTTACTTTATATAATTCTGAAGTTGTAATATTTTCAAAATTGACTTCGTCATTTTTGTTTTTCAACATATCCGGATACGTTCTGTTTTGAGATTTTTCTCCAGAAGTATTCGAAATGATTGGTCCTGTTGGTAGATCTTTTGCAGCATTCAACAAAGGTTGTCTGTTTTTTGGAAGCATTTTTACCAAAATGGTTTCGTTGTCTAAAAACCAGTTAAACGGATTACCAAGATTAGCATTAACCGTAGCATCTGTTAATTTTGTAGCAGTTGCAGTCGCTACATCCAAAACCCAAAGTTCAACTCCGGTTGCTGTAGTATTCGAAAACAATATTTTTTTGTCATTTGGAGACCAAAGAATATTGCTGATTTTTGGATTGTTTGGCAAGCCAGTTACCTGCACTTCGTTTGTACCGCTAATTTTACGAACTTTTAAGTTTTTTAAATAGGTTACAGAACTTGAAATATTTGTAATTGGATTAATTCGAAGTCCTCCCAATCGAAGTTCATCCTGATTTAAATCGTCAAGCGTTTTATAAGTGCTTCTGTACATTAGCAACATGTATTCTTTTTTTGTATCCATAGATACAGTAGGAGCTCTTTCGTAATCAGCTAAATCTAAAATAGATTTTGGCGGTTTTTGATAGGTTAAGCTTTCTTGGGCAAAAGCTATAAACCCAAAGTTTAGAAATAAGAGTAGTGTAACCTTTAATTTCATGA
>Ga0302347_1004906_pt1 | contig 10278 bp, 11 predicted proteins | sample PhyWR1_FD_202178 | JGI IMG/M metagenome (GOLD analysis project Ga0302347, IMG submission 202178) | Leaf surface microbial communities from wheat plants in UC Gill Tract Community Farm, Albany, California, United States - DLSL W.R1 (v2)... | ecosystem: Host-associated > Plants > Phyllosphere >...
CGTGTTTATGGTTGGCGATGGAAGCCATCACCAGCACGAACACCAGGATCGGCGCGACCGCCTTTAGCGCCGTGACAAACACCTTGCCGATAAAACCGGCAGTCCGTGCAGCCTCGGGCCACACCAACGCCAGCAGGATGCCGGCGACCAGGCCGATGACAATTTGAGTGACCAGGCTGATGCGCAAAAGTCGTTGCAGGGGGGAAGGAGCGGCAGTCATGAAGGGTTGTCTCTGATTTTTTTAGTAGGGCGCATAGTGCAGGTGGAAAAGGCTGTAGGAAGCAGGCGCGAAGTCTAGCACGCTGCAGGAAGTGTCTTTATGGCTGCGGCGTTGCGTCACCCGCGCTCATCAGGGCAGGGCGGTAAACAACTCGCGCCTCGCGCCTTCGGTAATCGCCACGATGCCGGGGTGCTTGACCTTGCGCTCCACCGAAATCGCGTAAAACGACTCGGTCACCGCATCCGTCTGGCCAATCAATGCCACGCCGTATTGGCCCACCACCTCGTCCGCTATCACGCTGGGGGCGATGAATATGCCGCTACCGGATTGGCCGAATGCCTGCATCAGGGCACTGTCGTCGAACTCGCCGATGATCTTCGGCTGAATGTGCTGCTCGGAGAACCAGCGCTGCAAACGGCTGCGCACCACTGTCTCCGCGCCCGGAATCAGCAACGGCGCACCCTGCAGGCACTGCGGGAAAGCGCCGGGATACCGGTCCGCCAAGGCCTGTGTGGCGAAAAAACTGATGCCGCATTCGCCCAGTTTCTGGCTGTAGCCCTTGATGTCGAGGTGCGTCGGCATCGGGCTGTCGGAGATCACCAGGTCCAGACGCTGGATCGCCAAGTCTGCCAGTAACCGTTCGAGTTTATCTTCGCGGCAGGTGATGCGCAGCGGTTCGCTCAGCTCCATGGTGGGCGCGATCAGCCGGTAAACGATGGACTTGGGCACCACATCGGCCACCCCGACCCGGAACAGGATCTGCTGTTCATCCGGTTGCGCGCGCAGCATCGCCTCCAGTTCATTGCCGGTCTGGAACATGTGCTCGGCGTAGGGCAGGGCCTTGCGCCCGGCCTCGGTGAGTTCCAACTGACGTCCTACCCGCTGAAACAATGCGATGCCATAGGTATGTTCGAGCAGGCTGATCTGCCCGCTGATGGTCTGGGGCGTGAGGTTCAGTTGCTCGCAGGCGCGCACGATGCTGCCGGTCTTGGCCACCACCCAGAAGTAATGCAGCTGTCGGTAATTGAGCATGGCAACCTACACTTCGTGAAAACCGAAGTATACGTGAGAAAAATACGAATTTTACTGAACTGTTCGCCTGCATAGAATGCCTCGCTATCGCGGGGCCACTATCTGGACCCATTGGTTCTAACGAGGAAGGCATGATGAAACTCAATTCCCTGGGCGCGGCGTCCTTGCTAGCGCTTTCATTGGTGATGATCAGCGGGTGTGATCAGGTCGAGAAAAGTGCGCAGCAGGTGTTGGGCAAAGCCACCGAGTCGGCCAAGCAGGCCATCGATGACACCCACAAGGCCGCCGAACAGGCATTGAGTGAAGCGACACAAGGCCTGATCAGCCCGCAAAAAAAGGATGATCAGGAGAAAAACGAGTCAGACTCCACTACCCAAGACACCTAACTTCCCGGCACAACCTCAGGACTGACCTATGGACTACCTTTTACAACTGGCCGCCAGCCCCACCGCGTGGATCGCCCTGGCGACGCTGATCGTCATGGAAATCGTGCTGGGCATCGACAACCTGATCTTCATCTCGATCCTTACCAACAAACTGCCCGAGAAACATCGGGCCAAGGCGCGCCGCATCGGTATCAGCATGGCGCTGATCCTGCGTCTGGGCCTGTTGAGCACCATCGCGTTCATCGTGCAACTGACGGCGCCGGTGTTTGAAATCTTCGGTCAGGCGTTTTCGTGGAAAGACATGATCCTGATCGCCGGTGGTCTGTTTCTGGTGTGGAAGGCGACCACCGAGATCCATCACAGCATGGACCCGGAGCCGGAAGAGAAGACCAGCGCCGGCAACACCATTACCATCGGTTTTGCCGCGGCCATCGGCCAGATCCTGCTGCTGGACCTGGTGTTCTCCATCGACAGCATCATCACCGCGGTGGGCATGACCGAACACTTGCCGATCATGATCATTGCCGTGGTGACCTCGGTCATCGTGATGCTGGTGGCGGCCGAACCCCTGGCCAAGTTCATCAACGACAACCCGACCGTGGTGATGCTGGCCCTGGGCTTTTTGATCATGATCGGCATGACGCTGATCGCCGAAGGCTTCGGTGCCCATGTGCCCAAAGGCTACGTGTATGCGGCCATGGCGTTCTCGGCGGTGATCGAATGCCTGAACATCGCCCGGCGTAACCGCCACAAGCGTTTGCTCGCTGCCCGCCAGTAAGCGCTGACACAAACAGGCCGGCTGTGCTCACAAGAGCCCAGCCGGCCTTTTGCTGTCTGCTAGAATCGCCCCACTTGATAGCTTGAGGTTTCCCATGAACGAGCCGATTCGCCTTACCCAGTACAGCCACGGCGCGGGATGTGGCTGCAAGATTTCGCCCCAGGTGCTGGAAGTGATCCTTGCCGGCAGCGGCGCGCAGAACCTCGACCCCAACCTGTGGGTGGGCAATGCCTCGCGCGACGATGCGGCGGTGTATGCCATCGATGACGAGCGTGGCGTGGTCTCCACCACTGACTTTTTCATGCCGATTGTCGACGACCCTTTCGACTTCGGCCGCATCGCCGCCACCAATGCCATCAGCGACATCTACGCCATGGGCGGCGATCCGCTGATGGCCATCGCGATCCTTGGCTGGCCGGTCAATGTGCTGGCACCGGAGGTGGCTCGCGAAGTCATCCGTGGCGGCCGCTCGGTGTGCGACGACGCCGGCATTCCTTTGGCGGGCGGGCATTCGATCGACGCGCCCGAGCCGATCTTCGGTCTGGCCGTCACGGGCCTGGTGCACAAGCGCCACATGAAGCGTAACGACACTGCCACCGCCGGGTGCCGGTTGTACCTGACCAAGCCGCTGGGCATCGGCATCCTCACCACGGCGGAAAAGAAAGGCAAGCTGCGCGAAGCGGATATCGGGCTGGCCCGGGACTGGATGTGCACCCTCAACAAACCGGGCAGCCGCTTCGGCAAGTTGGCCGGGGTGACCGCCATGACCGACGTCACCGGTTTCGGCCTGCTGGGCCATCTGGTGGAAATGGCCGACGGCAGTGGTCTCACGGCGCGCATCGAATACGAAAAGGTCCCACGCCTGCCAGGGGTTGAATACTACCTCGATCAAGGCTGCGTGCCCGGCGGCACCTTGCGCAATTTCGACAGCTACGCCAAAAAGCTGGGGCGCGTGCAGGAGCTGCACAAGCGCGTCTTGTGCGACCCGCAAACCAGCGGGGGCCTGCTGATCGCCGTCACGCCTGAAGGCGACGCCGAGTTCCATGCCGTGGCGGCGGAGCTGGGCCTGAGCCTTGCGCCAATCGGTGAACTGCTTGAGCGACAGACCAACGCGGTCGAGGTGATTTGATGGCGGCCGACATCACCGATTACCGCGACATTTTCCTGAACGACCGGCCGATGATGGACACGCGCGCGCCGGTCGAATTCACCAAGGGCGCGTTCCCCGGCGTGATCAACCTGCCGCTGATGACCGACCACGAGCGCCAGCGGGTCGGCACCTGTTACAAGCAGCAGGGCCAGCAAGCCGCAATCGTTCTGGGCCACGAGTTGGTGTCCGGTGCGATCAAGGCTCAGCGTATCGAGCAATGGGCGCACTTCGCCGAGGCCAATCCCCATGGCTACCTGTATTGCTTTCGCGGCGGGCTGCGCTCGCAGATCGTCCAGCAATGGCTGAAGAGCGAAGCCGGCATCGAATACCCCCGCGTTGGCGGTGGCTACAAGGCCATGCGCACGTTTCTGGTGGACACCATTGAGCAGGCAACCGTCCAGTGTGATTTCGTGCTGCTCGGCGGCATGACCGGCACCGGCAAGACCGAAGTGCTCGGCCAGTTGCGCAACGCCCTCGACCTGGAAGGCCACGCCAACCATCGCGGTTCCAGCTTCGGCAAGCGTGCCACGGCGCAACCGTCCAACATCGACTTCGAGAACCGCCTGGCGGTGGACCTGCTGAAAAAACGCGCTGCCGGCGTCGAGCAATTCGTGGTCGAGGACGAGAGCCGCATGATCGGCAGCTGTGCGCTGCCGCTGGCGTTGCACAAAGGCATGCAGAGTTTTGCGATGGTGTGGCTGGAAGACAGCGTGGAATGGCGCGTGGAGCGGATCCTGCGCGACTACGTGGTGGACCTGTGTGCCGAGTTCATTGCGCTGTTTGGCGAGCAGGGCCAGGCGCTGTTTGCCGAACGCCTGACCCAGAGCCTGGCCAATATCCACAAACGCCTGGGCGGCGAACGCTTCCAGCGGTTGCAGGCGATTTTGCAGGACGCCCTGGCGGAACAGGCGCGCAGTGGCGTGGTGCACTTGCACCGGGTATGGATTGAGGGGTTACTGCGCGAATACTACGACCCGATGTATGCCTTCCAGCGCGAGAGCAAGGGCGCGCGTATCGAGTTTGCGGGGGAGCAGGGGGCTGTGGTTGAGTATCTGCGCGAAAGGTTGACCAGGCTGAGCTGAGGGGTTGAGCATGTGACCGCTATCGCAGGCACGCCAGCTCCCACATTTTGAACGGTGAATACAGTCAAATGTGGGAGCTGGCTTGCCTGCGATGAGGCCCTCAGCCTCACCCAGCCCCTAGAGAATCAAAGCCCCGATCAAACCACACACCACCCCCACCAGCATGGTCAACCCGGCCACTGTCACCAGCACCCGCGCGTCGAAATCCTTGCGCAGCATCAACAGCGACGGCAGGCTCACGCTGGGCAGGGTCATCAGCAGCGCTACCGCCGGCCCGGTGCCCATGCCCAGGGCCATCATGGTTTGTACGATAGGAATCTCCGCCGCCGTAGGAATCACGAACAACGTGCCGACAATGGCCAGCGGCACCAGCCACACCAGGCTGTTGGCCATTGCGCCGTCCACGTGTGGGAACAGCCACACCCGCGCCGCGCCCAGTACCAGCACCGCCAGGATGTACACCGGGATGGTGCTCCAGAACAGCTGCCACAGGGTACGCAGCCAGCGGCCGAGAAACGGTTGCGCATCCACTGTGCTCGCATCGGCCACAGCCTCCAGCGCGGCTTCCGGCACCTGTTCGGGCCGTGCGATACGCTGCGCCACAAGGGACACGCCCACCACCAGCACAATCCCTGCCACCAGCCGCAACGCGGTAAAGCCCCAGCCCAGCACAAAGCCCATGAACACCAGCGTGGCCGGGTTAAGCACCGGGTTGGCGATCCAGAACGCCAGCGCCGCGCCCACCGAGACCTGCTGACGGCGCATGCCCGCCGCGACAGGCGCGGCGCAGCAACTGCACATCATCCCCGGCAAGGCGAACAGCCCGCCGCGCAGGGTCGAGCCGAGCCCGGCACGGCCGAACAGGCGCAGCAACCAGTCACGGGGGATCAGCACTTGCAGCAATGAGCCAAGAATCACCGCCAGCACGGCCGCTTTCCAGATCGCCAGGAAATACACCTGCGCATAGGCCAGCGCTGCCGCCAGGGGCGAGCTTTGCTGGTCATTGATAATCGAGGCGCCAATGCTGTGGCTGTCGGCCGCGACAAATGCCTTGAAGTAGTAGGGCGACCACTTCACATAGTAGAGGCCGACGCAGGCCACCAGTAGAAACAGCGCCGGCTTCCACCAGAAGGACCAGCCCCGGTAGGGCTGGGTGGAGATGAGGTTGGACATGCTGATAATCCGCAGAGGAGTCGATAGCGCAGCATCATACGCCCCCGCCGCCCAACCTTCAGATATCTGCGCTGACCTGCGTCGCTTCCGGGCAGTTTTCCTCGCCGTTGTTCAGGCCCTGCTTATAGTTGCGACTCAACAACGACGCCTTGCCGTTGTGCCAGGTCAGCGTGAGCACGTACAGGGTGTCGTAATCGCTGCCGGACCAGTCTTCGGTGATGGTGTGCTTCTCGCCCACCGCCTCGCTGGCCACCTTGTTGATCAGCTCCGGCAGATAGCCGTGGGACCAGGCGGTGTAGATAGTCGCGTTGTGGTACTTGTCTTCCACCAACTCGTCGGCCAGGGCGCTGGTGTCGTTGGCCGAAAACTTGATATTGACCGGAAGGCCGAGCTTGATCGCGCTGGGACTGATGGTCATCAGCGGGCGAATGTAGCTGTACGAATTGTCCTTCTCGCCTTCTTCGATATTGCGCGTCGGGTTGGCCGCAAATACGTAGTTGGCCTTGCCGAATTTTTCCGGCAGCACCGTGGCCAGGTTCATCGCTCGGTTCAGGCCTTGGCAATTGAGTTGGCCGAGGCCGCCTGCAGGTTTTTCGCCGTGGCGCAGAAACACCAGGGTTTGCACGCCGTCCACCGGCTGCGCGCGGCTTTCGCGGGCATCGAGAGCGGCGACCATGGCGCCGCTCACCAGCAGCATCGGTAACATAATGTATGAATAGCGCTTGAAACGTTGCACTAGGCGCAGAGGCTTGATCTTCATGATAGGTTCGAGTCTTCGTGCGTCAGGTTAAGGCCGACAGGCCCGGCCACAGTGGCGCTTGGCGCCTGCTGCGGTGTTCCTTGTCGATATAGCAAGGTGCCTCCATTCACCCATGAGGGCGCACTTAAGAGTGCATATGGGCACTTTGGTTCGCGCTTGCGGCAGATTAGCGCACCAATGTTGCGCAATGATGACCCATGCACTCAGGCGGTCAGATGACTATGATGGTGAGTTTCTGCCCAAGGGTTTCCCGATGAATCCACTCGCTGCCTTCCCGATCAACGCCAAATGGCCCGCCCAGCACCCCGAGCGTCTGCAGCTGTATTCGTTGCCCACGCCCAACGGTGTCAAAGTCTCGATCATGCTGGAGGAGCTGGGCCTGCCCTATGAGGCGCACAAGGTCAGTTTCGACACCCAGGACCAGCTTTCCCCCGAGTTCCTGTCGCTCAATCCCAACAACAAGATTCCCGCGATCATCGATCCCAATGGCCCCAGCGGCCAGCCGCTGGCGTTGTTCGAGTCGGGCGCGATCCTTATCTATCTGGCGGAAAAAACCAGCCAGTTGCTCTCCGAAGACCCGGCCACGCGTTACGAAACCCTGCAATGGTTGATGTTCCAGATGGGCGGCATCGGCCCGATGTTCGGTCAGCTCGGGTTCTTCAACAAGTTCGCCGGCAAGGCTTACGAAGACAAGCGTCCCCGCGACCGCTACGCCGCTGAATCGCGGCGCCTGCTCGAGGTGCTGGAAAAACGCCTGCTGGGCCGCACCTGGATCATGGGCGACGACTACAGTATCGCCGACATCGCGACCTTCCCCTGGATTCGCAACCTCATCGGCTTCTATGAATCCGGCGACGTGGTGGGCATCGCCGACTTCCCCAATGTACTGCGCGCGCTGGATGGCTTCGTCGCCCGGCCAGCGGTAATCCGTGGCCTGAGCATTCCGAGCTGACCCATGCCGACTTTCGATTTCAAGCAACTGGATGTATTCAGCAGTGTGCCGCTCAAGGGCAACCCGCTGGCGGTGGTACTGGGCGCTGACAGCCTGACCGACCAGCAGATGGCCGATTTCGCCAAGTGGACCAACCTCAGCGAAACCACGTTTTTGCTGACGCCGCGCGATCCACGGGCGGACTACCGGGTTCGCATCTTCACCACCCTGCAGGAACTGCCGTTCGCCGGGCACCCGACCCTGGGCAGCTGTCATGCGTGGCTGCAGGCGGGTGGCGTGCCGAAGGGCGAACAGATCATTCAGGAATGTGAAATCGGTCTGGTGCGTATCCGGCGCCAGGGCGACGAGCTGGCGTTTATCGCGCCGCCGTTGTTGCGTGCCGGCGAGGTGGAGGCTTCATTATTGGAGCGCGTTCGCCTGGGGTTGGGCCTGGCACCGGGTGCCATCCTGCGCAGCCAGTGGGTCGACAATGGCGCCGGTTGGCTGGCAGTGATGCTGGCCGACCGCCAGACCGTGCTGGACCTGCGGCCCGATTACGCGCAATTGCTCGGCCTGGCGGTCGGCGTGATTGCGCCGTGCGACACGGGCGACGCTCAGTTTGAGGTGCGCGCCTTTGTCGCGGGCGATGGCGCTCCGGAAGATCCAGCCACCGGCAGTCTGAACGCGGGTGTCGCGCAATGGCTGCTCAGTGAGGGGCTGGCGCCTGATCGCTACGTGGTCAGCCAGGGCACGGCGATGGGCAGGGCAGGGCGCATCCGCGTCGAACGTCGGGGCGATGAAATCTGGGTCGGTGGTGCCGTTGCGGTGTGTATCGACGGACGTCTGCAGCTTTAGAAAAACGCATTGTTACAGGCCATGCAACAGACTATTGGGCCTTGAGCGTTTGTTCCTGGCAATCAAGGGGCATAAGCTTTTGCCCCATTGTTTTTGCCATTTCTCAGGAATTCCATGACCAGCCAGTTCCCCGAGTCCCGTCCCCGCCGCCTGCGCCGCTCACCCCAGTTGCGTGGCTTGTTCCAGGAAACCGAATTCACCCTCAACGATCTGGTGCTGCCGATCTTCGTCGAGGAAGAAATCGACGACTTCGTGCCGATCACCAGCATGCCGGGCGTGCAGCGTATCCCCGAGAAGAAACTTGCCGGTGAAATCGAGCGATATGCCCGCGCCGGCATCAAGTCGGTGATGACCTTCGGCGTGTCCCATCACCTGGACGCGAACGGTAGCGACACCTGGCAGGAACGCGGTCTGGTCTCGCGCATGTCGTCGATCATCAAGGACGCCGTGCCGGACATGATCGTGATGTCCGACACCTGTTTTTGCGAGTACACCGACCACGGTCACTGCGGTGTGATGCATGGCGCCCACGTCGACAATGACGCGACCCTGATCAACCTCGGCAAACAGGCCGTGGTCGCCGCCCGCGCCGGCGCCGACGTGATCGCCCCGTCAGCCGCGATGGACGGCCAGGTCCAGGCCATCCGCCGCGCCCTGGATGACGCCGGCTTCACCCACATCCCGATCATGGCCTACTCCACCAAATTCGCCTCGGCTCTCTACGGCCCCTTCCGCGAAGCCGGCGGCAGCGCCCTCAAAGGCGACCGCAAAAGCTACCAGATGAACCCGATGAACCGCCGCGAAGCCGTGCGTGAATCGTTGCTGGATGAACAGGAAGGCGCGGATGCATTGATGGTCAAGCCAGCGGGCGCCTACCTCGACATCATCCGCGACATACGCGAAGCCTCGCGTTTGCCGGTGGCGGCGTATCAGGTCAGTGGTGAATACGCGATGATCAAGTTCGGTGCCCAGGCGGGTGCGATTGACGAAGATCGGGTTGTGCGGGAAACGTTGGGATCGATTAAACGGGCAGGGGCGGATTTGATTTTTACGTATTTTGCGATGGAGTTGGCGTTGGCGGGGATTTGAGGCATCCATTACCTCTTGTGCGAGCGAGCTTGGTCGCGTTGGGCTGCGTAGCAGCCCACAGCTCATGTTCACCAGTTTTTATGTTTTAGAATGTTCTAGCTATTTATTTTTTTGAGTAAACAGTGGTCGAACTTTTCCACTACATAATTCAGCCATATCAGCCCCGATGGCCACTGGTTGGGGTAGTAATAATTGCAATACTGTTTGTAAAATAGGTTCTGCTGAAACTCTGACTCAGTTGTGAATGATTTCGCTAGCTGCAATATCTCTTCTCTCACAGTCATGATCGTATCTTTAGATGAGTCCAGTAAGAAACTATCAATTACTTCATCCGCTGTAGCATGTTCTTCCATCCAATCCTGGTGGAAATAGGCGCCAAAAAATTGTTGAAGTTCAGTTAATTGCTCGTTCATGTTTTTATTGGGAATCCTGTAAGCAATAAGTAGCCATCTGGCATTTCAGGTTTTCGGATCAAGACGAGAAGAAATTTATTAACGGGTACTGCTTCAGATGCGTCTCTCAAAAAACTCAATCCTACAGCTTGGTTCGACTGCTCTCTAATAATATGCTTTTTCTTTGTTCCCAGCAGGAAGTTGGTTATTTCCTGCTGACGAGAGGCTAAACTTTTAGAAACTAGTGATTCTGCGTCTTCCAAGGATTTGAATGTGGAGGCTGCCGGTATATTTGGCTCAGCCTTAAGGATTCTCCGAACAAGTCCGCAAATGTGATGAAATGTGCCTGACCACCTGATCCGAGCCGCCCATGAGCCAGATGAGCTTTTCCGATTTCGAATACGCCGGAAAACGTAAGCAGACACGCCGC
>Ga0302347_1004914_pt1 | contig 10259 bp, 9 predicted proteins | sample PhyWR1_FD_202178 | JGI IMG/M metagenome (GOLD analysis project Ga0302347, IMG submission 202178) | Leaf surface microbial communities from wheat plants in UC Gill Tract Community Farm, Albany, California, United States - DLSL W.R1 (v2)... | ecosystem: Host-associated > Plants > Phyllosphere >...
TATTTTGACAGTGGAAAGCTTATTTTCACTGTTATCTATGTAGCATTGCCATTCTCTTTCGCATTGGGATTGCCCAGGTTTTCATCTTATGACAGCAATTTCTCATTAGAAGTCCTTTTCTTATTCATTCTGATATGGAGCAGCGATACATTCGCTTATCTTGTGGGGAAATTTTTTGGAAAACACAAAATGGCACCCAAAATTTCTCCAAAGAAAACATGGGAAGGTTATGCAGGTGGAGTAGTGCTTACTTTGGTTCTTTCTTATTTTGTTGAAATATATCAGCCACAGCTTCGCGGTAACTGGATGGTGGTCGGCTTTCTGATTGCAGCTTTTGCACCATTAGGAGATTTGGTGGAAAGTCAGCTGAAAAGAACTTTTGGGGTAAAAGACAGCGGAAATATTATTCCGGGACACGGCGGAGTATTAGACAGACTAGACAGTTTTTTAATCTGCGTTCCTGTTGTATATTTGTACTTTATTTTAGAAAAATTTATTTAAATCATTATTCGCAGTTTAAAAATTGTCAGGCGAAAAAAATTATATATTCTCATATGAAACTACATAAGGAATCGAAAGGAACGATCATCGTAGCGAGTCTACTTTTTGCCGTAATAGCGGCTTTGGCTATTTATTTTCTGGAAATGTGGTCGTTACTGATTATTGTACCGTTATTGGTGATTTACGGCTTGGTTTTCTGGTTCTTCAGAGTTCCGAATCGTGATATTTTGGAGCACACAGAAAATGTAATTGCTCCTGTAGACGGAAAAGTGGTGATGATAAAAGAAGTTGAAGAGACAGAATTTCTGAAAGAAAAGGCAATTCAGGTTTCTATCTTTATGTCTCCATTAAATGTTCACATCTGCAGATTTCCGGTTTCGGGGAATGTAATTTACAAAAAATACCATCCCGGAAAATATCTGGTGGCTTGGCACGAAAAGTCTTCTACGGAAAACGAAAGAACAACGGTGGCTGTAGAGAGTATGACTCATCATAAAGTGGTTTTCAGACAGATTGCAGGATATGTTGCCAGAAGAATTGTTTTTTACTGTAAGGAAGGAGACGCTGCAAAAGCAGGACACGAGTTCGGTTTCATCAAGTTCGGGTCAAGAATGGATGTTTTTCTCCCTCTTGATACAGAAATTATCTGCAAGATCGGAGATAAAACCAAAGGTGGAATCGATGTGATTGCCAGAATGAAAGATTAAGAGGTAATCAAAAATATATGTAAGGCTGTTTCGGAAGAGGCGGTCTTTTTTTTATTTAAAAACAAATGACACAAATAACAGGAATGCTTTTCACAATTGAACAAGAATTAGAATAGGGATTAAAAACACGATATTTCTCATCAATAGGAACGGGCTTTAGCCCGTTTTACAATTCAAATAAAATCAATTGGCTTTAGCCAAAAAGAAACGTATTTCACGAAACACCAAATATTAAATCCTGATATGCTTTTTCACCTCATTAATTAAGCTCAAAATAAGTTCAATGGGCAAATCCTTATCCATATCAATTAAAAGGATTTTAAACTTCTTTCTGCCTTCCGAGAGCAATTCCGGATCATCAAGCCGATCACCGTGATAGAAGCTAATGTAATGTTTCTTGTGCTTTTTGCTGTAGTAAAAATAGCACAGCATTTTCTTTTTGAATTTAAAAAACGGAAGCCCGAAGCTTAATGTTTCGGTAATGTTTTCTGTGTCAGATTCTAAAATTTTCTTTCTTAAAAACAAAAGAGTACTTCGTTCAGGTTCGTCTATTCTGAAGAAGTACTCTTGTATAGGATTCATTTTAAATAAATTTAAAAAGATTTAGTCAAAATTTTGAAGTTCCACGAGTTTATGGTAAGTACCACGTTTCATGATAAGATCCTGGTGTGTTCCCTGTTCTACGATGTCGCCTTTCTCCATGACAACAATCCAGTCTGCTTTCTGAATGGTTGACAGTCGGTGAGCGATAACCAGAGACGTTCTGTTTTCCATCATTTTTTCCAGAGCATCCTGTACAAACTTCTCAGATTCCGTATCTAAAGCAGAGGTTGCTTCGTCCAGAATCATAATAGGCGGGTTTTTCAGAACGGCTCTTGCAATAGAAACTCTTTGTTTTTGTCCGCCAGAAAGTTTTCCGCCATCGTCTCCGATATTGGTGTCATAACCATTCGGAAGCTGAGTAATAAATAAATCTGCATTGGCAATCTTTGCAGCAGCAATGACTTCTTCTTTTGTAGCTTCGGGTTTACCCATCAGGATGTTGTTGTAAACGGTATCATTAAAGAGCACAGATTCCTGAGTTACCATTCCCAAAAGCTTTCTGTATTCTGTAAGTTTTAAATGCTTAATGTTGGTTTTGTCGATCAGAATCTCACCTTCAGAAACATCGTAAAATCTTGCCAAAAGATTCGCAATGGTCGTTTTTCCGCTTCCGCTTTGTCCTACGAGAGCTACTGTTTTTCCTTTCGGAATCGTAAGATTAAAGTTTTTCAGGATCAAATTAGACTTATCATAATAGAAACCAATATCCTTAAACTGAATATGAGCATCAAGATTTGAGATAGAAACAGGCTCTGCCACTTCTTCGATTTTCACGTCGGCTTCAAGGATTTCTAAGACTCTCGTTAAAGAAGCTTCGCCTTTCTGAATATTTGAAATAGAGGTTGATAAACTTTTCACAGGAGGCAAAATCTGGAAAAACATTCCTAAAAATACCAGAAAGTCTTCCGGAGAAATGCTTTTTTCTACAATAATCTGTTTCCCGCCGTACCAGGCAATAATTAAAAAAGTAATAGATCCCAAAAACTCGCTCATCGGTGATGCCAGTTCTTTCTTTCTTCCCAAACTGATCGAGCTGTTGATCCATTTCTGCATAGAATCCATAAACCTGTTGTTCATGATCTTTTCTGCACTGAAAATTTTAATAACCTTTGAAGATTTTAATGTTTCATCTACAATAGAGAAAATAGTTCCCATCTCGTTCTGAGCTTCCTGCGAATCTTTTTTAAGGCTTTTTCCTATTAAAGCAATCAGTGTTCCCATTACAGGTAAAACCAGAAGGGAAAAGAGTGTCATTTCCGGACTCAGCCAGAAAAGAGTGATCAAAGTGCTGATGAGCATAAACGGAGCGTTGATTAAGTCAACCAGACTCCCCAGAATATTGCCTTCTACTTCGCCCACGTCATTCGACATCCGGGACATCATATCACCTTTTCTGCTGTCTGTAAAAAATGAAACAGGAAGTGACAATATTTTCCGGTACATTGCTCCTCGCAGATCTTTTGTGACACCAACTCGGTAATTGATCAATAAATATGATCCCAAATACCTGAAAATGTTTCTCAGCAAAAACATAAATGCTGTAATAATGCAGAGCCATGCCAGAACATTAAGCGAGCCGTACTCTGTCACCAGACTCTGCACCGTATAATTGGCGTATTCTTTCAGGTATGAAAATAAATCTACAATATCACCGGAATAAACAGGTGCCGCTTCATATTTTTCCGGTTTGATGGTGCCAAAAAGCATTCCCAAAACCGGCAAAATTGCTCCTAATGAAGCAATCTGAAAAAATGAATACAAGAGATTGAAAAACAAACTTCCGTAGATGAATTTCTGGTGAGGTTTGGCGAATTTTAGTATTTTTTTATATTCGTTCATTCAATAAAATTGGATAGCAAAATTAATTAAAATATAATGATAAGACGTTTTTAATTGAATTTTACTTTACTGTTATATTTTGGATTAAAGTTTTTTGGGGTTAATTTTTCTAAAGTCTTTCCAAAACTGTTGATGATTTGCGTAAGATTTTCAAGATCTACCACGTCCATATCATCATTTACCTGATGGTAATGCTTGATCTTGCTCATATCTGCAGTAGAAATGGAATGAGCAATAATTTTTTTCTTTACAAAACTCACGTTATCCGAGCGGTAAAATAACTGTTCGGAGGCATAAGGATCAGGATATATTTTCAAGCCGTTTTCAGAATGGCTGTTCATCAGTTCATCAAGGTCAGAAAATTCATCACCGGTGATGAAAACTGCATTTTTACCAAATTCAGACTCGGTAGCCACCATTTCAAAATTAAAAAGAGCGAAAAGATTATTATAAATTTTATCTAAATTTTTATCTGAAGCAATGGCTGTTGATCCCAGCATTCCTTTCTCTTCACCGTTAAAAGCCAGGAAAACCATGGAAAATTCGGGTGTTTGATTTTTAAAGTAATCAGCAATCCCTACCAAAGTTGTGATTCCGCTTGCGTCATCATCGGCACCGTTGTAGATGGTGTCTGCGCCTTCTTTCTGGCTTACACCGATGTGATCAAAATGTCCCGAAAAGCCCAGCGTCTTTTCGGATTTCCCTTTTCGGATTCCACAGACATTATACACTGTTTTTCCTTTGTATTCGAAAGGAACAAGATAGGAATCTCCGGTACAGGCCTCCAGTCTGTTTTCTTTAAAAAGTTTGGCAATGTAGTTGGCAGCATTTTCATTTTCCGGAGTTCCTATTTCGCGACCTTTCATTTCGTCTGAAGCAAGCGTGGCGATAACGGTTTTTACTCGGTCCGGGGTAACTTCCTGTGCAAATGAGGCTGCCGGAAAAAGGCATAGAAAAAGATAGGCTATTTTTTTCATGTTCGTAATGATTAATTTTTATCTGAATATTTTGGAAAAGCAATCTTTCTTCCCTTTTTAATAAGATAAAGAGTATCTGCTTTTGCTTTTTTAATTACGGTGTAAGGAGGTGCTGTTTGTCGCCAGTGAAATGCAATGGTGTCTTCATAAACAGAATTTTCTTCAGACAGAAAAATAATTCTTTCATCATTTCCCTTGGCCTCAATGACATACTGATAAGTATCCGGTTTGTACATTTTGTTACCAATTTTAAATAAATATCCTTCTTCGAGACTTTCATTTACAGAAGCGTGTATATCAGCATGATAAAAACTGGGTTTTTTTTCGTTTTCCCGGTCTGTTTTTGTAATAAGAAAAGCTAAGCCGGAAAAGCCTGCAGCAAAGAAACTGAGTATAAAAATTAACTTATTTGATTTATTTTTAAACATTGAAAATATTTGCGTAAAAATAAAAAAAAACAGCTCCAAAAGAAGCTGTTCTTACTCAAAAAAAATCATTGTAAGGTTATCGGAGTCTGTCTACAGATTTTACGAGCCTCTCATCTTTCTTGATAAAAATATTTGCAAGAAACAAACATATTACCGCAATCAATGGGAAAATCGGCTCAATACCCTTCTCAGGAAAATCTATTCCTCCGGATAAGTTTTGTACCCAATACACCACTAGACCAATCAACAAAGCGTTTATAACGATGCTGATAGTATTCAGCATGATCTGTCTTTTTCTGTTTTTAAAGCTGAACAGACTAAATGCCCCTATCAAAACCAGAACAATTGATGAAATACTAATAATGGGAGTTTTACCAAAAACCTCTACATCCTGTCCTGTAATATATAGGAATGCTGCAGCTAAAACTGACAGCAAAATCCAAATAGTTTGTATCCTTTGTAACATAGAACTTTAAATTCAACAGCAAAAATAACATAAATTTTGCACAATTCAAAAATAAGTGTAGATTTGCAATATACAATGTACTTGAAAACAAAAGTCACCGGACTTACTTTTCTTACTCACAACTAATTACATTTTTACTTTAAATATGTTTAACATAGAAACGTTAAGGTCAAAGTCCGTAACGGAATTGGCTAAAATTCTAAAAGATTTGGGCGTTAAAGTTGCTAGAAACAGCACAGATAACGATAAAATCTTCGCAGTTCTCGATTTTCAGGCTTCTAACCCCAAAGTTGCAAAAGACTACTTCAATACTACAGAAAGTACTCCTGAAACCGAAGAGAAACCTGCAGCTGCTGCAAAAGCAGTGAAAGCGGCTCCTAAAAAAGCGGCTCCCAAAAAGACAACAAGAACCAAAGCGACCTCAGAAACTCCCAAAGAAGTAGAAACTCCTAAAGCTGAGGAACCTGAAGTGCAAGAGCCTAAGGCTGAGGAACCTGAAGCGGAAAAAGAAATTGTTGCAGAGACCACCGTTCAGGAAGCCCCGAAAGAACAGACTGAAGAAAAACCTTCAGGAAGTGCTTCAAAACAAAAAAGAAAAAGGGTAACTCCTGCAAATACACCCGAACCTCAAACTCAGGACAAAGAGGAAACTCCTGTACATACAGATGCTCCTGTTCAACAAGCGCCGGCTCCTGCATCCACAAGAGAAGAAAGGCCAAAAAGACAGCAACAAGGTCATCCTCAAAACCAGAATCCCAATCAAAAAGGTTCAAACCATCCGCAACAGAACAACGGAAATTCTCAAAATAGAAATCAGAATTCTAATCAAAATCCTAACCAGAACCAGAATTCTAACCAGAACCAGAATTCTAACCAGAATCAAAATCAGAATCCCAATCAAAATCAGAACAGAAATTCTGAAAGACAGGAGGAAGCCGAATCCAGAAAAGAATTCAATTTTGACGGATTGGTGAGTATTGAAGGCGTTTTAGAGATTTTACCAGATAATTACGGGTTTTTACGTTCTTCAGATTTCAGCTATATTTCTTCACCGGACGACGTTTATGTTTCTACGGCTCAGATCAGAAATTTTGGCTTAAAAACAGGAGATACGGTAAAAGGAATCGTAAGATTGCCAAAAGAAGGTGAAAAATATTTCTCTTTACTGAAACCGGTAGAAGTTAACGGACGCGATATGGCTTATATTAAAGACCGTGTTGCCTTTGAGTACCTTACACCGCTTTTCCCTGAAGAAAAATTTAACCTTTCCGGGGACAATTCTACAATGTCTACGAGAATTGTAGATCTTTTTGCGCCGATCGGAAAAGGACAGAGAGCAATGATTGTTGCGCAGCCGAAAACCGGTAAAACCATGTTGCTGAAAGATATTGCCAACTCTATTGCGGCCAATCATCCTGAAGTTTATATGATGGTACTTTTGATTGACGAACGTCCGGAAGAAGTGACGGATATGGAAAGAAGTGTGAACGCAGAAGTCATTGCTTCCACATTTGATGAAGCAGCGGATAAACACGTAAAAGTTGCCAATCTTGTTCTTGCAAAAGCTCAAAGAATGGTAGAATGCGGTCATGATGTGGTTATCTTATTAGATTCTATCACGAGATTGGCAAGAGCGTACAATACAGTAACGCCAGCTTCAGGAAAAGTGCTTTCCGGTGGTGTTGATGCCAATGCTTTACATAAACCAAAAAGATTCTTTGGTGCTGCAAGAAAAATTGAAAACGGAGGTTCTTTAACGATTATTGCCACTGCATTGATCGACACGGGTTCTAAGATGGATGAAGTTATTTTTGAAGAATTTAAAGGTACCGGAAACATGGAACTTCAATTGGATAGAAAAATTGCCAACAGAAGAATTTATCCTGCTATCGATCTTGTTTCTTCAAGTACCAGAAGAGATGATTTGTTGCTGGATGAGGTAACTTCCCAGAGAATGTGGATTTTCAGAAAATATCTGTCAGAAATGAATCCTGTCGAAGCTATGGAATTTGTGAACAAGAACATCAGAGGAACGCTGAACAACGAAGAATTTTTAATGTCTATGAATAGATAGGCAAACGTTAATATTGTTTATAAAGCACAGATTTCGGTCTGTGCTTTTGATTTGGTAAATGAATTATTCTAAATTAAAAGTATCAATGTTAAAGATTTATTAAAATAATCTGCAATTTTTGATAATGGCTCAAATATTGGCTAAATTTACATATTAACATTAAAAATTAAAATTATGTCATTTGAATTACCAAAATTAGGATATTCGTACGATGCTCTTGAGCCTACAATTGATGCGAAGACAATGGAAATCCACCATACAAAGCATCATCAAGCATATATTGATAATTTAAACAAAGCAATCGAAGGTACAGATCTTTCAGAATTATCTATTGAAGATGTGTGCAGAAACGGTGTTGAAAAACCTGCTGTAAGAAATAACGGTGGTGGTCATTTTAACCACTCTCTGTTCTGGGAAATTTTAACTCCTGGTGGAAGCAAAGAGCCTGTAGGAAGCGTAAAAGCTGCGATTGAGAACTATGGAGGATTTGATAAATTCAAAACAGATTTTTCTGATGCTGCAAAAACAAGATTCGGATCCGGATGGGCGTGGTTGGTAAAAAATGCAGACGGTTCTGTATCTGTAACTTCTACTCCAAACCAGGACAATCCTTTGATGCCGATTGCAGATGTGAAAGGAACTCCTGTTCTAGGACTTGACGTTTGGGAACATGCCTATTATTTAAACTACCAAAACAGAAGACCAGATTATGTAACTGCATTCTTTGATGTGGTGAATTGGGATAAAGTGGAGGAGTTATTTAATAAATAATCTTTTACTACTTAAAAATAAAAAAGGTTCAGCGTTTTTTCTGAACCTTTTTTTGTTTGAGACATATAGATTTAATAAAAATAAAAAAACACTCAATAAAGAGTGCGTTAAGATTTTACGGTTCTTTCTGCAAAATGACAAACGCAGGAAAGTGGTCACTATAGCCTCCGGTGAACTGATCTCCATTCCAGGAGCGGAAAGGATAGCCTTTATAGTTTCCTTCTTTGTTCACTAAATAGGCGGGAGCAAAAATTTCTGCTTTGTAAACAGAGTAAGATTTTGGATTTTTATCTAAAACTAAATTTTTAGATACAATAATCTGATCAAACAAATTCGGCGCATCCTGATACGCTAAAGAAGCAACACCTTTTTTGTATAAAGGATACATCAGATTCAAATAAGGTTTTTCATCGCTCAAATCTTTTTCACTTCCTGCAGCTTTCAGATAATTCTTTAAACTTGCACTTACAGGATCATCGTTAAAGTCTCCCATCGCAAAAAGCTTGGTTTCAGGATCAGCAGCTCTGATGCTGTCCATTTGCTGCTTCAGTAAAGTAGCTGCCGCATTTCTTTTGGGTAAAGATGCAGCTTCGCCCCCTTTTCTTGAAGGCCAGTGATTCATAAAGAAAGCCACTTTCTCATTATCCAGCATACCAGAAACTACTAAAATATCTCTTGTATACTCTCTTTTTCCTTCGTCACCATATACTTTCAGCTCCTTCTTCAGAGAATGGGTTACGGTGAATCTTCTTTTCTGATAGATAAGCGCCACATCTATTCCCCGGTAATCATAAGAATTGTAGTGGATAATTCCGTAATCATATTTTGCTAATGCTGGCTGTTTGATAAGATCCTCAATCACCTGTCTGTTTTCTACTTCAATAAGTCCCACTACAGCGGGAGCCGTTTTTGTATATTGTGAACCCAGCTCAGAAATGACTTTTGCTTCATTTTCCAGTTTTTTCCTGTAAATTTTAGTGTTGTAGTTTTTGCTGCTCGAAGGTGTGAATTCCTCGGATCCACTTTGGTATCTTACCACTTTTCTACCTGCTAATAAACCATCGCTCCACTGTCCTTCATACTTTTCTGCCTCCAAAAATTTAACTGAATCCAGAGGAATGCTTCTGTGGAAAGCAGGATTGGTTTTGTCTTTTGTTCCATCTATATAGTCAGCAGAACGAATCGTGTCCCAAAGGTTTTCCACATTCAGAAATCCTACTGCAGCGACCTTCTTTACTTTCCCTTGTTGAGCAAATACCGTGATTGAAAACACGATTGCTGCAAGACTTAAAATTTTTCTCATCTTCGGAATATTACCATTATTTAATTTGCAAATTTACTTAAATTTATTCCATGCCATTTTAATTAAATGTAAATTTATGATCTGAATTTTATCTGTGTTTATGATAAATTGTAGAAATTTAACAATATTAACAAATGATAATGTTAAAAAAATTATCACTTTCGAATTTTTATTAAATTTGTGCCCCAATGTTTTTAACCCGCTGAAAACTAAGATTAAAAGTATTAAAACAAAGTATATATACACATGATTAAAAAACTATCATTAGTATCTTTATTTACTTTACTTCCTGCATCTTTTTATTTTGCACAGACTACCGTTTTTGCATATCTGAAGGATGCTCAGGGAAAGCCTATTGAGCAGGCGGAAGTAGACGTAAAAGGATCAGAGGATGATGTAACGGCAGACAAAATCGGATACTTCCAATTGGTAGACCTGATGCCGGGACATTATCAGATCGTAATCACGAAGCCGAATTATGAAACAAAAGTAATGGAGTTTGACGTGATGAACAATGAGAAGAAAAAGGATTTAGGAACGATTACCCTATTTTCTGCACTTACCAACGCAGATCAAGATCTGGCAATTAT
>Ga0302347_1004915_pt1 | contig 10258 bp, 6 predicted proteins | sample PhyWR1_FD_202178 | JGI IMG/M metagenome (GOLD analysis project Ga0302347, IMG submission 202178) | Leaf surface microbial communities from wheat plants in UC Gill Tract Community Farm, Albany, California, United States - DLSL W.R1 (v2)... | ecosystem: Host-associated > Plants > Phyllosphere >...
CCAGCCTTGCCTACTTTGAAGTGCACGAAGAAAACCGCGCCGAAGAAGACACCGAATACAACAACAACCCCACCAACCTACCACTGGATTGGGCCTACGTCGGCATCAAGGCCAAGACCAAGGGCTACGAAGCCGAAATCTCCGGCGAACTGACCCCCGGCTGGCAACTGCAAGCGGGCTACACCCATAAGATCAGCCGTGACGACAGCGGCAAAAAAATCTCCACCTGGGAGCCTGAAGACCAACTCAACTTCTACACCAGCTACAAACTCACCGGCAGCCTCGACAAACTCACCCTCGGCGGCGGAGCCCGCTGGCAAGGCAAGGGCTGGCAGGATGCCTACAACTACGGCAAGGGCGTCAATCAAGTGTTCTCCCAGGACCCGTACTGGTTGGTCGACCTGATGGCGAGGTACCAGATCAGTAAAAATCTCTCGGCGTCGGTGAATGTGAACAACGTGTTGGATAAGAAGTACTTCACCAATATTGGGTTTTATCGGTCGTCGTACTACGGCGATCCGCGGAATGTGATGGTGTCGACGCGTTGGAGTTTTTGAGGGGGGGAGAGAAAAAGGCCGAGGCGCTGGGTCCAAGCCTCAAATGTGTGAACGATGTCCCCGGTTTCAGATGTAAACGATCTCTACGGTTCTACAACCACGTGTGTTTCGCGTGAGGCGAGGTACGTTGAGCGCTGAAGACTCTTAAGGCCGAGTTGCTGTGTGGCGACTCGGCCTTTTGGTTTTTGCTACTGCGGAGACGGTGACGTATCGGTTGTAGGGTGCAGTAAGACCAACACCCGCTCGATCAGTAACTCACCTAGCACGACTAATTGTTGGCTACCCAAAAGCTTCTGACGGTTTTCGCCTTCGAGTTCGAAGGCCAGGTCGGTAGTGATAGCGTTAAGCGAGGCCAGAGTTTCGCTGGCTTGAATCAGTAGGGTTTCGGGGGCGATGTTTTGAGCGACCTTGAAAAGACTTGTCGGTGGATTGGGGGTGATTTTTTTCATGATGAAGCTCCCACACTGTTTAAGGAGCTGCCGCCTCCTGCTGTCAAACAGGATTGGGTGGCAGCTGTACGCGGGTTGACAGACCGGAAGTGTAGGAACCCGGCGCACCCGAAGATGCCCCACGCACAGCCGCCATGAACGAGACGGGATGCGTGAAGCATGCCGTTAAATCATGGGGTGTGAAAGGTTACACTTTTCGGCCTGTCAAAGCCGGTCGCTGATGAGCAACGACGGGGGAGCGTTAGCGTTGTGGTTGGGGTTGCGCCAGTTCACCTACGGAGTGACATCTTGAAGGAAAAATCCGAAGGTCAGCCGGCTGGGCTTTCTAGCCCTCAGAAACAACAAAACCCGCACTTGGCGGGTTTTGTCGATGCTTCGAATTGGCCGGGGTAATCTGAACTGATATTTTAAATTGTTGATTTATATCAGTTTTTAAATTAACAAAATTTCTCTGGAATACCTTTTGGAATACCGTTTTAAGCAGTCTGGAGGGAGAAGTGCGTCTAACGGCGAGATCAAGTTTCAGCCAGGTAGTCCCCAGATTCTGCTTCTGCCGTGATTAGTCGTTCCAACACCTGAGCTCGTTTCAAGCTGTGCTTCTCGCTTAGCTCATCCAGTAGATGGATGACTTTTTTGGAGAGCATGACGTTGAACTGCTTTTTGTCCGCCGCACGCTCGTCGAACTGCTTGCGACTCCATCGGTTCTTGATCTTCTGAACGATGTATTTTCGTTCCTGGGAACCGTGCCCTGCTTTATCGAAGTATATGAGCAAATCGTCATAGCTGCTGATAGCGGCCCGTCCTTTGAATATGGACTTATCATTTTTTTCCAGCCACTCCCAAGCGCATTTGCAGCGTTCATTCGTCTCTTTCCTATCCTTGAACCACTCAAAATCGCGATCTCGCGCTTCATGCTCCAGCCAATCGGCGCGCATATGGCCGATTGCGATGACTTTCTCGGCGACATCGAGCTTCCAGAGGTCAAGCATTGCGATTAAACGGTTCTTCCCGGTGAGGCGGACTAGCCCTCGCGGAAACCCTTCTGCGGGTCCCTGGTCGGTGACCGGCTCAATCTGTCTCAGGAGCCATTGAGACTGTCGCTCATTACCATCAATCCATCTCAAACAGCTATCGGGCACCAAAAATTGATCCTTTTCCGAGTTAACACTCTCGAGGATGCCAGATCTTTCGCTCAGGTAGCTGGCGAGAGTTTCTCTCATCGTAATGCCGTTGCACGTGACAGAGTCGAAATGGGCATCGTGGTATTGGTTCAGCCACAGCCACAGCCAGATGTCGTGACGAGCTTCATAACGTGGATCGTTGAGCAATCGGCTCAGCTCATCCGCCTCGCTGCTATCAATGGTCAGGGCCATCGAGGGTTCCTTTCATGTGTGGTTTTACTATTAGCATTCTATTTCAAATCTATAAGAAATCTATAAATGTTCTATAAGGGTTCTATTGTGAATCTATGAGTATTCTATGAATTTTATTTAACCTAGATTGCAGTATTCACTGGGCTTCTACGGCTTTTTTTTGTTTTTTCATGCCTAATCGTGCTGCGCAGAATTTGTTCCGCAATGGTGAGAGGCTGGTGGGCGCTATGATTGGAGCTAGATAAACCCTACTTCATGTGGAAGTGGGTCCGTTGTGTCGGCTCGTGCGGTGCTATAGACGTTGCTGATAAATAGAAGAGCGAGGGCCGTAGTTTTTTACCCGTTCTGCCAATCCTCTGAACGAACAGAGGAGCCCCGTTCATGAGGATCATTCGCCTGAAAGACGTCATCGACTCAACCGGTCTGGGTCGCTCTACCATTTATAAGTACATCGCCGAAGGAGCCTTCCCCAAGCCGGTCTCACTGGGAGAGCGCAGCGTTGGTTGGGTGGAGGAGGAGGTACACGAGTGGATTTTGGCTAGGATCGAAGAGCGCGACACGGCCGAATAATTTGTTGCGTGAAGGGTGTTGACTAACCGGCATAAGCGCCATGGTCGGATCAACTCCGACCATGGCGCTTATGCCGGAGGCCGTGCGGGTCATTGCGGCCGCTTCAGTGAGTCATGGCCTACGTCGAAGTTGGGCTGATCACTGCTGATAGCGTGATCCGCGACAGTGTGAGTAGACCCATGCATAGGAGATGCTTTTTTTCCAGAGTGAAGGGATTATCAAAAAAACAACGTCTCATTGGGATTTCAGTAATGTGCCTTCGCAGCTCTCGGAGGTCACTTTCTCGGTGCGGGTAATATGCTTTATAGACCTGTACAGAAGGGGGCATCCCTCGAAGGCGAGTGCATCAGGGGCAGGAAGGAGGCAGGGTTAAAAACTACTCAGTGTGCAGAGGTTATGACCTCCACTCCAAGAGTAGTAAACATGCTTCGTCATCCCGATAACCGAAACCTTCACTTCCATTACGACGACACCTTCGAAGGGCTGCCAGTGATGGTGGAGAAAGGCCCATTCATCCGCGAGTACCTGGCTGATTTAAAGCGAACCATCGATTTTACCTTTGACCAATACTCAAGGGTGCTCGCATTCAGGGTGGACCTACGGCTTCCCTGTGATATTGAACTGGACGATTACATAGATTCCAACGAGGTCATTAGCAGGTTCTTTGCCTCATTCAAATCAAAGGTGAAGCATCACCGCGAAATGGCTTCACGGCGGTACCAGTACGCTCATAGCTGCAAAGTTCGGTATGTGTGGGCACGAGAGCAAGGGTGGCGTGGAAGGCCGCACTACCACCTGCTGATCTTGCTGAACCGAGATGCCTTTTACACAGTAGGCAAAATCGCCTCAGACCGAGCCAACATGTTCAGTCGCTTGAACGAGGCGTGGGCGAGCGCGCTGGGGATACCAGTCGATCTAATCGCAGGTCTGGTAGAAATTCCAGATAACGCGACCTACCGAGTAGCCAGCGGAAACTCTGCTAAAGGAGTTGTTGACGACGGGCTTGGTTCGCTTTTCAGGAGGGCTAGCTACCTCTGCAAATCGGCTACCAAGGTCTACGGAGGCAGTCAGCATGGGTTTGGTTGCAGTAGGGGGTGACGCTTTGGGTTCCCGACGCCGACGTAGAGCTTTCTGATTGGCTGGTAACAACAGCCAATCGACTGCTTTTCTCCCGCCCCACAGCATTTAGTTACCTGCCCACACCTTGCTTGGTAAACTCCCGGAATTTGGCGTGTACAAGACGCCGCCGCAGTCAAAAGGAATTTCCATGTCCGCCCTTGCCAGCCTGCTTGATAGTTATCGCAATGCTTCTGTAACAGAGCGTGAGAAAGGCACCTATTTCGAAGAGTTGATCTGCACGTACCTGCGCAACGAAGCCAAATATCGTGATTTGTACGAGCAGGTTTGGACTTATTCGGATTGGGCAAAGGAACACGGTGGTGACGGACGTGATACCGGTATCGACCTGGTTGCCAGGACTCAGGGGACCAAAGAGTTTCATGCCATCCAGTGCAAGCTGTACGCAACGAACTATCGCGTGCAGAAAGGCGATTTAGACAGTTTTTTCACCGCTTCTGGCCAGAAACCGTTCACTCACAGCATCATCGTGACTACCACGAACAATTGGTCAGAACATGCAGACAATGCTTTGTTGAATCGTCATCAGACAGTTAACAAAATTGACCTGCAAGCCTTGGAAGACAGTCAAATCGATTGGGCGAAATACAAACCAAATCAGGTAGCGGTTCTCAAGGCCAAGAAGTCCCTTCGCGATCATCAAAAGCGTGCTTTGTCATCTGTTGCCATCGGCTTACAAGACGCAGACCGGGGCAAGCTGATCATGGCGTGCGGCACCGGTAAAACCTTTACCAGTCTCAAAATCGCCGAGCAATTAGCTGGCGCGGGCAAGCGCGTGCTATTTCTGGTCCCTAGCCTGTCCCTTCTGTCGCAAACCTTGACTGAGTGGACGCAAGAGAGTGAAGTACCTCTCCACAGTTTTGCTGTGTGCTCTGACAGCGACGTAGGTAAGAAGCGCAAAAAAGACGATGACGTCGTACAAACTTTTGCTCACGAGCTACGCTACCCGGCCACTACAAATCCAGCGCGTCTAGCGGCAGAGATGCTCAAGCGTCACGACGATCAGCACATGAGCGTTGTGTTCAGCACCTATCACTCCATTGCCGTCATTAGCGACGCACAGCACCAGTACGGTCTGGCAGATTTCGATCTGATCGTCTGCGACGAAGCCCACCGGACCACCGGGGCCACCTTCGATGATGACGAGAGCGCATTCGTTAAAGTCCACAACGCTGACTTCATACGCAGTGCCAAGCGCCTTTACATGACCGCCACGCCTCGTATCTATGGCGAGTTGGCGAAGGCCAGTGCTGAAAAAGATAACGTAGCTCTGTGCTCCATGGACGACGTAAGCCTGTACGGAAAAGAGTTGTTCGTCATCACCTTCAGCGAGGCGGTTAAGGCGGAGCTGCTGGTAGATTACAAGGTGCTGGTGCTGGCCATGGATGAAAAGCACATCAGCAGCCGCCTGCAAAAACTGCTGGCCGATGATGACAACCAAATCAAGCTGGAAGACGCAGCCAAATTAGTTGGCTGCTGGAAGGCTCTGAGCAAACAAGACACCCGCGAAGATCTTGTCGACGATGGTGACCCAATGCGCCGTGCCGTAGCTTTCTGCCAGGTGATCGAGTACCAAAAATTCGCCAAGACGCACAAGGTCAGCTCCAAAAATATCGCCAACATGTTTAAGCAGGTGGTTGAAGAGTACAAAGCCAGCAACCCGGACAACGATGATGCCGCTGCCAGCCTCATCTGCGAAGCTTCCCACGTTGATGGCGGTATGACAGCCGGTCAGAAAGAAGACGAGCTCAATTGGCTGAAGTCGGAGGTGCCCGATAACACCTGTCGAATTCTAAGCAATGTTCGCTGTCTGTCCGAAGGTGTAGACGTGCCTGCTCTAGACGCAGTGCTGTTCCTCACGCCGCGCAATTCACAAGTTGACGTTGTGCAATCGGTTGGCCGCGTCATGCGGAAAGCAGAAGGCAAGAAGCGTGGCTATGTGATTCTGCCGGTAGTCATTCCCTTCGGTGTGGCACCTGAGGAAGCGCTCAACGACAACAAGACTTACAAGGTCGTCTGGCAAGTGCTGCAAGCCTTGCGCTCACACGACGACCGCTTTGACGCCATGATCAACAAAGTCGACCTGATTGGTGGTGACCCCTCTAAAATGGAAGTCATCGCCGTTACAGAAAAACTCAACAAAAAAATAGACCGAGGTAACTCCGGTCAAGACAACGGCAAGAATACCTATGGTATTGGCGAGGCGCATGGCAAATATGACCATGGGCCGAAGCCTGAACAATTCGGGTTGGAGTTTGAGATTGGTGAAATCGAGCGCGCCATCTACGCCAAGGTGGTGCAGAAGTGCGGCAATCGCAGCCACTGGGAGGTCTGGGCCAATGACATTGCCGAGATTGCTCGCACCCACATTGTGCGCATCACCAGCATCATCGAAGACGAGGCCAACGTCCGAGAGCGCGAAGCGTTCTTTAGTTTTGCCGGTGAGCTTCGCGACGACTTGAACGACAGCATTGGCGACAGCGAAGTAATTGAGATGCTCGCCCAGCACCTGATCACGAAGCCGGTCTTTGACGCACTATTTAAAGATTACAGTTTTGCCAGCAACAACCCCATGTCCTGCGCCATGCAAAATGTCTTGGACGTGTTGCAAGAGCACCGCCTGGATAAAGAAGCTGACACCCTCCAGCGCTTCTACGACAGTGTGAAAATGCGCGCCGATGGCATCAACAACGCCGAAGGTAAACAGAAGATTATTGTTGAGCTGTATGACAAGTTTTTCCGTAACGCCTTCCCGCGTATGACCGAGCGGTTGGGTATCGTTTATACCCCGGTGGAAGTGGTTGATTTCATCATTCACAGCGTAAACGATATCCTCCAAAGTGAGTTCGGCCAAACACTCGGCAGTGACGGTGTGCACATCATCGACCCTTTCACCGGTACCGGCACTTTCGTTACCCGTCTGCTGCAAAGTGGTTTGATCAGCAAAGAGCAGCTACAGAACAAATACCAAGGCCAAATACACGCTAACGAAATCGTGCTTCTGGCTTATTACATTGCCGCAATAAATATTGAAGCCGTTTACCACAGTATTGTCGGGGGAGACTACAAACCCTTCGAAGGAATCTGTTTAACCGATACCTTCCAGCTCTACGAAAAAGACGATCTAGTGAGTGAGCTGCTTGTGGATAACAGCTCCCGGCGGACTCGCCAGAAAGCGTTGGATATCCGGGTGATCATTGGCAATCCACCGTACTCTTCAGGCGACAAAGAAGACAACAATAATAAGAACGTAAAGTATCCAATTCTTGACAGTCGTATATCAGATACCTACGTATACAAATCCACTAAGAAAATGGGAAAGAGTAAAATATACGACAGCTATATTCGCGCCATTCGCTGGGCTTCTGATCGCATCGGCGACAGCGGTGTGATTGGCTTTGTCACCAATGCCGGCTTTACGGACTCGAACTCAGCAGACGGTTTGCGTAAATGTTTGGCGGAGGAGTTCAGTAGTGTGCACGTATTTCATTTGCGTGGTAATCAGCGCACCTCAGGCGACCTATCTCGCAAGGAAGGCGGCAAAATATTTGGTAGCGGTAGCCGCGCTCCGATTGCCATCTCGTTGCTGGTCAAGAATCCATCCGCAAAACAACAAGGACACATTTATTGGCATGACATTGGCGACTACCTGAGCCAAGCCGAAAAATTGGATAGAATCAAACAATTCAAAAGTATTTCAGGTATTACCGCTGCTAACGCTTGGCAGCTCATTACTCCCGATGCACATGGCGATTGGGTTAATCAGCGCGATAACAGCTTTGTCGAGTACATTGTTCTTGGTGATAAAAAGAACGAAAGTGCTAAGACGATATTTGAGACATTTTCAATGGGGGTTAAATCCAATCGCGACGACTGGGTTTATAACAGTTCCAAGATAAAGCTCGAAAAAAATATCACTAAAATGATTTCATTTTATAATGAGGAAGTCTCTAGGTATCATCGTGATGGAGAGGTTAATGCCAGTGTCGAGCAATTTGTATCTAGGGATAAAACCAAGATAAAGTGGACAACTGATATTCTGGGGGAGCTAGAGAAAGGCGATAAGCACTCAATTCAAAAAGAAAGTATAGTTTTCAGTTTGTATCGTCCATTTTCAAAGCAGTGGGTATATTCCAACAAGAGTTGGAATTGGACTCGACACTTAATGCCGCGCATATTTCCTGACGCAACGGTGAGTAACCGGGTCATTTGTGTTACTGGCCAAGGAGCGACAAAAGGCTTTAGCGCTTTAATTACAGACACATTGCCTGATCTAGAAGTGATATCGAAAGGCCAATGCTTTCCGCTCTACCTTTATGACGGTTCACAAGGCAAAGCCAAAACCAGCAAAGCAGTTCCGGGCTTGTTTGACACGCCAGCAGAATCCAACTCTAGTAGCCGCCGCGATGCCATCACCGACGAGGGGCTTGCACACTTTTGCGTGGCGTATCCTGGCGAGGTCCTTAGCAAGGAGGATCTTTTCTATTATGTCTATGGCCTCCTGCATTCGCCGGAGTATCGCGAAAAGTACGCAGACAACCTGAGTAAGGAATTGCCTCGCATCCCCGCAGTAAAAGCCGCGAGTGACTTCTGGGCCTACTCCAGGGCTGGCCGCTCACTGGCTGATTTGCATCTGGGTTATGAAACCGTGCCCATGTACCCCGCCAGCGTCCAGAGCAGCGCTAGCGCCGATAGTGACTATCGTGTTGACGAAATGAAGTACGGCAAGCGGGGCAAAGACAAAGACCTCAGTACCCTGTATTACAACGCCAAAATCACCGTCACTGGTATTCCACTGCAAGCCTATGATTACATCGTCAACGGCAAACCAGCGCTAGATTGGGTCGTCGAACGCCAATGCGTAAACACCTACAAAGACAGCGGGATTATCAACGACGCCAACGAGTGGGCAATTGAGACGATGAAAAATCCTAAATACCCATTGGAACTGTTTTTGCGTGTGGTTACTGTTAGTTTGGAAACCATGAAAATTGTAGAAGCTTTGCCTCCGCTGGATATTTAAATATATTCGCTTTTTGAATGGCTCGTTTTTTCTAGCTAGAGAAAACGAGCCAGCTAATTTGGCGTTATTTAGAGCAGCGCTTACAGAACATGGGTTATGGCGTTAATATGTCATGGAGGAAAAATGTCTCAGTCAATTGAGAAAACAATTCAGGTATTGGAAGAGCTAAGTCGTTGTGAACCGCGAAAAATACAGCGAACGGGTATAGAAAGAAAGGCGCAGTGGGTCGCTAATTGGTGTCTTGCCTGTTCTTTCGTTTTTCTTATTGTAAGCGGAGGGTTTGTCTTTTTTTATGATGTTAGACCGCCTTCTGTATACGCTCAGATATTTGTATTGATGATGAGCTCTATCTCAATGCTGTTGGCTATTATCACTTTGATTGCGCCAATGGTAGCCTCTTTGTTACTTGCTTTTCGGTGGAAAAAATTAGCATTCGAAGGATTGTGTGATGATATTCGTCATGAGCAGGCGATGGCTGATCGTTTAGCTGATTATGAATCTGCCGCTTTGAAAGATGCACATTTTTGGTTAAGTCGAAGAGTTAGACGCATCAGTGAGCGAACAGGCCGCTTTTTTGGCGAGAAGACTGCCGCGATTGGTCTATTGGCTACTGTGTATTCATTTACTGCTGAGTTCGGTGGTTTTGAATGGGTTTCCCGAACTATGAGTGCAGGTCTTCAGGCTGGTAACGTAGGCAATACTATATTGTTAGGTGTAGGTGCGTTCTTGTTCGGCATGTCTATTGGGTCTATCCTGATGGGGTACGTTGCTTCCCGTTATCGGTATCAGATTGAGATAATTGAGTTGGTTGATAGGTAGCGTTTAAGGGGCGCTGCTTTGTCAGTTGATAGTGTCGTGCCTGTCGTTTAGTGATTTTTGAGCATTTTATATTTTGTGCGCACGAGCCTCTCACCCTTTAAATGAGGGGGGAAGCTCGTGTGTATGCTAAGTGCTATTTTTTATAATTTATAATAAGTGTTTTTGGGTATATTTTTGCTATTTCATAGTCAGGGTTATAGGTTGCGAGATTGTGAGCTGCAATCGTTAAGCCAGCTGCAACTCCACCCACTATGGTGATCGCGCTGATTCCTAGGGCAGTGATGCGTCCAGCGGTATACACTCTGGATGTAAATCCCTGAGATTCAATTA
>Ga0302347_1004916_pt1 | contig 10257 bp, 7 predicted proteins | sample PhyWR1_FD_202178 | JGI IMG/M metagenome (GOLD analysis project Ga0302347, IMG submission 202178) | Leaf surface microbial communities from wheat plants in UC Gill Tract Community Farm, Albany, California, United States - DLSL W.R1 (v2)... | ecosystem: Host-associated > Plants > Phyllosphere >...
AGCGACTACCCGACATCATGCCGCCGCCTTACTCGCAAAGACCTATGCCAGATGAAGGGCGTGATATCTATGAAGGCCGCGGTTTGCCGTTCTCCCTTCCCTACAGCCTGAAGATCGATCCAGACCGGATCGCCGTCGATCAGCGACCCAAGGTCCTTGCGCTGGGAGCCTATCTGGCCGCTTACTACAGTGCATTTTGGTCAGCCTCGCATTATCAATCGCCGCAGGTCGTGCTGATTAATGGCCCCGATAATTTCGATCTGGCCGTACCCTCCGCCGGGCGCTTGCGTGACACTGCGCAGATGCAGATCAGACATCTGGTCGACGTATTGAGCAGCTTGAACCAGCGCCTCCATGCACAGAGCGCGCAGCGGCCAGATCATGCGGTGCACTGGGAGCCTTACCAAGCGACTGAATCACACAGCAGCGCCCCCTCGCTGCTGGCATACGTCAGTGTCGACCTCGGAGAGTCTGCGCTAAGCATTGAAGGCGCCAATACCTGGGTAATCCTCGGCGCGCTGCTAAACCTGTCCCAGATCAATGACATCGAGCGGCTAATGCATTGGTCGATCTACGACGACTTCACGCTCATCACCCCGCGCGGCGAAGTGTTGACCGGCGCCGTCAAGCCTGAACGCTCTTTGCACGAGGGTGCGAACTTTACCCGCGATGGCCTAGTGTTCAAACTGAGCAGCCCTGGAGAACAACATTGGACGGCTATTTACGTCATCAGTGTGCAGAGCTTTCTCGATTATGCATTGTGGCCGTTGTTGTTCCTGCTGACGCTGGTAGTGGCCATGCTCGGTTGCACCAGAGCGATCACCCGCTGGTATCAAACTCGGGTCATTCAGCCCGCACAAAGCGCACACGCCAGCGTCGCCGAGAGCGAAGCATTCAGCCGTGCGCTGATCGATACGGCGCCCACTGGCCTGTGTGTGATCCGTCGCAGTGATCATCGCGTACTTCTGCAAAACCAACAGGCCCAGCAGTGGCATGACAGCGAACAGTTGATGCGCCTGCTCACCTCGCACACCGAGGCTGGGCATACAGATCTCGAGCTAGGCGGGCGTCACCTGCACGTGGCCTTCGTGCCGACCCGTTACCAGGGTCAGGATGCCTGGTTGTGCGCGCTGCACGACGTCACCCGGCATGTCGAAGATGCAGCCGCACTGGAAGATGCACGCCGGGCCGCTGACTCAGCGAACGCTGCCAAGAGCCGCTTCCTGGCAACCATGAGTCACGAAATCCGTACCCCACTGTATGGCGTATTGGGTACCGTAGAACTGCTCGGTCTAACTCCCCTCACTGCACGTCAACAGGATTACCTGCAGACCATCCAACGCTCGTCTGCAACATTGTTTCAGCTAATTAGCGATGTGCTGGATGTATCCAAGATCGAGGCAGGGCAAATGACCTTGGAGCTGCAGGATTTTTGCCCTTTGGAGCTCACCGAGGACACCGTGCGCACTTACAGCGCATCGGCGCGCGGCAAAGGCTTGCAGCTATACACATGTATCGACCCGACGCTACCGGACCGGTTACGCGGTGACCCTATGCGTATTCGACAGATTCTCAATAATCTGCTGAGCAATGCCATCAAGTTCACCGACAGCGGTCGTGTGCTGCTACGCGTTACGGTATTGGAAAGTTTCGAGGGGCGCACCCACTTGCAGTGGCAGGTGCTTGATTCCGGTGTGGGCATTACTAAAGAACAACAGCGCTACTTGTTCGACGCCTTCTATCAGGTCAATGGCGCCCGTGACCAAGCTGGCGCGGGCCTCGGCCTGGCCATCTGCAAATGGCTTTGCCAGTTGATGGCAGGTGAGCTCAGCGTGTTCAGCGAGCCAGGGCTGGGCAGCAGTTTCACGCTGCAGCTTACGCTGGACCATGCGCCTGGGATCCTGGCAGATTGCCCAGTGTTCGCCCCAAAAACGGCTTCCGTTTTCGTGCGCGGGCAAGCCACCGATCAGGTCCGGCATGTGATCGCTTGGCTCGAGCGTTTCGGCCTGCAATGCAAAACACTGACGGCCGATGCTGCTACGTGCTCAGCGCTGCTAGTGGAGCTGGTACCACCGAACAGCACCGCTTCTGCGCCGTGGCCAGGGCCCAGGATCATCGCCACGGCCGGCGGCCCGAACCCATCACAGCCTCGCGGTGCAGACCAGGAAGTCGACGCCAATGATGTTCGGGCGATTGCCTGGGCGGTTTACCACGCCCTGCACGGAGCTAGCGCCGCAACTAAACCATTAGCGCATGCTCAGATCAGCAATTTGAACCTGCATGCGCTAATTGCAGAAGACAACGTAATCAACTCGGCCATCATCAAGGAACAACTTGAGGTTTTGGGCTGCACGGCGGTCGTCGCAGCGAACGGCGAACAGGCGCTGGCGCTTTGGCCGCAGAGGCGTTTCGATGTGGTGCTGACCGACGTCAACATGCCGATTATGGACGGCTACCAACTGGCAAGCGCATTGCGCCGACTGGACCAGACCGTGCCAATCATTGGCATCACCGCCAACGCCCTGCGTGAAGAGGGCCAACGCTGCACCGCTGTGGGCATGAACGCTTGGATGGTCAAGCCGCTAAACCTGACGACATTGCGCGCTCACTTGGAAAAATACTGCAACATCGACCTACCACATACAGACACGGCGCAGCTCCGGTTATCGCCCCAAATGCGTGATCTATTTGTCACCACCTTGCGCCAAAACATCGACACCACGTTGACGGCACTTAACAGTAGCGATGTCACGCACGTGGTGCAGCAACTGCACAGCATGGCCGGCGCGCTAGGGGCGGTTCAGATCGAAGCGATGGCCACAGCGTTCGTCGAACTAGAGAACCGCTTGCACGGTATGACCTTGACCAGCGCCCTGGGCCTGGAAATTCGCCAGCATCTAGGTCGTTTGGGAGAACTACTGGACTCAATTGAACATTCCAATCTGGATAATCAAGCATGGAACCGTTAAACGTTATTATCGCCGATGACCATCCCATCGTTCTTTTGGGAGTGCGTGAGCTGGTTGAGCGTTATCAACGCTTAAGAGTAGTAGGGGAGGCGGTTTGCTCCAGCGAATTGATTACTCTACTGGAAACTCACCGGGTGGATCTGCTCATCACCGATTTCAACATGCCCGGAGACGCCGTATACGGTGATGGCCTTAAACTTTTGGAGTATGTCTCTCGAAAATTTCCACACATTCGGGTACTTGTCCTGACCATGATTTCCAACCCACTGATAATGAGCCGCTTGCATGAACTTGGGGTTCTGGCGATTATTCAAAAAAGCCAGATGCATAATGAGTTCGAAACTGTGCTGAAAGCAATTGCTCTCGGTTCTCCAATGCCTGGCAATGTCAATCCCTCAACTTCGGTCTCGGCAGAGGAAACTGACTTGAAATCGCGTGTCTCGAGGCTTTCTCCCAAAGAGTACGAAATAATACGCCTGTTTGTTTCAGGACGAGGTATAAGTGAAATAGCCAGAGGTCTCAACAGGAGCACCAAAACCATCAGCGCGCAAAAAATTTCAGCCATGCGAAAACTTCAGGTCGACAACGATCTGGATTTACTGTCCTACTGCATAGCCCATAATTTATTCAACTGACGCAAGTAAAATTAAGCGTCATGGCAACTAATGTTCCTTGAGTCAAAGTTGATTCGGATTGATTTAAGAAACGCAGGGCAACCTGTTTTTCTAACTTCCTAAATGCGCTATTTATAATGCAAAGAAGAAGCGAGCGATGCATCCTCCAGCGGGCCTGAATTTTGGTTACAGCCCGCCTTAGAAAATAAAGTTAGGGCTGTACAAATCTAACCCTCTATTCGAGATTGCTAGAAAGCGTCGGTTATAGCTCTGCTCACATTTAGTAAAGGATTGATATCAGAACAATCTGATAATCCCACGAATCCATGCCCCATAAATCGGAAATTACTGCCTTGCCATGAGCCGCACGCAGCAATTTTTGAGTCGAACACGGTGTTTCAGATTCCTCTTATATCGAAATCAGCAAAAGAAAGTTGATCATGTTCTGGCTTCTCAATGGGGCACTCAACTAATCTTCTTAAGAGGCATTTCAATGCTGAAAAAACTGAGTCAACTCACCTTAACCTGCAGCGCTTTCTGGTTGCTGGCTGGTCCTGCAAACGCAGCGGACGGGCAGATTCAATTCACCGGAGCCGTGACTGACAATGCCTGCACCATCACCACCGGCGATGCCAATAAGACAGTCACCTTGGACACAGTTCGCATCGCTGACTTTGCGCCAACTGTCGGGTCCATCGCGAAAGAGAAAAACTTCAGCATCAGCCTGGACAATTGCAGCTTTGCCACCAAGAAGAACGTCGCGATCACCTTCAGCGGCCAACAAGACGCCAGCGACCCCACCCTGCTGGGCTTGACCGGCGAAAACCAAGTCAAGGGTATCGCAATCCAAATCGCCGACGCGCGCACTGGCAAAAAGCTTCCACTGAACACGCCGACTGCCGACTACGACCTGCGTGCACAGTCCAACACCTTCGACTTCACCGCAGCCTATGTGCGCACGGCAACCGACATCACCAGCGGTGAGGGCAAAGACGCGATCACCACCTCCGGCATCGGCACCGGCCAGGTTCACGCGCTGGCCAGCTTCGACGTCACCTACAAGTAATTGCTCGTATATACCGTGGGCCAGGCTCTAGCACTGGCCTGCGGGGTTCAAGAGGTCCCCTGTCATGCGTTTGAACCTGTGTTTCCTGCTTGCCTTGCTGCCGCTTTGGCACAGCGCGGCAGCCAGCGCCGCCATTAATGTCGGCGCCACTCGCCTGATCTACGATGGCGCTAACAATGAAACCAACCTGACTGTCAGCAACCGCGAAGACACCTCGCCCTACCTCGTTCAATCCTGGGTCAGCCGCTTCGGCAGCAGCAATCAAGAAAGCGTCGAGGAATTCATCGTCACGCCGCCGCTGTTCCGCTTAGATGCCAACAAGGAAAACATCCTGCGGGTCATCTTCATGGGCGGCGCAGATGTACCCCAAGACCGCGAAAGCCTGTACCTGATGAACGTAAAGGCGATTCCAGCCATGAGCGACGACCATAAGGATAAGAACGTGCTGCAGATTGCGCTGAAGACCAGCATCAAGCTTTTCTATCGCCCGGCTGGCCTCCAAGGGTCGCTGAAAGATGCGGTGGCGCAGGTCAGCTGGAGGGCCGAGGCGGGCGCGTTGGCATTCAAGAATGCTTCCAAGCTGCACGTAGTGATCAGCCAACTCAAGCTCAACGGCCAGCCGGTCCCCCACGCGCCTGAGGTGCTACGCCCCGGCGAAGCGGGTGAGCTGCCGATTTCGGCCAAGGCAGGCGATTCCATTTCGCTTAGCTACATCGATGACTACGGCAGCGTTGTAGAGGCACCGGTCATCCGCATCGACTGACCTCCCGCATCAATCCGGCTACATCTTTGCAGGAACGCTCATGCTCCGTTCATTCCAACTCATGCGCTGTCGCGCCATGAAGGCTTTCGGCTGCCCGCTGGTGGCCGCCGCAGCCTTGCAAGTGGCCCCCGCACACGCCGGCTACGAGTTCGATGCGTCGTTCCTCGAGATCGGCGGTGGGCAAAGCTCTGCAGCCGTGAAACAACAGATCAGCGCCATGAGCAACGGCCAGTTGCCGGGGGTTTACCGAGTGGAGGTACAACTCAACCAGCGCTCGATTGCACAGCGCGATGTGCGCTTCGTTCGTGCCACTGGGGCGCAGGAACGCTCGAGCACCGGCCTGTTCCCGTGCCTGGATATCGAGTTCTTTCGCACTAAGGGGGTGGCTGAAGCCGCCCTGAAAAACCGCACCGACGCCGACCCCAGCTGTATTGCCTTCGATCGAGGCCTAGCCGGCGTGAGCTACGATTACGACTTCAACCGTCAGATCCTCTCCATTGAAATCCCCCAGGCCTATCTGGGCAGCATCCCGTTCGAAGTGCGCCGGCGGCAATGGAGCAACGGCGAACAGGTAGCGTTCACCAACTACAGTTTCACCGGCAGCACGGTCAAATATGACAGCGGTCGTCGCAACGACCAGTTCGGCAGCCTGCGCAGCGGCATCAATGCCGGAGCATGGCGCCTACGCAACTTTTCGACCTGGCAAAAAGGCAGCACCACGCCCGGGCGCTGGGAGTCGCTGGAAACCTACGCACAGCGCGACGTGGGTAACCTGATGGCGATAGCAACCTTGGGCGACTCCACCACCGAAGGCGACCTGTTCGATGCCATCCCATATCGCGGATTAGGTATCGCCTCGGACTTGGACATGCTGCCTGATCAGGCCCGCGAATTTGCCCCGGTGATTCGCGGCATCGCCAATGGCAGGTCGCGGGTGATCATTCGTCAGCGGGGTTATGTGATCCGCGAGCAATGGGTGCCGTCGGGTCCATTCGCGCTGACTGACCTGTACCCCACCGCCAGCAACGGCGACATCGAAGTCACGGTAGAAGGCCAGGACGGCCAGCGCCAGGTCTATACCCAATCGTTCTCGTCGGTGCCTTACATGCTGCGCGAAAACCAGCAAAGCTATTCGGTGTATGCCGGCCAATACCGCCCGGCGCAATCGTCCGCCACGCAACAAACTCCTACTTTCATCCAGGCATCGCTGCGTCGCGGTCTGAGCGGCGGCACCACCTTGTTTGGCGGCAGCCTGCTGAGTGATCAATACAACGCCGGCCTGCTGGGATTTGCCCACGACTTCGCGGGCTTCGGTGCGATTTCCATAGACATGACGCATGCCCGAGCCGATGCCATGGGCAGTGATAGAACCACCTCGACGGGCCAGTCGTTCCGCTTTCGCTACTCCAAATCCCTGACGGCCACCGACACCAACCTCAGCCTGATCGGCTATCGCTATTCCACCGGCGGCTACTACTCGTTCAAAGAGGCACTGGACAGCCGTAGCAATGATCAAAGCCTGGACACCTATCGTAACGGCCATATGAAGAGCAACTTCAGCGCCAACGTGTCGCAGCAATTGGGCGGTTATGGGGGGATGTACGCTAACATATCGAAAACCGCCTATTGGGGAGGGGGCGACGCCGACACTTCGATCCAGCTGGGTTACAGCGCAAGCGCCGGTGACATTTCCTACACCCTGGGGCTGGCTGTGAGCAAAGGCGCCACCCTTGATGAACGCAGCCTATCACTGAGCATCAGCATGCCTTTGGGCGGCGCGCGTAAGCAGCGCATCACTGCCGACATCAATCACAGTTCCCGCGGCGCCATATCGCGTACCGCGACCCTGAGTGGCAACGCATTGCAGGACGACACCCTGTCCTACAGTGCGGGTGTATCGCAGCAAGTCACTGGCGACCAACGGCAAACCGGTAGCACCGTGGCTGCGCAGTATGACGCGCCGAGCGCGATCTTGCGTGGGGCCTACAACCAGACCGCCAGCAGCCGGCAACTGGACATGGGCGTGGAGGGTTCCGTGGTGGCATATGGCAGCGACCTGATTTTCAGTCAGCCGCTAGGGGAAACCAACGTGATCGTCGCCACACCGGGCGCAGCCGATGTGGCCATCGCCAACAAGCGCGGGGTGCGCACTGACAGCAATGGCTATACGGTGGTGCCGCAGGCCCTGCCCTACCGCAAGAATCGCGTGTCCTTGGACACCCAGACCATACCCACTGACGTCGATATTGCCGAGCCGGTGCAGGAAGTCATACCGAACCGCGGCGCCTTTGTGCTGACGGACTTCGATACTCGGCGAGGCCGACGCATCCTGTTCCGGATCACCGATACCCAGGGCAAACCCGCGCCTTTCGCTGCCCGCGCCGAGCTGTTCGCGCCGGACGGTCGTCCCCTCGGTAATACTTTGGTGGCAGACAAAGGCCGCGCTTTCCTGACCGGCGTACCAGACCAAGCGCGATTGGTCATCAGCGTGGACGGCCGTCCGTGGTGCAGCCTCAACGTGAAGCAGGACGAAATAACGCCTGAAAGGGGCGGAATCACTCAATTGAATATGCAATGTGAGCGCGCGGCCATGAGCTCGGGCGTCGAGGATTTCTAATCATGATCGTTAAGAAACACAATCGGCAGATGCGGGTGCTATTGGCTGGTTTGCTGTGCGGCATGTCGTTTCAAGTTCAGGCTCTGACCGATGGCAACTTCACGTCGTGCACCATAGGAGGGCCGCAATATGACACCTATGACTTTACAGCCGGTGAAGAGTTTGAAGTGACAGTCAGTGGCCGCTGTACCGCAAGCCGGGCGTTTTCAAGAGGGTTCCATGAGACGTTGGAAATCACATACCTTAGCGGCGGAGATTATGCAAGGCTATCTGGTATTGACTCTTTCACTAACACCGTCATACCTCAACTACCGCTAGGCAACTCTATATCGAATTGCCTAGGTAATTTTTGTCGGCCGATTACCGTTGGCATGTTTATTCCCTATCAATTCTCCATACGCGGTACAGCGCCAAAGACTCCTGGCAAGCGCAGGGCCCTTATCAAATTGGGAGTGACCGCTATCGGATCCCCGCTCTATGCTGAATGGATACGCGAATTTAACTTAACCTATGACGTCAAAGCCGCCAGTTGTTCGTTGAGCTCACCAAACGCGGTCAACTTGAACTTCGGTACTATCAGTAGCGTTGATCTAGACAACGCATCGCAGTCGACAACGGTCCTCCTAAACTGCCCTTCAACGCTGCGTGCCGACGTCACATTAACGCCGAGTCGGACAATCATCGGCCCCGATTACGGTACTTCCGAGACTTCACTGGCTGGTTTGAACATGAGAGCGTTCTGGGCCGATACCGGCAACCCGGTGCGGCTCAACAGCACGCGACCCATGCAGCTGAGCGCCGGCAGCAACAGCTTGGGCTTAAGCTTCAGGCCGCAATTGGAGAAAGGAAAATCTCCATCCGGCGCGTTCCTGAGTCAGTACACCTTGACCATTAGTTATCTCTGAGGCCTTCGGCATGAGAAGATTGCTACCTTTCTTGGCGCTGCTCAGCGCCACCGCACATGCTGACGACACGGTGAATATCACTGTCATCGGCAATCTCACCCGACCACCGTGCGTATTGAGCACTGGCACGACGCTTACCGCCGCGTTTGGTGATGTGCGAATCGACCAGGTCGCGACTGCCGGCACAATCGATCTGCCGGTGCGTATGAAATGCCCACCAGGTTCATCGCTGTACGTGGAGTTCAGCGCCAACAATGGCACGCAAACGTCCACTGTGGCTAAAACCACAGCAGAGAACCTCGGCGTGTCGCTGCTGTGGGGGGACGGTTCAGAGGCCAACCTGGCGGGTAAAGCCAAGCCATACATGAACTTGGGCACCGACGTCGATCTCAGCCTGAAGGCGAAACTGGTCGCGTTTGGTACGTTGACACCGGGAGCCTTTACCTCGTCGATGGTTATGACGATCAACTATCTATGAGAGCGCTTGTCTGGATACTAATAGCGATGGCTGGTAGCGCTCTTGCCGAACCTGTGAAAGAAGCGCAGATCGACGTTACCGGCAATCTGCTCGCACCACCGTGCGTCGCGCGGTTTCCGAGTACACAGCAGGTCGATCTGGGTAAGGTCAACTTAAATCAACTGGCGGATGACAGCGCCTCTGTTACCGATGTGCCGCTGCTTTTCGACTGTCAACCGGGCACCAAGCTGGACCTCACGTTATCAACGGGCATGGGCTTGACGGACGGTTCGGTGATACTCACCAACCGGACAGGATTGGGTTTGCTGGTGCATTTGCGCGACAAGACCGGAAAACCGGGTTTAAACCTAGACGAAACGGGCACTTGGACCGTAGAACACGAACCACTAGCACTGACGCTTCGTGTCAGACCGGTATCTCTAGGCAACCTCCCTGAAGTTGGCAGCTACAGCGCGACCCTTCTGATGAAAATGACTTACCGTTGATTACAGAAACTCTCGATAACCATTACAATAAATCGAGAGTTCCTGATCTACCTGCCCTTAGTACAGTAGCAAAAACTCTAGGTGCGATCTGTATTGATACTTGGATTAGATACCCGCGCAATGCGGTACGCTCTCGGCCGGACATCGACTGTTGGCTTTCACTAGAGAGCCCCATCCAAGGCATGCGATCTGTTTCAATTTGCCTCCGTCGGGCGCTGGTAGTGTCTAGAGAATCCGGGGCGATTCAAACCAATTGATCGCCGCTGCATCGGAAGTAATCGTGGTAGCTGATACTGCGAATCCCATACTCGGCTTGAATCGACCTGATTTGGATTCTGGAGAAGCAGCGTTGTTTGCTGC
>Ga0302347_1004920_pt1 | contig 10245 bp, 7 predicted proteins | sample PhyWR1_FD_202178 | JGI IMG/M metagenome (GOLD analysis project Ga0302347, IMG submission 202178) | Leaf surface microbial communities from wheat plants in UC Gill Tract Community Farm, Albany, California, United States - DLSL W.R1 (v2)... | ecosystem: Host-associated > Plants > Phyllosphere >...
ACCGCCAGCAGCGCGTCACGTAATGCAACACTTGTGTGCGTAAAAGCGGCGGGATTGATCAGGATAAAATCCACGCCTTCGCCACGCGCGGCATGGATGCGATCAATCAATTCGTACTCGGCGTTGCTTTGCAGGTAGAGCAAATGGTGGCCGGCTTCACGAGCCCTGCGTTCCAGGTCGAGGTTGATCTGGTCCAGGGTGACTGCCCCGTAGACGCCCGGTTCGCGGGTGCCAAGCAGGTTCAGGTTGGGTCCGTGAAGGACCAGAAAGGTCGCCATCGGCTGTTCCTTGTTATTGATGTGGGTACGACAGAACCCGGCGACTATGCCGCAAAGCCTTTGTGACTGTCCAGTTCTATGCAGTAGGCAGCACGATTAGCGAGGATTGCGAAAAATTTATGACTGAGGTCCGGTATTCGGTCATAGGTAACACCGTCTCGAATCCTGTGGGGAACAAATGCGTGAGTAACGAAGCTCAAATGTGGGAGCAGGCTTGCTCCCACATTTTTATACGCGGAAAGCTGTGACAGCGGTATTGAGCTGCCCACCCAGCACCAGCAGGTGCTCACCCTGGCTGCGCCCCTGCCCGATCCGCAGCAGATTATCCTCACCCAGTTGATGAATCCGCTCGCTGTTGTCGCGTATCTCGCTCACTGCGCCGCTTTGCTGCGCGGTCACGTCGGCGATACGCACCGCCGTCTCGGCAATGGTCTGGATCGCCCCGACGATCTCATCCAGCGCGCCATCCGCCGCCTGGGCTTGCTGGGCGGTGGCCTCGGCGTGTTCGACCTGGGTGCGCATGCCTTGCACCGACTGATGGGCGGCGGTTTGCAGGCCGGCGATCAGGCTCTGGATCTGGGCAGTGGCGCCGGCGGTGCGCTGGGCCAGGGAGCGCACTTCGTCGGCGACCACGGCGAACCCGCGCCCGGCCTCGCCGGCGCGGGCGGCTTCGATGGCCGCGTTGAGCGCCAGCAGGTTGGTCTGGTCGGCAATCGAGCGGATCACGGTGAGCACGCCGCCGATGGTGGCCGATTCTTCCGCGAGTTTTTCGATCATCTGCGCGTTCTGCTGCACCTCGCCCACCAGCGCGCGCAGCCCGGTCAGGCTCAGGCCGATCACGCGCTGGCCCTGTTCCACCGCCTGACCGGCGCTGCGACTGGCGCCGGCGGCCTGGCTGGCATCGCCGGCAACCTGCTGGATGGTCGCCTCCAGTTCGCCCAGCGAGTCGCGAATTTGCGCGGTGTCCCCGGCCTGGCGTTCGGCGCCGTCGTGCAGGCCGCTGCTCAGCTCGGCCAGGGTGCGACTGGTGCCGGCCACTGCTTCGGCATTGCCGCGAATGGTGCCTACCAGTTCCACCAGATACGTGCGCAGACGGTTGAGGGACGCTTCGATGTCATGCAGTTCGCGGTTGGTCCGGCCCAAGGCAATCGGCTGGCTGAAGTCGCCTTCGGCCCAGGTCGACAGGGCCGGTGCCAGGCTGGTCAGTGTGCGCGCCAGGTGCCGTTGCAGGGTGTCGATCAGCAGCGCGATCAGCAGGATCAGGCCGATCATCAGCCCTTGCATCAGGCGCACTTCGCCCTGGATCTTGCCGTGCTGGGCGCGCACCACCGGCTCCAGCCCGGCAATGGCCTGCTGCACGGCGGCGATTTTCAGTTGGGTGGCGGTGCCGAGATCAGCGCGTTGCTGGATCTGTTCGCGGGTACGCTTGAGTTCGGCGGGGTAGCGGGTGAGCAGGCTGTTGAGTTCACGCTTGAGGTCCACGCCAGTGTCCTGGGCTTCGGTCTGCGTGGTGTTTTCCAGGCCCATCAGCGCTGAAAAATCGTCGGCATTGGACTCGGCGCTGGCCTTGACGCCCAGCAGCGGCAGGTGTTCCAGCACCTCGGCCTGAGTGCGGATATTGCTGACTTCGCGCTCCACATCGTCGGCCAGTTCCGCGCGCCCGCTGCTCACCAGTTTGTCGCGGGCCAGGGATAACCGGCCCAGGTGCTGCGACGCCGCCAGCAGCGGCGGCAGGTAGCGGGTGGCGTCCGCCGAGCTTACGCCGCTGGCGTACTGACTGAGCTGGTCAAGGTTGGCGCCCACTTCACGCTCGGCTTGCAGCAACAGGGCCTGGGGATCGCCGGCCAGTTTACCGGCGGCCAGCAGGTCGGTTTTGCTGAAGGCTTCCAGGTTAGTCAGGCTGGGGCGCAGACTTTGCGCAAGCTCGGCGGGCAGTTCGTCGAGCTGCCGCAACAGGGTTTCCAGGCTCTGGCCGGCGCTGCTCAGGCGCAGGGCATCGCCGCTGGCCAGGTAGTCGTCGATATTACGCGCGGCCTGGTTCTGAAACGTCTGTGACAGGCCCAGGTAACGCTCCATGAGCAAATAGGGGCGCTCCAGCGCGCGTTGCGACCACCACAGCGTCGCCCCCAGCGCCAGGCATACGGCCACGAGCAGCAGGGTATTGAGATTGGTCAGCAGCTTCAGGCGCATGCGAGGTTTCTACCGACAGCAAAAGGTAAGCGCCTGAAGTTATTGCGTTTTCATTACATCCGTATGACGGAATCAGTCGATTCCGGTGAAAAGATGGCACTTTGATTCGAAGCGTGCGCGGCATGCACGCGGTTGCGCCCGGCGTGCTTGGCGCGGTACAGCGCTTCGTCGGCCTGGGCGGCCATCATCAGGCTGTCGGAATCGTCGCACAGCGCCACCAGCCCGGCGCTAAAGGTGCACCACAAATCCTGCGGCTTGGCCGGGTAGTGGATTTCGGCAAAGCGCCCACGAATCTCATCCAGCACCCTGCAGGCCGACTCCAGGTCGGTATCGGGCATCACGATGGCGAATTCTTCGCCGCCGTAGCGCCCGATGTAGTCGGTCTTGCGCAGGCGCTGCTTGAGAAACAGCGCCAGGCTCTTGATCACGCGGTCGCCCATGGGGTGGCCGTGGCTGTCGTTGACCCGCTTGAAGTGGTCGATGTCGAGCATGGCAAAGCTCAGCGGCTTGTTTTCGCGGCGTGCGCGAAAGCTGCAATCTTCGAGCAGTTGCAGGATATGAGTGTGGTTGTACAGCCCGGTCAGGCTGTCACGCACCATCCGCGCCTTGAGGTTGCGGGCGCGGGCGGCGCGGTTGCGCACGGTGGTGATCAGGTGGCGCGGCTTGATCGGCTTGGTGAGGAAGTCGTCGCCGCCTTCGCTCATGGCGTCCAGCTGCTTGTCCAGGTCGTCTTCGGCCGACAGGTAGATGATCGGCACACTCACGTAGCGGTCGTTATGCCGGATCACTTTGGCCAGTTCGGTGCCGGTGCAGGCGGGCATGTACATGTCGAGGATGATCAGATCGGGCTGAAAGTCGGCCAGCTCGGCCATGGCCTGGATCGGCTCGATCAGCGTGCGGGTGACGATGCCGGCGCTATTGAGCAGACGCTCCGTATGCAGCGCCTGAGCCCGCGAATCGTCGATGATCAACACTTTATAAGGTTCGTACTGGGCGACGCAGGTGAGCACCTCGATCTTTTCCAGCAGGCTCGACGCTTCGAGGGTGCCGGTGAGGAATTCCTGGCCGCCGGCACGCACCGCCGCCAGGCGCGTCGGGGTGTCGGTTTCATGCAGGCTGAAAAACAGCAGCGGCAGTTTCTGCTCCAGCCCCTCCTGGGCTTCGGCGGCGAGTTTGAGGCCCATGCCCGCGCCGCAGAAGTCCACGTCCATCACCAATGCCGACGGCAGGCGCTCGGCCATGGACGAGCGAAACGCCGCGACGCTGTCCAGGGATTGTGCACTCAAACCAAAGAATTCCAGCTGCTTTGCCAGCCGTTCGGCGCGGTCGTGATCGGCCAGCATCACGTAGATCGGCTTGCGCATCGGCGGCAGGAAGGTTTGCTCCAGTTGATCGCCCTGGCGCAGGCCGGTGCGCGACAGGCGCTGCATCAGGCGGTTGAGGTCGGTGATCAGGTGGCTGCTCAGGCGGCCGCGATTGGCGTCCACCGCTTTGAGCGAGTCGCCGATATGCCGCGCCAGCTGGCTGTGTTCGGGCTGTTCGAAGCGCTCGGCAAAGCGCAGCAGGCGCAGGTTGGCTTCGCTGAGTTCGCAAAAGTCGGCCTCGGACCATTCGCTGCGTTGCAAGCGCTGCCAGATCTCGAGAATTTGACGCGCCTGATGAATTACCCGCTGGGCAAAGTGCTGCTTGAGGCGCTCACGGCTGGGGTCTTCTGACTCGGTCATATCCTGACTACTAGTTAGGCTGCATGCTGAGGTCGACTGATGGCGCTATGCTAGCACCTCTTTCGGTCGGATGAGTGTCGTATGTCAATAAACTGCGACGCCGCCGATATTCAGTCACCGTGTTGCCGTCGCGCCGCGCAAAAAAAAGCGTGCATCCTTTATAGTCGACTGCCCGACAACCGCCAGTTTGCGCAAACCCTGCGCACTGACGGGCACGATGGGTTAGGGTTGTGGTCGGACTATTTGAACGCACGCCGCCTTTTGAAGTGCATGAACTCAAGTGATTGAAAGGATATCGCCATGCTGGACTGGAAAAATCGCGCAGGCAGTGCCAAAGGCCCCGCCCCTGAGCCCAAGTCGACCCACCGCGGCTATTTGCGCAGCGTCCTGATGAGCCGCGCCGTGCTGGGTGTGCTCGGCTTGTACCTGTTGGTCACCGGCGCCCTGGGCTGGTATTGGAGCGAAGAGCCTGCGCTGTTTCCGGTGCAGCAGAATGCCCAGCTTGCCGCCGAGCAGGAAGGCAAGCAGATGGTGATCGGCTACACCACCGTCGAAACCCTCAAGACCGTGGTCGGCACCTTGCTGAACAAACCGGGCGGCTATATCTCCAACGACCGCTTCCCGCCTGGCCTGTGGATGGACAACATGCCGAGCTGGGAGTACGGCGTGCTGGTGCAGGTGCGTGACCTCACCCGTGCCCTGCGCAAGGACTTCGCCCGCTCCCAGTCTCAATCGGCCGAAGACGCTGATCTGGCCAAGGCCGAGCCGCGCTTCAATTTCGACAACAAGAGCTGGGTGCTGCCATCCAGCGAGTCGGAATACCAGGAAGGCATCAACTCCCTGAGCCGCTACGAAGCACGTCTGTCCGACCCGAACCAGCGCGGCGCGCTGTTTTACGCGCGTGCCGACAACCTCAACAACTGGCTGGGCGATGTGGCCACGCGCCTGGGCTCGCTGTCGCAACGTCTGTCGGCCAGCGTAGGCCGGGTGAAACTCAACACCGCGCTGAAAACCGAGGCGCTGGCACCGGGTGAGGTGCCGCAGGTCGATGAAGAAGTGGTGGAAACCCCATGGATGCAGATCGACAACGTGTTCTACGAGGCACGCGGGCAGGCCTGGGCCTTGTCCCACCTGCTGCGCGCGATCGAAGTCGATTTTGCCGACGTGCTGGCCAAGAAAAACGCCACCGTGAGCGTACGTCAGATCATTCGTGAGCTGGAGGCCTCGCAGGAACCGGTTTGGAGTCCTATGATTCTTAACGGCAGTGGCTTCGGTGTACTGGCGAACCATTCGCTGGTGATGGCCAACTATATTTCCCGAGCAAACGCTGCAGTGATCGATTTGCGTCAGCTCCTCAATCAGGGTTGATGATGGACACCATGGAGAAAGAGGCCGCCCACCGAGCGGCCTCGGATGCTGAACTGATCTGCTGGGTGGACGAGCAGGACAACCTGCTCGGCCACCTTGTACGTTCCGACCTTCGCCAGCGCGGCCTGATCGGCCGCTGCACCTTTATCTTTCTGTTCAACGCCAAGGGCGAGCTGTGTGTGCATCGGCGCACCCTGAGCAAGGCGCTGTACCCCGGGTTTTGGGATACGGCAGCCGGTGGCATGGTGGCGGCCGGGGAAAGCTATGCCGTGTCGGCGGCCCGTGAACTGGAAGAAGAGCTTGGGGTGAGCGGGGTTGAGCTGGTCGAACATGACCACTTCTACTTTGAAGACGGCGACAGCCGGCTGTGGTGCAAGTCCTACTCCGCGGTGTGGGACGGGCCCTTGTGCGTGCAGCCCGAAGAGGTCATGGAAGCGCGCTTTCTACCCCTGCAAACCGTCCTCGCAGAGGCCGAGCAAAAGCCTTACTGCCCGGACGCCCAGGAGGGCTTGCGGCGCTATCTGGCTTCACGTCGCTAAAGCGGCATGAATTGGCGCCATTTGGCCCTTAGCAAGCTGCGTTTTTGCCGTTACACTGCGCGCCTTTTCACCCGAACCGCCTTGGCGGTTTGGTAGCGCTGCCCCTGCCTGAGTGGGGCTTCGCGGTCGATATTCGCCCTGTGCGAGCATCGATCAGTCTCCATCCTCCCAAGAGGATTGCCGGTGGCCAAAAAAGCCGCATCCTTCGCCGCCCTCGGTGGCCTGGTATTTTCCACCGACGCAGGTCGACACTGCCCGGACTGTCGCCAGCCCGTGGACGCCTGCCTCTGCAAACAGACCCAGATCCCCGAAGGTGACGGCATTGCCCGCGTGCGCCGCGAAAGCAAAGGCCGTGGCGGCAAGACGGTGACCACCATCACCGGCGTGCCCTTGGCCGAAGACGCGCTCAAGGAACTGGCCACTTCGCTGAAAAAGCGCTGTGGCACCGGCGGTGCGTTGAAGGACGGGGTAATCGAGATCCAGGGCGATCACGTCGAACTGCTGTTGGCCGAGCTGATCAAGCTCGGTTACAAGGCCAGGAAGTCCGGCGGCTGAGAGCCGCTTGCCAACCTGTGTCTAAACTCTGCCCCGCAGGCGAGGTCTCACCTGCTTACAGGCAAATCGTCATTTTTATTATTTAGACTGCGCCAGCCTCCGCTTGAGGTGGCGCTTTCGCCTTCATTTATAGGGGACTTCGATGTCCGTACGACGCACACGCAAAGACGATGGCAGCCAATGGACCGTTGCGGACAGCCGCAGTGTTTACGGGATTCGCCATTGGGGGGCCGGGTATTTCGCGATCAATGAAGCCGGTCGCGTCGAAGTCCGTCCTAACGGCCCGAACAGCACCCCTGTCGACCTCTACGAGCAGGTTGACCAACTGCGTAAAAGCGGCCTGTCGCTGCCGTTGCTGGTGCGTTTCCCCGATATTCTGCAAGACCGCGTGCGCCAGCTCACCGGAGCCTTCGATGCGAACATCGAGCGCCTGGAATACCAGAGCAAATACACCGCGCTGTACCCGATCAAGGTGAACCAGCAGGAGGCGGTGATCGAAAACATCATCGCCACCCAGAACGTGTCCATCGGCCTGGAAGCCGGCTCCAAACCGGAGCTGCTGGCGGTGCTGGCCCTGGCACCCAAGGGCGGCACCATCGTCTGCAACGGTTACAAGGACCGTGAGTTCATTCGCCTGGCACTGATGGGCCAGAAGCTCGGCCACAACGTGTTCATCGTGATCGAAAAAGAATCCGAAGTTGAGCTGGTGATCGAAGAGGCCGCCAGCCTCAAGGTCAAGCCACAGGTCGGCCTGCGCGTGCGCCTGTCGTCCCTGGCCTCGAGCAAGTGGGCCGACACCGGTGGCGAAAAGTCCAAGTTCGGCCTGTCGGCGGCGCAATTGCTGTCGGTGGTTGAGCGCTTTCGTGCAGCCGGCCTGGATCAGGGCATCCGCCTGCTGCACTTCCACATGGGTTCGCAAATCGCCAACCTGGCCGACTACCAGCACGGGTTCAAGGAAGCCATTCGTTACTACGGCGAACTGCGCAACCTCGGCCTGCCGGTGGACCACATCGACGTGGGCGGTGGGCTGGGCGTGGACTACGACGGCACGCACTCGCGCAACGCCAGCTCCATCAACTACGACATGGACGACTACGCCGGCGTGGTGGTGGGCATGCTCAAGGAATTCTGCGACGCGCAGAGCCTGCCGCACCCGAACATCTTCTCCGAAAGCGGCCGCTCGCTGACCGCCCACCACGCCATGCTGGTGGTGCAGGTTACCGACGTCGAAAAACACAACGACGAAATCCCGACCATCGAAAACAAGGAAAGCCTGCCCGAAACCGTGCAATGGCTGGTGGACCTGCTGGGTCCGACCGACATCGAGATGGTCACCGAAACCTACTGGCGCGCCACCCACTACATGAGCGACGTGGCCACCCAGTACGCTGACGGCAAGTTGACCCTGGCCGAAAAAGCCCTGGCCGAACAATGCTACTTTGCCGTGTGCCGCCGCCTGCACAACTCGCTCAAGGCGCGTCAGCGTTCCCATCGCCAGGTGCTGGACGAGCTCAACGACAAGCTGGCCGACAAGTACATCTGCAACTTCTCGGTATTCCAGAGCCTGCCCGACACTTGGGCCATCGGCCAGGTGCTGCCGATTCTGCCGCTGCACCGCCTCGACGAAGAGCCGTTGCGCCGCGCGGTGTTGCAGGACCTGACCTGCGACTCCGACGGCAAGATCAAGCAATACGTCGACGAGCAGAGCATCGAGACCAGCCTGCCGGTGCACGCCCTCAACGAAGGCGAAGACTACCTGCTGGGTATCTTCCTAGTGGGCGCGTACCAGGAAATTCTGGGTGATATGCACAACCTGTTCGGTGACACCGACTCGGTGAATATCTACCAGCGCGAAGACGGCTCGGTGTACAGCGCCGGCATCGAGACCCACGACACCATCGAAGACATGCTGCGTTACGTGCACCTGTCGCCGGAGGAGTTGATGACCCACTACCGCGACAAGTGCGCGAGCGCGAAGATCTCCGCGTCGGAGCGTACACAGTTCCTGGACGCGTTGCGTCTGGGCCTGACGCGATCCTCGTACCTGTCCTCGTAACCCCTGTGGGAGGGGGCAAGCCCCCTCCCACATTTGAAGCACTGCTAATCCTGAACTTTTGTGGGGGCTGAGCAATGTCCAGCAAATGGCTGCAAATGTTCACTCTCGCGATGGCTGCCTTCCTGGCAGCCTGCTCGCCCATCAAAGTGCTCAATGCACTCACGCCCTCCAGTACCTTCACCAAAACATCCGCAATCGCCTACGGCAGCGATCCTCGCCAGACACTCGATATCTACCGCCCGGTTCCGGCTATTTCCAACGCTCCGGTGGTGGTGTTTTTCTACGGCGGCACCTGGAACAGCGGCGCCAGAGACGATTACGGTTTCGTCGGCGAAGCCCTGGCCTCGCGCGGCATTGTGGTGGTGATTGCCGATTACCGGCTCTACCCGCAAGTGCGCTACCCCGCGTTTTTGCAGGACGGCGCAAAAGCAGTAGCCTGGACCGTTCAGCACGGCGCCGAATACGGCGCCGACCCCAAGCGGCTCTACGTGATGGGCCACAGCTCCGGCGCGTACAACGCCGCGATGCTGGCGCTGGATGCTCGCTGGCTGAAGGAAGAGGGTTTGACCCCTTCGATATTCAAAGGCTGGATCGGCCTGGCTGGGCCTTATGACTTTTTGCCGATTGAAAACCCGGACGTGAAACCGGTGTTTTTCTTCCCCGATTCACCGCCGGATTCGCAGCCGATCAACCATGTCAGCGCTGCGGCGCCGCCGAGCCTGTTGATCGCTTCGAATGACGACAACTTGGTCAATCCCACGCGCAATACCGGTGGGCTGGCTGAGCGTCTGAGGGTGGCTGGCGTGCCGGTGCAGACGTTCTATTTCAGCCGCACCAACCATCAGACGCTGGTGGCGGCCCTGTCCAAACCCCTGCGCTGGCTGGCGCCAGTGCTGGATCGCGTCACGGCATTCATCCAAGCCAGCGACCCTGTCGATTAAGGCGCCAGGCAATGGCCCACAAGGTAAGGCTGCGCACCGCCATGAACAGCAGGAAGCTGATCCACAGGCCGTGGTTGCCGTAACCCTGCAACAGCCAGGCAATGGGCAACAGGATCAGCACCGTCAGCAGCATGCCGTTGCGCATCTCGCGCGCGCGGGTGGCGCCGATAAACAGACCGTCGAGCACGTAACTCCACACCGCAATCAGCGGCAGCACCGCCAGATACGGCAGGTAGCGGTCGGCGGTGTCGCGCACGCTGGGGATGTCGGTCTGCATGGCAATAAACAGATGGCCGGCGAAGGTGAACAGCAGGGCGAAGCCGACGCTGGCGATCAGTGACCAGCCGCAGGCGACGATCAGTGAGCGGCGCAGGGCCTGGCGGTCGTGGGCGCCGATGGCGTGACCGCACAGGGCTTCAACCGCGTGGGCCAGGCCGTCCAGTGCGTGGGCAGTCAGCAACAGGCCGTTGAGCAGCAGCGCATTGGCCGCCACCGTGGCATCACCCAAACGCGCGCCTTGCACGGTGATCATGAAAAACACCGACTGCAAGGCCAGGCTGCGGATAAAAATGTCGCGGTTGACCGCCAGCAGCG
>Ga0302347_1004921_pt1 | contig 10243 bp, 10 predicted proteins | sample PhyWR1_FD_202178 | JGI IMG/M metagenome (GOLD analysis project Ga0302347, IMG submission 202178) | Leaf surface microbial communities from wheat plants in UC Gill Tract Community Farm, Albany, California, United States - DLSL W.R1 (v2)... | ecosystem: Host-associated > Plants > Phyllosphere >...
TTGTGCTGTCGAGTGAAGGCGTAATGTGGCGAGCCTAACAGAAGAAACAATTTGTAATGGAGCCGTGCATGTACTGGACAGAATTTTTGACCGTTGCCCTGATTCATCTGCTGGCGGTGGCCAGTCCCGGGCCGGATTTTGCCGTGGTGGTGCGTGAAAGCGTGACCCACGGCCGCCGCGCCGGGATGTTTACCGCGTTCGGTGTGGGCACGGCAATTTTCGTCCATGTCGGCTATTCGCTGCTGGGGATCGGGATCATTGTCTCGCAGTCGATTGTGTTGTTTAACGCCCTTAAATGGCTGGCAGCTGCCTACCTGCTGTACATCGGGATCAAGGCCTTGCGCGCCAAGCCTGCGGATCCGGCAGCCGTGGCTGCTTCTTTGCCGGTTGGCGAGCGCACCGCGCGCGGGGCCTTCACGTCGGGCTTTGTGACCAATGGCCTGAACCCTAAAGCCACGCTGTTTTTCCTGTCGCTGTTTACCGTGGTCATCAACCCGCATACACCGCTGTCAATTCAGGCCGGTTATGGCGTGTACCTGGCGGTCGCGACCGGGCTGTGGTTTTGCATGGTGGCCATGCTGTTCAGCCATCAGCGCGTGCGCACCGGCTTTGCCCGCATGGGCCACTGGTTTGACCGCACCATGGGCGCGGTGCTGGTGGCTCTGGGTGTGAAGCTTGCGTTTACTGAAATGAATTGATGTTTTTACGCATAAAAAGCCTGTTCACCCCCATCGGGTAGCGGGGCCCTGCAGCCGCAGGCTTGCCCGCTGTCGCACAAGCCTGGGCCGTCAGACAGCCCGGGTTGCCGGCCTCGCGAGCAAGTTCGCTGCCGACGATCTTGTCAATTTCTGGTTTTCCTTCATCCTTGCGGCTCATTGTGCGTGCCCACGGAGAAGTATCGATGTCCTCAGTCAACCGGTTCTGGCGCCAAGTCAAACTGCCGCTGGCAGTCTGCCTTGTCTCGACGCTCGCCGGGCCCGCCTGGGGCGTGAGCTTTAACATTGGCGAGGTCGAAGGCCAGATCGATTCCGAGCTGTCCATCGGCGCCAGCTGGTCTACCGCCAAGGCCGATCACAACCTGATCGGTGCCAATAACGGCGGCAAGGGGCAATCGCAAATCTCTGACGATGGTCGCCTTAACTTCAAGCGCGGCGAAACCTTCTCCAAGAGCTTTACCGGCATCCACGGGCTGGAGCTGAAGTACGGCGACAGCGGCCTGTATGTCCGGGGCAAGTACTGGTACGACTTTGAACTGCAGGATGACAGTCGCCCGTTCAAGCCGGTCAGCGACAGCGGGCGCAAAGCCTCGGCCCAGTCTGCCGGTACGCAGCTGCTGGATGCGTTTGTCTATCACAACTACGCGATTGCCGATCAGCCCGGCGCGGTGCGCCTGGGCAAGCAGGTAGTCAATTGGGGTGAAAGCGCATTTATTGGCGGCGGGATCAATGCCGTCAACCCGACCGATGTCGCGGCCTATCGTCGTCCGGGTAGCGAATACAAAGACGGCCTGGTGCCGGTCAACCTGTTTTATATCTCGCAAAATCTCACCGACAACCTGTCGGCCGAGGCCTTTTATCAATTGGACTGGGAGCAGTCAGAAACCGATAACTGCGGGACGTTTTTCTCGCAGTCCGACGTGACTGCCGACGGCTGCGACGGCAATTATCGGGTGATGAGCAAGCGCTCGGCGTTGAATGTGGCTGATCTGGCAGCCCTGACTTCAGCGGGTGTCGAGGTCAATGGCGAGGGCGTGCTGGTGCGCCGCGCAGCTGACCGCGATGCGCGCAACAGCGGGCAATTCGGCGTGGCCATGCACTATGTGTTCGAGCCGCTGGATACCGATTTTGGCGCCTACTTTATGAACTACCACAGCCGCGATCCGATTCTGAGCGGGCGTGCGGCGGGGCAGTCGGTCTATAACGCCGCTTCGGCTGCAGGCGGGCTGGCTCCGATGATTGTTGCCGGTAACTCCAGCTATTACGTCGAATATCCCGAAGATATCCGCCTCTACGGGGTGAGTTTCGCCACCACCTTATCCACAGGCTCGGTGTGGAAAGGCGAGCTGAGTTATCGGCCAAATGCGCCGGTGCAGCTCAACAGCAATGACTTGCTGTACGCCAACGTGACCCTGTTGCCGGGTCTGGCCGATGCATCGCCGCTGAGTGTTACTCCGGGTGCTGATTCCCAGGGATATCGGCGCAAGGAGATCACTCAGTTTCAGACGTCTGTGACCCACATCTTCGACAATGCCATGGGCGCCGATCGGCTGACCCTGATTGGCGAGGTCGGCGTGACCCACGTGGCAGGCCTGGAGGGCGATTCGGGGCTGCGCTACGGCCGTGATCCGGTATTTGGAAGCGCCGGCAACGACGGCTTTACCACGTCTGATTCATGGGGCTATCGCGCACGGGCTGAATGGGCCTACAACAACGTGTTTACCAGTCTCAACCTTAAACCCAATCTGGCGTGGTCCCACGACGTCAGCGGTTATTCGCCGGGCCCCGACAATACCTTTGTACAAGGCCGCAAGGCGGTGAGCATGGGGGTTGATGCCGAGTACCAGAACACCTACACCAGCAGTCTGACGTACACCAACTTCTTTGGCGGGCGTTACAGCACGCTCAGCGACCGCGATTTCATGACGCTGAGTGTGGGGGTGAAGTTTTAGGTGCCGGGCCGGGCCGTATCGAGGCATGTTCGGCTGTCGGCTTTGATATAAATATTTTCACTAAGTTGATTTCTGAAATAATACGTGTCATCTATAGCCGCACACAGTCGACGGACTGACGTTGCGCGCCAGCTTGGATGGCGAGTGTTTCCCCCGAATGCCCTTCAGGAGTCAACAATTTGAACAAGACAGTACTTCTAGGTGCACTGGCCCTGTGCGCTTTCAGCTTTGTGGCCCGCGCCGACGACGCGCCTCTGCGTATCGGTATCGAAGCGGCCTACCCTCCGTTTTCGATGAAAACCCCGGAAGGCGAAATCAGCGGTTTCGACTACGACATTGGCAACGCGCTGTGTGAAGAGATGAAAATCAAATGCACCTGGGTGGTCCAGGAGTTTGACGGCATGATTCCTTCACTCAAAGTGCGCAAGGTTGATGCGGTGCTGTCTTCCATGTCGATTACCGAAGACCGCCTGAAGTCCGTTGATTTCAGCAAAAAGTACTACCACACGCCCGGCAAGTTCGCGATGAAAGCAGGCAACGTGATCAACGATCCGCTGGTTGATCTCAAGGGCAAGCGCGTCGGGGTGCAGCGATCTTCGACCTACGACCGTTTTGCCACGCAGAAGCTTGAGACTGCCGGGGTCGTGGTCGTGCGCTACTCGACCCAGAGTGAGGCGTTTCTGGATCTGGTTTCGGGCCGTCTGGACGCCACGCTCGCAGACATCATCTACACCGATGAAAGTTTCATCAAAACCCCGCTGGGCCAGGGTTACGCCCTTGTCGGGCCGGACATCAACGACCCTGCTTTCTTCGGTCGCGGCGCAGGCATCGCCGTGCGCAAGGGCGACAAGGCCAACGCCGACCGTTTGAGTGCCGCCATTGATGCCATCCGCACCAACGGCAAGTACGAGCAAGTGATGACCAAGTACTTCACGTACGACATCTACGGTCAAAGGTAAGTAAACCGCCTCCCTGAGGCCGCTTCCGCATGGGGGCGGCCGGGGCTTGTTTCGCGCATTTTTTGGCGCACGCTCAAGGAACTTCATCATGCTCCATGGCTACGGATCGAGCATTCTCGAGGGTGCCTGGCTGACCGTGAACCTGGCCTTGACCTCCATGGCTCTGGCAATAGTCCTGGGCCTGATCGGCGCGACGTTGCGCTTGTCACCGGTCAAGTGGCTCGCAAGGTCGGGCGAGGCCTATACCACTGTGATCCGGGGTATTCCTGATCTGGTGTTGATTCTGTTGATCTTCTATGGCGGCCAGGACCTGGTGAATCGCATCGCTCTGGCCCTGGGTTCCACTGACTATATCGATATCAATCCCTTTGTTGCCGGGGTCTGCACCATGGGCTTCATTTTTGGGGCCTATCTCTCGGAAACCTTTCGCGGCGCTTTTATGGCCATCCCCAAAGGGCAGATCGAGGCGGGGCTGGCGTATGGCATGAGCAATGGGCAGGTGTTCTGGCGAATTCTGGTACCGCAAATGGTCCGGTTTGCATTGCCGGGGTTCACCAATAACTGGCTGGTGCTGACCAAGTCCACGGCGTTGATTTCGGTCATCGGTCTGCAGGACATGATGTTCAAAGCCAAGAGTGCAGCCGATGCGACCCATGAGCCGTTTACGTTTTTTCTCGCGGTAGCGGGGCTGTATCTGATGCTGACCAGCGTGTCATTGCTGGTGCTGCGCTTTCTGGGAAAGCACTACTCGGCCAGCATAAAAGCCGTCGAGCTGTGATTGGGAGCACCTTATGATTCTTGACTACAACGTGATCTGGGAAAACCTGCCGCTGTATTTCGGTGGCGCCCTGGTGACTCTCAAAGTACTGCTGATTTCCCTGTTTTTTGGCCTGATGCTGGCGATTCCGCTGGCGCTGATGCGAGTCTCGCGATCGCCTTTGATCAACTTTGCGGCCTGGCTTTACACCTATGTCATTCGCGGCACACCGATGCTGGTGCAGCTGTTTCTGATCTATTTCGGCTTGGCTCAGTTTGAGACTGTGCGCCAAAGCGTGCTTTGGCCATACCTTTCAAGTGCCACCTTTTGCGCGTGCCTGGCATTTGCGATCAATACCGGCGCCTACAGTGCGGAGTTGCTGGCGGGCAGTCTGAAGTCCATCCCCCACGGTGAAATCGAAGCGGCCAAAGCCATGGGTATGTCGCGAGCGACCTTGTATCGCCGGATTCTCCTGCCCTCGGCGTTGCGTCGGGTATTGCCTCAATACAGCAACGAGGTGCTGATGATGATGCAGACCACGAGCCTGGCTTCGATTGTCACCCTCGTCGATATCACCGGGGCCGCACGTACGGTCAGTGCACGTTATTACCTGCCGTTTGAAGCGTTCATTACGGCGGCGGTTTTCTACCTGATCCTGACCTTTATCCTGACGCGTCTGTTCAAGCTGGCCGAGCGCCGCTGGCTGGCGTACCAGGCACCGCGCAAACATTAAGGGGCGTGTTATGGAGCATATTAAATACCTGTTGCCGTGGAGTGCCTCGGGCACAGAGCGCCATCTTTCGCTGTTTCGTTTTGGCCAGGGCGGGCGCAAGGCTTATATCCAGGCCTCTTTGCATGCCGATGAATTGCCGGGGATGCGGGTTGCGGTGGAGCTCAAGCGACGTCTGCTGGAGCTTGAAGAACAAGGCCGTTTGAACGGGGTGATCGAATTGGTGCCGATGGCCAACCCCATCGGGATTGCCCAGATGTTCCAGGCGACTCATCAGGGGCGTTTTGAGTTTTCCAGCGGCAAGAATTTCAATCGCGATTTTCCGCTGCTGGCCGACGGCGTGGCGGCGCGGGTAGCCGGTCAGTTGGGCAGCGATGCTGGTGCCAACACGGTGCTCATCCGCCGGGCCATGCTGGATGTATTGAGCGAGCAGCCGGAGCCGGCCTGCGAGCTTGATGGCCTGCGTTGCCTGTTGCTGCGCCATGCCTGTGACGCCGATGTGGTACTGGACCTGCACTGTGATTTTGAGTCGATCATGTTGCTGTACGCCTTGCCGCAAAACTGGCCGCGCTTGCGTTCGCTGGCTGCCCGGCTGCACGCAGGCGCAGCCTTGCTGGCTGAAGAGGCGGGCGGCAGTGCGTTTGATGAAGCCTGCGCGATCCCCTGGTTGCACTTGGCCGAGCGCTTCCCCGAGGCCGATATTGCGATGGCCTGTATCGCCGCCACCATTGAATTGCGCGGCATGGCCGACACCGAGTCCGGGCCGTGCGTGGAGAGTGCCGAGGCGATCCTCGGCTATCTGGCCGAGCAGGGGCTGATCAGCGGTGAGTGGCCCGATGCGCCGGTCGAATGTTGTGAGGCCACGCCGTTTGCGGGCGCCCAGTATGCCTACGCCCCGCACCCGGGGGTGGTGAGCTTTGTGCAGCCGCTCGGGGCACGGGTCAAAGTGGGTGATCCGCTGTTTGAAGTGATGGATCCGCTTACCGATCGCCACAGTGTGGTGCGCGCCAGCACCGACGGCATCCTCTACGCCCGCGAGCGCCTGCGCTTTGCCCAGCCCGGTTTGTGGCTGGCCAAAGTTGCCGGCAATACCCTTATTCGCCAAGGTCGCTTGCTCAGCGACTGACCCTCAGAGAGTGGATGTCATGTACAAACTTGAAGTTCAGGATTTGCACAAAAGCTACGGCTCCCATGAGGTGCTCAAGGGTGTTTCGTTGCAGGCGAGGGCGGGTGATGTGACCAGTATCATCGGCTCCAGCGGTTCAGGAAAAAGCACGTTTTTGCGCTGTATCAACCTGCTGGAGCAGCCGAGTGGCGGCAGTATCGTGCTCGATGGCGAACCGTTGAGGCTGGTCAATAGCAGGCAGGGCGGGCTTAAGGCCGCCGATCCGCACCAGTTGCAGCGCATGCGTTCGCGGCTGTCGATGGTGTTTCAGCATTTCAATCTGTGGTCGCACATGAATGCGCTGGAAAACGTCATGGAGGCGCCGGTGCATGTGCTTGGCATGAGTAAGAGCGAGGCTCGGGAGAAGGCCGGATATTATTTGAACAAGGTCGGCGTGGCGCACCGCATGAATGCCTGGCCGGCCCATATGTCCGGCGGTGAACAGCAGCGGGTGGCTATTGCCCGTGCCCTGGCCATGGAGCCGCAAGTGATGCTGTTCGACGAGCCGACTTCGGCCCTCGATCCCGAGCTGGTGGAGGACGTGCTTAAAGTGATGCAGGACCTGGCGCAGGAGGGGCGGACCATGGTGGTGGTCACTCACGAAATGGGCTTCGCTCGTGAGGTTTCCAACCAGTTGGTGTTCCTGCATCAAGGGGTGGTTGAGGAGTGTGGTGAGCCGCGCAAGGTACTGGCCAATCCTCAGTCCGAGCGCCTGCAGCAGTTTCTTTGCGGCAGTTTGAAATAGCCGGCGACAGCTTCGGATACACTGCGGTCGTTAGAAACCAGGGCAGTCTGTACAGGGCTGTACCGCCAGCAGGCTTGCTCCTGCATGGACCGGTTTTGGGCGCCGCCCCTTTTTTATCCACAGGGAATGTTGAGCCGGATATGCCGAACCCATCCAAAGACACCACGATCTATGCCGCCCAGGTGATGCGCAAGCTGGCTGAGATCGTGCCCGAGTTGCAGCCTTCATTGCGTAAGGTCGCCGATTTTATCCTGCGTCATCCGCTGCGCGCCGCAACGCTGACGATTGAGGAGATGGCACACGAGACCCGTACCTCGCCAGCGGCAGTCAACCGCCTGGCAAAGGCCTTGAATCTGGGCGGCTACAGCGGGATGAAGGCCGAACTGGTGGCGACACTGCAACAAGTGGTATCGCCCGTCGACAAGCTGCGCAATGAACTGGCCCATCGGCCCGACGGTGCGTTTGGCCTGCATGAGCAGATTCAGAGTGCCAGCAGCAATCTGGCCACGGCGGCGGCCAACAACCATCCGGACACCTTTGAAGCGTTTGTCAGCCATCTGATCAAGGCGCGCAAAATCTACATTCTGGGTTTTGGAAACAGTGTTTACTTCGCTGGGCTCGCAGCCTCGACCCTGACTCCGTTTTGTGCCGATGCCACCGCTATCAGTATGGAAGGCGGTAATGAAAACGCGGCCTATCGCCTGGCTGCGATCACCGATCAGGACGTTTTACTGGCGATCTCTCTGCCGCGTTACTCCATCGATACTCTGCAGCTTTCGCGTTTCGCCAATGAACGCGGTGCCACGGTGCTGGCCATTACCGATTCGCCAGCCTCGCCTCTGAGCAGCATTGCAAGGCATGTACTGTTCGCTCCGGCTGACCACCCGGTGCTGACCAGCTCCAGTATCGCCGTGCTGGCCTTGATCGAAGGTCTGGTGGCGGGCGTCATGGCGCGCAACAAGGAGGCAGTCAAACTGGCGACAGAGCTGACAGAAAGTGTGATGTCTTATCTGCATATTCCTGTCGGCAGCAAATTGCCTAAAAAGTAAAATTTGTGCGGGCAGGGTGCATCGGTTTGTGGGCAGGCGATCAGGCGACTATCGTTTGTGGAGTATGAATATGAGCGGCCTGAGGAATTTTTACCGTTGGTCGCGTTCCAACGCCCTACAGAGGTCCAATGCCAACGACCTTTGCCTCCAAGACTGACAGGAGCTTCACCATGTTCACCTCGCGTCGTTTGATTATTGCCGCAAGTGCCATTGCCTTGCTGGCAGGCTGCGCCTCGCCCAACCCGTATGACAATCAGGGTCAGGCCTCTTCAGGCATGAGCAAAACCGCTACCTATGGTGGTCTGGGGGCTTTGGCCGGTGCTGTTGCCGGTGCTGCCATCGACCATAACAACCGCGGCAAAGGGGCATTGATCGGTGCCGCCGTGGCAGGTCTGGGGGCCGCAGGTTATGGCTACTATGCCGACAAGCAGGAAGCTGCATTGCGCGCAAGCACGGCCAACACCGGGATTGAAGTTCAGCGCCAGGGCGACAACATCACCCTGGTGATGCCGGGCAATATTACGTTTGCCACCAGCTCGGCGAACATCGCTCCCAGCTTCTACCAGCCGTTGAACAACCTGGCCAATTCGCTGAAGCAATTCAATAACCAGAACCTGATTCAGATCGTGGGCTACACGGACAGCACCGGGAACTACAACTACAACATGCAGTTGTCCCAACAGCGTGCGCAAAGTGTGGCGACCTATCTGACCTCTCAAGGGGTCAGCGGTCAGTACCTGTCGGTCAGCGGTAAAGGTCTGGCCGATCCGATCGCCAGCAACGCCACGCCTGACGGCCGTGCTCAAAACCGCCGCGTTCAGATCACCCTGGCACCGATTCCGGGCGTGAACTACCAGCAGCAAGGGCAGGTTCAGCAGTACCCTTAAGACCTTGTCGTGCAGGAGCCAGCCAGTTCCTGCAGGACAAAAAAAGCCCCGTGATCCTTACCGGTCACGGGGCTTTTTGTTGAGCGCATTACCCGATGAATTACTTCTTCAGGCCGTAATGCTCATCGAGCATGCCGGGGGCGTTCGGGGTTTTTGGCGCGTAATCCAGTGGCGGCTCAGTGCTGTGCGGCGGGGTGATGCGCTCGCGATGCGGTTGAGGCGCGTCAGAGTGCAGGGCGGCCAGCAGACGTTGGCGAGTTTGCTCGTCCAGGGCCAAACGGTTGGCGCCCTCGGCGAGGTGGTCTTGCACGTCCTGGTAGCTCTGCGTGAGTTTTTTCACCAGATTGGCGGTGCTGTTGAAGTGGGTAACCACTTCACTTTGATAACTGTCAAAACGTTTCTGAATGTCGTCCAGCTGACGCTGCGTGCTGTTAGGCGCGGCATTTGGCAGTAGACGCGCGATCAGAAAACCAATGGCGACACCTGCAACCAGGGCTAGAGTCGGCAATAACCAAATCAAGAGCGAGTGTTCCACGAGTCCTTCCTCTATAAACGGCTTTGCTTTACGTTAACGGCTCGGACCTGCGCTGTATACCGCGATGCACTCGCAAATATGCCAGACAGAATCTATCAGCTAGACGAGTCGACCCAGTTTGAGGTCACGGAGTTCCTTCTTGCTTACCCGCGAAACCCCTGTAGTAATTGATGGCCCTGTCGGCCAACTGGAAGCCTTGTACCTCGATTTGCCTGAGCCCAAAGGCCTTGCGCTGCTGTGTCATCCCAACCCGGTTCAGGGTGGGACGATGATGAATAAAGTGGTTTCGACCCTGCAACGCACTGCCCGTGATGCTGGCCTGATTACATTGCGATTTAATTATCGCGGTACGGGTGCCAGCGAAGGTGTTCATGACATGGGCACAGGCGAAGTCGACGATGCGCTGGCGGCGGCCCTGTGGCTGCGTGCCCGGCACCCGGAATTGCCGATCACCTTGCTCGGATTTTCGTTTGGCGGTTTTGTTGCCGCCAGCCTTGGCGGCCGGCTTGAAGCCCGGGGCGAGAAACTTTCGCGCTTGTTCATGGTGGCGCCTGCGGTGATGCGCTTGCGTGCCGAAGACGATTTGCCGCAAGCGTGTGCGGTGACCGTGATCCAGCCAGAAACCGATGAAGTCATCGACCCGCAACTGGTCTATGACTGGTCAAACGCGCTGTCACGCCCCCATGAGCTGCTTAAAGTGGCAGAATGCGGGCACTTTTTTCACGGCAAGCTGCCCGAGCTCAAAGAG
>Ga0302347_1004924_pt1 | contig 10240 bp, 9 predicted proteins | sample PhyWR1_FD_202178 | JGI IMG/M metagenome (GOLD analysis project Ga0302347, IMG submission 202178) | Leaf surface microbial communities from wheat plants in UC Gill Tract Community Farm, Albany, California, United States - DLSL W.R1 (v2)... | ecosystem: Host-associated > Plants > Phyllosphere >...
AAAAACAACTGGAATCGACCTTAAAGTTTCTGGAATGCCATACATCCGTACAATTAATGCGGATAATATGAAAGGTGAAATTGGACTTTTCATTGGTGCGTCTTTATTGACGGTTTCTTTAATTTTCTTTTTCTTTTTCCGTTCGTTCAGAGCTACTTTTATTTCGATTTGTATTTTAATTGTCGGCGTAACCTGGTCATTTGGAACGCTTGGATTGTTGGGTTATAAAATCACCATTTTAACGGCTATTATTCCACCGCTGATTATCGTAATCGGAATTACAAACTGTATTTTCCTGATTAATAAATACCAGCAGGAAATTAAATTACACAATAATCAGGCAAAAGCTTTACAGCGCGTTATTTCAAAAATTGGTTCTTCGACTTTGATGACCAATCTAACGGCTGCAATTGGTTTTGCAACGCTTATGATTACCGGAAACGAATTGCTTTTTGAATTTGGTCTGGTAACTTCTATCAACGTACTTTCTGTTTATACTTTGACTCTTTTTATTGTGCCAATTGTGTACAGTTTTATGCCATTACCAAAAGCTAAACACTTATATCATTTGGACAAAACATATATTTCTACACTTTTGAATGCGGTTGCAAATGTTGTTAGAGGTAAAAAGACAATTGTTTACACGATTTATGCAATACTTTTTATTGTGAGCTTAAATGGAGTTAGACAAATGAAAGTTTCTGGAAGTTTGATTGGCGAAATGCCGAAAAGTGCTTCTTTTTTTAAAGATATTTTATTTTACGAAAAAGAATTTAATGGTGTAATGCCATTGGAAATAATGATTGACACCAAAAAGAAAAAAGGTGTTATGAAGGCTTCGACAATTCGCAAAATGGATGAATTGCAAAATACAATTCAGGAAATTCCAGAATTGGCAAAACCGGTTTCGATTGTAAACTTGGTAAAATATTCTAAGCAAGCTTTCTATAACGGAAATCCCGAATATTATCAATTGCCAACTTCGCAAGAACAGACTTTTATTTTGAGTTATGCTAAAAATGCAACCAAAAACAGCAAAGAAAACTTAATGAAAGCTTACGTAGATTCGACTGGACAATATGCCCGAATCACTACTTTCATGAAAGATATTGGAACGGATGAAATGGCAAAAGTAGAAGGAAAACTACACAAAAAAATTGATGAAATTTTCCCAAAAGATCGCTATGAAGTTACCGTTACCGGAAAAGCATTGGTTTTCCAAAAAGGAACAACGTACTTAGCACACAACTTAATTGAATCGTTACTTTTTGCGATTTTAACTATTGCAATTTTGATGTTGTATTTGTTTAGATCTTTCAAAATGGTAATGGCTTCTTTGATCACGAATATTTTACCACTTTGTATCACTTCGGGATTAATGGGGTATTTCGGAATTCCGTTAAAACCTTCGACGATTTTGGTATTTAGTATCGCTTTCGGAATCTCAGTTGATAATGCGATTCAGTTTATGGCGAAATACAAACATGATCTGATGCAAAATAAAGGAAAAGTGAAGAAATCTGTTTTCAGCGCTTTAAGAGAAACCGGAGTTAGTACTTTCTATACTTCTGTAGTTTTGATTTTAGGTTTTGCGACTTTTACACTTTCAAGCTTCAGCGGAACAATTGCTTTAGGAGGATTAATTTCTTGTACTTTGGTTTTTGCCATGTTTGCTAACTTAGTGGTTTTACCTTCGCTGGTTTTAACCTTTGAAAAGAAAAAAACTAAGAAAGAGGAATTGGAGAATTTGGAGAAGTAAGTTTTTTTTTGCCCCGAATTACTCGAATTGACACGAATTAAAATGGTAAAGGACAAAAATATAATAATTGCCTGCCTTTTTTTAAATACTAGTATCTGCTTGGCTGAAGGGCAATATGGATTAGCACGATTTGTAATGTTTATCCACATTATTTTTCTTTGCTTGTCTATTTTTATTTATACAATGATTGGAGGGATTATAATAAAATTCATTTTACAAAAATCTAATCTTTTAGTAAAAAACCAAACTCGAAAAGCATATTCTATTTCATTGTTAATAGCAATTTTAGCAACGATGCTCTTTAAAGATGATTTTATATATTACTTATGGAATCATTTATAATATCTGAAAAGTTTGTCATACCGAGGAACGAGGAATCACACTCGGAACTTGACAAAGATTGGCGACTTTCTTTGCGGAATTACTAGTGTGATTCCTCGTTCCTCGGAATGACAAAAACTAAAGAAATACTAAATTCACAATAAAAAAAATTTCTTTTGAAACCGACTGCCCTAGCCCTGATAGCAGCGGTATCCTTTTTCTTGCTCCTTTAGCAAGAAAAAGATATAGCGGATAGCAGGAAACAGCTTCAAAAATTAATTATTATCGTTTATATTTGCAATTCGATATAAAAAACACTGATTTTATTTTAAACTAAAATCAGCAATCTATAAATCTAAAATTAAAATGAGACACACAAAGGTTAAAGACTTATTAAACAGTACGACGACGCTACAGGAAGTGAATGCAAAAGGATGGGTGAGAACTTTTAGAAATAATCAGTTCATCGCGCTTAATGACGGTTCTACCATTAATAATATACAATGTGTTGTTGATTTTGAAAATACTCCGGAAGAGACTTTAAAAAGAATCACAACCGGAGCTGCGGTTTCTGTAATTGGAACTTTGGTTGAAAGTAAAGGTGCGGGTCAGAAATATGAAATTCAGGTTTCAAAAATTGAAATTCTTGGAGATTCTGATGCGGAGAAATTCCCAATGCAGCCTAAAAAACACTCTTTGGAGTTTTTACGTGAAAACGCGCACTTGCGTGTACGTACAAATGCTTTTGGTGCGATTATGCGTGTGCGTTCGGTTTTATCTTATGCAGTTCACAAATATTTTCAGGACAAAGGTTTTGTTTATGTAAATACGCCAATTATTACCGGAGCTGATGCGGAAGGTGCTGGAGAAATGTTTCAGGTAACTTCTTTGCCTTTGGATAATTTGCCAAAAAACGAAGAAGGAAACATTGATTTCAAAAAAGATTTCTTCGGAAAACACACTAACTTAACGGTTTCCGGACAATTAGAAGGAGAAACTTTTGCAATGGCTTTGGGTCAGATTTATACTTTTGGACCAACTTTTAGAGCAGAAAACTCAAACACTTCTCGTCACTTGGCAGAATTCTGGATGATCGAACCTGAAGTTGCTTTCAACGATCTTGACGACAACATGGATTTGGCTGAAGATTTTATTCAGTACGTAATTAAATATGCTTTAGACAATTGTCAGGATGATTTGAAATTCTTGGAAGGAAGACTTCTTGAAGAAGAAAAATCAAAACCTCAGGCAGACAGAAGCGAAATGGCTTTGTTAGAGAAACTGAACTTCGTTTTGGAGAACAACTTCAAACGTGTTTCTTATACGGAAGCAATTGACATTTTAAGAGATTCAACTCCAAATAAAAAGAAGAAATTCCAATATATCATCAACGAATGGGGAGCTGATTTACAATCAGAACACGAGCGTTACTTAGTGGAAAAACACTTTAAATGTCCGGTAATTTTATTTGATTACCCAGCAAATATCAAAGCGTTTTACATGCGTTTGAACGACAACACTGAACCAGGAAGAGAAACGGTTCGTGCAATGGATATCCTTTTCCCTGGAATTGGAGAAATCGTTGGTGGTTCTGAAAGAGAAGAGCGTTACGATGTTTTGGTTGAAAAAATGAAAGCCTTAGAAATCGACGAAGAAGAATTATACTGGTATTTAGACACCAGAAGATTTGGTTCAGCAACTCACGCAGGTTTCGGTTTAGGATTTGAGCGTTTGGTATTGTTTGTAACTGGAATGACAAACATTAGAGACGTAATTCCTTTCCCAAGAACTCCGGGTAGCGCTGAATTCTAGGAAGTTTTGCCACGAAGGCACAAAGACGCTAAGTTACTTTTAAACTGAATGAATTAAAGACTCAAAAAAATTAAATAATACCACGAAGACACAAAATCTCAAAGTATTGTTTTATTTTTTAGTTAAGATTTAAAAACTTAAAAAAACTTTGCGCCTTCGCGTCTTCGTGGCAAAAACAACACAAAATGCTCTCAGAAAGAACGGAAAAAATTGGAAAAATAATTGTAAACTCAGCATTTAAGGTTCATAAACAACTTGGACCCGGATTATTAGAAAGAGTTTATGAAGTTTGTTTGGCTCACGAAATCGCTAAAGCCGGTCTTGAAGTAAAACGTCAAGTTGATATTCCAATCGTGTATGACGGAATTGAATTTAGCGAAGGCTTAAGATTAGATTTACTGATTGAAGATTCTGTAATTATAGAAATAAAAGCAGTTGACCAAATGAATCCGGTTTGGGAAGCACAAATTATAAGTCAATTAAAATTGCTAAATAAAGATTTAGGTTTCTTAATTAATTTCAATGTTCCGTTAATAAAGAGTGGCATCAGAAGATTTATAAATACAAAAAGAGTATTTTAAAATTTCGAGTAAAATATAGAACACAAACAAAAAAATTTGTGCCTAAACGCCTAGTATTAAAATAAAAAACTTTGTGTCTTAGTGCCTTTGTGGCAAGAAACAAAAAAATAAATAAAACTTTGTGCCTTCGCGCCTTAGTGGCAAAAAATAGCGCCTTAACTATGCTAAAGCAATTTTTAAATTTAAAATTATCCCAAAAATTATCTCCACAGCAAATTCAGCTGATGAAGTTAATTCAATTGCCTACGCAAGCTTTTGAACAGCGTTTATTAGAAGAAATGAACGAAAATCCGGCTCTTGAAGCTGGTAAAGAAGAAGAATATGAAGCGGATGAATTCGCAAATGAAGACTACGACGATTATGATGATGCAGAATCTGACAGAATCGAAGCAGACGACATTAACATTGACGAATACTTAAGCGACGACGATACGCCTGATTACAAAACTCAGGTTAATAATTATAGCGATGATGAAGAACGCGAAACGCCTTTTGCTTCGCCAATTAGTTTTCATCAGGATTTAATCAATCAGCTGAATACTTTTATTTTGAATGATGAAGAACGCGAAATCGCCGAATTCCTTGTTGGAAGTATTGACGATATGGGTTACATCCGCAGAAGCGTTCCGGATATTGTAGACGACATGGCTTTTACTCAGGGAATTTATACTGATGAAGCAATGGTCGAAAAAATGCTGCATGTAATTCATGAACTAGAACCTTCGGGAGTTGGCGCACGTGATTTACAGGAATGCCTTTTATTACAATTGAAGCATAAAACACCAACAGAATATGTTGATTTAGCGATTGATATTATCGAAAATCAGTTTGATGCTTTTACGAAGAAACATTACGATAAACTTTTACAGAAATACGGAGTTTCGAACGAACAGCTAAAAAAAGCGATTCACGAAATTGAAAGATTAAACCCAAAACCGGGTGGTTCTTTTACTGGAAATAATAAAGTCACTGAAAATGTAGTACCTGACTTTGCAATACGAATTGTTGATGGCGAGTTAGAGTTGACTTTAAACGGAAGAAATGCTCCTTCCCTGCACGTTTCTAAAGATTATCAGGAAATGATGCAGACGTATAAAGATTCTCGCGATAAATCGACTGCTCAGAAAGATGCGGTTCAGTTTATCAAACAAAAACTAGATTCGGCTAAATGGTTTATCGATGCAATCAGACAGCGTCAGGAAACGCTTTTTGTTACAATGAATGCCATTATGCATTATCAGGAAGAATTTTTCCTAGATGGAGATGAAACCAAACTAAAACCAATGATCTTAAAAGACATTGCTGATATGGTTGGTTTGGATATTTCGACGATTTCACGTGTTGCTAACAGTAAATATGTTGAAACGCCATACGGAACAAAACTAATTAAGGAATTCTTCTCTGAAGCAATGAAAAATGATCAGGGTGAAGATGTTTCGACTTTAGAAATCAAAAAAATTCTAAAGAATACGATTGAAGAAGAAGATAAAAAGAAACCACTTCCAGACGATCAATTGGCCGAAATCTTAAAAGAAAAAGGGTATCCAATTGCGAGAAGAACTATTGCAAAATACCGTGAGCAGCTTGACATTCCGGTAGCGAGAATGAGAAAGAAAATTTAGTTTTTTTTTATAAACCATATAAGAAATATAAGTTCATTTAAAATAACAAACCCGACAGGTCTAAAAACTTTGTCGGGTTATTTTTTGCCTACAAATTAAATTTATTCGAAATAAAACAACAAACCCGACAGGTTTTTAAAACCTGTCGGGTTTACCAACTTATAAAAGTTTAAATTATTTATATTGATCCGGTAAAATTTTGACCGTAAACAAAAACACTTTGTTTTTATCGCTGTAACTATAAACCAAAGTATAATCATTATCTCTAAAAATCTGAAGCCCCGGATTTGCCTTTGCAGTACTTAAAAGACTTTTACGAATTTCTTCCTGAATTACATCAACTTCAGCAGTTTCATTTATTACATTCATTAAAGTCAGATTGTATTGAACTACTCTTTCTTCTGTAAGCTCAACACTATCCAAACGAATTCCTTCCTGAATAGTCAAAGGGCAATTTTTATTATATTTAGCAACTAATTCAGTTATTTCAGTATTTACCTCATCTGCTTTTTCAGAAAGAAAAAATTGAAAATAAACCGCCAAACCCACTGCAATAACGATTATGCCTAATAGTAATATATTTTTTTTTCTCATAGTAACTTTTATCTATTTGTAGTAAACGTAAATAGAACTTAGAAATTATTTTTCCTGTATTTTCTTCATTGCATTAAAATACGCTGCACGGCTAAGAGGTTCATATTCTTCCGTTTCACCCAGCATAACCAATTTATCATTATCCGTTTTTCTAAAACTATAATTGGCTAAATTTCCCGTTCTGGTGCAAACGGCGTGAACCTTAGTAACATATTCGGCAGTTGCCATTAGAGCCGGCATTGGGCCAAAAGGATTCCCTTTAAAATCCATATCTAATCCGGCAACAATAACACGAATTCCCTGATTGGCAAGGTCATTGCAAACCCTCACAATTTCATCATCAAAAAACTGCGCTTCATCAATGCCTATAACATCGCAACCTTGCGCTAAAATCAATATATTGGCAGCAGCAGGAACAGGAGTTGAGCGAATTTCATTAGCATCGTGAGACACTACCATTTCGTCATGATAACGGGTATCGATTGCGGGTTTAAAAATTTCGACTTTTTGTTTGGCGAACTGAGCGCGTTTTAATCTGCGAATTAATTCCTCGGTTTTACCCGAAAACATTGATCCACAAATAACTTCAATCCAACCAAATTGTTCTTTGTGATTTACTGTATTTTCGAGAAACATTTTGTATTTTTCTGCCTTTAAAAATGAATAGTTTTTATTACTTTGTACTGGTAATAAATCGACGTAAAAATGTGTTGTTTTACATTTTTTCAAAAGTAGAAAATTTTTATCAAATCGGAGATTGGCAAACGCTTATTAACAGAAATAAAAAATATCTTTAAAATATCTTTCCGATTAATTTAAGAATAAAGACATTCAAGCATTAAATACACTAAAATACCTTATTCACTATAATTTCAACAGTTATGAAAAAAAAATTGGAAGCCGATTTAATCAGCATTGCACATCGAATTTTGAAGCTCAAAAACAAATCCGATATCAATCAATTGTATCTTGAAACTCAGAGATTATATGAAAAATTAGCGGTATTAAAATTTGTAGAAGAAAATTTTGATGCTGCAAAACCAACAATTGGACAAAGTGATATTACTTCTGAATTAGAATCGATTTTTGATAAAGAAGAAACAATTCCTGCAATAGTTGAAATTGAAAGTCCTGCCGCAGTAATTCAACTTGAAGAAACTTACGAACCAGAAATTCAAGAAGAAATCATTGCTGAAGTTCCTGAACCAATTGCCGAAGAAAAAGAAGAACCAATCGTTGCAACAGCTTTCGAGCCAATTATCGAACAAACTCCGGAACCAATCGTTGCCGAAGTTATCGAACCTGTTGTAGAAAAAGTTGAAGAACCAATTGTTGCTGAAATTATTGAACCGGAAGTTGAAAAAACAGAAGAATTAAAAAACAATATTGAGGAGCTTTCGTTTACAACGGTAAGTGATTTAAAACCAATTCCGGATTTCAAACCTGCTTTTGAATTGGATAGAGAAGAAATAAAAGAGCAAATTAAAGAAGAACCGAAAATCGAATCGTTAACTAAACCAACTATTTTATTTGAAGATTTCGGAATTAATTATGCGGATGCACAATTTGTAAAAGTCGATAGTTTTGAACCTGTTTCTCCTCTTCCAACTGCATCAATCAATGATTTTAAAGAAAGTAAAAAAATAGAAACGGCAATTCTGAAAACTCCTGTAGAGAACAAACCGACAACTTTGAATGAAAAACTCGCAAAAGGTTTTCATATTGATTTGAATGACCGAATCGCTTTTACTAAAAATCTTTTCGGAAACAGTACAGAAGATTACAGCCGTGTTTTAAACCAATTATTGACTTTTGATTCTTATACAGAAGCAAAAGAATTTATCGAAAGCATGGTAAAACCAGATTACAACAATTGGGAAGGAAAAGACGATTATGCAGAACGTTTTCTAGGAATTATCGAGAAAAAATTCTCATAAAAAGTAAAACACAAATTTCACAGATTTACACGAATTTTTTCTTTGTAAAATTTCTTAAACATTTTAATCTGTGTTAATTAGTGAAATTCGTGTTATAATATAAAAATAAATTATGTCAAAATTATATATCGTTCCAACGCCAATTGGTAATCTTGAAGACATGACTTTTAGAGCCATTCGGGTTTTAAAAGAAGTCGATTTGATTTTGGCTGAAGACACCCGAACAAGCGGAAAATTGTTGAAGCATTTTGAAATTGGCACGCACATGCACAGCCATCATATGCACAATGAACATAAAACAACCGAAAATTTAATTGCGCGTTTAAAGGCTGGCGAAACCATCGCTTTAATTTCTGATGCAGGAACTCCGGCAATTTCAGATCCCGGTTTTTTATTGACGCGCGCTTGTGTCGAAAATAAAATTGAAGTTGAATGTCTTCCAGGCGCAACGGCTTTTGTTCCCGCACTTGTAAACAGCGGACTCCCAAATGATAAATTTATTTTTGAAGGTTTTCTGCCTGATAAAAAAGGACGTCAGACTCGTTTTTTGGCTTTAGCCGAAGAAACCCGAACTATGATCTTATACGTTTCTCCGCATAAACTCGTTAAAACTTTAGCCGAATTTATTCAGTATTTTGGAGAAGACAGACAAGTTTGTGTTTCTAGAGAATTATCAAAATTACACGAAGAAAATGTACGAGGAACAGCAAAAGAAGTTTTAGCACATTTTGAAAAAACCGCACCACGCGGTGAAATCGTCGTTGTGGTTGCCGGAAAAACAATCATAAAAGAGCCTAAGAAAAGTAAGTTTTCTAAGGATGAAGAAGAAGATTAAATTATTTATGCCACAGATTAAAATCATTATTATAGATTAAAAAAAATCGCGACGAATTACACAAATTAGCACGAATTTAATTAGTGGAAATTCGTGCAATTCGTGGCAAAAAAAATCCATTTTAATTATTTTAATCTGTAGCAGAAAACCTAAACTGCAAAGCAGAAAAACAATACATATCATGAGCATACAGGCCTTTTTAGAAAAAGTAAAACAAACTCCAACACAAATCACATTTCCTGAAACAATTGCAGTAATCGAAGAAAATTACAACTTTACTCCAACCGCTTTTCAAAACGGAACTCAGCATAATGCAGCCGGAGAAAATTCTGGTTCTTGTAAATTATTTTCTTTCGCAAAATTGCAAAACTTAAGCAAAGAAGAAACTCTAGCGTGTTTTGGAGCTTTTTATTTTAAAGAAGTTTTAGGAGATCCAAACGGAACAAATCACCAAAACATTAGAAATTTCATCAATTTAGGCTGGGATGGCATTCAGTTTGAAGGAAATGCATTAGAATTAAAATAAAGCAACAAAATTATTCGTTTGTCAAGCTGAGCGTAGTCGAAGCTGTTTTAAATATAAAATATTCTTGCCACAGATTTCACTGATTAACACAGATTAAAAAATCATTTTAAATCTTTTAATCTGTGGCAAAAAAAAACATAATCAGATTAAATGATTTCAGAAATCTTCAATCTAAAATCAATAATCTAAAATCTAAAATCAACCATGCGTTGGACCTTAAAAACAAAACCTTCTCAAGATAAAATCAAACATT
>Ga0302347_1004928_pt1 | contig 10230 bp, 10 predicted proteins | sample PhyWR1_FD_202178 | JGI IMG/M metagenome (GOLD analysis project Ga0302347, IMG submission 202178) | Leaf surface microbial communities from wheat plants in UC Gill Tract Community Farm, Albany, California, United States - DLSL W.R1 (v2)... | ecosystem: Host-associated > Plants > Phyllosphere >...
TTGCGCAAACGACGATCGGCGTTGGCTTTGAGACGCAGGCTTGGCAGGGACATGACGTCGCTCCGGAAAAAAGAGCGGGAGTATACCCTTTACGCACGGGTTCATGTGGGCGCCGGCTTGCCTGCGATGCGGGCGGCGCGGTGTATCTGACGTACGGCGGTGATGTGGTTGCAGGCCAGCCAGCTCCCACATTTGGTCCGGTTCCAATCGGGTTTTGAGGTGTCGGTCAGGTTCCTATAGAGGTTAGAATCGCCCCCTAGCCCAGAGTGTGTACTTATGTCCCAAGAGCTTTCCGCCGAACAGATCCAACAGGCCCTGCAAGGCATCAGCGTGCCGCCCCAGCCGCAAATCATGGTGGATTTGCAGATGGAGCAATACATGCCCGACCCGGACCTCGAGGTGATCGCGCGGCTGATCTCCCAGGACCCGGGCCTGTCCGGTGCGTTGCTGAAGATCGTCAACTCGTCGTATTACGGGCTAAGCAACAAGATCGCCTCGATCCAGCGCGCGGTGAACCTGCTGGGCAGCCGTTCGATCATCAACCTGATCAACGCACTGTCGATCAAGGGCGAGATGAGTGATGACACCATCGTCACGCTCAACCGCTTCTGGGACACCGCCCAGGATGTGGCCATGACGTGCCTTACGCTTGCCAAGCGCACGGGCTCCCAGGCGGTGGACGAAGCCTACGCGCTGGGGCTGTTCCATGACTGTGGCGTGCCGCTGATGCTCAAGCGCTTCCCCAACTACATGTCGGTGCTCGAGCAGGCCTATGCCAATGCCGGCCCCGACTGCCGCGTGGTCGACACCGAGAACAACGCGTTCAACACTAACCATGCGGTCGTTGGCTACTACACGGCCAAGTCCTGGCGCCTGCCGGAGCATGTGACCGATGCTATTGCCAACCACCATAACGCCCTGGCGATTTTCAGTGATGAGTCGACGCGCAACCCGGCACTCAAGAACCTGCTGGCGATCCTGAAAATGGCCGAGCACATCTGCTCGTCCTACCGCGTGCTGGGCAACCAGGCAGCGGATTACGAGTGGAATGCTATTGGCCACCTGGTGCTGGACTACGTAGGGCTGTCGGACTACGACTTCGAGAGTCTGAAGCTGTCGATTCGCGAGTTGGGCGCCCACTGATCCTTCCTTCAAGAGGTAAACATGCCCGAGTTACCAGAAGTCGAAACCACCCGGCGCGGGATTGCGCCGCACCTGGAAGGCCAGCGGGTCAGCCGCGTGGTGGTGCGTGAGCGGCGCCTGCGCTGGCCGATCCCGGAAGACCTCGATGTGCGCCTGTCCGGGCAGCGTATCGTGCGGGTGGAGCGGCGAGCCAAGTACCTGTTGATCAATGCCGAAGTGGGCACCTTGATCAGCCACCTGGGCATGTCGGGCAACCTGCGGCTGGTGGAAATCGGCATGCCAGCGGCCAAGCATGAACACGTGGACATCGAACTTGAATCCGGCCTGGCCCTGCGCTACACCGACCCGCGCCGTTTCGGCGCCATGCTCTGGAGCCAGGACCCGTACAACCACGAACTGCTGATCCGCCTCGGGCCGGAGCCGCTGACCGATCTGTTTGACGGCGAGCGCCTGTTCCAGCTGTCCCGCGGCAAATCGATGGCGGTGAAGCCATTCATCATGGACAACGCGGTGGTGGTGGGCGTGGGCAATATCTACGCGACGGAAGCGCTGTTTGCGGCGGGGATTGATCCGCGTCGAGCGGCTGGTGGCATTTCGCGCGGGCGCTACCTGAAGCTGGCGATCGAGATCAAGCGTGTGCTGGCCGCCGCCATCGAGCGCGGCGGTACCACATTACGGGACTTTATCGGCGGCGACGGGCAGCCGGGGTATTTCCAGCAGGAACTGTTCGTCTATGGCCGTGGAGGCGAGGCGTGCAAGGTCTGCGGGACCGAGTTGCGCAATGTGGTGCTGGGGCAGCGGGCGAGTGTGTTTTGCCCCAAGTGCCAGCGCTGATTCTGTGTGATGGTTGATGCCGCCATCGCGAGCAAGCCCGCTCCCACCTTTTGATCTGTGCAGTGTGGGAGCGGGCTTGCCTGCGATAAGGCCCTCAAGCCTTGCCGGTAATCTTCCGGTATTTCTCCATCAACTGCTCTTCGGTCTCCGGATGAGCCTCATCCAGCGGAATGCAATCCACCGGGCACACCTGTTGGCACTGAGGCTCGTCATAGTGGCCGACGCATTGGGTGCACAGGTTCGGGTCGATCACGTAGATCTCTTCGCCTTGGGAAATCGCGGCGTTCGGGCACTCGGGTTCGCAGACGTCGCAGTTGATGCAATCGTCGGTGATGATCAGGGACATGGGAACTCCTGCCAGGGCAGTCAGCCAAGGCATCTGAAAACGAATGCGCGCAATTGTGCCGCATTGGCGCCCGCAGTGCGAGCGCACATGACCTGCGGCCCACTGGCATCGTCGTGTCAGGGGCCACAGGAGGCCGTTCTGTCATAACGACCCCGTCCAGCCAGATTACTTTTTGAAGCGAAGGGTCAGTGCATCTGCCACGGCCGGATGCACGAACTTGGTGATATCTCCACCCAAGGCGGCGATTTCACGCACCAACGTCGAGGAAATGAACGAATAACGCTCTGACGGCGTTAGGAACAGGCTTTCAACGTCCGGCGCCAGTTGGCGGTTCATGTTGGCCAACTGGAATTCGTATTCGAAGTCCGACACCGCGCGCAGGCCACGCAGGAACACGTTGGCGTTCTGCTCCTTGGCGAAGTGCGCCAGCAGTGTGGAAAAGCCCACCACTTCCACGTTGGGCAGGTGTTTGGTGACCTCGCGCGCCAGCTCCACGCGCTGTTCCAGGGGAAACAGCGGGTTTTTCTTGGGGCTGGCAGCGACCGCGATGATCACATGGTCGACCAGATCGCCATGGCCTTTGGTAATCGGGTCGAAGGTACCTGGGTACAACACTCGGTTCATCGCGTCGTCCTGGCGGAGTCCGTTGGGGAACCGGATGGTATCGCAGCCATCCCGGTCGGCCAAGTCAACTTATGCAGAAGAAAGCACTATAGACAGCACGAATACCGTGTTTTTTCACGCTGTTTTCAGACGTTCGCCCAACGCTGTCGCCAGTTGGGCGGTCAAGCCGTACACCGATAATTGTGGATTGGCCCCAATGCTGGTGGGGAATAGCGAGCCATCGTGGATCGACAGGTTGCGCAACTGGTGGTGGCGACCGAGGCTGTCGGCTACTGCGTTTCTCGGGTCTTCACCCATGGCACAACCGCCCATCACATGGGCGCTGCCCAGGCAGGTGCGGTGCAGTTCCAGGTTCAAACCTTCGATCATGGTGCGGGCTTCGCCCAGGGTTTTGACGTAGCGCGCATCATGATGCAGCGGCTTGACCGACTGGGCGCCGGCCGCGAACTGGATCTCGGCCATGCTGTGGAACGCACGGCGCAAGCCATCCCAGGCGTAGTCCGACACCTGATAGTCGAGCACCGGCGTGCCATCGCCGCGTAACTCCACGTTGCCGCCCGGGCTGTCGGGGTGGAAGCCGTCACGCAGGAGGGCGAGCATCGCGTGGGTGTTCGGCAATTGGCTCATGTCCAGGGCGTTCTGGGTACCGTAGCCGCCTAACAATGTGCTGGCCAACGCGGGGTGCAGGGGGGGCGCCTCCAGTTTGTAGGACATTTTCCCGGTGGTGCCGTCCTGCCATTGGAAATGGTCGGAATAGATCGATTGCGGCGCGCCGTAGAACGGGTTGATCACCTCGTCGAACAACCCGGCGGAGAAATTCACCAGGTGCAGGAAGGTGCGTTTGCCCAGCCGCGAATGCGGGTCGGGAGCGTCGGAGCGCATCAGCAGCGCCGGGCTGTTGATGCCGCCGCCCGAGAGCACGTAATGCTTGGCTTTTACGGTGATCTTGCGTCCGGTCGGTGCCACGCACAGGGTGTCCATGGCCACGCATTCCAGGCTGCTGATGGTGTCGCCGCTGTAGATGAGGCGTTCGGCGCGTGCCAGGTAGAGCAGTTCGCCGCCCTTTTCAAGGGTGGACGGAATCGTCGTCACCAGCATCGACTGCTTGGCATTGACTGGGCAGCCCATGCCGCAATAGCCCAGGTTGAAACAGCCGCGCACATTGCGTGGGATCACATGCCAGCTGTAACCAAGCTTTTCGCAGCCTTTGCGGATGACATCGTTGTTGGGGTTGGGCGGCATGGCCCAGGGTGCGATGCCCAGTCGCTGCTCCATCTGTTCAAACCAGGGCGCCATCTCGGCGCTGCTGTGGCCCTTCACGGCGTATTCGCTGGCCCAGTGGGCGAGCGTGGCGTCGGGGGTACGAAAGCTCGACGTCCAGTTGATCAGCGTGGTGCCGCCTACTGCCCGGCCCTGCAGGATGGTGATCGCGCCATCCTTGCTCATGCGGCCGATGCCCTCCTGGTACAGGCTGGTGTAGGCCTCGTCTTCGAGCAGCTTGAAATCGCTGCTGGTCTTGAGCGGGCCTTCTTCGATCAGGAGCACTTTGTAGCCTGCTGCGCTGAGGATTTCGGCGGTGGTGCCGCCACCGGCGCCGCTGCCGATGATCACGACGTCGGCTTCCAGGGTCAGGTCGTTGTCGAGGGCGGCGCCATTGTGGGTTTTCCAGCCACGGGCCATGCCATCGCGGAACAGGTCGGGTACGGGCATAGGAATGCACTCTTATTTTTGTACGAAGTTGTGGTCAATGTGGGCGCGGGCTTGCTCGCGAATGCAGCGTGTCAGTCGACACCGGTGTGGCTGATCCACCGCTTTCGCGAGCGAACCCGCTCCCACATTTCTGATCGGGTTATCAAGGCTAGACCTTCGGCGGCCCGGGGTAGCCGCAATGGGCCCAGGACGCCGGCTGGAAGTACCAGGCCATGATCACCAGCTTGAGCAACGAGCCCTGGCCCATCCGCAGCAGGTTCAGGTAGCTGTTTTCCCAGCGGTGCAGGAAGTTGCGGATCTGTTCACTGCTGGCGTTTTCCCAACTGCCCCAGATCCCGGTCAACGGTCCTCGGGTGATGCCCATGCCCAGTACATCGAACAGTTGCTGGGTGAGCGTGAACATCTCCGGCGACAGGCGTTGCAGGCTGAAGTCGAGCTTTTCAAGCGTGTCTTCAATCCCACTGGCGACTTCCTGGGCGCTGGCCACGCCCTCTAGCAGCACCGGGATCACCGCGCGCAAGAACGGCAAGTCACTGCTGCGCAACATGGCAAAGCCACTGGCCGGGGTACTGCTGGAGCAACCGCTGAGGCTGGCGCCCAACCCGGCGGTGGCCAGGAACGCGCTGGCGCACAGGCCGATTTTCAAGACGCCGCGCCGCGACAGTGCGGGTGAATCAGTCAGGCTAGGGTTCATTGTTATTGTTATCCCGTGGGTGGCGGTTTCAGCGAATGAACAGCTTTTGGATCAACTTCTGGATCGATTTGCCGTAGGGCGGGTAGATCAACTTCGCGGCGTTCAGGCGCTGTTTCACCAGCACGCCCTTGGCTTTGCTGAAGGTGAGGAAGCCTTCATGGCCGTGGTAGTGGCCCATGCCCGACGGGCCGATGCCGCCAAATGGCATGTCGTCCTGGGCCACGTGCAGCAGGGTGTCGTTCAGGCACACGCCACCGGAATGGGTTTCGTGGAGCACGCGGTTTTGCTCGCCCTTGTTGTAGCCGAAGTAATACAGGGCCAGCGGGCGAGGGCGCTGGTTGATGTAGGCAAAGGCCTGGTCGAGCCCTCGATACGGCACGATCGGCAGCACTGGGCCGAAGATCTCGTCCTGCATCACGGTCATGTCATCGCTGACATTCAGCAACAGGCTGTGGGCCATGCGCCGCGCCTGGCCCTGGTCGTACAGCGGGATCAGGGTGGCGCCTTTATCGGTGGCGTCCTTGACGTAGGCATTCAGTCGCGAGAGTTGCCGTTCGTTGATGATAGCGGTGTAGTCCGGGTTGTCCGCCAGGGTCGGGTAAAACCCGCGAACAGCGTTGGTGTAGGCCTCAACGAACGCGTCGACACGGTCTTCCGGCACCAGCACATAGTCGGGGGCGACGCAGGTCTGGCCTGCATTCAACGCCTTGCCGAAGGCGATACGCTCGGCGGCGTCCTTGAGCGGTACATCGGCAGACACGATGGCGGGCGACTTGCCGCCCAACTCCAGGGTGACCGGCGTGAGATGTTCTGCCGCCGCGCGCATCACGTGCTTGCCAATGCTGGTGGCGCCGGTAAACAACAGGTGATCGAAGGGCAGCTTGGAGAAGGCCATGCCCACTTCGGCTTCACCCAGCACCACGCACACCAGGTCCTCGGGGAAGATTTTTGCCAGCAGTGACTTGAGCAGCTCGCCGGTGGCGGGGGTGGATTCGCTGAGCTTGAGCATCACCCGGTTGCCGGCGGCGAGGGCGCCGACCAATGGGCCAATGGCCAGGTACAACGGGTAGTTCCAGGGCACGATCACCCCGACCACGCCCAACGGTTGATAGATAACCTTGGCCGAAGCGGGTTGGAAGGCGATGCCTACAGCGCGCCGGGAGGGTTTCATCCAGCCCTTCAGGTGCTTACTGGCATAGTGAATGCCGTGCAGGCTGGGCATCAGTTCGGCGAACAGGGTTTCGTCTGCGCTGCGGTGGCTGAAATCCTGGCTGATCGCATTGATCAGCGCCTGGCGCTCGTCGCTGAGCAGGTCGCGCAGGGCCTTGAGCCATTGCTGGCGCTTTGCGGCCGGCGGCATGGGGTTGGCAGCGTAGGCACGACGCTGGGTGTCGAACAGGGCCTGGAGTTGATCCAGCGCCTGTGAATCTTGCAGGTAGGCAACGTTGGCAGACATGGCGGCGTTCCCGATTGTTATAGGTCTGCCTGGATTTTTAGAGTTAATACTCTAAATTGTCAAATGGCATTACGCCGATATGCGGATTTATCCCTGCAAGAATAGCCCGTAAGATGCCCCATCACGTGTACAGAAGCTGATCCCCTATGGCACCACGAGTAAAGACCAGCGAGCGCATTGTGCAAACCAGCCTGGAGCTTTACTCGTGGAAATTTCGCCGGGCAACCTGTACTACCACTTCCCCAACAAGCAGGCGATCATCGCCGTGTTGTTTCGCGAATACGAAGCCCTGGTGGACAGTTTCCTGCGCCCGCCCCAGGGCCGCGCGGTCACGGTCGAAGACAAGCGCTTCTATCTGCAGGCGGTATTGGCCGGCATGTGGCGCTACCGCTTCCTGCATCGCGACCTTGAGCACCTGCTGGAAAGCGACCCGGAACTGGCTACCGGCTATCGGCGTTTTTCCCAGCGCTGCCTGGTCCAGGGCGGCGCTATCTACCAAGGGTTTGTCGACGCCGGCATTCTCAACATGGACCCGGTGCAAACCGAGGCCCTGACCCTCAATGCCTGGATCATCCTCACCTCCTGGGTGCGTTTTTTGTGCACCACCAATGAAAATTCCGCCCACTTGAGCGCCGAGGCGATCAAGCGTGGGGTGTATCAGGTGCTGGTACTGGAGGCGGGTTTCGTCACGCCCCAGGCGAAGGATGCAGTGGATGCCTTGTTCAAAGAATTTTACGTGCCGTTGAATCAGGCATTGGAAGAAGTGAAGTAGGACCTTTCCCGAATCTGTTCATAGGAGTCCGTCATGCCGCTTGCCCAACTGATCAGCCCCCAGCAACTGGCCGAACGCCAGAAGGCCGGCGGGTGGGTGATACTGGATTGCCGTTTTGCCCTGGAGGACCCGGATTACGGACTCTGCAGCTATGCCGAAGGGCATATCGAGGGCGCGCAGTATGCCGACCTGGAGCGCCACCTCAGCGGCCCGGTGACCAAGGGCGTGACTGGCCGTCACCCGTTGCCAGCCGCCCACACCTTCGCCGAGCAATTGCGCGCCTGGGGTATCAACGCCGACACCGACGTGGTGCTCTACGATGACGGCCCCGGCGCCTATGCCGCCCGCGCCTGGTGGTTGCTGGCCTGGCTGGGCAAGCGTGACGGCGTGTTTATCCTGGATGGCGGCCTCAAGGCCTGGCACGCGGCGGGTTTTCCGTTGAGCCTGGACGCGCCGGTGATCGAGCCGGGCAGCTTTGTCGGTACACCGGACAATCGCCTGGTGCTGGATGCCGAGCATCTGCAAAAACGCCTGGGCCAACCTGGCTTGACCCTGATCGATGCCCGCGCCCAACCGCGCTTTCGCGGGGAAGTGGAGCCCATCGACCCGGTTGCCGGCCACATTCCGGGTGCGCAGTGCGCGGCTTTCAATGAAAACCTCGGCGGTGACGGCCGCTTCCTGCCAGCCGAGCAGCTCAAGCAACGCTTCGTCGCTCAATTGCAGGGGCGCTCGCCGGATGATCTGGTGGCGTATTGCGGTTCGGGCGTGACGGCGTGTCACAACCTGTTCGCCCTGAGCCTGGCGGGATATCCGTTGGGCAAGTTGTATGCGGGTTCGTGGAGCGAGTGGATTACCGATCCACAGCGTGAAATCGCCACAGGCGACTGAGTCGATTGAGGGGTAGACCCAATCAAAGGCGGGAGCTGGCTTGCCTGCGATAGCGGCGTGTCAGCCAACCATGAGCTTGCTGGCACGCCCTCATGGCAGGCAGGCCAGCTTGCACATTGTTTAACCGTGTTGTGCCAGCAGCCATTGAGGAATGCGACGTTCCAGGTAGTAACCCGGGCGTCTCAACGAACCCTCCACAAACCCCACGTGCCCCCCCTTTGCCAGCAACTCAAACTCAGTGCACGCCGACAGTTCACTCGCTTCGGGCAGGCTGTGGGCAAACACAAACGGGTCATCGGCCGCCTGGATGATGAGGGTTGGCGCGCGGATGTCACTCAGGTAATAGCGGCTCGACGCGCGGCGGTAATAGTCCTCGGCACTCAAGAATCCGTGCAACGGCGCAGTGACCCGACCGTCGAAGTCCCAGAACGTACGCATTTTCTCCAGTGAGCCCAGGGCTTCGAGGGTCTTGAGCCCATCTGCCCGCCCGTCCTGCAGAAAACGGCTTTGCTTGACGCGGATATACGCCAGCATTTCACGCATGAAATGCTTCTGGTAAACCCGCGAAAAGCCCAGGCCGATACGGTCCGCACACTGGTCGAGGCGAAAGGGCACCGACACGGCCGCCGCGCCTTTGAGCCCGGAGGCCGCGCCGGTTTCTCCCAGATGCTTGAGCAGCACATTGCCGCCCAGTGAATAACCCACGGCATACAGGGGGGCCAACGGCCGCTTGGCCTGCAGGTGGGCAATCGTCGCAGCCAGGTCTTCGCTTGCGCCGGAGTGATAACTGCGTGCCAACAGATTCGGTTCGCCCGAGCAGCCGCGCCAGTTCAACGCGGCGCTGGCCCAGCCTTGAGCGGCAAGGACCTTTTGCAGGCCGGCCACGTAGGGCGAGTTGGAGGAGCCGGTCAACCCGTGCAGCACCAGCACCAATGGCGCTTGCGCGTCATGCGGGCCGTGCCAGTCGATATCGAGAAAGTCGCCATCCGCCAGCCACAGGCGTTCGCGTTGGCGTTCGATGTGGGTGGTGGGGCGCCACAGTGGCCCCCACAGCGTTTGCAGGTGAGGGTTGCCGAGGCCAAAGGCGGGGGTGAAGTTGTTAGCGCAAGGGTTCATGCAGATCTCGGTGGTACCACAAAAGCTCTCGCCTGCAGGTCAGGCGGCGCTGCGTTGCCATAACGCGTAGTACACCCGCCCGGACTTCTGCTCCCGGTGCAGGCGCCATGATGCCGGCAAGCCCAGGGTGGAGGGCGCCGTCTCGCTTTCAGTGTAGATCCACGCATCCGGCGCCAGCCATTGGCGTTCTTCCAGCAAGGCGCACACGGTCGGCAGCAGGTTCTGGTTGAACGGCGGGTCGAGGAATACGACGTCGAACTCGCTGGCAGGCTGGGTTTCCAGGTAGCGCAACGCATCGGCGGTTTGCACCTGGCCGGTGGTGCAGCGCAGGGTGCCCAGGTGCTCCTTTAAGCTGGAAACCGCCACATTACTGGCGTCCAGCGCCTGCCCCAGGGCGGCGCCACGGGACAGCGCCTCCAGGAACAGCGCGCCACTGCCGGCAAACGGGTCCAGTACCTTGGCGCCTGCAATGTAGGGCGCAAGCCAGTTGAACAGGGTTTCACGCACGCGGTCCGGCGTCGGGCGCAGGCCTACGACGTCGGGGAAGCTCAGCTTGCGGCTGCGCCATTCGCCGCCAATGATGCGCAGCTGGCCCACGCCGTTATGGACGTTGTGGACAGGTTTTTTCGGGCGAGATGAACTGGCCA
>Ga0302347_1004929_pt1 | contig 10228 bp, 9 predicted proteins | sample PhyWR1_FD_202178 | JGI IMG/M metagenome (GOLD analysis project Ga0302347, IMG submission 202178) | Leaf surface microbial communities from wheat plants in UC Gill Tract Community Farm, Albany, California, United States - DLSL W.R1 (v2)... | ecosystem: Host-associated > Plants > Phyllosphere >...
ATCCCGCGGATATCGTATTGCGGAACGTTATTCTCCAGATTCATGATTCTTCCTTACTGCCAGCGGCTCCATGAGGTTTTTTCTGCGGGGTATTTTGGCACGTATCAGCCCGGCGGCGTCAAACATCCAGTACAACAATTTGGCCACCACCAGACATGCGCCGAAAACGACACAGAAGAAGACCACCCGCGAAAAGAAGGAATCCACGCCTTCACGGGCCAGCACAATCATATTAAAGACCGCACCGAAGCAAAAACTTTGCAGGATGGCGGCTTTGTAGCGGTTGGTGTCTGCTTTGCCTTTTTCGTACAACCAGTCGAACCATTTGATGATCATACCGACGGCGACAGCGCCCAGCGGGATAAACCACACGCCGCCCATCACCACCAGCGAGCCAATCAGCGTCGGGGAAATCGCCAGACCGGAATGGTTATCCAGCACTTCCCAGGTGAAATAGTTGGCCGAGTTAAGCACCACGCCCGGACGGTCGTGCCACAGCCAGCCGGGGATAAAGACGTAGAAATCACGCACAATCGGTGCCAGTCCCTGAAAACTGATTTTGTCGTAGTTTTGCAGCAACAGCCCCAGATTCTCCCACGGTGAGAAGGTATCGCGCGTCAGATAAAGGAAGGTATAAATGGCCTCCGGACCGCTGACGTTCAGACCGTAGCGTTTAAGCGCCAGCCAGAACATGCCGACGATACCCAGCACGCCCGCCGCCGCCAGCATCCATAAGCTGATCCAGCCGCGAACAATGCCAATAAACAGAAACAGGGCGAACGCGATAATGATATTGGCGCGGGTTCCGCCGACGATGACATACGTCAGGAAGCCAAACGCCACCGTGCTGGCGAGAAAAAACAGCCAGCGGCGCACGTCAGGTTTGAGGAAAAAGACCACCAGCATGGCCGGAATAAAGAAGTAGAAGAAGCGTTTGAGCGCCACGCCGGACACATCGCTGGAGAATATCTGGCTGTACGACTTGAGCTTAAACAGCAAAAAGCCGTTATGCGCAAAAAAAATAGAAACCGTCACCACCGCAATCAGCGCCAGCAACATCCAGGTGAGATGGGTTTCCACCCGGTTCATGGTAAACAGCGGGCGTGATGGCCCGTCACGTTTTGCCTTCAGCCGTGTTTTATAGCTTACGTAGTAAATGCCGTAAAAACAGGTGGCGGCCAGCATGGCCTGCAACAGGTTTTCGACCGGCACCACTTTCACATCAAACTGGAAAACCAGCAGACAAGTCAGAGGAAAACCGAAATAGAACGTCAGCAGATAGAGCAGCGAAAACAAGACGTTGAAGTTAAAGCGCACGCGGCGAAACTCTTTATACGTCAGCGTCAGAATGAACAGCAGCGAGAACGCATACACCAGTGACAAGCCACCGAGCTGTGTCAGCGTCATGATGCGTCTCCCGCCGCCAGCTGCAAGGCCTGCTGCCAGCCCGCGATGTAATTCGGATTAAAAAAGGCGATATTTTGGCGATCAGCGCTCAGCAACTGGCGTCGTGCTTCCGCCACTGTTTTGGCATCCAGCGCATCGCCGTAAAACAGCACCGGCAAATGCTGCTCAGCCAGATCCTGCCAGAATGGATTCTGACGGCTGACGACGAACGGCACGCCGAACTGGATAAGCAGACATTGCGTCCCAATGCCCTGCTGGCGGTCGAAAATAAAATACCCCAGCGAACAGCGGCGCAGCACGTTGAGATAGTCGTCAAACGCCATCGCGCCGGTCATCAGTTCAATGTGTTCAGGCGCAAAAAGTTTTAATGCCTCAGCGCGAACCTGCTCAATGTAAGTCTGGTTATTGGCCGGATAGCCCATCGGGATAATCACCCGCATATCGGCTCCGAACTGCTGATGCAACGAACGCAGCGCTTCAATATGCCGGTTAGTGCGATCGCCGGAGTTACCGACCAGAACCGTCATCGGCCCTTCGGGCTCGGGCAAATCCGCAGGCTGCGTGAGCGCCGGATCCATCCGCGTCGGGAAATACAGCAACGAAGAAGGCACGCGGGGATGGCGCTGATGGAAGTGGATCAAGTCACCGCGGGTGGCGAAAACATGCCCGATACGGCCCTGCGCCAGACGACGCATCAGATAGAACAGACGGAATTTCAGACCGCCTGCCGATTCATAAAGGTCTGCGCCCCAGATATGCCAGCTGACCTGTCGTGCCTTAATTTTGCCGGTCAGCAATGCCAGCCAGAGTGTCGGATTAAACTGGCCGTGGAAGAAAAAGTGATGTGTGCGTTCCTGCGCGCGGGAAATCACCGCCGCCGCCAGCGTCTTTTTATCCGGATAAACGCGAATATCCAGACGCGTGAACTCAGCAAACGCTGATGCATCCGCCGCCGCGACCATAAAATGACAAATCAGCTTTTCCGGCGCGCATTCGGCCAGTACATCATTAAAAAAGCGCAGTACGGTGACATTATGGTGGGGAATGTCAGATCCCAGAACGTGAATCAGCGTTGTCATGCTCGTCTACGATAGATAACAAATACGGTGCAACACAGGGTGAAATAGACGATGTAGGTCGCCATATAGGCCTGTGCAGCGCCAAGAGAACCGTGTATCGGGATCAGCCAGTGAGAGAATCCCGTCAGTAACGCGAACTGGCTGATTTCAGTCAGCACGTAAAAGCGCAATGACGCTCTGGCGATCACCAGATACCCAAAAACATACGAGCCGACTTTCAGCACATCGCCGACCAGTTGCCACGCAAACAAATCGCGCATCGCGATAAATTGTTTTGAAAACAGCAGCCAGATAGCGAAGTCGCGCAGCAGCCAGACGGTAAAACTGACCGCCGCAACCGCAGGCAAAACGAATTTCAGCGATTTCACAATCTCGCGAGTGACATCGCGTTTATCGGTCAGGCGCGATAACGTCGGTAACAGATACACGCTGAAAGAGGCGGTAATGAACTGTAAATAGGCATCGGAAATGCTGCTGACACCCTGCCAGATCCCCACATCTTTCCAGCTGTAATGCTCCGCCAGCAGATTTCGCATCATCACATACGCCACCGGTAAGGTAACGGAGGTGATCAGCGCCATCAGCGTAAATTTGCCCAGATGGCTGGCGATAAAGCGATCCCAGCCCGGCTTTAAATAATGCAGCGGGAAGGATTTTCGCCGCCACAACATACCGCCCGCAGGCAGGATCACCAGCGCCGGCACCAGCGCCAGCCCGGCCAAAGCGCCTTCGTAGCCGCCCAGCTTAAAGCACAGCAGATAGGCCAGAAGACCGATCAGGCTGCCGCCGATCACCGCCAGCGCGTTGCCCATGGCATCACGGTAGCCTTTCAGGATGGCCTGAAAATAGTTGGCGTAGGCGATGCCCATCTGAATAAAAGCCACAAAGCGGACGACTGCCTGATAGCGGTCATGGCCGAACAGCGCGATACTCACCGGTCCGGCGGCCAGCAGGAAAACGGCCGCCAGCACCGTCGAGAAACCTAAAATCAGCGTGGAAGACGTGCCGAGAACGGCTTGTAACCGCTCCGGGTTTTCATGATGTTCAGCGACGTATTTGGTAACGCCGTTGAAAATTCCGGCACCGGAAAGCACGCCCAGTACTGTCACCAGCTGGCGGAAATTCCCCGCCTGCCCCACACCATCAGGCCCGAAAGCCACCGCCAGCAGTTTCACCACCAGCAGCCCGGCACCGATTTTAATCAGCGTGGAACCAGCGGTCCAGACGGACGCTTTTGCCAGCGACATATCAGGCGAAATATTGCAGCATGGCCGCAATCACCGTGCGCTGAGTGTCGTCGGTCATGTTGTAGAACAAAGGCAGTCGCACCAGACGTTCACTTTCTTTGGTCGTGAAACGATCGACACCAGAGAAACGACCAAAATCTTCACCCGCCGGACAGGCGTGCAGCGGGATGTAATGGAATACAGTCAGGATATCCGCCGCTTTCATGTGACGAATAAACGCGTCGCGGTCTTCGATATCGTTCAGGCGGACATAGAACATGTGGGCGTTTTGCACGCAATCTTGCGGAACTGAAGGCAACTGAACGCGGCCAGCGTCGGCCAGATCCTGCAACGCTTCGTAATACTCATTCCAGATGCTCAGACGGCGCTGGTTAATCTTTTCAGCGGCATCGAGATTTCCCCACAGATACGCGGCCTGTAAATCGGACATCAGATAACTGGAACCGATATCACGCCAGGTGTATTTATCCACCTGCCCGCGGAAGAACTGGCTGCGGTTAGTGCCTTTTTCGCGAATGATTTCAGCACGGTCAATCAGCGCCGGATCGTTAATCAGCGTTGCCCCGCCTTCGCCACCCGCAGTGTAATTTTTGGTTTCGTGAAAACTGAAACAGCCGATATGACCTATAGTGCCGAGCGCTTTGCCTTTGTAAGTCGACATCACGCCCTGCGCCGCATCTTCCACCACAAACAGACGATACTTTTCGGCCAGCGCCATAATGGTGTCCATTTCACAGGCCACACCGGCGTAATGCACGGGAACAATCACTTTCGTTTTCTCAGTGATCGCCGCTTCAATCAGGGTTTCATCGATATTCATAGTGTCCGGACGGACATCAACAAACACGATTTTGGCACCACGCAGCACGAACGCATTAGCGGTCGAGACAAAGGTGAAGCTCGGCATGATCACTTCGTCGCCGGGCTGGATGTCGAGCAATAATGCCGCCATCTCCAGAGAAGCGGTACAGGAAGGCGTTAGCAACACTTTCGGGCAGTTAAAACGTTGTTCAAACCACTTCTGGCAGCGCAGGGTGAATCCGCCATCGCCACACAATTTGCCGCTGCTCATCGCCTCGCGCATGAAATCAATTTCAGTACCCACAATCGGTGGCGCATTAAAAGGGATCATCGTTTCACCTGTACAACCAGTATGCCGTGCGGGCAACTTTGCCACCGCTGGCGAGATAAAGATTCATGGCCGCGAGATTGCCGGTTTGCGTGGCGACATACAATCGCGACACGCCTTGTTCAGCACACCATTTTTTCGCAGCCGCCATTAACTTTTTGCCCGCTCCCTGCCCCTGATACTCAGGTCTGACAGCCAGCAGGCCAATTCTTACTTCATCTTCGGACAGACGTCGCAGCGTGACAAATCCCAGTCCGTTGCCCTGTTCATCGTCAATCCACAGGCAAAGGTGATCAAAGGTGCCGAGAACCGCTTTTTCTGCCCACATCGCGTAAAAACGTGCGCTGTCATCCGGCTGATACCAGGGCGCACGAAAACGACTGAGGCGAAATGCCTGACGGGCAATCGCGGTCACATCGGCAATGTCTTCCGGAATGGCCAGACGCCCGGCCGCCAGCGCATTATCCTGCGGCGTCACCGTCACGCAAATGTCCGTTTCACCTTCTGCCAGCCGGAAACCCAGCGCCGAAAGTGCATCCAGCGTATGCGTTTCTGACGCATCCACTTTCGCCTGCACCAGCGCATAGTCATCCAGCGCCTGTATCGTGATACCAGTTGCTGCGGTGTCCGGTGTCAGTCGCGCGCTTTTCAGCCGGAAGAATTCACTCTCCCAGACCAGCGGTTCAAGCACGACGCGCAACGACTGGTTTATCGCCATACGCCTTTGGTATCCACAATCCAGGACTGCTGGATCTGATCGGCGGGGATCGCTTTAAACGATTTATGATCGACCAGCATCACCAGCAGATCGGCTTCTTTCAACGCACGATCAACAGGCTGTAGCGTGACTTTGTCCGCGAGTGACGCCGGAAGCTGATGCACGTTAGGTTCAACCGCCCAGGTTTCACCTGAATGCCAGTCAGCAATCAGATGGGTCACTTCAACTGCCGGACTTTCGCGGAGATCGTCAATATTCGGTTTAAAAGCCAGCCCGAAGCAGGCGATTTTGATATCAGCAGCACGCTTGCCGGTCACGGTAAGGCAATCCGCCAGCGCCGCTTTCACACGGTCAACGACCCAGTGCGGTTTGCTGTCGTTCACTTCACGCGCCGTGCGGATCATGCGCGCCAGCTCAGGGTTTTGTGCCACGATAAACCACGGATCAACTGCGATACAGTGGCCGCCGACACCCGGACCGGGTTGTAAAATATTCACGCGCGGATGGCGGTTCGCCAGACTAATCAGTTCCCAGACGTTAATCCCCTGTGCATCGCAAATCAGCGACAGCTCGTTCGCAAAGGCAATATTCACGTCACGGAAACTGTTTTCGGTCAGCTTGCACATTTCAGCGGTGCGGGAATGGGTGATCACACATTCGCCTTCGAGGAAAATGTTATACAAGTCGCTGGCTCGCTGTGAACACACCGAAGTCATGCCGCCAATCACGCGGTCATTTTTAATCAGCTCAACCATCACCTGCCCAGGCAAAACACGTTCAGGACAGTAGGCGACGTTGATATCAGATTGCTCGCCGGCCTGCTGAGGGAAGCTCAGATCAGGGCGGGCTTCTGCCAGCCACTGCGCCATTTGCTCTGTCGCACCGACCGGTGAAGTGGATTCCAGAATAATCAGATCGCCTTTTTTCAGAACAGGCGCCAGCGAGCGGGCGGCAGATTCGACGAATTTCATATCCGGCAAATGATCGCCCTTAAATGGCGTCGGCACGGCAATCAGGAACGCATCAGCCGGTTCAGGCTGCGTCGTTGCGCGCAGGAAACCGTCTTCAACCGCACGCTTTACCAGCACATCAAGGTCTGGCTCAACAATATGGATAGCCCCGCGGTTAATGGTTTCCACAGCGTGCTGATTGATATCCACACCCACCACTTTTTTCTGACGGGAGGCAAAAGCGGCGGCGGTAGGTAAACCGATGTAACCCAGGCCAATAACAGAAATAGTGTCAAAACTCATTGTGATACCCAATGATTCTTCAAAGCGTCAAGAATGTGGCGACAGGCATGCCCGTCACCGTAAGGATTGTGCGCCCGGCTCATGCTGTTGTATTCGTTTTCATCGTTCAGCAGGCGATTCACTTCCTCAACTATTTTAGCGGGATCTGTCCCTACCAGCCGCACCGTTCCGGCATCAACCGCTTCCGGACGTTCGGTAGTTTCACGCATCACCAGCACGGGCTTGCCCAGCGACGGCGCTTCTTCCTGCACGCCACCGGAATCGGTGAGGATCAGATACGCTTTATCCATCAGATAGACAAACGGCAGATAGTCCTGCGGATCAATCAGAACAATATTATCAATGCCTTGCAGAATGCGGTTCACCGGTTCACTGACGTTCGGATTGAGATGGACCGGATACACGATTTGTACGTCGGGATGCTGACGGGCGATGTCCGCTAAGGCCGAGCAGATGCGCTCAAAGCCTTCCCCGAAACTTTCACGACGGTGGCCGGTGACCAGAATCAGCTTTTTAGCGGCATCAAGGAACGGGTAGCTATCCGCCAGTTGCTGAGCCAGCGACGCATCACTGCTAAAGCGATCACGCACCCACAGCAGCGCATCAATCACGGTATTGCCGGTGACAAAAATGCCCTGCGGAGCAATATTCTCCTGCTGCAAATTTGCGCGGGCGTTTTCCGTCGGCGCGAAATGCCACTTAGCCAGATGCCCGGTCAGCAGACGGTTGCCTTCTTCCGGCCAGGGAGAAGAGAGATCGCCGGTACGCAATCCGGCCTCAATATGACCGACAGGGATCTGGTGATAAAACGCAGCAAGGCTAGCCGACAATGTCGTCGTCGTGTCGCCATGCACCAGAACAACATCAGGCTGGAATTCATCCAGCACAGGCTTCAGCCCGGTCAGGATGCGGCTGGTAATTTCCGTCAGCCCCTGCCCCGGTTTCATGACGTTAAGATCATAATCCGGTGTAATTTCAAAGAGGCGTAATACCTGGTCGAGCATTTCACGGTGCTGGGCCGTGACACAAACTTTGGATTCAAATGCCGCATCCTGCGACAAAGCGAGCACCAGCGGGGCCATTTTAATGGCCTCCGGACGGGTGCCGAAAATCGTCAACACTTTCACAATGTGTTTCTCTTATTTTTACGGCGAGTCAGGGCCACGCCAGCCCCGATGAGACCACCGACAATGCCCCACATAATCATCAGTAATACCCTGCGGGGACTGTCACGTTTTACTGGCTCTTCCGGCGTTCTCAGATAACGATAGGTCTGGAATTTCGCGGTGAGCGTAGGGCCGACATTCAGTGTTGAAAGCATCGCGCGGTTCTGGTCGTAATCAAGATCAAACCCCGGACCTGAAGCCTGCAATAATTCCAGACGGGCTTTCAACATCGGCACGCCCAGCAGGAACATATCGGAATTCGGCAGTTCTTCGGCAGGCGTATCGGTCACGCTTTTATTGATATTTTGCTGCTGAGCTATCTTAAGTGCCTGTTCAGTGGTGTTTGTCGTGCGGGCGAAAACTGCCTGCGCCACAGCTTCCTGACGCTTCACCTGGGCTTTCATGGACTGTGTACGAGCCGCCCATGCGCCTTCCAGCTCATCATATAAATGCTGTGCCGCGCGATGACTGGCGAAATCAACATACTGACGCAGCAGCTTATTGGCGTCGGTGGCATTTTCCGCTGTCAGCTTAACAATATCATTCGGCACTTTAGCCGCATCACGCGCCGTAAACTGAATGTCGTTGATCAGTTCATCGAGCAGAACGGCATCGGCACGCGGGTCATTCTCCTGACGCTGCTTGTAATAAGGACTTTGCATCCAGAAATCACGACGTGTGTCGTACGCTGCCAGCTGCATAACAAACTCGTTATATGCTTCATCAGAAATCGCCGGACGGTTAACGTCCGATTGCGGCGCATTACGGATATCTAAATTGCGCAGGAACTGTGCCTGGGAGAAATAGGAAGACAGATTATTCACTGTCGGGCGGTCGGTGATCGCCGTGGAACTCCACTCCTGTTTCATCAGATAAGACGAACCCAGTGCCACCAAAGCAAACAGTATCGCCAGGCCAGCAATCCAGAATTTACCGTTCCATAGCGTGCAGCACAGGCCGCGAATATCGAGTTCATTCTCGATGTCGTGTTCGTTCTGGTTTCTGATCATTTCTGGTTTATCCACAGCCAGTATGCCCCTGCTTAAGAGAGTGATTATTGATTAGAGGAACGGCGCAAACGCCTTTTAATACGTTTAATAAACCGCGCCACACGCCAGGCGTGCTTGATGCAGATGCCATACAACAGGAAGGCAACAAAAAATAAGGCCAGCATGACCCATTCAGGTACAAAACTCAGGTGCTCGCCAATGACGCCGACGGCCGCGAGGAGCGCCGCCGCTAATGTGATCAGAACAAAGGCCTGACGGGAAGTAAAACCTGCCCGCATGATCAAATGATGAATGTGCTGGCGGTCAGCAGAGAACGGGCTCATTCCTTTGCGCAAGCGGCGATACATGATGGCAACCATGTCCATCAGCGGAATGGCGATAAGCCACAGCGCGGTCACCGGATTCATCGGATGGGATTCGCCTTGCGTACTTTGCAAAAGGATCCAAATCACGGTGAAACCAATCAGTGTGCTGCCCGCATCGCCCATAAAGACTTTATAGCGCGGCCCCAAAACACCCAGATTGAGCAAAATATAAGGAACGATGGCGGCAATCATCGCAAAGCACCAGAGCGCCAGCTCCATATGCCCGCTGTCATACATGATGATGCCTAATGAGCCGAAGCTGACACAAGACAGGCCGCCCAGTAATCCGTCGATACCATCGACCATATTGAAAGCATTGATAGCGGCCCATACCGCAAACAATGTGATGAGATAGCCGAACGGACCTAATACCATTTCCCACGGGCCAATCAGATGGCCGAGGCTGCGCAGATCGAGGTTAGCGAAACTCATCATCGCGATAGCGACGACGGCCTGAACCATGGCACGGGTTTTGACACTGATATCGTAACGGTCGTCCAGCGCACCGACGAGCACCAGCAAACCGGCGCAGGCAAGATAAAGCTTGCCATGTGGAATGGTGTAATTGGTGATCAGAAAGGCAAAGCAAACGCCTGCATAGACAGAAATGCCGCCCACCAGCGGGATCAACCCCTGGTGACGTTTACGAAAATTGGGTTTATCAACGAGTCCTATTTTATTCGCAACCTTCCGGGCAACGAACAAAAAGAGGAATGAAAATACGAAGACAACAGCTAGCTCAGTACTCATATTGAGTAAATTCACAGTTAAGAGATCTCTTCTGCAAAAATAAGGTGCGGGGAATGGAAAACATCATAAACCTCACAGCCTTAAATCATATCCTATGGTGACAG
>Ga0302347_1004930_pt1 | contig 10227 bp, 12 predicted proteins | sample PhyWR1_FD_202178 | JGI IMG/M metagenome (GOLD analysis project Ga0302347, IMG submission 202178) | Leaf surface microbial communities from wheat plants in UC Gill Tract Community Farm, Albany, California, United States - DLSL W.R1 (v2)... | ecosystem: Host-associated > Plants > Phyllosphere >...
TGAAACCGATCAACGCCTGGCCCATACCGAGACGCACGAATGGAACCACGGCCTTGGTGAGGTGATCACGGCTTTGCTGGCCAACGGGCTGCAGCTGACGGCACTGGCCGAGCACCAGAGCATCCCTTGGGAGGCGCTGCCGGGGCAGATGGTCAAGGGCGACGATGGCGAATGGCGCCTGCGCGACCAGCCGGCACGCCTGCCCCTGAGTTACACCCTGATCGCGGTCAAGGCCTGATCAGGACAGGTAGCCGCCGTCGACATTGAGCGCCGTGCCGGTGGTATAGCTGGACGCATCGCTGGCCAGGTACAACACCGCGCCGGCCATTTCCTTGGGGTCGGCCACGCGCTTGAGCGGGATCTGCTGCAGCGCGGCATTGAGGATGGCGTCGTTCTTCACCAGTGCCGAGGCGAACTTGGTATCCGTCAGCCCCGGCAGCAGGGCGTTGCAGCGGATGCCGAACGCGGCGCATTCCTTGGCAAACACCTTGGTCATGTTGATCACTGCGGCCTTGGTAACCGAATAGATGCCCTGGAACAGGCCTGGTGACACGCCATTGATCGACGCCACGTTGATGATGCTGCCACTGCCCTGTTCGCGCATCAGCTTGCCGGCCTCCACCGACATGAAGAAGTAGCCGCGGATGTTCACGTCCACGGTTTTCTGGAACGCGCCCAGGTCGGTGTCCAGCACATTGCAGAACTGCGGGTTGGTGGCAGCGTTGTTGACCAGGATGTCCAGGCGCCCGAACTGTTCGCGGATACTGGCGAACACCTGCTGGATCTGCTCCATTTCACCGATGTGGCAGGCCACTGCCGTGGCCTTGCCACCGGCCGCGATGATGGCGTCGGCCACCTGCTGGCAACCGTCCAGCTTGCGGCTGGAGACGATCACGTGGGCACCTTGCTGCGCCAGCAGGTGGGCGATGGCCTCGCCGATGCCGCGGCTGGCGCCGGAAACGAAGGCGATCTTGCCGTCGAGGTCGAACAGGTGGGTCTTGGGCATGCTGTTTTCCTTGTTATCCGTCGTCGTGGGCGCTGCTCAGAGGCTGGATTTGGCAATCACCTGCAGGCTCATCTGCTCCAGCAAGCGGTTCATGTGGATGAACTGGGCGAAGCGCTTGTCCTGGGTCTGGCCGTGGTAGTAGCGGTAGTAGATCTGCTGGACGATGCCGGCCAGGCGGAACAGGCCATAGCAATAGTAGTAATCGAAGTTGTCCAGCTGGATGCCGGCGCGTTCGGCGTAGTAATCGACGAACTGGCGGCGGGTGAGCATGCCAGGGGCGTTGCTTGGCTGGCGGCGCATCAGTTGTACCGGTGCCGGGTCGCCGGCCTCGATCCAGTAGGCCAGGCTGTTGCCAAGGTCCATCAGCGGGTCGCCCAGGGTAGCCATTTCCCAGTCCAGCACACCAATGATGCGCATCGGGTTGTCGGCGTCGAGGATCACGTTGTCGAAACGGTAGTCGTTGTGCACGATGGCGGGCTGCGGGTGGTCAGCGGGCATTTTGTCGTGCAGCCAGGCGGTCACCTTTTCCCAGTTCGGGGCGTCTGGCGTCAGGGCCTTCTGGTAGCGGCTGGTCCAGCCCTCGACCTGGCGCTGCACGTAGCCTTCAGGCTTGCCCAGGTCGGCCAGGCCGCAGGCGTCGTAGTCCACCTGGTGCAGCTCGACCAGACGGTCGATAAAGCTTTTGCACAGGGCTTCGGTGCGGTTGGCGTCGAGGTTGAGTTCTGCCGGAATGTCCGAACGCAGGATAATGCCCTTGACCCGCTCCATTACATAGAACTCACCGCCGATCAGGCTGCTGTCGGTGCAATGTACGTAGGCCTTTGGGCAGTACGGGAAGCCGCTGTTCAGCTGGTTGAGGATGCGAAACTCGCGACCCATGTCGTGGGCCGACTTGGCCTTCTGGCCGAACGGCGGGCGACGCAGCACGAAGTCGCGGCCCGGGTAGCTGACCAGATAGGTGAGGTTGGAAGCGCCACCGGGGAACTGGCTGATCCTCGGCTGGCCCTCCAGACCGGGGATGCTGGCCTTGAGGTAAGGGTCGATGACGGCCGCATCGAGTTCTTCGCCGGGGCGTACCTGGGTGGACTGGTCGGTGAGCGTCATGCGGTTTCCTTATTCTCGATCGCAAGGACTATTGGCTAATCTAATGCGCTGCCAAGGTTGGAACAAGCGTGCCAGGCGCCAAATAGGCGAGGGTGCTGCTGCCCGATCAGCTGCCTTGATAGACCCGCAACCATCGGGCAAAAAAAACCGAAGCCGGTCAGGCTTCGGTTTTCGATCATCCGGTATTCCCTGCCCTCAGGACGGGAACAGCTCGCTGAGCTTCATCGACAGCATCATGTCGCCTTCGACGCGCAGCTTGCCGCCCATGAAGGCCTGCATGCCGTCGGTTTCGCCGCTGACGATACCCTTCAGGGTTTCGCTGTCCATCACCAGGGTGCAGTTGGCATCCGGGTTCTCGCCTTCCTGCAGGTCGCAGGTGCCGTCCTTGACGATCAGTGCATACTTCTTGCCTTCGTCGGTGATGTCGAAGCCGAACACCAGGTCCAGGCCGGCGGCAGCGGATGGGTTGAACTTCTCTTGCATCTTTTTCACGGCATCAGCTACGGAGGTCATGGCGCATTCCTTATAGAGTGATTTACACGTCCCCGCAGGGACACAACTAGCCGGGCTTATCGGTAGGTGACAAGCTCCGGCGCCTTCAACAACTGCACATGGGCCTGGCTGTTGAAGGAAGCCAGTGCCACATCGCGGCCGCGGAACTTGAGCTGGCTGAGCGACGTGTTGATGATCTGCCAGTTCAGCGCGAACGCCTGGCTGGGGGTAATACCGGTTACCAGGTGGAGCAGGGCGGCAATGGTGCCACCCGAGGTGAAGATGGCGATATTGTCACCGCTGCCGGCAGCGTCGAGTACACGGTGCAGGCCACCTTGCACGCGGGTGGTGAACGCCTGCCACGTCTCCAGGCCATCGGCGGCATGCTCACCATCGTGCCAGCGCTGCACCATCAATGCGAACAGGCGCTGGAATTCGCTGCGGTGCTGGGCAGCGTTGCGCAGCACGTGCAGGGCATCGGGCTCATCTACCAGCAGCCCGGGCAACAAGGCCCGGATCACGCCGTCGGCATCGAACTCATTGAACGCCACGTCGGTCACAACAGCCGGCACCGGGCAGCCACTGCCGTGCAATGCCTCCAGGGCCAGGCGTGCGGTATCCTGCTGGCGACGCAGGTCGCCTGCCACGCAGCGGTCCAGCCGAACCCCCAGCTGTGCGAGGTGCTCACCCAGGGCCTGGCTCTGGCACACGCCCACAGGCGAGAGGACGTCGTAGTCATCGGCACCAAAGGAGGCTTGGCCATGTCGGATCAGGTAGAGGTTGCCCACGAAAGGTTCCGGCCTGTTGGAGGTTGCTGCGAGGTTAGGATGCAGCACACGGGCTGTCAACGAAAAAACATACAAGCGTTTGAAAAGGTTGTTTGAAAGATGTTGCCAGCGTTTACACCGGCTGGCAGCACCTCAGGCGCAACGGTATGCTTGCAACAGTTACGCGCCGTAGTGGCGCATGCATTCAAGGAGTCAACGTGGAGTTTCTTGCCGAGTACGCAAGCTTTCTCGCCAAAACCGCCACCCTGGTGATCGCCATCCTGGTGGTGCTGTCGGCTATCGCCGGGCTGCGCGGCAAGGGGCGGCGCAAACCGGGTGGGCAACTGCAGGTCACCCGCCTTAACGAATTCTACAAGGACCTGCGCGAGCGCCTGGAGTCCGGCCTGCTCGACAAGACCCAGCTCAAGGCCCTGCGCAAGCAGCAGGCCAAGGCGGAAAAACAGCAGAAGAAGGGCAAGGCCAAGGCTGAAGAAAAGGGCCGGGTATTCGTCCTGGACTTCGATGGCGACATCAAAGCTTCGGCCACCGAAAGCCTGCGCAACGAAATCACTGCACTGCTGACTCTCGCCACCCCGCGTGACGAGGTGGTGCTACGCCTTGAAAGCGGCGGTGGCCTGGTGCACAGCTACGGCCTGGCTGCATCGCAGCTGGCGCGCATCCGCCAGGCGGGTATTCCGTTGACCGTGTGCATCGACAAGGTGGCCGCCAGCGGGGGCTACATGATGGCCTGTATCGGCGAAAAAATCGTCAGCGCACCGTTTGCCGTGCTGGGTTCGATCGGCGTCGTGGCACAGTTGCCCAACATCAACCGCCTGTTGAAGAAGCACGATATCGACTTCGAGGTGCTGACTGCCGGCGAGTACAAGCGCACCCTGACCGTGTTCGGTGAAAACACCGAGAAGGGCCGGGAGAAGTTTCAGGAAGACCTGGACATCACCCATCAGCTGTTCAAGGACTTCGTCGCCCGCTATCGCCCGCAACTGCACATCGACGAAGTGGCGACCGGTGAAGTCTGGCTCGGTGTCGCGGCGCTCAATCGGCAGCTGGTGGACGAACTGCAGACCAGTGACGAATACCTCAGCGACCGGGCGCGCAATGCCAACCTGTTCCACCTGCACTACGCCGAACGCAAGAGCCTGCAAGAGCGAATCGGCATGGCTGCCAGCGGCACTGTGGAGAACACCGTGGTGGGCTTGTGGAGTAAACTTGGCCGGCTGCGCTAACACCTTGAACCCGTTGAAATTTTTTTTCGTTCAGGGGGTTGCAAGGTTAGAAGAATGACGACATAATGGCGCCCATCGAAACGCAGCAAACTTTGAAAAAAGTTCAGCGTTTCAAGGAGATAGCAAAGCGCAAGCAGCTAGATCCGACCTTTGAGGCCGAGTAGCAAAGTGGTTATGCTCCGGATTGCAAATCCGTCTACGCCGGTTCGATTCCGACCTCGGCCTCCACCATTCGAAAGCCCCGCAGATTAACGTCTGCGGGGTTTTTCTTTGAGCGAGGGAAAATACCGAAGTCCCAAAACCACTTACCGTCAGCTGCCCAAATCAAGGTTTCAAGCCCTGATGGGACATCTCTGGAGGACGACCAGAAAGCTGAACGGAACTGAGATCAGGTAGGCCTTTGGAAACGCCGGCCCGTTAACCCTCAGGCGGGTTGATACCGCAGACGAATTCACTCGAGCCAAGGCGGTGCGAGCCATACTCCACCACGTACTCGTCACCGCGGCGCTGCGCTTCCGCCACGGCTGTTTGCCGGTCGGCATAGACGTCGACAAAGTGCCATGGATGTCTATCCCGCAGCACGCCCCATCCCAGCACCCAGCCTTCGTTACCGGGGTCTGCAGGCAGGTTCTTTGCCAGGCTGCGAATGTTCATTGCGGCTATTTTTCTCAAACGACTATAGGTCGGAAGAAAGCCCGCAGACGAAGTCTGCGGGCTTCATGTGGGCCAGAAGTTTCCCCTGAGGCGAAAACCCCGAAACGTTGTTATCGCTCAGACCTGGTACAGGATGGTGTACGAAGCATCACACTTGGGCCCCAGCACAACCGGTTTCTCAAAGAGTGTGCCGCCACCCACGGCGTTGTAGTTGGTACCACATGCCCCCTCAAGTCGCGTCCATAACCCCACATCGTGAATTTCGATCCGCGTGGCAACGCGGCCATGGGGATGGCTCAGTTCGTACTGGATGCGCTCAACAACATCTTTGGCTTCTTCTTCTGTCATGCTGTCTTCTCCGTTCCAACCGGTACCGCACGGGCCGGCCCGATTACCGGGCAGGATTCACGCTTTTACACAGTTTAGAACTCAAATTGCGCCTGTTGGTTCGTTCCGCCGAGCGGCATGATCAGCTCGGCGCCCTGGTTGCGCACATTGCCTACGGCTTTGCCCACCGGGTACCAGTGAAACGATGCTGCCGGCCGACATCCCTCCCGCACAATTTCAGCTGCGCGCTCGGCTGACGTGGTCGGGTCGAGCCATTCCCTGGCCGTGTCAGGTGTCAGCACCAGGGGCTTGCGGTCATGGATGTCCACCAGGCCCTGGTCTGCTGCAGCGGTAACGATCACAAAGCCGTCACACGGGTCTGGCTCCATACCTGGGTGAACTTCCGCCAGCGCGGCGAAGTACAGCGGGGCGCCATCGACGCCGGTGATGTACCAGGGTTGCTTGTGCTTCGGGTCGTGCTGGTCCGGGATCCACTCGAACCAGCCATTTGCTGGCGCCAGGGCTCTGCCGCCTGGCCACAGGTCTTTGAAAAATTTGCCGGTCATCACTGTTTCGGCCCGCGCGTTGATCGGGTCTGGTCGTTTTCCCTTCGCCCAGAAAGGCGACCAGCCCCATTTCACCCGGTCCACGCTCAGCCCGTCGTCAAGCTGGCGGACTACCTCTACGCGGGTCGACGGCGCCACGTTGTAGCGGTTGATCGGTTCATGGTCGTACCCGTTGATCACCACCAGGTCCAGCGACAGCTGGCGCAGGTAATGATCCATCGACTCGTAGATCGAGTACCGTCCACACATTTCCCACCTCTCGCCTGTCAGAAATTTCGTCGCTCAGGATTGACCGGACGACCGATGCCGGATTTACTGTATATGCATACAGTTTGCGTCGAGCCGTCCATCATGACCATTACTTTTCTGGGTACGCCCGCCGGCGGTACCCAACCCATCCCGCTTTACGCGTTCCAGGTTCCGGCCGGGTTTCCGTCACCTGCGGCGGACCATCTGGAAGGCCATATATCGCTCGATGAATTGTTCGACCTCCGCGCGCCGCATGTGTATCTGGTAAAGGTAGAAGGCGACAGCATGCAGGGGGCCGGTATCTACTCTGGCGATATCGTCATCGTCGACCGTGGGCGCGAGGCGGAGCATGGCGATATCGTGATCGCCGCGGTCAATACCGAGCCGGTGTGCAAGCGCCTGCATCGGCGTGACGGGGTGGTGATACTCAAGTCGGAAAACCCGGCGTATCCGCCGCGCTACATCATGGAAGGCGACGATCTGCTCGTCTGGGGTGTGGTGCGTTATAGCGTGCGTGACCATGCGCAGTGACCCGGTGTTTGCGTTGATTGATTGCAACTCGTTTTATGCAAGTTGCGAGCGGGTGTTCCGGCCGGACCTGGCCAAGACCCCGATCGTGGTGCTGAGCAACAACGACGGTTGCGTGATCGCCAGGTCGTATGACGCGAAACCGTTCGTGAAAATGGGTGAACCGTACTTCCAGGCCAGGGACAGGCTGCGCCGTCACGGCGTCCTGGCCTTCAGCAGCAATTACGCGCTCTACGGCGACATGAGCGAGCGCGTCATGACATTGATCGAGTCGATGGTGCCGGCGGTCGAGATCTACAGCATCGACGAGTGTTTCGCCGACCTCAGCGGCATTGCGCAAAACCTTACCCAGTTTGGCCACAACGTGCGCGCCCGGGTGTTCAAGTGCACGGGCATTCCGGTGGGGGTGGGTATCGCCAGCACCAAGACGCTTGCCAAACTGGCAAACCACATGGCGAAACGCCTGCAGGCTCACACCGGTGGCGTGGTAGATATTTGCGACCCGTTCAAACGGGACTGGGTGCTGCGCAATACCGAGGTGAAGGAAGTCTGGGGAATTGGCCGGAAGATGACTGCGCACCTCGAGGCAATGGGCATACGCACGGCAATGGACCTGGCCAAGGCCGACGCCCGCACGCTGCGTGACAGGTTCAGCGTGGTGGTGGAGAAAACGGCCCGGGAGCTGGCCGGTACACCCTGCCTGGAACTGGATGAAGCCGAGCCGCCGAAGCAGGAAATCTGCTGCAGCCGGATGTTCGGCAAGCGGCTCACCGAACTGACGCCGATCACGCAGGCAGTGGCCACTTACGTCGGCCGTGCAGCGGAAAAACTGCGCGCCCAAGGCTCGGTGTGCAAGCGCATGCGGGTAAGTATCCGCACCGGCATGTTCAACCCGGACGAGGCCCATCATGCCCAGGGTGCGCTGGTCGAGCTGCCGTATCCAACGTGTGACACGTTGTTGCTGACGCGGTTGGCCACCGATGCGGTAGCGCGTATTTTTCGGCCTGGGTTTCGCTACAGCAAAGCCGAAGTGCTGCTGATGGATCTTCGCCAGCCGGGGGAGTTTTCAGAGGACCTGTTTGCGCTCAAGCAGTCAGTGGCGTGCGGCCGGCTGATGCAAGTGATGGACAACATCAACGAGCGCTGGGGCAGGGGGACGATGCGGGCTGCCAGTGTTCCGGCGGTACCGGACTGGGGCATGCGGCGGGAGCTGATGAGCCAGTCCTTTACAACGCGGATCGATCAGCTGTGGACGGTCAAATCTTGAACCTCCTGGCCGTTTTCCCGGTCATCAGAACAGACAGCGACTTGCTGGTCGCAGGATTCTGAAATATTCGGAAGCTATCGTTGGGATCTTCAAGTGGGTTCCACCGACGACGGAGTCATGAAATGGACTATTCAAGCATGGTTGAATCGTTGGATAAAATCCTGAAAGAAGCGGCCATGGGTGAAGATTGCAAAGCGGCGCACACGTGCCTGCACGCATCTGAGGCTGACGGTCACCGGTGCATACGTAGCCATTCATCTGCCACTTCACCCATGGTGGATGGCGTCCCGCTCTTGATCCAGGCCATAAATGTGCGGTCGAACCTGAATGCCTCGCCGCATTCGCTCAGCAGAAACTGACGAACTTTCTGGGTGTTGCGGTAATGCTTGTCCAGCGGGGTGGTGCGGGTGATCGGGCCGGCGTGCCAGTCAAAGCTCATGGTCTGTTCGTTGACGCCCAGCAAAGTAAAAAAGCCCGTAGAGGACGTCTGCGGGCTCATTACGGGTTGTGACATCGACCTTCAGGCTATCAGCCTTCGAACTGGATCACCATTCGCCCCTTGATCTTGCCCTCGAGCATCTCCTCAAAGATCTGGTTGATGTCCTCGATCGGCCGCAGGGTCACCTTGGGCACCACCTTGCCTTCAGCGGCAAACTGGAAGGCTTCCTGCAGGTCCTGCCGTGTGCCCACCAGCGAACCGATCACTTCGATGCCATCCAGCACCAGGCGCGGGATGTTCAGGTTCATGGCTTCTGATGGCAGCCCGACGGCAACCAGGCGGCCACCGGCGCGCAGGGCGTCGACGGCGGAGTCGAAGGCCGCCTTGGCTACGGCAGTAACCACAGCGGCATGGGCGCCGCCGGTCTTGGCCTGGATGACCTTGGCCGCGTCTTCGCTGCGTGGGTTGACGACCAGGTCGGCGCCCATTTCGCTGGCGAAGCGCAATTGCTCATCGTTGACGTCGATGGCAATCACTTTGGCGTTGAACACGTTCTTGGCGTATTGCAGGGCCAGGTTGCCCAGGCCGCCGAGGCCGTAGATGGCGATCCACTGGCCGGGGCGGATGTTGGAAATTTTCACCGCCTTGTAGGTGGTCACGCCGGCGCAGGTAACGCTGCTGGCGGCGGCGGAGTCGAGCCCGTCGGGCACTTTTACCGAGTAGTCGGCCTTGACGATGCAGGCCTCGGCCATGCCACCGTCCACGGTGTAGCCGGAGTTCTTCACTTCGCGGCACAAGGTTTCATTGCCGCTGGTGCAGTATTCGCAGTGCCCGCAGCCCTGGTAGAACCACGCAACGCTGGCGCGGTCACCGGGTTTGAGCGAGGTGACGCCGGGGCCTACCTGCTGAACCACGCCAATGCCTTCATGGCCCAGCACGACGCCGGTCTTGTCACCGAAATCGCCATTTTTCACGTGCAGGTCCGTGTGGCACACCCCGCAGCACTGCATCTTCAGCAGCGCTTCGCCGTGTTCGAGGGGGCGCAGGGTTTTTTCCACCACCTGCACGCGACGGCCTGGTGCAACAACAGCAGCTTTCATAAGAGCCTCCGTGTCTATCCGAGTGAGCTTGGGTTATGGCTGGGTTAGCATAGCCCTTGCCTGGTCGGGGAAAACTGCTTCAGGTCATGGGTCGGTATGGCGAATACCTGAAAAGCTTCAAAAAAGAAAAGCCCGCGGCAAGAATGCGGCGGGCTGCAAGAACGTACGGAGCGAGACCAGTGTGCCCACCTGGATGTCATCATTTTGTGAAGATCAGGTCGGCAGCGTGTCATGTCTCACTTGGGTAAATGCATAAAAAAGCCCGCCATGAAAGGCGGGCAAATGACGTTTTGAAGGGAGAGCCTGCAGACTGGACCTGGCCGGTTAACCCAGGATTAAGCGGCAACGCATTGACCTGCAAAGGCGATCAGCCTATACAGGCCTGCCACTTGCCCAGGAGCCAGCATGCACGACGAAGACGACCTGCACGAACCCGAACACGATCACCTGCTTGATCACGAATTTCTCTACGAAGACATGGAGC
>Ga0302347_1004932_pt1 | contig 10224 bp, 9 predicted proteins | sample PhyWR1_FD_202178 | JGI IMG/M metagenome (GOLD analysis project Ga0302347, IMG submission 202178) | Leaf surface microbial communities from wheat plants in UC Gill Tract Community Farm, Albany, California, United States - DLSL W.R1 (v2)... | ecosystem: Host-associated > Plants > Phyllosphere >...
ACGATAGCATGATGAATCTAACCAGCCAGGTGGCGGCATCCATCCATTGGGTATTTATCGTGGCGGCAATATTGTCATTGTTTGCTTTAATCACCGCGTGGCTCATTCCAGCAAAATTAAAGCCAGACAGTGAGGTTTGTGTCGAATTTGACGGCGAGTGCTAGAGACAAAAAAGGCTGCCATAAGGCAGCCGTTTCGACATCACGCTGAAATTAGTGAGTAGCCGGTGCTGGCGTACTGTAGTCTTCAGCGCCGTTAGTGCGCTGATAGATGATCTTCTGCGTGTCGTTTTCGCAATGACCCACAACCTGACCACCACTTGCGTCAGCCTGATCGTTCGGTACGACATCAAGCGTAAAGCCAGATTCTGGCACGCCATTCTTGATGATTTTCTGGCTAATATCTGCTTTGACTGTTTCACAGGAAGCCTGTGCGGCCAGCGGAATAGCACTTAATAGCATGATGCTAAGCAATAATTTCTTCATAAAATATCCTCCAAGGATCCTTGCAAAAGCGTTTAAGCTTAATGCTTATGGATTAAGCGGTCGTCCGGTATTTCTATCTAAACAACGCTGGGTATTAGGTTCCCAGTACGCATTCACGTTTAAGCTTTTTTCACATGAGTCTTGCAGATCGACAGCTTTATCGAACTTGTCGAACTGTTTTTCAACGCGAGTGTTAACTTTGTTACGCAGAGAACGCGTATCATCCCATTGTTCTTTCTGCTGGCGAGCATCTTCTTTCGTCAGAGAGTTATCCTGACCGCCGCTAGATCCAAAAACGCAGGTACTGCCAGATGCGCAAGAATCTGCAAGGGCAGAAGCCTGCCAGCCACCCAGCACCATTGCTACGGCTAATGGCATCCAGCGAGCGGCCATTTGCAATTTATTCAGTTTCAATTCGCTATCCTCTTTCCACAATAACCGTCTTTCAGGCCATCATTCTCGATATGAAGACACTATAGCACTCAGTCAGTTCCGCTGATAGTTTGCGAAAACGTTGGTTTCAGTACGGTTTAATGCAAAAACAGAAATTTATAGTGAAGTTACATATTTAGCCGCGATAGACAGACAGCGGGGCAAAAGACTGGCTCACCGGCATCATTTCAATCGTATTAATGTTGACGTGTGCAGGTAAAGTCGCAACCCAATACACGGCTTCGGCAATATCATCCGCGCTTAATGCATTAGCATTCTCGTATGTTTTCTCTACACGACCTTCGTCGCCTTTAAAGCGAACGTTTGAGAACTCGGTTCCGCCGACCAATCCTGGCTCGATATCGCTAACGCGTACTTTGGTACCATGCAGGTCTGCACGTAAACCAAGACTAAATTGCTTAACAAACGCTTTTGTTGCGCCATACACATTGCCTCCGGCATATGGCCAGTTAGCCGCCGTTGAGCCAATATTAATGATATGACCTACGTTACGTTCAACCATGTTAGGCAAAATTGCTCGGGTCATGTTAACCAAGCCCTTGGCGTTCGTGTCGATCATGGTGTCCCAATCATCAACGTTTGCTTTATGCGCTGGCTCTAAACCTAAGGCCAACCCGGCATTGTTAACTAAAACATCAATATGACGTTTTTCTGCGGGAAGACTCTCTAATGCATGCTGGATAGCCGCGCGGTTGCGAACGTCGAGCTGCACGATAGTTAATGCATCGCCCAATTCGTCTTTCAATGTTTCGAGACGGCTTAAACGGCGACCGCTTGCAATCACCGTATGCCCATTTTTGATAAATTTGCGCGTTATCGCCTCACCGAACCCTGCGGTTGCTCCGGTTACAAATATATTCATACTCAATTGCCTCGTTAATTTAGCGAAAGTGCAGGCCTTTCAATCTACCAGAAGCACGCCAAATTGCCATGGTAGCGGCAGGATAATGATGAGCATCTATACTTGAAAATACGGAAAGTTCTTAGGTAGAACAGAGGGTTGTTCGATTGAGAACCGGTTATAGATTTAGTATCATCGCTACACGTATATCTACGCAATAAAACAATCGCTTTAAATAAAATGGCGATATATTATTTGCCGAAGAGCAATGTCAGCGGATGTAATTATATGTTTGTATGGAAAATACTATGAGTCTTGAGAAAAAAAGCGATACTGATGAGATTGATCTGCTTGACCTGCTAGTACAGTTATGGAAAGGAAAGAAAACAATCATTGTAAGTGTCTGTATCACAACGATTTTAGCTGTTGGTTACATAGCTGTAGCAAAAGAGAAATGGACATCAATAGCGATTATTACACCGCCACAGCTAGGCCAGCTAGCCGATTATCCCACTGCCGTGGCCGTCATTGACCCAAGTAATAGTAAAGATATTAGCAATGATGTTTTTGCTAACTTTGTGTCACGATTTTCTGCGGAAACCTTGAAGTTCTTACCAGAAAAGCCCTTAGACATTAAGCCAACAAACCCAGGGAGCAAAGATTCATTTACTGTGAGTTTTAGCGCTGAAACGGCGAAAGATGCACAGAAATCCTTGGCTACCGTTTTAAATACCGTTAATAAACAAACCTCCAGTAGTTTTTATTCAAACGCAGAGAAAGCGTTAGAAGTCAGAATGCAGGCGATTAATACTGCATTAGATGCCCAAGTAAAAACTGCTGAGGAGAAAAAAGCTCGCCGTTTAAATGCGTTATCAGAAGCATTAAAAGTTGCTGAGGCTACAAATACCAAGAGCGTTTCGGTCAAAGAGGTAACGGGTCTTTCTGATGAAATGCTATTTATGTTGGGTGAACCTGCGCTTAAAACAATTATCGCCAATGAAACTTCTTGGCCGTTATATTTAAGCGACAGCTATTACTCCAATCGAGAGACATTACAAGCGCTGCGCGAGATTAAACTCAGCGACAGTGGCAATGATAAGTTTGAAGCATTTTCATTCTCACAACAGCCATCGCTGCCAATCATTAAAGATGCACCGAAAAAATCGTTAATATTAATCCTATCCGTATTATTGGGTGGTTTAATCGGTGCGGGGATTGTATTGTGCAAGGGGCTCATTCGTAATATAAAAGAGAAGAACTCAGCAGCATAACCGCAAATTAGAATTAACTTACGAGGGCGGTACATCTGTAATGCATGATGTACCGCCCTTGATTGTTTCTAAAGGAAGAAGATATTGATGTTTAGCATTACACGCATAGAGAAAATGGATGACCCACATTATCAAGCTGTGGATAGACTCTATGAAACTGCGTTCCCTTATCATGAAAAACGAGATGAAAGGGCGAAACAGGCCGCGCTTGATAATGAGAGTTATCATTTAAATGCTTGGTATTTCAATGAAATATTTGTTGGGTTTATTGGATGTTGGCAGTTTAAAGATTATGCCTACATTGAACACCTAGCAATAGATCCAAGTTTGCGTTCTCAGGGATTTGGCAAAAAGGTTCTCGAACGTTTCATGGCTCAACACCCACTAACTATTTTAGAAATAGATCCTTTGACGACCGAAATTGCCAATAGGCGTTTACGTTTCTACCAAGGACTTGGCTTTGTAGAAAATAGTTATTCTCATGCACATCCGAGCTATCATTCAGAGATTAACGATCATGAATTAGTGGTGCTGAGCAGCAAAAAAGTTATTTCTAATGATCAATATGTGACGTTCCTCAATGACTTACAAAACGTAGTCATGCTCTTAAAGTGAGCTCATTATATTTGTTGCCAGCCTCTCTAAAAATGTGTGCATAATCCTAAGGCAGCTCAATCGCCTTGGGAGCATTGTCACGGTAATCATATCTCACTCATTGCTACCCTTATTCCATTACATGAAGTTTCCTACGCATCAGGATTGACTGATAGCAAAGGATAATTAATTAAATCGGGAAAATAAGGAACAGGAATGTATTTTTTAAAAAAGTGTGCGATTGCTTTATCCATTAATATGGCATTAGTTTCATCAGGGTTTACTTGCACCACATTTTTAGCAGGTAATGAGGCCACGGCAGATGGTTCCATTATTGTTGCACGCAGCGCAGATAGCGATGCATTAAAGGCGCAGCACTTTGTTATTCATCCGGCGAAACAAAATCAAATAGGAACATACAGTACTAAAGCACATAACGGTGCGAATGATTTTACCTATCCTTTACCGAAAGATTCATTACGTTATACAACGGTGCCAAATTGGAAAACGCAGCTGCATGGTGCGACTGGATTTAATGAAGCCGGCGTTGGCGTTAGTGGTACCGAATCTATTTTTGCATCACCTAAAGCGCTTGCCTTCGATCCTTATGTTGAGGACACGGGAATTACCGAGGACGATATTCCGGATATTTTACTATCACAGACTAAGACCGCACGTGAGGCCGTAGCTTTACTGGGCCATATCATCGAAACCAAAGGGGCAGGTGAAGGATTCGGTGTTGCCGTGGTTGATGAGAAAGAATTGTGGTATTTAGAAACGGGTACTGGCCATCAATGGATGGCGCAGCGAGTGCCGAATGATCAATATTTTACTTCCGCTAATCAGGGGCGCTTACAAATCTATGACCCAAAAGATCCTAACGTTATGGGATCAAAGAACCTGATTGAATTTGCGGTAGAAAAGGGGCTTTATCAGCCTAAAACAGACGGTGAATTTAATTTTTCCAAAGCCTATACCCGAGACGATGAACGCGACCGCACATATAACGATCCGCGAGTCTGGACAATACAGAAACAGCTAAACCCATCGGTTAAGCAAGCTATGGCTGAAGGGCGGCAGTCTCCCGTTTTCCTCACACCAGAAAAGAAAGTCACGCTCGATGAAGTTAAAGCCATTCTGCGTAATCATTACCAAGGCACTAAACACGATCCGTATTCGAACGGGTTGAATGGTAAAGAAGAGTGGCGACCAATCAGCGTTTTCAGAACGTATGAAGCGCATGTCATGCAGGTACGTCCTGAGTTACCGAAAGAAATCGGTGAAGTGACCTATGTGGGATTAGGAATGGCTGACTTAACGGCGTTTGTTCCTTACTACAGTGGGTTGACATCTTTCCCAGCCAATTACGCCACCGGCTCAGATCACGCTGACAGCCAGTCAATTTACTGGAAGTATCGCAAACTACAAACGCTGGTCATGACTGATTATCCAAAACTTGCGCCGGTTGTTCAGCGAGCATATCTAGACTGGGAAGCGAAAGTTGCGAATCAACAAAAAGAGACGGAAGCGCAATATCTAAAACTGGCAAAAACCGACAAAGCCGCCGCTGATAAAATGTTGAATGATTTCAATCTTCGCGTCATGGCAGACGCAGAGAAGCTCACCGAAGATCTCACTAACGAAGTTTTCACCATCCGCACTAAAGACATTCAGTCTGACATTTTCTTCGCCAACAAAGCGAAGAAGGATTGAGGTAAAGAATAACTGAATGAAACAGCCCAGTGACTGGAATCTGGGCTGTTCGTGACCAATTCGGTCTGAATAAGATTATCGTGGCTTAGATGGTTAATTTGCTCTAAATACGCATTGGTTCGTATAATGTATATTATGTTAAATTGATCGAAGCGATAGAAAGATACATCATACCGCCTCTACCTCTAATCCCTACCCTGTGAGCACATAAAAAAAACCACAGATTCTAGCGTCACCGTCTGCGGAATCTGATTATGCTATGAGGATGATAACGATAACTCGCGAAGATTTTGCTTTCTAAACCCGCGGTTGTTATTTGAATCTATTTTTGGCTATTGATGTGCGTAATCGACACGTTGCGCTACGTAAAATCTGAGATTAAATCTGTATGATTACCGCCAGATTTTGTCAGAAAGCATCTATGTAGCATCAGATAACAGCTCTGCCAATCCCTGTTCCAGCACTGGAATCGCGGCACCATACACGGCAAGATCACGGCTAATATGGCTCATGGTTAATTGCTGTATTTTTTGGCCAAAGAAACTGTTTTGCTGTTCAAAGTTTTTACAAAAAGCTTGCCAGACCCACGCGTTTTTCATAAATGGACCTGAAATAACGAGCTTTTTGGGAAAGAACACGCGGCAAACGTTCGATGCGGCGGTTGCCATTTGGTTTACGGCTTGCAGCATGACTGGACTTGCAGAAAGATCTTTTGTGGCAAGCGCGGTGGCAATATTCTCTTCATCGTCGCCGGCTTGAAAATCGTTCCCAAGGATCGAATGGCCAATTGACCATAGCGCGGCAACGGTTTCCAAGCACCCTTTCTGACCGCAGTGACAAGGAGCATCTTGTCCGGGGATATGCCAGTGTCCAATCTCACCAAAGGCATAACCACCTTCGACAATTTTGTCGCCTGACTGGCCAAAAGCAAAACCGACACCATAGCCCCAGTGCAATAGCAATGTACTTTCATCCTGTTGGATCAGATGCATAAGAAGTTCATTGTCCAGAGTACGAGACAGCGAGATATTATATTTTTCATTCCGAAAAATATTTCTGATATCTAGATTGTTCATCCTTGGCCAGCGAGATGAATGGATCCAGCAATAGGTGGTACGGTCGAATACCCCCGCGAGAGAACATACAATACCCGCCAGTTTGGCACCGCTGGGCAACTGAACAATAACCGTCTTATAAAGCTGTAGAAAAATCGCTTCCAACGCAGCATTATCGCTATCTGGTGCGGCCTCAATTTTTTCATGCGCAATAATTTGCGCCGAGAGATTAACCATAAACGTATGCACTGATTGGCTAATCACCTGAAAAACAATGGTAACAACTCTGTTCGCATTTACCCCAAGAGCCAACGCAGGACGCCCTCGCCCTGCTCGCTCGCTCGGTTCTTCAGTCAGTAAACGCACAGCTAAAAGCTCAGCAACATAATCAGATATCGTGGTTGAACGAATTGATAATAGTTTGGTGGCCTCGCTGCGGTTTTTTACCTGTCCTTTCAATACCGCGAGGAGAACGCGTTCTTTATCATTGAGCACTGCACGAGTAATGGGTAAATGAGATAAAAAGCCTGCGCTGAGTTTGTTGTTCATGCTTTTTTTGAATAAATTTGGGTTTAGATCATAAGTTTAACAGAGTTCCTCTTCTTGATGGTATGTGAAGCTACGCGTTTTGTTACCACGCCACATGGTTACCAAGCCATATAATCAGGGGCATCGCTGCCCCTGGTGATATTACTTATAATTTCTACCGACGCTATCAGTGAGCCAGCACTCAATTACGGCGTTATTTTCATCCCAGACAACTTCAGTTTGTGGGAGTATCTTCTGATGATACTCGAACGACGGCTGCATAAACTGATTGGGATGAGCACTTGCCATTTCAATAGCTTGCTCAAAACTGGCAATCTTCCAATTCACCAAATTACGAACGGCCTGATCTAGCGTTAAGCTTGAGCCTGCCAAATTTTTGGCTCCTGGTACTCGAATAGTACCATCGGTACCGCGCTCAACCTGCATATCAGCAAAGGAATATAAACCGGATCGTTCACAGGCTGCGGCGCTGATCGCATCCGTCACCAAAATCGAACGCGAAAAAGTCTTGGCTCGCAGCAGATTTTTTAGAGCAAACGGAGGTATATGCAATCCATCAGCGATAAAACTCGCATGCAACTCGTCACAGCTTAACTGCGCCTGCATGGCATTATTCATCTTTGGCAGATTCTGCGGAATACCGTTGCCTAAATGTGTAGCAAGACTCACCCCTTCGTCTGCAACCGTCTGAAGCCAAGAATGGTCTATGTTGGAGTGACCAACGGCAACACGTTTTCCTCTCTTCTTTAATGCACGTACAAATACGAGATCACGATCAAACTCAGGTGCATAGGTCACTAACAAAATAGGTCGAGACAATAATTTATCAATTTCATCAATGAGTTGAATATCCGGTGGCAACATATCTTCCGGAGGGTGGCAACCGGCGTATCCTTCGGCAGGATTGAGAAACGGCCCTTCCAGATGATAGCCAGGAATCATTAGGTTGCCGAGCCGACTATTTTCTACCGCCCTATCTAGCGCCAAAAAACGGCGAATTAGCACCGGTACCGAAGCTGTAATTAGCGTGGGTAGACAGCGAGTTACGCCCGTTTTCAACATTGCCTCAAGGGCACTATCCAATGCCCGAGAATCAATATTTTCATCATTGAAATCAACACCAGCGAATCCGTTCACCTGTATATCAAATAAACCAGGGGTGACTTTCATAACCGTTCCTTGAATGTTAATTCATCAGCGAGGCGGACTCATTGTCTAGAAAAACCTGACAGGCCGAATGGCGCTGAATTATGGAGGCTGGTATCGTATTCACCACCGGCCCCTGTAGAGAATTTTTAACGGCCTGCGCTTTTCGAACATCAGGAATAGTCATAATCAACGCTTTAGAACGCATAATTTGCTGGATGCTCATAGAGATAGCTTTAGAAGGCACTTCATCTAAGTGGCTGAACCATTTCTCACCAAGCTGCTGGCGGCGGCAGGCTTCATCAAGCTCAACCACGAGATAAGGTACGGTGGTCTCAAAATCAGCCGGAGGATCGTTAAAAGCTAAATGACCATTTTCACCGATACCGGCAAAACAAACGTCAATGTCTTGTTCGCTAATAAGCCGGTTCAGGCGAAAAATCTCTCTATCAATATGCTCAGCAGATCCATTAACGCCGACAAATTGATGCAGATTTGGCAGCTGATTCACCACTCGTTCACGCAAATAACGCCGAAAGCTGGCCGGGTGTTGTTCACTTAGCCCGATATATTCATCAAGATGAAAAATGGTGACGCGTGACCAGTCAATATCGGCCTGCACCAGATGTTTTAGCATTTCAAACTGGCTTGCCCCAGTCGCCAAAATAATCGCAATACGCTCCTTCGCTGCCAGCGCCTGCTGCATGAGATGAATTCCTGTTTCTGCCGCTTTTTTACCAAGCTGCGCTTTATTAGGTAACACTGTAATTTCCATAAATGCCTCGAATACATTTGGTATGCCAGCCCAGTGATGAACGACACCACTGGAATCAATTAACGGTGTTCTTTCAACCCTTTGGCCATTTGCACAGATAAAAGAGTCAATAGACTGCAAAAAATGAGGTAATAAATAAGATACGTGGGCTGGTTATCGCCAAGTACGATGAGCGCGGCAGCAATAACCGGAGTCGAACCAGCAAAAATAACGCTGTTTAACTCACGCGACAAAGCAATACCGGTATAGCGATATTGGGTAGGAAACAGATTTGCCAGGAATGCGCCCTGCGCACCGGAAGTGGCGGCATGTCCTATCCCGTAAGCGATGCACATACCGATGGTGGCCAATACAATACTTCCGCTGTTGAGAAACCAAAAAAGTGGGAAAGCGAACGCCGCTAAAAACAGCGCGCCAAAGGAAAAAATAGCGGTCGTACCATATTTGTCCGTCAACTTTCCCATCACTGGCGTCATCACGGTGTTAGCAACCACGGAGATCATGAGCGCGATCAACCCTTCAGATTTTTCCATGCCCAGCGTGTTAGTTAAGTAGCTGATACTAAAAACGCTAAGCACATAGCCGTTTGCCTGATGTCCCGCAAGACTAAAAAAACCACACACTAAATTTTGGGGGCTGTTAAGAATTAACGCTTTAATCGGAACCGCAGAACGCTTCTTATTTTGCACGGCTTTTTCTAACGATTTCACATACTCCGGCGTTTCCTCTAAATGCTTGCGGATATAGATAGCCACGATGAATAACACAATGGAAACCAGAAAAGGCACTCGCCAGCCCCAGCTCATAAAGGCTTCGTCTGGCAGTTGCGTAACCAGAAAGAAAGCCAGAGAGGATAGTAGGATCGCTACGCCGGTCGACGCGTTAATCAGCGATGTATAAAACCCTCGTTGTTTCATGGGAACGTATTCCGCCACAAAGGTCTGTGCGCCTGCTAGCTCTGCGCCGGAACCGAATCCCTGTACTAATCGTATGATAACCAAAGCAAATGTGGCCCAGATGCCGATCTGGTGATACGTCGGTAAAAGCCCCAGCGCTAGCGTGGCAATCCCCATCAAAACGACGGCGAAAATTAACGCGGGTTTGCGGCCATAGCGATCGCCGATATGCGCGATAATGACACCGCCTAGCGGGCGAGAAACAAAACCAACGGCAAAGGTCAAAAATGCGGCCAGTGTGGCAATCGTAGGAGAAAGGTTTGGGAAATAGAGTTTATTAATAACCAACCCCGCCGCAGCGCCATACAACGAATAGTCGTACCACTCAATCACGGTGCCCGAAACGCTGGCGAACATCACTTTACGAATAGTTTTCTTACTGGCAA